>Ga0181538_10002183_pt1 | contig 20685 bp, 10 predicted proteins | sample PEATcosm2014_Bin_40_FD_119773 | JGI IMG/M metagenome (GOLD analysis project Ga0181538, IMG submission 119773) | Peatland microbial communities from MTU Mesocosm Facility, Houghton, MI, USA - PEATcosm2014_Bin23_30_metaG | ecosystem: Environmental > Terrestrial > Soil > Wetlands > Peat | place... | reverse complement strand
GACATTGACAAGATCGCCGCCAATGGCGGCGGCGTCTATATGATCAACAACTCCCAGCGGGTGCAGCCCAAGTACCTCTCGCCCGAGTACTTGGATGTTGTCAAAGCCGCCGTCCAGGAGGCCAAGAAGGTCGGCATGAAAGTCTGGATTGAAGGCGACTGCGGTTACCCCGACGGTTTCGCCGGCGGTCTCATCAGCAAGGAATATCCCCAGTTGGGCATGCAAGGCATCGTCTCCGACGCCCACTGCACCCTCCCCGCCGGCCAGACGCTGGATATTCCGCTCCCTCCTGACACACTGGGCATCCTGGCCGCTCCGCGCGCCGAGGCGGCCGCGGAGGCGGGCGCGCCGGCGGGCACACTGATGCCGGTGCCGGCGGATGGCATCTTCAAGTACCAGGTTCCCAGGGGCGGCGCCAGGGAGGTAACGGTTCAACTCGCCAATGTCAGCGTGCGCTATACCCTCACGACCGGCGAACCGTTCTCCATCCAGGTGCCGGAAGGCACGAAGGGCGTCTATCTCGGCGGCGGCGGCGGCGGCGGCGCCGCGCCACGCGGAGGCGCTGCGCGCGGCGGTGCGGGTGCCGGTGGTGGCGCCGGCCGGCGTGGTGGCGGTGGCGGTGAAGGCGCCCGCGGCGCCGGTGGCGGCGGCGGCGGCGGCGGCGGCGCGCGCGGCGCGCGCGGCGGTGCAGGCGGCGGCGCGGGGAGCACGATCATCCCTCTGCCCGCGGACGGTCACCTCAAATGGACGCCTCCCGCCGGCTCCGGCGCATGGGAGATTACCTTTATCCGGCACGCTTTCCGCTCTTCGCCCACGCGCAACGATGCCGGCGACGACGGCGGCGCAACCAAGGACAGCCTCTACTCGCTGATTGATTATCTGAATCCCGAGGCGACGGACACCTATCTGAGAGTCATTTACGGCGCTTATGAGAAGGCCATGGGCGAAGAGTTCGGCAAGACCATCCTCGGCTTCCGCGCCGACGAGACCGATTACACGGGTGTCAGCCCGTGGTCGCCCAAGCTGCTGGAGACTTTTCAAGCGATGAAAGGTTACGACTTCAGAACCTACATCCCAATGATCTTCGGCGGCAGGATGACTCCCGAAGCGCAACGCGCCAAGGCCGACTACTGGGACGTTTGGAGCGCCATGTTCCGCGACAATTTCTACAAGCGCATGGAAGACTGGTGTACCGCCCGGGGCATGGAATTTTGCGTGCATCTCAATCACGAAGAGAAAATGCTGGGTGGCGGCTCCGGGATGATCAGCAACGAAGGCTCCTTCTGGCGCGACATGCGCTATGTCGGCGTCCCCGGCATTGATAATCTCAGCCAGCTCAAGCCGGGAACCGTCGCCGATTTCCCCAAGATCGCCGCCTCGGCAGCGCATGTCAACGGCCGCCCCCAGGCCTGGGAGGAAGAAGGCGGCGGGACGGGCGCGGATGGCAAGTTTGTCGCCGACTACAACCTGGTTCGCGGAGTCAACTTCAACAACATCCGCGGCCTGAACGCCGCCGGCGGCTCGGAAATCGGCCACTACGTCAGCCGCGCCCAGGTCCTCCTCGCCCTCGGCCGGCCCGCCGCGCAGGTTCTCTATTTCCACCCGACCGACAGCATGTGGTTGAACGACCAGGAATCCGACGACGTGTTGGCCCGGCCCAACAACAACGTGGTCACACAATTGCTCGAGCATCAAATTGACTTCGACCATATTGACTCCGATGAACTGGCCGGCGTCCTGACCCTCAAAGACGGCACCTTGATCAACCTGAGCGGTCAAGCCTACAAAGGCGTGGTCTATCCCATCTCCACTGTGATCACCAAGCCCGTGCTGGAGCGCTTGCGCGCCTTCGCCGCCGCCGGCGGCAAGGTCGTCTTTGTCGGCCGCACGCCAACGATGGTGGTGGACAAGTCTTTCCTCGAAGCCGGCGGCCCGCCGGACTTGAGCTTCGCCACGCTTATTGAGCCGTCCGGCAATATCACCGACCGCGTCGTCGCCGCGCTGCCGCCGCCGGATGTCAAACTCGACACCGCCTGCCCGGCTATCAAATACATCCATCGCACCCTGAAGGACGGCGACGTTTATTTCTTCTTCAATGAATCCAACCAGGCCCAGACGCGCACCGCGACGCTCTTCGGAAAGGGTCAAGTACAAGTCTGGAACCCAAGCACCGGGAAGATTCAAGCCATGGAGGGCGCCCCCAACGCGGACGGCAGGGTGCCCGTGCCCCTGACGCTCGCCGCTTACGAAACCCGCTTCATCGTGATCGGCCCCATGCCCTAAAACTGAATGGCAGGGCGTCCCGATTCCGAATCGGGAGCCGCCCTGAATTAGGGCGAAGCCGGTGGGTAGCACAGGCGACTCGCCTGTGACGGTCGGCGACCCGCCGACCGGACCCCGGAGTGGCGGCCCGCAGTAAGAACGCAACGCTCTTGACCAAAGCCGGATTGGAGATTCCGCCGGGCCAGTGGCCCGGCGGGACGGGCGCGTCGCCCGTGCTACCCGGCAACCATGGCATATTTTGACCACAGGCATTACGGTTGTTTGAGAAGGTCGCCGAAGGCGGGCAGGAGGGAGTATTTTTTCTCCCACGGCGTGTACATGAGCCCGTCCATCAGGGGAACATCGCGGGCGGCTTGGAGCCAGGCCTTGACCCCGTTCAAATCATCCGCGTCGTAGTAGCAGGCCGCCAGGGTGTGGAAACCGTGATCGGCGAAGAACCGCAGGTCTTTCGGACGCGCCTCGCCGCCCCAGACCACCATCGTCACGTCCGTGGGAACATGCTCCCACGAACCGGTGAAATCACCGTCAACAAGATAATAGTTGCCGTGGCCGTTGTGGTAAGGATCAAACATGTCGCCCCAGACCAGGATCCCCGCGTCGGGAGCGTAGCGCCGGATGATCTGCGCCTGTTGCGCCACGCACTGGCCGATCAATTCGCCCATGTTCTTTCCCGCGCACGCCCGGCAGGTGCCGCCCATCCGCACTTCGTCCATGTTTAACATCACGCGGCGCGGATGAAGCCGGGCCGCCAGCAGCGCGGCTTCCTGGTCGAATATCTGGTAGAGCGCCGGCTCGGCCATGCACACCGTCACCTGCGAGTCGTATATAATCATGGAATGATACCAGCTCGCCCGCACCGTCTCCCCCTCGCGAATGCGTCCGCCGGGAAGAATCTTCAGCGGCACGGCTTCCCCGGTGTCGTTCCAGGGATGGAGGTTGGGGTCCAGGAGCGGCGCGTAGTCGCGGCCTTCTGTATATGTGACAGAGCCGTTCCCGGAGCGGATCGTGACCGGGGTGCCGGGGCGGCGCAGCACATTGACGGGGCCGACCTCCTCAATGCTCCAATCATCCAGCCAGAGCTTGCCGGATTTGCCGCCCCACAGGCCCGCGTAGAGGCGGATTTTGTCGTAGGACAACGAGTTGAGCAGCATCGAGATTTTGCGCCAACCGGTCGTGGACGGAATGTCGAACTTGCGCGGCGCGATGTCGCGATCCTGGCCGGCGAGGGCCATGAGCTGGAAGGCGCCGGCGGGCTGGAGGCTTTCCGTCTTCACCCAGAGCGTGACGCGATAGCAGCGATGCGGCTGGACGGCAATCTCCTGCATAACGCGCCCGTGGCCGTAGGGATTGGCGGTGAAATTCTCCAGGCGCAACGACGCCCGGCCGCTGTGTTTGATTTCCGTGTCCACGAAGCTCACTTCGCCGGGCTGATCGTGGAAAGTGAAATTCTTCAGACGGTTTCCGGTGAAATCCTCGAATCCACCGTTGGCGAGCAAGTTGGAGCCGCCCGGGGCCGGGCGGGCCGCGCCGTTGTGGACCAGGAGCGGCGCGTCCACCACAGGCACCCCTTCGGCCAGATTGGGATCGCGCGCCAATGCCGCGCCGTAGCCGACGGAGAAAACGGCGGGGATCAATTCGAGATGATTCTGTTCGCAGGCTTGCTGGACCTGAGCCAGGCGGCGGAAGTAATCGGGCGATTGTTGCGAAAGATTGTCCAGGCCGGCGGAAAGCACCGCGCCATTGATGCCGTGCTGGGCGGCGGCTTCGAGCAATCGGGTAATTTGGGCTGTGTCGGAGTCCTTGTCCAAATCCCAGCCAAAAATCCAGACGAAGCGGTCCGCGTAAGGCCCGGCGGCTTCCGCCCGAATCCCCAGCGAGAGCAGCAGCAGCATCGGCAGCAGCGCGAACACAGCCAGCCGAAACCGAAGGAACTGAACCACGGATTTCACGGATAAGGCGTTCGCAGGCAGGGATCCCGATTCGGAATCGGGAAGCCGTCCGGCCCCCGGACGCCTCGGCGAGGCGTCCCTACCCACATCCGTGAAATCCGTGCTGGAGCGATGGGTGGCTAAATTTGACCACTTGCCCATTACTCCATCACTCCAACACTCCGTTCGGTTCTTCGCCGGCATGGCATGTTCAGTCATAAAACCTCTTTTCTTAGCTTAATTAACCTTAATTAGGCTTAATTAAGCTTAATTAGCCTTAATTAGCCTTAATTTTGGCTTCATTGAATTAAGCACAATGGGGTTGTAAATGGTTAAGTTTTTGAATTCCACTGTGCCATTTTGTCCCAATCCCAAACCCGGAGCGGTCCGCCAGATGAGACATAATGACACACATATATGATTTCAGCTCTCCGCTCTCTGCTTTCCGATTCCTGCTCTTGCCGCTCTGTCGTTTCCATTTTCACTGGCATCAGTTTAGAGCTTAAGCGCGGGATCGTCAAGGGGAAAATTGCGGATTCTGTTGGCAGGATCACCGCGCCGCAAAGCCGGGGAAGGCCACGCGGCCCAAAGGCCGCTTTGGAGTGCGGCGGCTTGCCGCCGCTTTCCCGCTCGCGCCATGCGCCCAGTCCGAAAAGCGGGAGCACGCTCCCGCACTCCAAGGCGCATCGCGCGGAAGGCACGCGCCCGTAAGGCCGCTTATGATTCAATCCCGCAGGCGGCGGCCAATGCTGATGTAGTATGTTTTTCCGGGCAGGCGGCACTCCTCCACGAAGTCGAATTTCTCGAACCGTGAACTGAATCTGCCGGTGTCATCCTGATCGCTCACCACAATGCAGTCGCGGCCAATCCAATCGTCCCTATTCAACCAGTAGGCATAACCAAGCCCCTCCCCGTCCAAAATCCACTGGCTGGTGGTGAACTGACTCGCGCGCGCATTCCGCTCCAGCGGCGCGCGGTAAAACGCCAACTCGCCGGCCAGGCGGTAGGCGTCGGCCCCGATGACCAACGGTTCGCGGCCCGTTTCCGCTTTCAGCCGGGCGTCCACCGTTTCAACCGCCGCCGCCAGTTGTTGCCAGGGCCGTATGGCCGAAATCAGGCCCGTTCGCGGTTGCCAGGCCAGCAAATAGACCAGCCCCAGCGTGTTCAGAGCAAGACAGCCCAGCACCGTAACGAGCGCGGCGCGGCGCCAGATGACTCCGCCCAAGGTATTGCGGGCGCAACGCCCCAGCGCCAAACCCGTTTGCGCGAGAGCCGGGAAAACGCTCAAGTAGGCCTGCATGGTCCAGCTCAGGTGAATATGATAGCGGAGCGACTTGTAACTCATCACCAGCAGCAGCGGCAGGCTGAAACAGAGCAACATCCACCAGCGCGGCGTCAGCAACCGCCGGCGATTGCGCAAAATCCTCGCATAGAGCCAGCCGGCTCCCAGCAGCAGGAGCGGCGTCGCAACCACAAGTTGCATCCAGGCGTAGGAAGCCGGATTCGCCACACCCATCTTCCCGCCCGCAAACCGGTTCACGAACTGGAAACCGAAACTGGCCCAATCGTGCCGCTCATTCCAGACCAGCACGGGTGTGAACATCGCCAGCGCCAGCAGCGTTGCCACATAAGGATGCGCCGTGCGCAAATGCCGACGCCAGGGCGGATACCCCGCGACGGCCAACAGCGCGCCCGCGGTCAGGAATATGCCCGTGTACTTGCACAACATCGCCCCGCCCAAACCGAACCCGGCCAAATACCATCCCCACACCCGGTCCCGCCGCACCGCCACGCTGACTCCCGCCAGACACACCAGCCAGAAAAACACCAGCGGCGGGTCCATGGTCGCGATCAGCCCCGCGCCAAAATATACCGGCAGGATTTGGAGCAGCAACGCCGCCGCCAACCCCGCCTCCCGGCCGAACCACATCCGGCTGAACAGGAACATCACACCGCTGGCCGCGAGCATCGTCAGCGCCGGGCCGGCCCGCACTCCGAATTCCGTGTTGCCAAACAACCGTGTGCCAAACCAGATCAGCCAGGCCACCATGGGAGGATGATCGAAATAGCTCAGGCTGGGATGCTGCGAATACATCCAATAGTACGCCTCCTCGGGCGTCAACGGCATTCCGACCATGGCCGCGAGGCGCAAACCCATCGCCAGTGCCAGCAGGATGGCCGCCGTCACATTCCACCGATGGGAAAACCCCGTAAGAGTGCGAGGGGTGAGACCAGTGCGAGGGGTGCGAGGGGTCAGACCATGCTTTTGCACTATTTTGTTCATGGCGCTCCAATCCTGCCGCAAAAAAATCCCGCTGGCAAACCCCCAAACGAGCCAACACCGCGCGCACGCATGGTTGAGCCCCGGCCCGGATATTTCTCAATATCGGGATCGGAGCGCCGATTTTGAATCGGCTTTCAGCGTCTTCGCGCTCCCCAAGCCGCCTGCAAGCCGGCGCTCCAGACTGTAGGCATTTCGTGCAAGGTATGCCAATTTATCTCTCAACTTCTTCTTTTTTTGGAAAATAAGGCGGGTAGGGACGCCTCGCCGGGGCGTCCAAGCAACGGACGGCTCGGCGAGCCGTCCCTGCCAGCAAGGAACTCGAATAGTGCGGCGCTCTGCCGAGCGCCGCTACGCTTTGTGTGGTTGGAGGCTCGCGCGGAGCCGCCCCATTTCAGCATTTCAGCTTTTCAGCATTTCAGCTTTTCAGCATTTCCAGAACGCCGCTCAAAAAGAGTAGGTAAGGCCAATTTTAATAACGGGCCAAACGGGAATATCTCTGGCATAACTCCGCAACTTTGAGTCTTCACGCTGAAGATCGCTTTGGAATTTATTGTTTTCCTGGGATGCGTATCCTGACAGGTTCACAGTCCCATCGCCGGTGTAGGCCACCCCCAGCGCGCCCATCAACGACCAGTGATGAGCTTTATCAAAGTAGAGGTTCCCGCCGATCCCAATATACGGGTCCACGACGTCCGGCGTGTAGCTGGCGCTTACATTTGCGTTGAGAAATTGATCGTTTGGTCCGCCATTGGCGCTTGGCAAATTGATTGTCTTGTTGCCGGTGGCAGTGGCATTGCCACTAAATTTCATCTCATTAAAGAGCATGCCGAGGTCAATGCGGAAGGAACTCCTTGTCCAGGGGTAGACCTGGAGGTTCAACGGTTCCGACATCAGGCGGAGCTTCAAGTCGTAGGTGACGTCCTTGACCGCGCCGTTGTAGGAATAGCTGAAGTAATCAAAACCGGTTCCGACCCCGAAATGGTTCGAAAAACGCCAGCCCAAGTTGCCGCCCAAGCCGGTGGTGCCGCCTTCCAAGCCGATGGAATAAGGAATGCTCTGAGCGGGGCTGATATACGAAGCATCCGCCGCATATTGGGTGTTGGGGGCGAAGGCCAGCGCGCCAAGAGCCAGCGCGCCGATGAGCTTGTGCCTGATTGGTTTCATGTTTGTCATAGTCATGCCTGTTTTTGTTGTTTGGAGCAGGGAGCATGCGCGGCTGTCCAGAGCCGCCCGCCCCTGCCATGCGCTTTCAGATTTGGAGCCTGTCACGCATTTTGCCGGCGAGCGTGGGGCCTCCTTGTGTTTTTTGCAAGCATTTTCTTTGACAGATTTTTCGCCCCCGCCGGCCCCCGTTCAACCCCTTGATTGGCCCGCCGGATCGCTTGCAACACGCGCCATTCGCCCCCCGTCCCCAACCGCTTTGAACACTTGTCCTGCTTTAAGCCGATTAAAAATCGGCGCTCCTCAAAGGGGGCAGACCATGTCTGTGCGCGTTTTCGCACTTGGCATCGGTCAAAGGGTCAAAGGCTCCAGCCGAGCTGTCTTTGGCTGGGGAGGCTCTCCCGATGCCGGATCGGGATCGCCCTGCCGTCCGCGACTGAGGCATTTTGCGTGGCGGGTTATCAGTTGACAGCAGGCATATTCGGAAGCACGTTGCTCTTGTTGGCCGTTGGGCCAGCCAGTTAAGAGCAGCACAATTGGAGCCAGCAAGAAAGATAACTTACATGACAGAGAACAATACCGGAGCGGAAGCAAACGCGGACGTCCAGGCCGTGGATCAACTTCACCAACAATATCTGCAAATCACCGAACGCATGGGGGGCGTCATCGTGGGCCAGGAGGAGGTCATCGAGCAACTCCTGGCCGCCCTGCTCTGCCGCGGCCATTGCATTCTGGAAGGCGTTCCCGGCCTGGCCAAGACCCTCATGGTTTCCACCCTCGCCTCGCTGCTGATCCAGACTTTCCGCCGCATCCAGTTCACGCCCGATTTGATGCCGGCGGACATCACCGGCACGGATATTCTCGAAGAGGATCGCACGACGGGCAAGCGCGTCTTCCGCTTCGTCAAAGGCCCGCTCTTTGGCAACCTGATCCTGGCCGACGAAATCAACCGCACGCCGCCCAAGACGCAAAGCGCGCTGTTGGAAGCGATGCAGGAGCGGCAATTGACCGTCGGCGGCCAGACTTATCCGCTGCCCAACCCGTTCCTGGTGCTCGCCACGCAAAACCCCATCGAGCAGGAGGGAACTTACCCGCTGCCCGAAGCGCAACTGGACCGGTTCATGCTCAAAATCCAAGTGGATTACCCCACGCGCGACCAGGAAATCACCATCACCAAACGCGGTTCCACCGCCTATCATTATGAAACCGGCCACGTCCTGAACGCGGAGCAAATTCTGGCCATGCAGGAATTGGTGCGGCGCTTGCCGGTGGGGGATCATGTTTATGCCTTCGCGGTGGACCTGGTTCGCCGCAGCCGTCCAACCCGCCCTTCCAACGGCGATTTCATCAACGAGATGGTGACTTGGGGCGCCGGCCCCAGGGCTTGCATCTTCCTGGTCCTTGCCGCCAAGGCCCGCGCCATCCTGCAAGGACGCTATCATGCCACCACCGAGGACATCGCGGCCATGGCCCTGCCCGTCTTGCGCCACCGCCTGATCCCCTCGTTCCACGCCGAGGCGGCCGGGCAAAATTCCGATTACATCATCCAGCAGTTGATCGCCGACGCCACCGAACAGCGCCCGGCCGCGCCCGCGCCGGCGGCGAGAATGGGCGTCCCCGTGCCGCCCCGGATACAAGGCGCGTTGTCAACACTTAAGAAGGAGTGACCCGGAACAAAGCCAGCGCGCATGAGAAGAATTTTCAATTCCGAGGCAGGGCAGAGCAGCCGCGCTGCCCTGAATTCATGGGCGGCGCGGCAGCACCGCCCTGCCGGAGATGGACGCCCCGCATGAATCCGGTTGGCTCCATGATTGATCCCGACGATCTGGCCAAGATCGCCCATCTGGAATTGCTGTCCAAGCTGACGGTGGACGGCCTGCTGTCCGGGCGGCACCGCTCGAAAATGAAGGGCGGCTGCGCCGAGTTCGCCGAGCACCGGGCCTACAGCCCAGGCGATGAGGCGCGTTTGCTGGACTGGCGCGTTTTCGCCAGAAGCGACCGTTACGTCATCAAACAGTATGAGGAGGAAATCAGCCTACAAGCCATTATCGCCATGGACGCCAGCGGTTCGATGGGATTCGGCATGAGCACCGTCACCAAGTTCCAATACGCGCAGGCCGCGTCGCTCTGCCTGGCGCGCATCGTGCTCGGTCAGCGGGATTCCGCCGGGCTGGCGGTGATGGGCGGAGGGGTGCGGGCGTTCGTGCCGCCCCGCGCGCGGGCCAGCCATCTGGATGTCCTGAGCCAAAGCCTGCGCGAGACGCTGCCGGTCGGCCCCACCTCGATGGCGGAAGACCTGGGGGAAATCATCCAGCGCATCAAGCGGCGCGGCATCATCCTGCTCTTCTCGGATTGTTTTGACAGCGTTGAGCGGCTGGCCAAGTCCCTCAAGCTCCTCCGTTCGCGGCGGCACGAGGTTCTTTTGTTCCATGTGCTGGCCCCGGAAGAACTTTCCTTTTCCTTCACCCGCTTTACCCGCTTCGAGCCGATGGAGACGGGGATGGTCCATGTTGACTTGGATCCGGGGGCGGTGCGGGCGGAATACCTGGCGCGCCTCAAGGCCTTTCTCGCCCGCATCCGCCGCGTTTGCGCGGAATGTTCGTGCGACTACATCCCGATGTCCACCGGCCGGCCCGTTGGCGACGCGCTGGCGGATTACCTGCGGCGGCGGAGCGCCGCGGCCAAATAGGCCATGCAATTCCTGTCACAACCTTTCTTGTGGGCCTTGCCGCTGATGGCCCTGCCGGTCGTAATCCATTTTTTCAGCCGGAAACAGCGCGATGTCGTGCGGTGGGCGGCTATGGAATTTCTTCTCGCCAGCAGCGCCCCGCGGCGGCGGTTCCTGAAACTGAAGGACCTGTTGCTCTTGTTGCTCCGCATCGCGATCATCTTCCTCATCGTCTTTGCGCTGGCCCGGCCCATCGTTTCACTGGGTTTGATTGGCTCGTCGGGGCCGCGCGATGTCGTTCTGGTGCTGGACAATTCGATGGCCACTGCGCGCAAAAGCGGTTCGGGCATGGTCTTTGACCAGGAAATTGACCAGGCGGCCAAAGTCATCCGGCAGTTGAATTCCAGCGACATGGTTCGCGTGTTGCTGGCGTCGCCGTCGCCGGAATGGTTGACAGACTCGCCCCAGGCGGCGGATGCCGGCAGCCAGGATGCCTTGATTTCCCGCCTGCGCCAATTGGCTCCCAACGAGGGCGCCGTCAACATGATCGAGGCCTTCCAGACCGCCATCAAGGGTCAACCCGCTGGGAAGGAAGCGACCCGCTTCGTCACCGTCATCACCGACGGCCTGGCTTATGGCTGGCGGGCGGATGCCGCCGCCCAATGGGCCGCCATTTCCAACCTCGCCCAGCGCGCCCGTCCCCCGGTCGCTTTGCGGGCCGTCGTGGTGCCGGGCGATTCCGGCCCGGTCAACAATCTGGCGGTGGAGAAATTGACCGCCGCGCGCGCGGTGGCCGCCGTCGGGCAGCCCGTCGCTTTGACCGCAACTGTCAAGAACACGGGCGACCTGCAAAGCCAGGCCGGCTCGCTGGCCTGGAGCGCCGGCGGGCAATCCATCGGCCTGAGCGGGGTGCCGGCGCTGGATGCGGGCGCGCAAACCACCGTCACCTTGAGCCAGCCCTTTCCCAATCCGGGCCTGGTGGATATTTCCTGCCAGCTCTCCGGCCATGACGATTTGAGCCTGGATGATTCCGCCCGGTTCCTTCTCAATGTCACCGAGTCCGCCCCCATTCTGGTCGTGGAAGGCGAATCCCATTTCGATCCGCTTCAATCCGACAGCGCCTATTTTCTCTCCGCGCTGGGCTGGCAGGCCAGCGGGGACACCGCCACAAAAACCGCCGCGCTGGCTTCCATATTCCGCCCCAAGCTGATCAACTGGCAAAAACTCGACACGGAAACCCTCGCCTCCTATCAATGCGTCGTCCTCGCCAATGTGCCGCGCCTGTCCGAGGACACGGTGCAAAAGCTCGCCCGCTTTGTGAATTCCGGCGGCGGCCTTTGGATCGCCCTCGGCGACCAAACGGAAATCGCCGCGTTCAACAAGCTCTTCTTCGCATCGGGCGCCGGCCTTTCCCCGGTGTCCCTCAAACAGCCGGTCGGCGATGCCCTGGACCGCGAGAAGTTCACCGCCGCCACGCCCCCTTCCGCCGAACATCCCGCCACCGTCCTGCTGGCGGACACCCATCGCCTGGACATTGACCGGGTCCGGATTTTCCGCCGCCATCAACTTGACACCGGCAACGACAGGTCCATTTCCGTGCTGCTGCAGGCCGAAGGCGGCTCCGCGCTGGCGGTCGAAAAAACGTTTGGGCGCGGCCGCGTCATCGTCCAGGCCGTGCCTCTCAATGTCTCCTGGAGCAACCTGCCCTTGTGCCAGTCCTTCGTGGTTATGGTGCATGAGTGGCTCTGGTATTTGACGGAATCGGGCATGGTGCGGCGCAACTTGCAGCCCGGCGAGCCTCTGCAAGTTTCGGCCGCAACGGATTCCGGCAACGGCGGCGCGACTGTGGACACACCGGGCAGCGGCGTGGCCCAGATCGTCGGACACGAAGAGCAGGGCCGGATGATATTTCGTTACGCCAAGACGCTTTCCCCGGGCCAATATCGCCTCAAAATTTCCGGCGGCGCCCAGCCCGCCGAAGAATTCCAGGTCAACCGCGATCCCCAGGAATCCGATTTCACCCCGCTGACAGAGCAACAAACCGCCTCCCTGCGCGACGCGGGCGGAATTGGCTTTGGGCCGCGGCCGCTTTTGGAAACCCGCACCGAGCGCGTCGCCGCGCCGCCAAAGGCGCTGGCTTCCTGGCTGCTGTTCGGCTTGCTGGCCTTCATGGCCGTGGAGGCGGCTTATGCCTTTTGGCTCGACCGCCAGCGCCGCTATACCGGTCCCGGTGTGCCCGCGGCCCCGGCCTTTCATGTCTAAATTGATGCCACACTCGGAAACCATTCAAAAATTTGCGCTGCAAGGCCCGCTCACGCTGACCCAGTTGCTCCTGCTCGGTCTGGCGCTGGCGGGGATCCTGGGATTTTTGGCCTGGCGCTGGGCCAGGGATTCGGGGTCGTGGAAGAAATCGGCCTTCCTGCTTCTCATGCGCCTGGGCGCCCTGGCGGTCGCGCTTTGGATGCTCGCGGGCCCTTCCACAGTTACCGTCCGCCGCGATACGCGGGCGAAGTCGGTCCTTTTTATGGTTGACTCCAGCGCCAGCATGGGACTGGTGGATCCCGTGGACGGCTCGGGTGAAACGGTCCGATGGACCGGCTCGGACTCAAAGCTCCGCGCCTCCCCGCCCGTCGCCGCCCTGGACGAAGTGACCGGCGCCCTGCAATCCGCCCGCTCGGATGTGACGCGCCTGCGGCAGTTGACGGAAGCCGGCGACCCCGATCAGCACGGGCAGCTTCTCTGGGACCAAATCCGCCGCTCCGTGGATGATGCGGCCGACGCCCTCGGCCCGCTGGTTCCAACGGTGTCGCGCGCGGACGCCGATGCGGGCGCGGAATTGGGCCGGATCGCGGCCTTTCTCAAGGACAACGCCGGCCCGATGGGTTCGTGGAAAAAAGCCGGCGGCAAATCGCCCGAAGACCGCCTGGACGAAACTTCAGCCTTCATCACCGCCGCCATGCAACGAATCGAGCGCCAGTCCCTTATGCTGGCCGCCGCCTACGAAAAGGACACCGCCGGCCAGGACAGAACCGGGCTGGCGCAGCAATCCAAGCTGTCGCGGGATGACAAGGTGGCCGGCTGGCTGGACGAGGCGGAAAACTCGTGGCTCAAGGACGTTGCCGGTCGTGCCAGCATCGAGCGATACACTTTTTCCTCCGAGGTTCTCCCGCTGGCGAGCAACAACTGGCGCCAGGTCTTGCGCACCAACAACAACCCGGCCGCAAATTCCACCGACCTTGCCGCCGCTCTCAACCGCGCCGCCCAGCAAGCCGCCAAACAACCCGTGGACGCCGTCGTCATGGTCACCGACGGCGGCCACAACGCCCCCGGCGACCCTCTCCAAGGGGCGGCCGCCCTGCACGGGGTTCCCCTTTACATCGTTCCCATTGGCGCGGTGGTCATGCCGCGCGATGCCATCCTGCATCATGTCCACGCCCCGCGCGCCGTTTTCAAGAACGACACCGCCGTCATTGACGCGATGGTCACCGCCTATTCCTGCGAGGGGGAACAATTGCAGGTCCAGCTTTTGAGCGACGACATCATCATGGAACGGCATATTATTGACGTGACGACGCCGATGTACGATGGCCGCGTCAGTTTCCAATGGAAAGGCCTCATCCCCGGCCGCCACACCTTGCAAGTGAAAATTCTGCCCGTGCCCAAGGAACTGACCCTCGAAAACAACCAGGCCCAAGTCGAGGTGGAAGTCATGGAAGACGTCATCAAAGTCCTGGTCGCCGACGACCTGCCCCGCTGGGAGTTTCGCTACGTCGTCAACCTCTTCAAGCGCGACAAGCACGTTGCCTTTGAGCAACTCCTCTTCGAGCCGAACGACGACACGCTCGCCGCCCCGCCCTCCTTTCCACGCGACATGGCGGGCTGGACAAAATACCGCGTGGTGATTCTGGGCGACGTCAGCCCCAGCCAATTGAATTCCGCCCAACAGGAAATGCTCAGGAAATACGTGGCCGAGGAAGGCGGCAACCTGATCGTCATCGCCGGAGAAACCGCCATGCCCGCCGCCTTCAACGGCCAGCCCCTTGGGGCAATGATCCCGGCCACGGCCGCCAGCGAACCGAGAAACCCCACCCAGCCCTTCAGCCTCGTCGTCACCGCCGAAGGCAGCACCGCCGTGCCGACCCAACTGGACGACGACCCGCTCGCCAGCGAGCGGATATGGCGCGAAATGAGCGCCAAGCTGCCCATCTACAACCTCTCCTCCATCTCCAAACCCAAGCCCACCGCCCACGTTCTCATCGCCGCCACAACCCCGCGGCGCAGCACCGAGGAGGAAGCCTTCCTTTCCTGGCAATACGTCGGCCTGGGACGCGTGATTTACGTCGCCGCCCCCGTCACCTACCAACTGCGCTACGAAAATGGCGACCTCTATCATCACCGCTTCTGGGGCCAGCTCCTCCGCTGGGCCATTGCCCGCGAAATGAGCACCGGCTCCAAAACTGTCCGCCTCCTCACCGACAAGACCACCTACACCCAGGGCGACACCGCCCAGATCGGCCTCCACCTCTCCGACGTGAACGGCCAGCCCGTCGCCGGCGCCCAATGCAGCGTCGAAGCCCGCCAAGATGGCCGCCTGATCGCCGTCGTTCCCATGCATGAGGAACCCGGCTCCCCGGGCGCTTACCGCGGCACCCTGGACAATCTTTCCCTCGGTCCCATCACCCTGCGCGCGGCGGGGGCCATCGTGGAGAAATTATTGACAGCCGAGGGCCACCCCGACCCGGTCGAGCAAATCATCAACGTGGACCCGATTGTCTCCTCGGAACTGAACAATCCCCTTTGCAACCTGCCTCTGCTGGGCGAGATCGCCGACGCCAGCGGCGGTTTCCTCACTCCGCCCGCCGCCTTGAAGACCGCGCTGGCCCGTGTCAACACCGTCCCCGACATCAAGGAAGCCGAGATCAGCCGCGAGGCGCTGTGGGACAATTGGAGTTGCCTCTGGGTATTCATCGCGTTCGTCGCCGCCGAATGGCTCGTCCGCAAGTACTGGCGGATGGTGTGATGCCATTCTCAGCGAATCGGCTGAATGCGAAAGAACCTGCAGCCGTACAGGAGCATGTTGGTTTGGGAAAAATCAAATGTGGCGGCGGAGTTGAGATTGGTGAGGATTGGAGTCCAGTCAACCAAATTGGTCGAGGCCTGCAACACAAAGCTCTTGCCCGCGGTTTTTTCAAGATGGAGATTGAACGCGCCATAAGCCGGCCGGCTTGCATTGAGAATGGTCTCGGCGGGAGTGTAATTGGTCTGTATGGTCACGGATTCCACCGGCTTGATTCCTGAATTTGTTTCCTCATTTTGGACCTTGAATGTAATGGGCGGTTCGGTCGCCGGCTGCGCCATCACATCAAACAGGGCCACGCCTTCTTTTGAAAGCGGGACACTCCTTGCCGTCCATTCGCCGTTGGTCCGGACATTCGCCTGCACGCCATTGACCCACAGGTTCCTGTCGGGCGGGCTTATCCTGCCTGTCACCATGGCTTGCATCTGCCAAAGTTGTTCCGGCGGAACGGGGCTTATGACAATTCTGTCATCGCTCTTAACCAGCGTCAGGCGGGAGACTGCGGAATTTCCGACGACATCCGTCGCGGTGATTTTGATGTGGTTTGTTTTGGCCCAAAGGGGAACATGCTCCAGCCAGAATCGTCCGCTGCGCTCGACCAGTCCTTCGATATTCGTGCTGTGCAGGCCCTCGGCGACTTCACACGTCATCTTGGTGCTGGTATCATCCACAACACCGCGAATGGTCACCTGATCGGCGGCGATTGGGCAGCCTGGAACCGGCCAAGTGACATGGAACTTCGGCGGATCAATTCTCAAATCGAGCCGCAGCGTGTAGGATTTTCTAATGGTCGCGGTGAAACCGTTAGGGTAATGGCAATGAATCAACACCAGATTGGTGCCCGGAGCCAAAGTGACATCAAAGCACTCGAACGAATTGGTGGTGTAGCGTCCCAGTTGACCATCAAAGAATCCGTCTGTGACGAACCCTTGCTGGTTGGTCAGCGCCCGTGAATCATTCAGGACATCAAAAGTGACGCTGTGCAATGGCTGGTCACTCATCCCCATGATGTCAAATTGCGGTTGAGTGACGATGCCTTGAGGCGGTCCTTTTACAGGAATGTTCGGCGGCCAACGCGGCGCCCCGGCGCTGTTGGTTCCAGCGGGCGCAGGCAATCGTTGCAATGAAGTGAGAACACCCGGGCCCAAAGCTCCAGTGTCAGTTCCAGGATTAAGCACCATGGATATGCCAACGGGCGCGAGGAATGGATTCGTCGGCAGTGAACGATCCATCAACTCGGGAGGCAAGTCCATCTGAGTGATGACTTCACCTTTGGAGTTGGTGATGGTGTGCGAAAAGAAAGCCAGTGTTGTCTTGAAAACATTGGAGCCGCCAGGCTCAGGCACATAGCGGGTCACTTCGACGCAGGCGGGTTTATCTTCATCCAGCGAGGTTTGGCACGCGACATTGGTGTCAGCGGCCATGCCAGTTGCCAAGAGCGCGAAGAGCGGGATCAAGGTTAAACAACTTCCAGTTCGCAATGGCATTATTCCAAAATCGAATTTGCGGCGGCCATAGACCGCCGCCACAGCGCAAAATCGAGATGGGAATCGTTTTAAACAGGCCGCTTTCAACCGGATTATGATCATTTGGCTCATCGAGATTTTCATAGTCGTCACCACTATCGCATCGGGTGGAAAATTCAAGTCCATAGCAAAAATCCACGGCATACGAATCCGGGTGCAGGACAAGGAAACCCCTCTCTCCGGCTCACTCCCCTCGGGCGGCGGGAGAGAGGAGAACGCGAAGCATTTTGTCCTGCGCCCTGCGAATTCTCGCCTCAGAGGCGGAGGGGGGCAGAATGGCGGCGGCATGGCCATGGTGACATTGAACGTTGCCGGTGCTTTTCGTAACACAATTGTTGCCTGGCTGACCTCTGGCTGTAGCATGTTCCGGGTAATGTGGCTTGAACGTAAGCAAACAGTTTGAGACTTATGAATATCTTCGCGCGTTATGCAGCCATGCTCTCGCTGGCGACCGGCGTGACCACCGCCGCCTTGGCCGTTGATTTGCCCGGCTTCCGGCCGGATGGCTCCATCCTTCTCCCAAATCAATGGTCCCTGCGGCCGGCGGGACGGCAAATTGAATTGGGCGATTTCCCGGTCAACATCGCCCTGCATCCCGCCGGCCGGTTCGCGGCGGTGTTGCATTGCGGACATGGCCGCCACGAGATCGTGGTGGTGGATTTGAAGCAGGAGAAAGTCGTTTCGCGCGCGCCGGTGCAAGTGTCGTTCTACGGTGTTGCGTTCTCGCCCGATGGCCGCGCCCTCTATTGCAGCGGCGCCGGCGACGAGGTCGTCCATGTCTTTGCCTTTAAGGACGGCACACTGACCATTCAGCCGGACATCCGGGTGCGCGATCCGCGCGAGCGCGGCGTTCCCTGCGGCCTGGCGGTGTCGCCGGATGGACGCGATCTGTTTGTGGCCAATGTGTGGGGCCAATCGGTTTCGCGACTGGATTTGGCGGCGCGAACCAGCAAAGGCGACATTTTTTTCGCGCCGCCGGCGGCAGCTTCCGGCAAGTTGTACGACGCCGCCAAGCCTGATGAGACGGAGCAGGTGCAGAACAAACGGATCGAAGCGGCGCTGGATCCCGCCGGGCCGGACGCGCCCTTTCCTTACGCCTGCGTGGTGGATTCCAAGCGCGGCTGTCTTTACGTCAGTTTGTGGGCGCAATCCTGCGTGGCGGTCGTGGATTTGAAATCGCTCAAAGTCCTGGCGCGATGGGGGACGGAGGAACATCCCAATGAAATGGCGCTCGCGAAATCCGGCCGCTGGCTCTTCGTGGCCAACGCGAACCGCAACACCGTCACTGTTATTGACACCTCCATCGGCCGCGCCGCCGAAACCCTGGATGCCTCCCTTTCGCCCGCCGCCCTGCCAGGCGCCACGCCCAACAGCCTCGCGCTGTCGCCGGACGACAAGAAGCTGTTCGTTGCCAACGCCCGCAACAACAACGTCGCGGTCTTTGATGTCAGCAATATCGGCCACTCCCGCGCCCTGGGTTTTATCCCCGTCGGCTGGTTTCCGACTTCGGTGCGTGTGACCCCGGACGGACGGCATTTGCTCGTGGCCAACGGCAAGGGGCTGACTTCGCTGGCCAATCCCAAGGGACCGCAGCCGGACAAGCGCGCCAATGCCGCCACCCAGTACATCGCGGAATTGTTCCCCGGCGCGCTGAGCATCATTGACTTGCCCAAGGGCGATGACTGGCAACAGGATCTGGCGGGTTACACCTCCCAGTGTTACCAGTGCTCGCCCCGCGCCGGCGCGGAGCCGGCCGGATGGACCGCGGACAATCCCGTGCCCGCCGAACCGGGCCGGCCCGGCCCCATCCGGTATTGCATCTACATCATCAAGGAAAACCGCACCTACGACCAGTTTCTCGGAGACCTTCCCCAGGGAAACGGCGACCCGCGACTGTGCCTGTTTCCCGATAACGTCACACCCAACCACCACAAGCTGGAGCGCGATTTTGTGCTGCTGGACAATTTCTACGTGGATGCGGAGGTCAGCGCCGACGGCCACGAATGGTCCATGGGGGCTTACGCCAGCGACTTTGTGGCGAAGACCTGGCCGCTGAATTACGGGCATGCCGCCGGCAATAAATTGCCCTATCCTTCGGAAGGGGCTTTTCCAATTGCGGCGCCGGCCAACGGCTACCTTTGGGACCGCGCGCGCGAGGCCGGCGTGACCTACCGCAACTATGGCGAGTTCATCCTGCCCGGCAAGAAGGCCGGGGATCCGAATTGGACGAAATTGGCCGCCTTGCAGGGGCATTTCGATCCGCAGTATCATGTGTTTGACTTGGAGTATCCCGACCAAAAGCGGGCGGACCGGTTCATCGCGGAACTCAAGCGTTTTGAAACGGAGGGCGAAATGCCCCGTCTGCAAATCGTCAAATTGCCCAACGACCACACCGAGGGGACAAGAGCCGGCGCGCTCACGCCGGCGGCTTACATGGCGGACAATGATCTGGCGCTGGGCCGCGTGGTGGAGGCGGTGAGCCATTCCAAATTCTGGCCCAAGACGGCGATCTTTGTCCTTGAGGACGACGCGCAAAACGGCCCGGACCATGTGGATGCCCATCGCAGCCCCGCCTTCGTTATCAGCCCCTACATCCGGCGCGGCGCGGTGGATTCCACGATGTATTCCACCAGCAGCATGTTGCGGACGATGGAACTGATCCTCGGCCTCAAACCGATGACCCAGTTCGACGCCGCCGCCATGCCGATGTTTCGCGCGTTCCAGGCGGCCCCGGACTTGCGGCCTTATGACGCGCTGCCGGCGCAGGTGAGTTTGGAGACGCGCAACACCGCGTTAAGCTGGGGCAGCGGCGCTTCCAAAAAGATGGATTTCAGCCGGGAGGACGCGATGGATGAAATGGCCCTCAACGAAATCATCTGGCGCTCGGTGCGCGGGGCGAGCGCAATCATGCCCGCGCCCGTCCATGCGGCCTTTGTCTTTGCCCACCCAAAGGACGACGATGATGACTAAAGCGAAGGCAGCCCTTGTGCTTGCGGTATTGCAAACCGGACATCCATGCCGAAAGCCTGCGGACGCGCTGTGGAAACTTCGACGCGGAAAGAGTCTTGGTTCGCCGGCAACCGGTCTAGGACGGAACTCCGATGAGAGCGGTCCAGGATGATTTCAATCACAAGCCAGTCTTCTTTTTCGCATCCGTTTTGCACGCTGTTCATATTGGCAAAAGTCTTGCATCACTGTCCAAACTTAAAGAATATCGCATTGGTAGTGGTATCATTGATATAGGGTGGCTGCGCTCCGGGGATCAACGGCACATCCGTCCAGGGTCCGAAAATATTGGTGGCGGATTGGATGCCCAATGTGGGATCCGACCAATTCACCACCACATTGGGCGGACTGGACTGAATTTGCAGCGATGGGAACACGGAATCGAACGTGGTTCCGACTTTGAGCCAGCTCACATTGATAACGCCTGGGTTTTCATCTGTGTTTTCAGAGCTGGATTCGCGGAGTTCAATGGCGCCAATGGGATACAGCGTGGCGCCGGCAGCCGAAGCGGTGGTGGTGTCCGTCACACTGGCGGATGACGATCCCAAGGTGGGATTAAGCCAGAGGGTTGAGAAGCCGTTGGACAACACCAATTCCGTGACCACGACATAGTTGGCGCCCGCAACCAGGTCTTGCGGGAATATCTGTATGTGCGAATCCAGAACTCCTGACATAGGTTTCACGATTCGGCCTTTTTCCGGGGTGTTTCTTGTGATCTGAGGGGCCAAGGGGGGGGAACCCAAAACTGTCCG
>Ga0181538_10002182_pt1 | contig 20692 bp, 16 predicted proteins | sample PEATcosm2014_Bin_40_FD_119773 | JGI IMG/M metagenome (GOLD analysis project Ga0181538, IMG submission 119773) | Peatland microbial communities from MTU Mesocosm Facility, Houghton, MI, USA - PEATcosm2014_Bin23_30_metaG | ecosystem: Environmental > Terrestrial > Soil > Wetlands > Peat | place... | reverse complement strand
CCTTCTTTTTTAAGGGCACACTCAAGGTGCCTCTCCAGCGCTTTTTCGCTGTCACCAGCGCCATCCTGATTCTGGTCTCCATTCAACTCGCCGTCACCGGTCTCCACGAATTGAGCGAGGCGCGTTGGCTCCCTTCGAGTAAAGGGGAAATGGCGTTACTGGGTCCCATCGTGGCCAATGAGTTGTTCTTCTTTGTTTTTATTTTTGGTGCGGCAGCCCTTCTGGTTTTCCGGGAGTGGCAATCCGCCTCGCACGCAAAGGCGGCCACAACGGTTCTTAACGACGCGGAGCGTCGCTTGCTCGAAGCGCAGAACCGCCGGCAACGCCGCTGGATGATCGCCGCCGCGGTGATGAGCCTCAGCGTCATCCTGGCTCTGACTGCCGACTTTATTTATGCGCGCGTGAATGCGGCCCCCGTACAAGCCAAACCCGTGGAAGCGGTCAACAATCTTGTCAAGATTCCCGTGGCGGAAGTGCAGGACGGCAACCTCCATCTCTTCACCATCAACGTAAATGGACAAGCCATCCGCTTCATGGTCATAAAGAAACCCGGCGGCTACGGCACCGCGCTGGATGCCTGTCTCATCTGCGGCCCCGATGGCTATCGCCAGGAAGGGCAAAACGTAATCTGCCGCCGTTGCGCCTCGGCCATCTACATTCCTTCGATTGGGCAAAAGGGCGGATGCAACCCCATCGGATTTGCCTCATTGGTGGATGGCGATACGATCGTCATCGATGTTGCCGCCCTGACCAAATCCGCCGAGGAGATTCCGAAGTAGGCGTTGGAAGGTTTGCGCAAGGGATCGGCTTTTTTGTCCCGAGCACAAATAGGGGCACAGTTTTCTGAAAAAATGGACTTCCGTCATTCCGAACGGAGTCTGCGGAGTGAGGAATCTCTCTTGTCCTGGGTTCCTCCAAACAGAGATTCCTGAACGGAAACAGGGTTCTGACCAGGTGACATGTTCCTTCGACTCGTAACCGATTCATTCACTCGCCGCCCTCGTCGCAAGCTCTTGACCATGGCCGCGCTCGCCCTCGGCATGGCCGTAGCGACCGCCGCGCTCAGCGTCTCTCTGGACGTCGGCGACCGCCTCGCTCGGGAATTCCGTAGCCTGGGCGCGAATCTCCTTGTCACCCCGCAAGCCGATTCCTTGCCGCTGGAAATTGGTGGCGTGGATTATCGTCCCGCGAACGCCGGCGCCTACCTCCCCGAAGCCGACCTCGGCAAACTCAAAACAATTTTCTGGCGCTTCAACATCATGTCCTTCGCGCCCATCTTGGATGTTCCGGTAAAGGTGTGGTCACCGGCGTCCAAGAACTGGTCCAGTCCTGGCGTCGTAGACAATGCCACTCTCATCGGCACTTGGTTCGACCGTGCCGTTCCTATTCCCGACGGCACCACCTATGAAACCGGAATTGAGAAAACCAATCCCTGGTGGCATGTGGAAGGGCAGTGGTTCAAAGACGATTCCGCAGAGTGTGTCGTCGGTGCGAACTTTGCGAAGAAATTTGACGTCAAGCCGGGCGATGTCCTGCACGTGACTACGACCGACAAGCCAGCCGGAATGGAGTTGAATGTCGTCGGAATTCTGACCACCGGCGGGCCGGAAGACAATTCCCTCGTTGCTTCGCTTGGCCGTGCTCAGCAACTCGCGGACAAGCCCGGCCAATACCGCCGTCTCTATGTCAGCGCTCTGACCAAACCCGAAGACGCCTTTGCGCGCAAAGATCCCAAAACCATGACGCCTGCGGAATTTGACACCTGGTACTGCACGCCCTACATCAGCGCCATCGCTCTCCAGATCAGTGAAGAGTTGAAGGGTACAGACGTGCGCGTGATTCGCCGCGTAGCCGAAGGCGAAGGCAACATCCTCACTCGCGTGCGCACCCTGCTTTGGCTGGTAACATTCGCCGCGCTACTGGCATCCGCCTTGGCCGTCGGAGCCTCCGCCGCCGCTTCCGTCATCGAACGTCGCACCGAAATTGGCCTGATGAAGGCTCTTGGCGCAGGCTCAGCCCTTGTCGGAGTGTTGCTGGCCGCGGAACAACTGCTCCTTGCTTTAGTAGGCGGCGGCATCGGCTACGCCCTGGGCATCGTCTTGGCGCGCATCCTCGGTGAACGTATTTTCGGCTTCACTCCCGCCCCCAATCTTTTCGTGCTGCTGATAATTCTTGCGCTTGCGGCACTCATTACCTTATTGGGCAGCGCGTTTCCGCTGCGCCGGGCTTCGCGCTACGATCCCGCCCCCATTCTGCGAGGCGAATGATGCCCACGACCGCAATGTTCTGGCGCATCGTCCGCAGGCTTCTCACCGCGAACTATTCCCGCCTCTTCGTGATCTTGCTCGCACTGGGAGCAGGCGCGGCCGTAACTTCAGCCCTTCTAAATCTCCAGATTGACGCCAAGCGCCGCCTCACCACCGAATTTCGCGCACTTGGTGCGAATGTGATCGTGGCACCTCGCGATGCGGGTACGGATGGCAATGGTGCGACGCTGGACGAAACGGTTCTAGCTCAGTTACCCGCGGAGCACGAAGGCAAACCCGTACCGGCCGTGGCCTTCCTATACGTGATCGGCGAAATCGCCAAGGCCGGTGCAGTCCACTTCGAACCAGCCGTAATCGCGGGCACGCAAGGCCACGGCTTAACCGAGATTCGCCCCGGCCGCCGCAGCGAATATTTTGCGTCATTAGAGAACGATCCCGATGCCTGCGAAGTTGGCGCCAAAGCCGCCACACAATTCCAGGTTCACGCGGGCGACTCGCTGCAACTCCGAAACGCCGGACGCACCGCAACCTGCAAGATTTTTGCGGTCGTAGCCACAGGCGGTGCCGAAGATACGCAGATTTTCACGCGCCTCGCCACCGCTCAGTCCCTCGCGAATCTTCCCCGCCGCATCAGCCTGATTCAACTGAGCGTCACCGGCACTCCTGATTCGCTGAATCGTTTTATCTCCCAACTAAGCCGCAGCCTCCCCGCCGTGGACGTTCGCGGCATCAAACAACTCGCGGAAGCCGAAGGCCGCATCTACAACCGCATCAGCGGTCTTCTTTCTGCAACCGTGATCCTCGTGCTTATCCTTACTTCGCTCTGCGTCATGGCGGGCATGAGCAACGTGGCCATCGAACGCAAAAACGATGTCGGCTTGATGAAGGCCATCGGCGGCTCCGTGCGCCGCGTCGTGCGCCTTTTCCTCGCCGAAGCTATTCTCATGGGCATTGTCGGAGGCTTGCTGGGCTCCGCGTTCGGGTTGCTAGTATCAATCTGGCTGGGGAAAGCCGTGTTTGGTGTGGCTGCGCAGCCTCGGTGGATTGTGTATCCTGTTTCCGTGGCCATCACCGTGATCGTTTCCATCGCCAGCGCCTTTCCTTTGCGGCGCCTGGCCAGCATTCGTCCCGCATCCGTTTTCCGAGGTGAAGCGTGAGCTCCCAGGTTGTCATCGATTCATTGGTGAAGGAGTACGGAAACCTGCGCGCCCTGAATGGCATCTCCGTCAAAATTCAGGCGGGGGAGTGGGTCGCACTTATGGGCCCGTCCGGCTCTGGCAAAACCACCTTGATCAATATTCTTGGCGGCCTCGATACGCTGACCTCCGGCCACGTCGTCGTTGACGGCGTCGATCTCGCCAAACTTGGAGAAAGCGATCTGGTGCGTTATCGCGCGGAAAAAATCGGCTTCGTCTTCCAGCAGTTCCACCTGGTGCCTTACCTCAACGCTCTCGAAAACGTCATGCTGGCGCAGTACTTTCATAGCATCACCGACGAACCTCAGGCCGCCCTCGCGCTGAAACGCGTCGGCCTCGGCGACCGCCTGACGCACCTACCCTCACAGCTTTCCGGCGGCGAGCAGCAGCGCGTGGCCATCGCCCGCGCCCTCATCAACCAACCCAAGTTGATCCTCGCCGATGAGCCCACCGGAAACCTCGACGAAGCCAACGAAGAAATCGTCCTCGAGTTGTTCCGCGAACTCCACAGCGCGGGCCACACTATCCTCATGGTCACTCACGACCCCGATATCGCCCAGCAGGCTGACCGCCGCATCGAGTTGGTGCACGGCCACCTTGCCGTGGACCAACGCGTCACCATGGACGACGGCATTCACTTCGATCATCTGCTCGAACAAATTTGGGTTTGCGGCGAAGAAGGTAACGCCGCCGACGTCGAGCACATCCGCACGCCCGGCGGCGTGGATCCCGTGCGCACCCTGGCCCGCATGGAAGATCTCCACTTGGTCACCGTCGAGGATCACCAGGTGCGGCTAACCGAACGCGGCGAAAGCCGCGCCCGCGATGTCGTGCGCCGTCATCGTCTGGCCGAACGCCTCTTCAAAGACACTTTCCGCATCGACGATCACGAAGCCCACACTCAGGCTTGCAAATTCGAGCACATCATTAGTCCCGAACTCGATCAGCGCATCTGCTCCTTCCTCGGCCATCCCACCACCTGCCCCCACGGCAATCCCATCCCTCCTGGCGATTGCTGCAACCACAAAACCAAGGAAGACTCCCGCTGATCTTGCCTCTGTATGGCCCGTCCTTCTTAGGCCGGCCGCCCTCGTGATTCCTCTCCACGTAGGGGCGCAGGACTCCTGCGCCCCATGTCCGCACGACCCACTGTTCTTGTCACCCAATCCTGTTTTTCCTATCTCTTTCTCCCTCCGTCCCGAAGCGAAGTCACACTTCTCCCTGAGCGATTCCTGTAGAGTGAGTCCCTCTTCAATCTCAGATTTCAGGATGGAGCGTTCTGGCTGTAAACTGTCAACTGTGAACTAAAAACTTCTTCCCCCCATGCCCATACCAATCGATCGCCGCAAAAAACCCACCGCCGTCAAGATTCACGTGAAAACCGGCGCGGGTGTGGACATCACCTGGGCCGACGGCCACGAAAGCCATTTCGATTTTCCCTATCTACGCGACAATTGCCCCTGCGCCACCTGCAACGATGAGCGCGAAAAGAAAGAAGCATTCGCCGGCAGCACTCCCGCGCCCTCTGCCGTCCTGCCGATGTTCAAGCCCAAGCCCCGCGCACAGTCCGCCACACAAGTGGGAAACTACGCCATCCAAATCAACTTCAACGACGGCCACTCCACGGGAATCTTCAGCTACGACTACCTCCGCTCCATGTGCCCCTGCGCCGATTGCGCCAAGACCTTCCGCACTCCCTCCACTTAACCTGAAATTCATGGATGTATTTTCCACGGCCGTAAGCTAGGAAAGATCTGTCATTCCGACCGGAGGGACGGCGGTTTTAGCCGTCCCGGAGTGGAGGAATCGCTAATAAACTGTAAATCTCGACCGAAATTGTTCTTTGACTTCAAGTTCAACGCTTAATTAGCCGGTGGCTCCAAACTCTTAATTTTTTCCTGCACCCCCGGCGCCACCTTCGAATTCGGCTGCAATTCCAAATATTTCTCATAAGCCTTTTTGGCTTCGCTCTTCTTCCCCATTTGCAGATACGCATCCCCTAGATTCAAATAGGCGATGGCGCGATTCGGGTCCAGCGCAATCGTCTTCTGGAACCATTCGACCGCGTCTCCATACTGCCCCAACTTGAACATCGCAAACCCGGAGTTATTCGCGAACAATGCGCTCTCCGGCTTCATCTGCGCGGCCTGCTTGAATTTCTCCGCTGCCTCACTGTACTTCTTCTCTTTATAAAGCCGCATGCCCTCATCGTTCGTCGCTGCAGCCACGTCCTTGGTGCCAGTACCGCCAGCCTCCGCGCCAGTCGCCGCAGTTCCACCGCTCTTGCCAGCCACCTGTCCGCCTTGCAGTTTCGCTTCCGCCTCCGCCAACTGCTTCTTCAACTCCGCGTTCTGCGCCGCTTCCTTTCGAATCTCCTCTCGCATTTGTTCCAATTGTGTGTTCAGCTTGATTCCTTCATCTCCCAATTGCGCCGAATTCTCGTTCAAGAATTCCGTCTCGTGGTTCAACTCGAAAATGAAATCGCCACCCTCGCTTCCTGGTAAGTTTCCAAATACCGGTGTCTGGTGAGAAAGTGCCGACACCGCTGGAGTAACGTACGCCGCAAGTTCCGTCGCCGTCACCACGCCGTCGCCATTCAAATCCGCTCGCCCATCCAAAGCCTGCAGCAGCGTCCACGTGAACACCGAATGCCCGTTTGGCCCGTTGTCCGCCACTTGCTGGTCCGCTCCTCCGGCGGTGAACATCTGCCGCGCCGTCCGCCGCGAAATCTCCAGCAGGTAATTGCCCAGGCCCAGTGTTCCCCCGCCGCGCGTCAACGCCAGCCCGCTGTAGCACGAGTCCATCACAAACAAAACGTGTTTCGCCGGAATCGCCTCCGCAATATCCTGGAAATTCGTCATCGAAATCGCCTGGCCCTCGTAATTCGTCAAGTCCGCGTCCACCGGAATGATGTAGCCCAGGTCCCGCCCAGACGCCAGATGCCGCGTGGCTCCATGCCCCGCAAAAAACACAAACACGCGATCCTCGCGCTTCACCAAATCGGGATTTCCCAGCTTGTCTCCCAAGAGCGACAGGATGTTTTGCCGCGTCGCTTCCTTGTCCAGCAACAGAAACGTGTGCTCCGGCTTGAAATTGTATTTCTTGATCAGCAGATCGCGCACAGCCTGCGCATCATTTGCCGCGTAACTCAGCTTCGGCCACGTCTGGTACGTATCTACGCCAATCACCGCGGCCCAACTGTCCCGGTAAATCGACGCCGGGGCCGGCTGCGTTTGCGCCGTGTCCAACCCGCGCATTCCTTCCACGGCAAACGCGCTCCCGTTCCACGAAGCAAACTGGTACCCATCTTTCTGCAGCGTCTCAATCAAACTCGGCAAAACTTCCAGCGTCACTTTGTGTATGTCGTGGAACAGGATGATGCCGTGTCCCTGTTTTTCCACTTCCTGCACCACGCGCTGCGCAATCGAATTCGGCACGGGATCCGCCCAATCCTCCGAATCCACGTTCCACAAAATCGCCTTCATCTTGTCGCTTTGCACTTTGGAAAGAATGCCCGCGTTGATCGCGCCATAGGGTGGCCGGAACAACACCGGCGGTTCCTTCATAATGGTGGTCAACAACGCGCTGGTCGTTTCGATTTCTTCCGTATATCCCGCTTCCGTCATTTTCGGCAGCACCGGGTGGCTGTAGCTGTGATTTCCAAGCGTCGATCCCTGCGCTAGGATGCGCGCGCTCACCGCGGCCGTCGCCGTCAACTTTGCTCCCGCCTCCGTGGTTTCCGGTCCAAGGTTGCGGCCCACCTGGAAGAAAACTGCTTTCAATCCATACTTCTTCAAAATCTCCAGGATTTGATCGGTGTAGCGCGGGTGCGGCCCGTCATCAAATGTCAGCACCAGCGTCTTGGGCGGCAGATCCGTTCCAAACACCTCGCCGTTGCTTGTCTTCTTCTTGGCACCCCCGCCCCGCGTTTCGGCCGGCGGAAGCGCACCTTCGAGCTCCTTCAAAATTTGCTCGCGCGTATATTTCTGCTGTAGAAAACTCACATAGCGTTCCCAAGCCTCGCGGTGCACCACCATTCCGCGCGTCTGCAGGTTCCCCAGGATTTCGCCGATTTCCTTCTGATAGAGTGCCTGTATCTGTGCCAGCGCCGCCAAATCATCGCGAATTCGAGCCTGTAATTTCGCATTCGCCGCAGTCTCCGGCGCCGCCGCGAGTCCTTCCAGCAAATCGCGGAAGGCCAATTTGTCCGCGTCGCGATATTCCGCATAACTTTCCGCGCGGCTCAAAAACTCTTCTGTAAGACCCGCTTGCCCGCCCGCAAGCCCCTCCGTCAGTTGCGTCTCAACTTCCTCCAGCCGCTCCTGATTCTTCTGAAACAGCACTTTCCCGGCAGTGGACGCGCGTTCCTTCACCCCCGGGTCCAGCGCTCCTGCGCCGTTCATCAACACAATAATCTTCCGGTAGTTCGCCACAATGAAGTCGGCGTTTCTGGCAAGCGCCGTATGTGCGTTTTCCTGTCCCTTTGCAGACCCGCATGCCAACATAAACAGGGCGCAGCAAACCGCCCAAGACCTGGTCCCTACTGTTTTCATGATCCGCCGCCGCTGAAGATTCCTATCTCTTGCAAAATCATGACTCACCACCACCCAGAAATCCAGCCGTCAATGCCACAGGGTTTCCTCCAAAAATTCTCGAAGGTCGGGCGACAAGTCCTCTTCCCGCTGTGCCGCGCTTCCATCCGAAGTCCGATCTCTCACTTTCCTCGTGTAGCTCCCACAAAAGTGTTTTTCACCTTTCCTTGCAACAAATAAACGAGAAAGACACTTGCAATCACGACTCCGATCCCTCCCTCAAAAAAATGTCCACGGATCATGTTGACCAGGTCTCCCAAAACCTGGATCGCGATAATAGCCACGGTTAACCACCATCCCCAAAGTCGGCGCTTAAACCAACCCATAGCAGCGAGGGCAAGGGCGACAGAAAGCGGCAGAAACGCGATTCCCGCTGCCTTGCCAAACCGTGCCAGCTCTTTGTATGCCCGCGGATTCAAACTCCACATGCGGTCTAGTCTTGTGCCGTGCCAGACCAGCGAAATCCCAGCAAGAAAGGCCGTCGCCGCTCCAAAAAGCAGAAAGATTCCAATTACCCTCATCCCGCGAGGAGACTCTACGGGAGGGGAACTCGAAGAGGGATTCATGCCCCGACTATAAACTGAATTTCCTCGCTGTCCACCACTGGCCGTTCGCTAAATTCGGAATCCCCCCAACACCCCAACCCTCCCCAAACTAGACTTGCCTCAAAAAAGATGCGAGCATTATCTCCGCAGGTCGATAACCCTTTGTAATGAGCAGCTCTCCCCAAAACCCGGCAGCCCAGAGCCGCCTGGGTAACGGAATCCCGCGTGTTCTGGTTGCCACAACCGCGCTCTTAAGCTTCATCTCCTTCTGGCGCGCCGCAGCCATCGTCCTTAACGACCTCGCTTCCTCCGCCTACTACGCCGGTGGTGAAGCCGAAGGCTACATCGGCAAGGCCGCTCCCTGGTTCATCCTCGGCATCATGCTGTTTTCCTATGCCGTGCGCGCCATCTACGTCGAAAGTTGCAGCATGTTCGTCCGCGGCGGCGTCTACCGGGTCGTCAAAGAGGCCATGGGCGGCACGCTGGCCAAATTCAGCGTCTCCGCCCTGATGTTCGATTACATCCTCACCGGACCCATCAGCGGCGTCTCCGCGGGCCAGTACATCGTCGGCCTCATCAACGAAACCTCCGATTACATCCATCTTGGCCTGCACATTTCCCCCGGCATCGGCGCTGCGTGCTTCGCCATCATGTGCACGACCTATTTCTGGTGGTACAACATCAAGGGCGTCCACGAGTCCAGCCAGAAGGCCATGCGCATCATGCAGATCACCACTGTTATGGTGGTGATTCTGATTTCCTGGTGTATTTACACCGTTTTGGTCCGTCACCCCGCCGTGCCCCCCTTTCCGACTCCTCACAACATCAGGCTGGGTCCCAATGCCATGGGCTGGCTTTACGGCATGCAGTTCGCCCATTTCGCCGGCATTCTCGCCATCTTCATCGGTTTGGGCCATTCCGTCCTTGCCATGAGCGGTGAAGAATCCCTCGCCCAGGTCTATCGTGAAATCGAGCATCCCAAGCTCCCCAACCTGAAAAAAACTGGTCTCGTCATTTTTATTTACAGCCTGGTCTTCACCTCGCTGGTCTCCTTCTTCGCCGTGATGATCATCCCCGACGCCCAGCGCCAACATTTCCTGGAGAATCTCATCGGCGGCCTGGCCATGAACCTCGAAGGCCCGTTCCTCTTGCGACTGATCTTCCATGGCTTTGTGGTTGTAGTCGGCACCCTGATCCTTGCGGGTGCGGTCAACACCGCCATCGTCGGCTCCAACGGCGTCCTCAATCGCGTCTCTGAAGATGGCGTCCTCGCCGACTGGTTCCGCCAGCCGCATCGCAAGTTCGGCACTTCCTACCGCATCATCAACATCATCGCGGCGTTGCAAATCCTCACCATCATCATTAGCCGCGGCCAGGTCACTTTCCTCGCCAACCTCTACGCCTTTGGTGTGATCTGGAGCTTCGCCATGAAGGGCCTGGCGGTTCTCGTTCTCCGCTACACGCACCCTGGCGACCGCGAATACCGCGTGCCACTGAACTTCCGCATCTTCGGCCTGGAAATCCCGGTAGGACTCAGTTTAATCACCCTCACTCTTCTGTGCATCGCGGTCGTGAACCTCTTCACCAAGCCCGAAGCCACCGTCGCCGGTGTCACCTTCTCCATTTTTCTCTTCATCGTCTTCACGGCTTCGGAAAGATACACACGTCACGCGCGCGGCAGCACTGCACATGTCGAGATGGACCAGTTCCACCTCGCCATGGAAAGTGAGATCACCCCGGAATCCGTCGGCGCGCGCGCGGGCAATATCCTGGTACCCGTCAGCAACATCCATTCGCTCTACCACCTCGGCAATGTGCTGGAGCGCGTGAAGCCCGGCCGCCGCGACGTTGTCGTCCTGCACGTGCGCTTGTTGCGCCGTTCAGCTTCCGGCGAATATGATCTCGAAGCCGAGCAACTCTTTGGCAGCATTGAGCAGCAGTTGTTCTCGCAAGCCCTTTCCATCGCTGAAAAACGGGGAAAGACGATTCGCCTAGCCGTGGTCGCCGCCAGCAATCTGTGGGACGGCATCCTCCGCGCCGCCACTTCGCTGCAATCCAGCACCATTGTCCTCGGCCATTCGCCCAAGGAATCAACGGAGGAGCAGGCCCGGCAAATCGGCGATGCCTGGGAAAAGCTCGGCGATCCCAAGCCTCAGTTCAACCTGGAAATTCATTACGCCAATGGGGACAAGGTCTATAAGGTTCTCGGTCCGCACGCGCCCAACCTCACCGCCAATGAAGTGAATCTGCTACACCGCTTGTGGCTGCGCTTCAGCGAAGCCATCGCTCCGCTGGAATTCCACCACCATGACGTGGTCCACTTCGCTCTCGAAGAAGTTCAGAAGGAATTGGACGAAGGCCGTGAAGAAGAAGTCCTTAACCGCCTCCGCACACACCTCGAAGCCAACCTGAAAAAAAAGCCCTCGTCCGAATAGCCTGTGGCAAAGTCACTCCTGACTGTGTTCTTGGGTGAGTTTTTATAGTGGCCGACCTTTAGGTCGGTTCTTGGGTGCTCTTGGCTGGGGGTCCAACGTACTGCACCCCAGCTAGACAAAGCGTATCCGCTAAATCCCTACACCGCGCTCGTGCAATGCCCGCACTTCTTCGCCGCCACCGGAATCGGCATCGCGCACTGCGGACAATCCTTCGTCGTAACCGGCGGCGGAGGCGGCACAGGTTTCGGCATCCACCGGTTGACCATGCGCACCACCACGAATATCGCAAACGCCACGATCAGGAAGTTGATAATCGTGTTGATGAAGTTGCCGTAGTTGAGTGTGGGAATCCCTGCCTTTTTGGCCTCCGCAAGCGTCTCAAAGTGCTTGTCGCTCAGGCTTATATACAGGTTGGAAAAATCCACATGCCCGATCAACCTGCCCAGCGGTGGCATCAGCACATCATCCACCAGCGACGCTACGATCTTGCCGAACGCCGCGCCAATAATCACGCCAACCGCCAAGTCCAGCACGCTTCCGCGCATAGCGAATTCTTTGAATTCTTTGAACACAGTTCTTCTCCTTATCGAATTAACAATCGCCGCAATTCGTTTCCTCGGGCGGATTCCCGGATTCGAAAGAGGACTTCACTGGCCACGCATTATAACGGAAGAACTACTTTGTTTGACGCAAAATCAGGATAGAGCCCAGCACACCGCGGACAATCAGCACGAGCCCCGCTGCCGTCAACAATTTTCCTACCCACAGATACGGCACTCGCGTCACCGCAAGCATCAGTGCACCCAGCAGCACCAGCGAAAGCCCGCGGTTCCATTTCTGCCACCGCGCCCACCATTGTCCCGGTCTCGCAAACGCCAGCAATCCCCAGGCAAGCAGCGCGACGCTGACAATCAGCCAGGGAATGCTGCGGGGATCGACGTTAATTCGCTCCTGCAACCCCAGCCACACCACCAGCGCCCCCAGCAGCAGGAACACGAGTTCCACCATCAGTTGGGACAATCGCGTGGGTGACATCATGGCTGTCCTACGGTATGCGTTCGATTCGCAATTTCTGTATGACTACTGGCACGCGCGGGCGATCGCTTCCATCCCTCGCAACATTCGAGATCTTGTCCGCGACGTCCTGTCCTTCCACCACTTCGCCAAATATCGTGTGCCGGTTATCCAGATGCGGCGTGGGCGCGACCGTAATGAAGAACTGGCTTCCATTAGTCCCCGGGCCCGCATTTGCCATGGACAGCTTGCCCGCCTTGGAATGCCGCAACGATGGATGGAACTCGTCCTGGAACGTGTACCCCGGCCCTCCCCGGCCATCCCCTTGCGGGCATCCGCCCTGAATCATGAATTGCGGAATCACGCGGTGAAACACCAGGCCGTCGTAGTAATTGCGCTTCTCTTTTTTCCTCGTTGTGGCGTTCACGAATTCTTTCGTGCCCTCGGCCAGTCCGATGAAATTCTCCACCGTCTTGGGAGCTTCCTTGTCAAACAGCCGGCAAACTATATTGCCCTGTGATGTCTCGAAAATTGCGTACGTTCCTGCCGCTCGCGCCATCGGTTCTCCTTTTCCAAAGTGAACTCAACCATCGTACACGACGCCCGCGTTCTTCGGCTACTCCACCACGACGATCAGCTTGGCGTTATAAACAGTGCCGTTCGCCGTGGCGCTTACCAGCACGCCGTAGGTCCCGGCGGGCGCAGGAACCTTTATTGGCGGAGGTGGTGGTGCAATCGTGCTGCCGCCTCCGCCACAACCGGCGACGAGCAGCAGAACGCCAACAAGGCAACAGCCAATCACCCATTGCAATCGGGCAGCGCGGCGCGACGCCCTGTAAAGTGCCAGAACAAAGGCCACCGCCAGCACAGCGATACCTCCGGCGGGCAGCCTCCGCAATCGCTCCATCGGCGCAGGGAGATTCGCACTCTGCGTAAACGTGTAAGCATTGATTGTCAGTGTCGCCGTGGTAAGCCCGCTGACCGTGGGCGTCGCGGGATTCACGCTGCATCTTATACTCGCGCTGGACGGCACACACGCCAATGGGATCGGCAGATTAAATCCATCAATACCGTTCACATTCAAAATGGCATTGCCGGATTGCCCGGAGGGTATCACAACGCGGGCTGAACCCAACGCGAGTGAGAAGGTTCCAAGATTCACGTTCACGCTGCCAGGCGCGCTCGTCGAAGGGTTGTAAACCGAATCCCCGCTGTAAACCGCCACCACTTGATTGCTTCCATTCGATAAGGACAGCGCGGGCACGGGACCCGATGGACTCGCCACCGCCGTCGTCGCCCCGGTCTGCACCAGGTTGCCCGGCAAGCCCTGACCGTTCACATAGAACACCACTGTTCCTGTGGGCGCCGGCGCAGTCCCGGAAGCGCTCTGCACCGTGGCCGTAAAGTTGGCGCTCTGCAATCGGCTGATACTCGACGGAGCCACAGAAAGCGCGATGCTCGAAGCCGACCGCGCCGAAGCTGCCACGACGATTGGATTCGGATACGTGGACATGGCCGGTGTCCAATTGCCATCTCCCGCATAGTTAACGCTTAGACCCAGCGATCCTGCGCTCTGCAGGTTCATGAATGTAGCCGTGGCAACAGCCCAAGGGTACCCCCCTGCAAAGTCGGATGAAACGAGCGGTGCGGTCAGCGCAGTTGTTCCAAGCGTGATGTTCACGTTTCCGCTGGGTGGCACACCCAATCCCGTACCAACCGCAACCTCCACCAGGAGGTTCCCGCCGACCGGCACACTCGATTCGATGGAGGGGAACAGAATGCTGGGTTTTCCTTTCGCGATGGTGAACGTGAAAGGACCCGCGGTCGACGCCTGATAGCTCGCATCCCCGGCGTAACTCAGCGAAATTGCATGATTGCCCACCGACAAACTGCCGGGAGTATATCCCGCAACCCCCTGACTATTTATAGGTACCTGTCGTACGCTTGCGCCGTCTGTAAACGTCACTGTGCCCGTGGCGAGGCCGTAGAGTCCCTCGCCGTTCGTGCCATACGGTTCACCTGAAAAAACCCATCCTTCACTGTAGCTTCCTTGCCCGCCATTGTTGATCACGACGCCGTTGGGTCCATTTGCGACAAACCAGATCGAACTCGCTTCCGGAGTTACCGTGAGACTAACGGGAGCAGATGTGCTTGGCCCGAACACGCCGTCCCCGCCGTATGCGGCGCTCACTTGATAGGTTCCTCCGGGAAAGAAACCCACTGCCCCACTCGCCGTTCCATTCGAGAGCGGAAGCGCTTCGTTCCGTTGCAACGGAAGACTGCTTGTGGTGCTGATGGCGATGTCGCCCGATGGCGTGCCAGAGCCGGATGCCCCCGCGACGTTCGCCGTAAACGTAACGGGAGTTCCATGAACAATGGATGTCTGCGAAAGCGACAGCGTGGTCGTGGTTGACGCAAACGAGATCTTCTCCCAATTGGTGACCAATGCGTTCGCGTCAACAGAACCCAGACCACTCGCCAGGTCATAACCGGGGCCCGCGGCGTACTCCTGCAGGGAATAAAAACCATCGCCATTCGCATCTAGCGAGCAGTTGGGAGTGCTCTGAACGCAGGGCACATTGTTCGTACCCATGGTCACGTCGTGAAAAACTGCCGGCTGCTGCCGCGCCAGCGCGTAAAAAGTGAAGTTGGCTTGCCCCTGTCGCCCAAATTTTTGGTTCACCAGCGCCATGATCCCGGCCATCCCCGGCGAAGATGCTGACGTCCCTCCGACGAGCAAGACCGGCGCCGGACGGCCCGCTGTTGCCACGCAATCCTCGCTCCCCGTGCAGATGGCATACCCGCTCAAATTCGATCCGGCCGAAGCATAAAGCGCCACATCCGGCACATCGCGCACCCCATCGTTCGGCACTCCCGGAGCCGTCTGCCACATTGGCTTGGCATATCCCGCCAGACACACCACGTTCCCTGAACCGTCTGTCGTGGACTCCACGCAACTGCTGGCTCCTCCCCCGCCTCCGAGGATGGACCCAGTGTTATTGAGGATGTTTAACCCAAAAGGCGCGTCCCACGGCTGCTCCGGGAGCGTGGCTATCAATGAACCGTTGCTAGCATCGTTGCTCTGGTTCCAGAAGGGCGCGGCGCTGGATGGCCCGGAGGCGTAATTCGCGTAATAAAAATCTGTTCCACCCACTGCCACGTTCCATGGCGTGGAGCCAATGCCATTCACTCCCAGCCCCTGCGTCGCGGCCTGCGCTTCGTCAGAATCACAACCTGCACTGCCACTGTCGCCGGAAGCAACGAAAACCGTCTGGCCTTGCGCCGCCGCCTGCTCCCACAGCCCGGACCACATCTGGTTTCCCTCCGGATTGAGTACGGCTTCGCAATTGGCGAAGCTCACGCTGATAACGGAAGCCTGGTTATCCTCGATGGCCCGGAGCGTTGCTAATTCCATGGGATCCGTTACCCAGCTGCCATCGGAGATGTACAGATTCACCGTGGCGTTCGGCGCCACCGCGCCGCTCAGTTCCACATCCAGATACGCTTCGATATCCGAATCCGGCAGCGGCCCTATTCCCGGATCGCCGCCATCAATCACCACTTGCGTTGGATTGCTGGAAAGCCCAAAAAGCTGACGGTAAGCGTTGACCACAGTCAAATCTATGTTCGATTCCCCGATAATCCCAATCGTTTGTCCGGAGCCGGTGACTCCCGCCGCGTACAGTGGCGCGATGTCGTACTGCGTCGCGAAATCTTCCGGGCCAATCGCGTAAAAGTCCGTACTCCCCCCGGGATTTGTGAACAGAGGTGTTGCCTTGCCCGTGGCGCGAGAATAGGAGGCTGGCCCCACGGCTCGAATCAAAGGCCTGAGCCGGAAATTGTTAATCGGAGAGACTCCGCGCACGATTGGCGCGATCGCTTCCGGAATTGTCAACTCGGCGGCGTTGGCATAGTGGATTTCGCCTTTGATGTTGTACTGGTGAATCTCAGAGTGAAAAGCCTCCCTCACGTCTGCCGCTGTTCCGGAAAACTCAATAACCCTCTTGCTCTGCGCTACTGCTGCGACGCGGAAGCCATGGGACAATAGCCAGCTCCTGGCGGCCTGAATGTCGGAATCGGCTGGACCGAATAGCTCGCCGAATTGCGCTGGCGTCAGCCATTTGTGAAACGTCGCGGACCTGGGGCTATGCACGTCGGCCAGGAATTGGCGCAGAGCTGCCTCACGTTCCGGCGGGCGGTTGAGCATCAACAACATGCGATTGGCCGCGAACGAATCGGGCACGGCGCCCTGGTCGAAAATTGCGCGCGCCAGCGGGTGGACCGTGCCCGGCATCGTCACTCGTTTCGTTTCGTCTATTGCTTGGGTCACGAGCGGGCTTGGCGGATTCTGGGCCTGGGCGATCAAAGGCGTGTGGAGGCCAGCCACAAGCAGGCAGAGCAGGGAAGCACACGAAGAAAATCTGGGCATGCACGCCATCAGCGGAGCCTCATGGAATGAGCGGAAGCAATATAAGGATGCAACGGCTCACGCGCGGTTTAACAGCACGCAATCCAACGAGCCGGCGTTTCTGCTATGGCTGCAGTATAAAATTCGCAACCTGCGAAGTAAACCCCGCCCATGTTCTTGCGACAGCCGCGATTTACCAGCCTTTCTGTTTACGCAGTTCCGTGATGTGCGCGGTGTGATGCCGGCCATGCCAGGAATACAGAAATAGCAGCCAATCCACGTTCCTTACTCCATGATCCGGGTGTACCAGAGTCCGCGCAAATTGTTCCGTTTTCATTGAGCGCAGCAGCCGCACCCAGCGTTCGTGCAGCGGTTCCAGAAGTTTCAGTGAAACTTCCACCGGCGCGTTCTGGGCATCCTCCAGGTGGGCCCAATTGTTCTCGTTATATGGTTTGATCGTGGGCTGATTCTCCGTCAGCGCGAAACGCAGCCGTATATACGCGTTCATGTGGCTATCCACCAGATGGTGCACCACCTGGCGTACCGTCCAGCCGCCTTCGCGATACGGAGTATTCAGTTGCTTCTCATTAAGTCCGGCAACAGCCGCCCGCATCTTCGCCGGTGCGCCGGCCAGCTCCTCGATCGCCGCCTGACGCAGCGCCGGAGTTACTTCCTTTGGCAATTCAAAGTTCCCGACGGGATAGCGCGCATCCATGGAAATTCCTCCTCATTATCTGGGGCCTTCGGCTTTCACTGTAGATAAATGCCCAGCCGGCAGTCCATTGGTATATATGTTCGGAGCCTTGCCAAATTGGCTGCATTTTGTCGGAGCGGGAAGGAATGAGCGGGAGATTTCGCAGCGTCAGTTTGTTTCAGGACTTTCCGGTACGCCACTCGCCGATCTGCCTCGAGGCAATGCACAAGAGGAACAGCAGAATGGCGCCGCGCAGAAACGTGTAATACGAGATGGATGCGCCGTCGGCGGGTACAAAGTCGGGCCATATGCCGAACGCCGCCAGCGCGCGAAGGATTACCGTCAGCACCGTGCACACGATTCCTAGCCAATAGCTGTACACCGCAATATGTCTCTCCATCATGGGCCCCCTGGGACTTGTCTTTTTGGGACAGAATTGACCTTAATCGAAACCTACGCCCGCCCTTAATCACTGTCAATCATCTCTCCCCGCACACTTTCCAGGCCTGCACTTCTCTCTTTGGACCAGGATGTTACAATCATCGTTCGTTCTGTACCGCCGGGTCCCCGTTTCGAATCTAATTTCCGGAGCCATTCGCATGCACAAGGTCGTAATCATCGGAAGTGGTTGTGCCGGTCTGACTGCGGCGATTTACGCCGCGCGCGCCAATCTGAGCCCTCTTGTTCTGGACGGACACGAACCCGGTGGGCAGCTTTCCCTGACCACTCACGTCGAAAATTATCCCGGCTTTCCTGAAGGCATTCTGGGGCCCGAATTGATCGAGAATATGCGCAAACAAGCGCAGAAATTCGGCGCGCAATTCAAGGCGGGCACGGTGAACGAAGTGGATCTCACCAACCGTCCGTTCAAAATCAAAGTGGGGAATGATGTTTACGAAGCGCAATCACTCATTGTTGCCGCCGGCGCTTCCGCGCGTCTCCTCGAGCTCAAGGGTGAGAAGGAACTCATCGGCCGCGGCCTCTCCACCTGCGCCACCTGCGACGGCTATTTCTTCCGCGGCAAGCCCATCGCAGTCGTGGGTGGCGGCGATTCCGCCATGGAAGAGTCCAACTTTCTTTCGCGCTATGCCAGCAAGGTCTACCTGATTCACCGCCGCAATGAATTCCGCGCTTCCAAAATTATGATTGATCGCGCCAGGGCCAACGACAAAATCGAGTTCGTCACTCCCTATATCGTCGAGGAGATCTTCTCGCCCGCGGGACTCGTGAGCGGCGTACGCCTCCACCACACACAATCCGGAGAGAAGCGCGACATCGCACTGGATGGCGTATTCGTCGCTATCGGCCATATTCCCAACTCCGCGGTCTTCCGCGGCAAGCTCGAAATGGATGGAAACGGCTACCTCATTCCCCGACACGGCAGCCTGACCAGCATCCCGGGCGTTTTTGTTGCCGGTGACGTTCAGGACCATCGCTACCGCCAGGCCGTTACCGCGGCCGGCTCCGGTTGCATGGCCGCCATTGACGCCGAAAAGTTCCTCGAAGAGCACAAGGCCTAGCTAGCCACTAGCCTCGTCCCGAAACTACGGGCATAATCAGGGTGTCCATGCTTCGTTCGATTCTTCTCAAACTCTCCGATAGTAAGGGCTTCGCGAACTGGGTCACCTCCAACTCCACGGCTCGGCGCGTTTCTCACCGGTTTGTCGCTGGTGAAACCTTGGATGAAGCCATTCTCACCTCCCGCATCTGCAACGATGCTGGAATGGCGGTCACCCTGGATTGCCTCGGGGAGAACGTTGCCACGCCTGCCGACGCGCAAAAGGCCCGCGACACCTATCTGAAGATTTATGACCGCATCGCTCAGGAGAAGTTGAACGCCAACGTTTCCTGCAAACTGACCCAGCTCGGGATGGATCTCAGCGTCGAATTCTGCGAAGGCCTGGTTCTTTCGATTGCGGAGCGCGCCGCGGCCAACGATAGTTTCCTGCGCATTGACATGGAGAGTTCCGTGTACACCCAACGTACCGTGGAACTCGTCAAACGTGTTCGTGCGCAAACCCCCGCGGTCGGCGCCGTCATCCAGGCGTATCTCTACCGCAGCGAGAGCGATATTCACGATCTGCTTTCTTATGGCTGCCGCATTCGCCTTTGCAAGGGCGCCTACAAAGAGTCCATGGAAGTCGCCTTTCCGCGGAAGGCTGACGTCGACGGCAACTACATCCACCTGATGCGCCTTCTGCTTTCCAGCGGCTTTTATCATGCGATTGCCACGCACGATCCTCGCATGGTCGCGGCCACCATCCGCTGGGCCGCCGAAAAGAAAATCTCCAAGGATGATTTTGAGTTTCAGATGCTCTTTGGAGTTCGTGCCGATCTCCAGCGTCAACTGGTGCGCGATGGCTACCGCGTCCGCATCTACGTGCCCTTTGGCACCGAGTGGTTCCCCTACTTCATGCGCCGCCTCGCGGAGCGCCCCGCCAACATCGGCTTCATCCTCCGCAACTATTTCCACTCCTGATCATTTGGAGTACGGCGGCTCGCCGCCGCTATTGAGGTTGTAGCCCCGCCGGCAAACTATAATTTCTCCCTGCCTCGATCGCCGTGGTAGCTCAAGCCCTCAGGTCTGACGCTTTACCGCGCCTCACCCCAACGTCTCCCCCGGTTGAATCGCATGAATCTCCAACCCCTCAATATCCTTCGTCTCCTCCCGCAGCCCTTCCGGCGTCCCCGTCAACATCGGGAACGTCGCGTAGTGCATCGGAACAACGTGCTTCACGCCGAGCAGCCGTATAGCCACCGCCGCTTCCCGCGGTCCCATGGTAAACACATCCCCGATGGGCAAGAACGCCAGCTCCGGCTTATAAATCTCCGCGATCAATTTCATATCTCCAAATACCGCCGTGTCTCCTGCGTGATAGAGCGTCACGCCTCCGGGAAGTTTTACGATGAACCCCGCCGGCTCTCCCGCATAAATCCTCTTGCCATCTTCATCGATGGAATTCGAGTGAAATGCATGCGTCATCGTCACTTGAAAATCTCCCACCGTCTGCGTGCCGCCCTTATTCCCCGGCAGGCATTGCCCGCCCAATCCTTTTCCCTCGAGATACAAGTACGTCTCAAAGGTCACCACAATCTTCGGTTTGAACTGTTTCCCCAACGCGAGCAGATCCCCCATATGATCGGTGTGCGCATGCGTCAGGAAAATCGCGTCCAGCCGCGCCAGCTTCTTCAACGACTCTGGACATCGGGGATTCGTCGTCACCCATGGATCGATCAACGCCACTTGTCCGCTAGGCGTGGTAATCCCAAACGTGCTGTGCCCGTAATACGTAATCTTGTTGCCCTTCAGATCCAGCATCTCCGCCTCCCTCGAATCTTCTTATCACCCCAAACTATGACGACATCGCACTCCTTATGTCTTCCCTCGCCTTCATCCCACTCTCCTCAGGCCCTTATCTTAGCGCGTTCTATAAAGGGGAGAGTCAAGAGAAAAAACATCTCCGGCGACTGGAAGGAGCGAGGTTGTTCGCTGCGCTCTCCAGCCCAAGTCATGTTGAGAGGCTCTGGGGCATGCGCTCTT
>Ga0181538_10002180_pt1 | contig 20711 bp, 12 predicted proteins | sample PEATcosm2014_Bin_40_FD_119773 | JGI IMG/M metagenome (GOLD analysis project Ga0181538, IMG submission 119773) | Peatland microbial communities from MTU Mesocosm Facility, Houghton, MI, USA - PEATcosm2014_Bin23_30_metaG | ecosystem: Environmental > Terrestrial > Soil > Wetlands > Peat | place... | reverse complement strand
GGATCGGCGCACAGCTTCATCATCTTATCCGTTTGTGCGTTTGTGGTCAGGATAATGATGGTGTTCTTGAAGTCGATCTCGCGCCCCTCGCCGTCTTCCATCATCCCTTTATCAAAAACCTGGTAGAAGAGTTCGAGAACGTCCGGATGGGCCTTCTCGACTTCATCCAGCAGGACCACGGAATAGGGACGGCGCCGGACGGCTTCCGTCAGCACGCCTCCTTCCCCATAACCGACGTATCCAGGAGGGGAGCCTTTTAATGTGGAAACGGTATGCGGCTCCTGAAACTCGGACATGTTAATGGTGATCAGATTGTGTTCGCCGCCGTAAAGGAGATCGGCGAGGGCCAGCGCGGTCTCCGTCTTGCCCACGCCGCTTGGCCCGATCAGCATGAACACTCCGATGGGCCGGTTGGGATCATCCAAACTGGCCCGCGAAGTCTGAATCCGCTGGCCGATGATGTCCAGTGCATGGGTCTGTCCAATCACGCGTTTCCCGAGGTGATCGCTAAGCGTCAGAACGGTCGAGATCTCGTCTTTAAGCATCTTGCCTACAGGAATACCCGTCCAGGCGGAAATCACCTCGCCCACAATCTGGGCGTCAACAGCTACGCGCATCATCGGAGTTTCGCCCTGCAAGGCCGCCAGTTCCGCATCCAGCTTCACCAGTTCCGCTCGCATCGCAGCGGGGTCTGGAGCCGGAGCAGGTGCTGCGGCAGTCGCAGTGGCGGCGGCAGCAGGAGCGGCCGCAGCCGCCGCGGCAGCCTGGGCCGGCGCCTCCGGCGCGGGTTGAGCCGCCGGCGCCGCTCCATGGCCGTCGCCGGCAACAGCCGCCTCCAGTTGGGTGCGTAAATCCCGGATCTTTGAGACCAGCTCGTGTTCTTTGGTCCAACGCTCGCGCAAGGTTTTCAGGCTGGCCTCGACCTCCGCTTTCTGTTTTGCGATCTGCTCGAGGCGTTCCCGATGATCCGCGCCGATCGCTCCCTCGCGTTCCAGAATTCGCTGCTGAACTTCCAGATCGTCCAGTTGCCGGGTGGCATCCTCAATCGCGGGAGGCGTAGCGCTCTGACCCAGTGCCAGGCGCGCACAGGCAGTATCCAGAACGCTCACTGCCTTGTCGGGAAGTTGACGGCCGGCCAGATAGCGATGCGAAAACTTGACGGCGGAGGTCAGGCCTTCGTCAAGGATGCGAACCTTATGGTGCTTCTCGAGCGCCGGGATGATGCCGCGCAGCATCACATTGCACTGCGTTTCGATCGGCTCTTCCACCTTGACCACCTGAAAACGCCGCGCCAGGGCCGGATCCTTCTCGAAGTACTTCTTGTACTCGGACCAGGTTGTAGCGGCGATCGTCCTTAGTTCGCCGCGCGCCAGGGCCGGCTTAAGCAAGTTTGCCGCATCGTTCTGGCCGGCCTGGCCGCCCGCCCCGATCATCGTATGCGCTTCGTCGATAAAGAGGATGATAGGAATGGGGGAAGACTTGACCTCCTCAATGAGCCCTTTCAGCCGGTTCTCAAATTCGCCCTTAATACCTGCTCCCGCCTGCAAGAGCGCTAGATCGAGTGAGCGGACTGTGACATTGCGGAGCGGCGGTGGTACGTCGCCTTTCGCCACCCGGAGGGCAAATCCCTCCACCACCGCCGTCTTCCCTACCCCGGCCTCGCCGGTAAGAATAGGATTGTTCTGGCGGCGGCGCATCAGGATGTCGATGATCTGGCGAATCTCCATATCTCTTCCGAGCACCGGATCAATTTTGCCGGCCTTGGCATTCTCGGTGAGGTTGACCGTAAACTGGTCGAGATTGACAGACTTGCCGGATCCTGCTGGTTTCGGCGCGCCGGGAGCGCCCGCCGGAGCGGCCTCGACGGGCGCCATCTCCTCTTCCGAGCCTTCCACAATTTTGAGGAAGTCCTTGCGTAGAACGTCGCCGTCAATCTTCTGAAACTCCTTGCTTACCTCACGGATCTCGCGGCGCAGGTCGTCGTTTCCCGTCAGGGCAAGGATAGTGAAACCTGTCCGTACTTCGCCGGCATTGAAATCAATCGACCCGGTGGTCCATGCCTCCGTCATCATCCTTACGACGTGCGGGCTGATGGCAGGTGTGCGAGCATTGCCGGTCTTGAGCTTGTCGAGACTTCGATTCAGTTCACCGGTGAGGCGCGACTTGTCCACGCCGAAGTGGCTGGCGATGCGCGCGAAGTCGCCCTCCGTCTGGTCCAGAAGCTTGAGCATATAATGCTCGACCTCGACATCGTAGTGCCTCCGCGCCACGCAGAAGCCGGCAGCCGATTCGAGCGCGTTCCGGGTGGTGTCATTAAGTTTCCCGATCAACGACTTGAGATTTATCGCCATGCTATTCCCTCCCTAGTTGTAAGGGCGAGTTCCCCTCGCCGACTAGCGGCGAACATCAGACCGTCGCGCTGATTCAGGCGACGGGGTTCTGCCGCGATGCCAAAATCACCACAGAGCACACAGAGATCGCAGAGGAATCCGGTTGACTCATCTCTGAGAACTCAGCGATCTCTGGGGTAGATCTTTGCTTGGATTCTGCCGCTACTCCCAAAGCGGGAGTATCGTATCCGCCACGTCCGTCGACATTTCTTTAGTTCGGCCCCACGTGGTCCAACCCAATTGTGGTGCAATTCCCTGCTCGACGCCCAGCTCACAGCGCGGGACTTCTTCCCGCTTCAAGATAAGCTGAGCTTCAAAATCCAGCTCGTCGTTCGAAAAAAAGCGTGTCAGCTCCTGCAATGGTTTGAAAGCCGAGCCAGTAGGCAGGAATTCCATGTACTGCTCGAGTGACAAAGGCCCGATCTTGATGCGCACTCGCGCGCTTTGATCCCAGACTTCGTCACCCACCACGGCGCCGACACCCAGTTGTTCGGAATACGAATTTGTACCTTCAAAGCTGCACTGATCGCTCTCTCCCAGGCTGTACCAACCGCCCGCAAATTGCTCCACCTCAACCGGAACATCAAAGTAGTCGCTGAGAATCTGTTCCAGCGCCTTGGCCGAGCGCGGACGCTGCGCCAGCAGACCCGAATAAAAAAGCAGACAGTCGTCGGGCACCGTCTGCCGATTCTGGAGGCCGGCGGTTCCGAGACCAATCAAGTCCATCACATGGTGCGAGAAGTCGTCTCGTTGGCCGCGTTCGTAAGCAATCCAAAAGCGGTATTTTTCCCAGGCTTGAAAGAAATGCGAAATGATCCTGTGGTTGAAAGTGTCGAAGAAATCGGCGGCCGCGGTATCCCCCGTCCGCGCCCTTTCCGCCGCGAAGACAGTGTAAACAACCGGAAGCACGCCTTGCGGGCCGGTCAACCCCATGAAGTTGACTATCATCTCGACCGGGCCGTTCGCCGGCCAGGTCAGGGATTGAATCTCGCTGGCGGGAAAAACCAGAGTTGAATTCGCCTTAAAACGGAGGACCTCTGACGATGGGGGAGCAAACTTGCCCACTTCGACCCGGTCAGGCAGAAACCGCTCGAGCAGGCGCACGGCCTGGAAGAACTCGAAGATCTGCGGCTCGTTGCGTAACCTCTCCTCGAGGGACGTCTTCGTTACATTAAGATCGCTTGGCCGGCTCGCGGTGGCCATTCCTTCAACACCTCCCGGCGCTGGCGCGTTTTAACAACAAGCTGGCTGAAACTGTTCAGCGTTGCATAGAGCGCCAGGAATCGTTCAATCACGGCAGCGAACAGGAACACTCCCCCGCCCGCGAACTCGTCCTCGTCAAACTCCATCTGGACTCGCGTCCCGCGGGCGAAGGTTATGCCATTGTCTGAATTAATGCGCGCGAAGTGACGTTGACTTTGAAGATTCATGATTCCCGCCACTTGCTTTTCGAGGTCAACCGAACCCGAAAAATTGTACAGCCGGAGGATTTCCTGGAATGCCTCCTTGCCCTCCTCCGCGATCGATAGGTAATTCAGTGCCAAGTGGGAAATAAGACGCCAAAGCGCGCCCCTCCCCAGGGGCGGGCGGAGGGTTGAGGTAGGTTTGCGGAGGGCTATCGCACCTTTAATGGAGCCGACGCCCTCGATTTCGAAGTCGCCGCTCTCATTCCCAAACGGCAAGCGCGCCAGGATGTCGCGATTGCTGCACGTGCAGCGAACTGTGATGGTCTCGGCCTCGGGCAGGGAGTCGCGCGAGCCGAGATTAACCAAGTGCAGGAACATTTCCGTGCCTTCATCGCCTTTGCGGCGGGAGAGGCGGCGCGAAGTATGCCAGAAGGTCTGACTCTTGTCCCTCAGAGTCTTGTGGCGGTAAGCGTAGAACGGCTCGTAGTGAGTAATCTCGTGAGTCTGGGGATTCGAACTCAGGACCTCGTCAACCGAGAATATTTCCGTGGCATTCCTGCGCCGTGCATCCGGCACGATGGGATATTCCGACCGGTTCTGAGTCAGGAGGATGGGTTCAGCCGTCTGAGCGAACAGGTTGATGACGGGCGAACACCCCAGGCGCAGCGTTTTGGCGTTGACCCCCACTTCCAACCGCTGTTGCCGGTGGCCGGCTTCGAAGGGCGAGATGAGAATGATCATTTCAGCGCGGCCGCCCTGAGCTGCGCGCGCCAGCGCCTCCAGCCCGCTGAGCTCAAAAAAGAAGAACTTCTCCGGCAGCGAAAAGTATTCCTGAAGGAGCCGGTAACCCACGAACGACCTGCGAGGGTACGGCAGCATGGACTCATCTTCGGTGAAGCCCATGGGGCGCAAGGAACTCGCGGGCAAAGCCACGGGAGGCTTGCGCGTGTTCGCCGGGTCTCTAAGCACTATTTGAGTGCAGTTGTTGCTGAGTAATTCGTAAAGCGTGTGGACGATATCCCCTTCGCCCTGCAGGTAGAAGCGCAACGAGGTGAGATTGAGTTTATCGAAGGTCAAGTCGGATAGGCAGCGAAGCTCCAGGCGCAGGGCCGCGACCGCCTCCGGGGCGCGCAAGGGAGGATTCAGCTTATCCGGCGTCAACCACTTCGCCTCGGCAATCTCGACGGGCCAGAGCGTCACATCGTAGCAAGTGCGGAATTTGCAGGGCACGCCCTCGACGGGCCGCGAATAAAGCGCCGAGCCGCGAGGTATCTTCAGGCTCGAGGTGAGTTTGCCTTGCGCCGGGTCCAGACGAAACTCCGCGATCGTCATGGCAGGGATGGGCCTGAGGAAATGTGGGTAGATCACGCTCAGCAGGCCTTCCGTGATCTGGGGGAACTCATCATCAATTTTCAGGTGAACCCGAGCAGCGAGGAAGGCAACACCCTCCAGCAGCCGCTCGATATGGGGGTCGTCGCAGCGGGTGGCTTCCAATTGCAGGCGTGCAGCTATTTTGGGATGCTTCTCGGCAAACTCCGCTCCCATCTGTCTCAGGAAGCTCAGTTCGCTCTCGTAATATTCCAGAAGATCATCGCGCATGCTACGAACCTTTGACCTGATATTGTCCGCTCATCGGCTCCAGCATGGTATCGAACAACACTTGCTCCGGCGCCGGATCCATGCGCAACAATCCCTCTATAGCAAAGCGGATGACGCGTTTATCTTCCGTCGCCGCTTCCATCCGCACCTTGACGTTGAGCAGCCTGGGCTCGAAGATACTGACCGCCGCCTTGATCGATTCGAGCAGGAAGGCCTGGTCTTTGGACGACCGTAGATACAAACTTGTAACATCCGGCAGCCCGTAGTTGTAAACGGAGCGTCCTGTTTCTTTGAGAGAGGCCGGAGATTCTTCGATCGTCCGGCGGCTGTTCAATAGCCATTCCAGATCGCGCCGCACCGCGGCCTTCAACTCACGCACCGATTGGGCTCTACTGAGGGGGATCTCCAGTTTGCGCTCGGGCTCCAGATCGATGAGTCGATCTATCACCGACAACGTGACGGGGCCTTCCTTTTGGGTTGTCGGCATCAGGTTTCAAGACAGGAAATAGCCTGGACAGGATCGAGGCGAACTACGGTCTGGAAAAGTCTATACTTTTCCGACTCGTCTCCCTGTACCCGCTGGCTGCTCTTAATAATCGTCACCAGGGCTTTGGCTACAACTGCCTTCTCCTCCCACTGATCCACGTGATTGTTATCGAAAATCGTCACTAGATCGTCGAGAATCGGCTGAGCAATTTGAGCCTGGCCGGCCGCGATGCAGATCTCGACAAGCTGCAATTTGCGGAAGAACTGGCCCCTTCCCGAAAGCTGCCTTTCCACCTCGCAACGCATCAAGTCGATGGCCTTCTGGGTCTGTCCGGCGCTGATCGCCTGGCGGGCCAAGTCGTAACTGTCAACGAACTTACGGTGCCATCCGGGAGCAGAGTGATCCTGCACCACCGGCGCTACGGACGGTGCACCTTCCGGAGCTGCGCCATCCAGAGGCGCGGCGTCGCCGGGCGGCGTTGTCGCCTCGGCGACCAGCTCTTTCAACCATGCTTGAGTCTCATTATTCGCTACTGGCGTGTCGTCCAGCAGGTTGATCTCCAGTAGCTGCGGCAGATCCCGCAGGAGTGCTTTCAGCTCGGAGCGAATCGCGATAGCGATTCCATCGTACTTGTTTCCCAATCCTACACACGCATCCACGACGAAGCGCTGCAAATCCAGCCACCCTCGGCTGCACGGCAGCGACATGGCGTTTTCAGCCGCCTCGAGCAACTCCTCCCACTTTCCCTCAATCGCCAGCCGCTTGATGTGCTGCCGCAACACCGTAGGCGGCCCTTCCAGCAAGGTCATATCCGGCGCCTGAAGTGCGGCGCGCAGCTCACCCCACCGCAGTCCTCGCAGCATCAGGTAAGGCGCCGGGCTGTAAGGATCGAGTTTCCGCAGGGCCGCCGCAGCACGAACCACGCCGGCGATCGCATCCCGGCGCTGGGGGGGCTCCCCATCCGCCAGCGGGATGACGATGCCGGCCACCCCTGGTGCAACCCGGCCAGTTGCGACCGCTCCTTCACCTGCTGCCCCCTCCTCAGCGCCCGGGGCAGCGGCACCTTCCGCTCCCGCTTCCACAACGTCCGGCTCGGTCTCCCGCTTTTTCTGAAGGAGCAGGTGAACGGTATGTCGTACGGTCTCCAGGCCTTTCCTCAAATCGGAAAAGCTGGGCGCAACATTCCCAAACCTCTCCTCGCACAGCTTATCCATCGCTTGGACCGTCGCCATGGAGCCGTCCAGGGCTGCTTCAGCGGTGACGTAGAAAGCCTTGGGAGTTTCAGTGAAGGACTTGTCGAAATCTTCTGGCGCCACCCTCCCCTGCTCGAGCAGTTTGGCGCGCGCCTCTTTCTTTTCGGGCGTATCAGCCTGCTCTTCATAACCGATTTTCCTGGACTCGGTGTATTCCAGCCAGCCGTGCCTCGCCTTGTTGATGGGGGCATTTTGGAGAGGGAGAACAAGGCTGGAGCCGATCCACTGAAGCGGGGCCGAGCGCAATTCCGCATCGCCATCTTCGAGTTGCGGGTATAAGCCGTCCCAGAAAGTGCCGACAAGACCTTGAAGGAGATCCAAGCCCTGCTTTAGCCCGGTAAAACCCTCGGTGCGCAGCAAGGCGTCGGTGAGCCAAGCGCCAAGCTGAAGGTCCTTGGTCTTCGTGGAAAGGGCCTCAACTGCCAGCTTCACGACCTGGGGGTAATCCGCTTTCTTGCCCTCGGTTCTCCATTCACCCTCTTGGACTGCTTCCTCTTCACGACGGGCTTCTTTGATCTTGTCGTAGAGGGGTGCGTAACGGAGGTCTTCGCCGCAGGGCTTTTCGCCTGGAATCGGGTTGAGTAGGTTATCCGGAAGAGGCATCTAGACCGTAGCCTGTGGTAAATTAAACTCCAGTTGCCGGACCTCGAGAAGTGGAAATTCCTCGCCGTCCACCAGCAACATCTTCTGGCCGATGGGCGCCGCCGCCCCCGACTCGTCTTCTTCCCAAACTGTCATCCGGCCCAACCGGACAGCGTCATCAGAATTCTGCCAGGCAAAGGGGGATAAGGCAGGTATCAAGACTTCGCCGAGTTCAGTCCCCTTTAAAGCGGGGCCCGCGCGAACGACGGCTGGGGTCCACAGCAGGTCGCGCAGTCGGTGGGGCGACTCGATTTTGACGGAGGCCAGGTGTTCAAAATTGATCCAGAGATAACTCCCGCCGGCAAAAACCTCCAGGCGAGGTCCAATCCGAGGATCGCCGTCCGCAATGGTCTGAAAAGGCTTCCCATTCAAAGTCCCCGTGACGGTTTCTGCGCCTGGGGTGGTCTCTCCGGCAGGCTTGGGGTATTCCTTCTTTTGAAACAGGTCCTGGCGGGTTCTCTCAGCCTGAAGGGCGCTTCGGTAAAGCAACGCTCCCATGCCGCTATTGGGACCGGCGTCCGCCAGCAAGTCCAGTTGTTTCTCTGCTCGATCGTAGTCTCCTGCAAAGCAGAGCAATTCAAAGAGAAAGGTCCGGCGCCGGGCGTCATCCGGGCTATTGCGCAACTCCGCCCCCAGCGCCTCGATCGCCTCCTTGAGCTTTCCCGCTTGAAAGAGGTGATTCGCGTTTTCCATGGTAGTGTCGCGCTGACCCCGCCCCGCGGGGTCAGCGCAGTGGGCTATTATTTGCCCCCCGACTCCTCCCTCGTCCGGAGGTCATACTTGACCTCGCCGCCGGACTTCAGGGTACCGTCCTTGTCTTGCACCTTGTAATCATAATCGATGGTCGCGTAGCTGACCGAGACGGATTCCGTCCCCGTATCTTCGCCTGAGGACCCCCCGCACTGGTAACTCGACACGTAGACTTCCGTCAACTTAATGGTGAGGAAATCTTCCGGAGTCTTCTGGCCGGTTTGCTTTTGGCAAGTGATGGTCGCGTTCGCCGCGTGATCACCTGTGACGCAGAATCCCAGCAGCTTGGGACTCGCTTTGTCCACCCTCTTGGTGAAACTGATATCGGACATCGAGACTTTTCCCGCGCTCATGCCGGCGCCTACGATAGTCGTCGGGTTGCTCGCACCCCAACTCCACGAAAGGAGTTCGATTTCGCTCTTGTGTTTCGACGACTGGCTCTCGCCATCCGCTTTGTCCATTTTCAGAAAGTACTCAATCGCCATATTCTTCTCCTCGTCAGATTTTGAATTTGAAAGAATATGGGGCGGCCCCCTGCGCGAAGCCCGCCCCCAAACTTGCTACTTACCGGCCGGCTGCGGCAATGATGCCACCAACCGCAATGAAACAGTAAGCTCGTCGAGTTGGAAGTGCGGGCGCAGGAAAGCCACGGCGCGGTACACGCCTGGCTTGCCCTTCACTTCTTCAACATCCACGCGCGCTTCACGCAACGGGTACTTAGCTTTCACGGACTGGGTTGCGCTGTCGTCTACGGTCACGTATTGTGCGATCCAACGGTTCAGGAATTTCTGAATCTCGTCGCGGGTGGTGAAACTGCCGATCTTATCCCGCATCATGGCCTTCAAATAGTGCGCGAACCGGCAGGTGGCCATGATGTAGGGCAACTGCGAGGAGAGTCGAGCATTGGCGTTGGCCGCATCGCTATCATACAACTTGGCCTTGTTGGCGGACTGCACGCTGAAGAATGCCGCCTTGTCCGTCCCCTTGCAATGCACCAGCGGGATCAATCCCTGGTCGGCCAGTTCCTTCTCACGGCGATCCGTAATGGCAATTTCCGTGGGGCACTTCAAGGCCACGTCGCCTTCGTCGGTCCGGAAAGTATGGGCGGGCAGGCCTTCCACTAAGCCTCCACCCTCGACGCCCCGGATGGCTGCGCACCAGCCGTATTGGGCGAAGGCGTTCGTCAAGCGCGCTCCCATGGCATAGGCGGCGTTCCCCCAAAGGTACTTGGAGTGATCGGTGCCGTCCACTCCCTCTTCGTAATTGAACGCGTCCACGGGCGCCGTGTCCCGGCCGTAAGGAAGGCGCATCAAGACGTGCGGCACGCAGAGCCCCACATACCGCGAATCGTCACTCTGGCGGAAGCCTTTCCATTTGGCGTATTCCGTGGTATCAAAAATCTTGGCGATGTCGCGCGGCTGGTCAAGTTGTGTGAAGCTCTCCATATTCATGAGCTGCGCGGAAGCCGCCGTCAAGAACGGCGCGTGCGCCGCGGCCGCAACGTTCGACACCTTCTCCAGCAACTCCAGGTCCTCCGGATGCTTGCCGAACTCGTAATCGCCGACGATCGCCGCAAAGGGATCGCCGCCGAAAACCCCGAACTCTTCTTCGTAGATCTTCTTGAATAAGGCGCTTTGATCGAATTCCGGCGCGCGCTGGAGGTCGCGCAGCAGATCCTTCTTCGATACGTTCATGACGCGGATCTTCAGCATGGGACTGGTTTCGCTTTGGCTGAGAAGATACTTCAAGCCGCGCCAGCTCCCTTCCAGCTTTTGAAATTGGGGTTGGTGCAGGATCTCATTGAGTTGAATGGAGACCAGATGGTCGATTTGGGCGATCCGGGAGTTAATCATCGCCTCGGTATCTTTCGAAATCGTGACCTGGCCTTCCAGCACCTGGTTGATAAACTCCTTCACCAGGCTTTTGCCACGCTCTCGGGTGGCCACATCCGTTCCTACCTTGCCTTGTTCAACGATTTGGTCGAGCAATCCCTTTTCCGCGACTTGCTCCGTCGCCGCTGCCGGCGTTTTCGCCATTTCCTGATTAGCCATTGGATCCCTCCTTCTCTTCCCCTTCCTTCTTGCTACCCATTTCCGCTCTCAGTTGGTTCAGTTTTTCTGTGTTGCTGACCGTGTCAAGCAGAATTTGATCGAGCTTGTCGTTGGTCTGCAGGGTTCCTTTGAGGTCGTTGAGGCGGGTACGAAGATCAAGCAGTTCGCGCAGAGGCTTAACCTGTTTGGCCACATTCTCCGGCGAGAAGTCGTCCATACTCTTGAAGTCCAGACTGACCTTCAACTGTCCGGCCTCGGCGTCCTCGCTGAGCTTGTTTTCGACCGCGAAGGCCAGATGAGGCTTCATGCTCTCCAAAACACTGTCGAAATTGTCCGGGTTCACTTCCACGAATCTCCGGTCTTTCAGCCTTGGTAATGGTTCTGTAGGCTGACCTGAAAAATCACCCAGAACTCCCATCACGAATGGAAGTTCCTTGATTTCTATGGCTCCACCGGTTTCCACATCGTAAGTCACGTGGACACGCGGCGGACGTACCCTCTCAAGCTTCTTCTGGACGCTCTGTGGCATTCGGCACCCCTTTATTGGAATTTCTTTTTTTGCTGATTTTCCTGAACTTCTATATTGTTAGCACGTCAGTGAGTTCATGTCAACCCAAAACTTGAAGTCCCCAGTGCGTCGGTAGCGGCGGGCGGGACTGGCAGGGGCGCATGGCCATGGCCACCAGTCGCCGCGTCCGGTTTCTCCTGCAGGGTGCTGCCTGTAGGGGCGAGGCGCCGCCGCCTCGCCCCTACGTCCTCGCGGTTTACCCACACGTTATCGACGGATTAGGGTAAGGCGAGTGGTGCAAAAAAGTGCTTACCTGCATTCCGACGCCGTCTCTACCTGCCTGCGGCGCCCTCCGGCAATCTAAACTCCTCCACTTCAAGGAAGCCAGCTGAGATAAAAACTGCCAGCAGCTTGATGAACGCCGGCAGAGGCGTCTCCACATGGACAAAATTGTTCCGCTTGCAGAATTCGAGGAGCTCGCGCATCGACGACTTCGCGTCGCATTGCGGGAGCAGGAAACCTACCCAAGGCTGCACTCGGCATTCAACCTCGAATGGATAGTCCGTGTGCAGCTTGAACTCCTCCGGTTGCAGCTCTCCGTCTTTCATGCGGTGGACAGTGTGCATTTCCAAGTAAGGCGTGGCGACAGGGTGCGCATCGGCGAGTCTGTCAATGAACTCGGGCTTCACAGCAGCCGTCTCCCACTTTAACAGCCAGGCGATCTCCTTCCTGGTCGAATTGCGTCCAACGGTCCTCCTGGCGGTGAAAACAGGACGTGCCTCGTTCCTGCGCTGTATGATCAGCGATCCGTAGGTCATATTCTGGACGCCGAGTTCCTTCAAGCCTTCGCGCATTTGTTGGACCGCCACAACACCCCCTTTGGACTTCACAGCGTATTGCAATGCGGCGTCTCGAGGGGCTTGATCTTGCCGGACAATGAAGAGTGCATCAAATTCCGACTCCGCTTCACCGAGCCAGTCCCTCACTCGCTTCTCGAAAGGCGCCCCTTCCCGGTCCGATCCCTGCGTCAAACAATAAAACCGCCCGCCGGGACTCAGATGCCGAGGCAGTCCGATGACGATGCTCCGGGTCACGTGTTCTCCATCCACGCCTCCGTCGTAAAAGGCCTGGGCGCGCCTCAGCACGGGCATATAGGGTGGATGAGCGACAATGCGGTCGAATGTCAGGTCACCTACGCAATCATAAAGGTCTCCTTGCATCGTCCTGACGTTGTCGAGTCCATTCAGCAAGCGATTGAACTCCGCCATCTGCGTAGATCGCTCGGTAATGTCAACTGCCCATGAGGCATGGCTTCCGCGCCGGGCAGCGTCGAGCGCTGCCACGCCGGTACCGGAACAAAGGTCGAGGCAACTCTCACAAGGCTCTTGCGGCAAAGTCGCAACGAACTGCGAGCTGTTCGGGCTAATCGCGGGAATAACAAAGTCCTCCCACAGTTCTCCGTCGTCACCCTGCGTCACTGTCCAGCGATCTGAAGCAATGAATAATTCTCCAACCGGGTAAAGCGCCACGCTAGCGCATATATCTGTAGGCTCGCCCGCCACTGTTTCCCCTCCCCGGTTGGGGAGGGGAGCAAGGGGTGGGGCGAAGTCTGTTGGATCTCGTATCAGCAGGCCTAGTTCTTTCATCGCTTCCACTGCGCCCGCCGGGATGGCGGACTCCAGCACTTTGGCCTCCAGCGACTCCCCAAGCAGGAACAAAGAGATCAAGACTGCCAGCCGGTCAGATTCGCCTGAAAGGATCCCTCGCATTCGGTCCGCAGCGAGAAACTTGTTGAGCCCGGTGATGCCAACGCGGCGGCAAATGGGCGGCTCATAGAAGTCTGAACTGCGCAGAAAATCACGCAAGAGAGCGAAATAAGGCGAAGGTTCGAGCCGCAATCGCAACGGCGACACACCTCTCAGCTCTTCGGTTTGCGGCCCCAAATTAACCTCCTGTGTTACCCGCTTTGGAGCAGCGACCTTGCGCATAAGGGCGCCGCAGGCTTCCGCGCTCTCCCCAATCACTTCATCAGAACCGCCGAGCGTGCCAGAGCCTGCAAAAACTGCTCCGTCTCGGAGTCAATCCTCTTCTCCACAATCTGCATGTCAGTGACCGGCTGGTCGCCCTCCTGCAAGGTCAGATTCCCGGATTTGAAAAGCTCGAGGAGATCTTTCCGGAGAGCGGCGTGATCGCGCGTGCCGTCGAGCAGCATCACCAATCCTCTTTGCAGTGCATCGCTCAATTGCAAGCTTTTGGAGTTGAGCGCGGTTACGAGGTTTCCAACTTGTGCCTCCAGCCGAGCCAGGGGACTTGCCAGCGGCCTATCGCTGACCTGAGTAACAAACGGGGGAACGTGAACATGCAATTCGAGCAACCCTACCAGGTAGGTGGACCAGACGAAATCTGCGAGTTCGGAGGCGGTGTCAAGCCCGGGTTTCGGAACAAACCCCAGTTTCTGACGCGCTCTACACTCAACCTCTCTCGCCAGCTTTTCAAACGGAACTCGCTCCGGCAGTGATTCGATGAGATACCAGAACAGCGAGCGACCCAGAGGATTCCCAGTCGTAAGTTCAGTTCCATCGGGGCTGCGAAATGTCTCCTTCGCCCCTGGGGTTAGGTCCGCAAGCTGTGCTATCGGACGCGCTTGGGTCGATACGTAGAATGACCTCACTGAAACAGATTCCATGGAGTGGTCGAGTGGCACATCGTCGTGGCACAAGAGCGTTCTTCGGAAGGCTCGTCCGCACATGAAGTCCAGATACTGTTCCCTCAGGACGATGTCGTCGGAAATCTTGTCGAGCACTTCTCTTGCCTGCGGCTCGAGCCTTCCGCTGTGCATCTCGGAGAATAAAGCCTCGCCCAGAAACTGCAGTCCATGGCGTCGGGCGTGCCCCATGAACTGGTAAAAATAGAAGGGCTGAAAATCCTTCGACAGCTCATCGTGGTAAAGGGCTTGCTTTGACCGCTTGGTCAGTCGTTCATGCTCGTCCTGAAGAGTTTTTCTGTAAGGCTCATCCAGCTTGCGCGAATCTGCCAGTAGCTTCAGCAAGGTCAAGGCCTGCTGGACTTGCTGCTGCGGGTCGCGGAAATCGCGATTGTGAAACAACATCATTTCGCGCACCATCAGCCGCGAATAACTCCCCGGAAATGCGTCGTAACTGACATAAGCGATCCCCTGGGGTTGCAGGCTGGCTTTGCAGATGGCCAGGATCTGGTCGCGAACCGGCGCGGGAACCCAGGTGTAAAGGCCGTGGGCGATGATGTAATCGAACTTGCCGTAGTCCGGGGCCATCTCCAGCAAGTCCGCCTGCCGCAGGGTGAGATTCTTCAGCCCCAGTGCCTCCACCATGGCCTTGCCGCGAGCGATGGGTTTCCCTGCCAGGTCGACTCCCACAAATTCACTGTCCGGGAGAGTCACTGCCATGCCTAGCAAATTGGCGCCGCTCGAACAGCCCAACTCCAGCACCCGGCAGCGCTCCACCGGCGCCGGCCGCATGCCGAAGTGCATCCCGACGGTCGCCAGTCGGTCAGGATGCGTGTACGAGATGGGAAGCGATGGGTAGGCAACTTTGTCGTAAGGGTTCAACTCGGGACTGGCCATATTTGGTTGACTCTCTGCCCTTCAGCGCCTCGCCCCAGTCACAGGGAAAGACGATTTCAAGTGGCAAATCTCAAACCATTTGAATTTTGCCGTTTGCCATTTGCCATGAAATGCTTTTGCGGAGTTTGCGAGAGCGCCGTTCACAATTAGGTCTGACAAAACCCTAGGGTTGGCGGCGGTCTCAGGACTCCCAGCGTCCAGCCAAGGCCGTGACGGGGTCAGCGATCGACTGAAACCGAACCAACCGCACCGCCGGCTGATCTTTCAACGAGGCAAGCGGCATGAAACCTCTTTCCATGATTTCTTCCGCCGCCGTCTGCGTCAAAAGCGTTTCGGCACTCGGCAGGGTCTCCGTCTCGCCGCCGACCTTATAGACGTAAACGGGAAGGCCGTCTATTTCCGAATGGATACCCGGCGGTAGATCCCAGCCTTGCTCTGCAAAAGACTGCGCCAACAACAGGGCACCGGCAAACGCTGCATTGCCCCACAGGTAATTCTCATGGGCGTCGGGATCCGGCATTTCTTCGAACTGGAAACGCTCTATGGGCTCGGTATCTTTTCCATAGGGCAGTCGCAAAAGAAAACGCGGCAATGACAGGCCCACAAAGCGAGCATCAGGCGAACTCCTCAACCTCTGCCAGGATGCGGCTGCCTCGCCAGACAGCGCAACTTTCCATTCTCGCACTTCAGGCAAAGCGACTGCGGAATCGCAGCCCAGGAGGCGCGGACTCGCTCCCGCGATGAAAGGTGCGCCGGCGCTTGCGGCCACTTTGCCGATTCGCGCCAGCAATTCGCTATCCTGCAAGCTGGGCCCGAAGGTAAAATCTCCGGCAATCACTGCCCAAGGATCCGCACCCGGCGTGCCGACGGTCCTTTCCACCAGCAATCTGTACATTCCCGTCGATCTCAGATCACCGGACGTCAACAAGTCTTGGGCAAGTTCCTGCTTCGAAACGTCAATCAGAAACAACTTGAGTTGAGTATCTGTCTCCACGTTTCGCACCAGAAAGTAGACCGCGCGCCACGCAGCCTCGAGGGCTTGAAAGGCAGGGGCGTGCAGTAACGCTCCCATCTGCGCGCTGGTGGCTCTGTCGATCACCGCAATCAACTCCGCCTGTCGAGGATCTGCTTTAGCCACCAGATGAGGGGCAACGAGCTTGTTCAACAACCTACTCCATTCGTCCGGACGCTGGGCTGACTGATCTTGTTGTGCCTTGCTCTCGGTTTCTTCCACCATCTCGTCCAGAAAACTTCCCGAAACCAAGCTTTGTACGTCCTGTGCGGAAGCTCGAGGCGAGGGCGCCGGCCCCTGCACCTGCGAGGGCGTGGCTTGCGGTGGGGGCGCATCACTTGGCGCCGCTGCGGAGGTCAGTTCCGCCGCGGTCTGGGCGAAGGTCGCCGAATCGCCGAGCTTCCGGCGCGTCTCGCGCAACTTTTGGAATATCTGAACCTGCTCGAAAAGTCTGTCAGGATGAAAATCATCCAGATCCGAGAACTTTAGAGAGATGCAGAGGTCACCCTCTCCACCCGGCGTTAAATCCAGGCGAGGCGCGAGCTTGGCCAGCACGGAATCGACGTTGTCACGGTCGACTATGATCGGACGACGGCTGGCGAGAGCCTCCCCGGTCTCGAGCAAACCGCGGTTCGCGCGGCCGCTAAAATCCCCCAGGATCGCAATCCGGAAAGGAGTCTCTGCCTCTGGCCTTGCCTGCGCCTGCTCACGACCTGCAGTCACATCAAGGCGAATCTCACCGGACGAATGGCGGGTTGACATAGCTACTCCTCTTTGCTGATGTTGTGTTGGCTGAACTTATTACCTTAACAATTGTACGACAATTCCGGCCAACCACCAAGTCCGTCGCCGCGTTGCACAGAAATGCGCGAATCGCCTCGGTGTGCGGCAGCGGAGCCGCCGCCTGCGCTTTACAGGCGCTACAAACCACCGCCGCCGTTTGCAATTTGCTAATTGCAAATGACTTGGCGCAGGATGTACCTTTTCGGCGGAGGAATATGGTCATGGTCAATCGTCGTGAGTTCGTTGCGCTTCTCGGCCTGGGCGCATCAACGGGCATGGGCCCGTTGCAGATGGCGGGCGCGAGCAGCGGCGGCCAAGCGCGCTCGGAGGGCGAGCCTGCCAACGTGGCGAAGCCGTACGGCTCAGGCTACTTTGGCGAATGGATTACCGATCAGCACGGCCTGCCGGCCTATCGCTACACCTGCAATCAAGCGGCCGACCCCAAGGCCCGCACGCCCGTCCATCCGGAGTGGCGATCACCCACCGACCACACGCATCAAGTGGGTAATGATCGTCTGGTGGCGGCGGTCTCCAACTACGGCTATGTCCAAGTGCGGCAGGACGAGGGCGCGCCGAAATTCCTCAACGATTATTCGCCCAAGGACAATCGCTACGGGGCCGGGATCGGATATCTCACCGATGGCAACAAGGTACTAAGCACCTGTTTTCCGGGGGGCGGCGACTCTTTCGAGCGATTCCTGGGCGCCGGTTACCTGAGGAAGACCGTCACCGGCAAGAGTTACAGCGTCGATCAGGTGATCTTCGCCCCCTTCGGTGATGACCCTGTTTTGATTTCTCAGGTCAGTGTTACCCATCATGGCAACACTGCCGCCAAAGCCCGCTGGGTCGAGTACTGGGGATGCCACAATTACCAGTTCTCTTACCGTTCCTTCATGGAGGCCCCGGTGCTGGGCGGAATGCCGAAGGCCGCCGCGCTGCGACGAGAGTTCGCCGAGCGTTTTGAGCACCAGTTCGAAGCGATCGAGCAGGGCGCAGGGTTGCTGGAAAGCCAGAAGTTCCTGGGAAGGACGCCGCGGGAAGAACAAACCTGGCAAGGATTGCAGGCTTACATGAAGGCCAACCCGACTACGTTCTTCGGGCCTCCCGTGCCTGAACTCGCGCCCAACGCGTCCATGGACGACTTGAATCCTCCCCCAACGTTCCTGGTTTCGCTGGACGCTCCGGCCGACGGCTTTTCGACCAACGGGACCGCGTTCTTCGGCTCCGGCGGCGTTGAGCTCCCTTCGGGTCTTGCCAACAAGCTTGGCAATGATCTTGCTTCAACGGGTCCGGAGAGCGCTTTGCTCCTGGAACGCGAACTGGAGTTGGCGCCTGGCGAAACCCGGACGATCTACTTCATGTACGGTTACCTGCCGGAGGGTTTTGAACTCTCTGCGTTGATGAGAAAATACCAGACCGGCGTGGCCTCCTTGTGGCGGGAATCCAGCGCGCGATGGAAAGCCGACGGGGTGAAGTTCGGCGTCACGTCCGAGCCTTGGGTCGAACGAGAGACTATCTGGCACAACTATTACCTCCGCAGCAGCCTCACCTACGACAGTTTCTTCCGCGAGCACATCCTCTCCCAGGGCCACGTCTACCAGTACATCATGGGCTTCCAAGGCGCGGCCCGCGACCCTCTGCAACACGCTCTGCCCTTCATTTTCAGCCGTCCGGAGTTGGTGCGGGAAATCCTGCGTTACACATTAAAGGAGATGCAGCCGGACGGATCGATCCCTTACGGGATTGTGGGAAGCGGCGTGCCCATGCCCAGCATCTTCCATCCCAGCGACCTCGAGTTGTGGTTGCTGTGGGTGGCCAGCGAATACGTCCTGGCCACGCGTGACACGGCATTCCTGGAAGAGAGGATTCCGGCTTACCCGCGGCACGAGGCGAATTTGGCCGATGCGACAATCCGGGAACTTCTGGCCCGCTCCTTCCGCCACTTGGTTGAGGAGATCGGAGTGGGTGAGCATGGACTTATGCGACTCCTGCACGGAGATTGGAACGACGCCGTGGTGGTGAGCCCCGTGCCGCCTCAACAGCTTCCTGAGGTTCGCAAGCATGGGGAAAGCGTTTTGAATGCAGCCATGGCCTGCTACGTCCTGGATTATTACGGGCGACTGCTCAAGTACATCGGTGATCCGCAGAGGGCGGGACAAGCACAAGCCAAGGCCGAAGCCCAGCGCCAGGCGGTTCGCGCGCAGTGGTGCGGCCAATGGTTTCGCCGCGCCTGGCTGAACGCACAACTCGGATGGCTCGGTGAGGAGCAGCTTTGGCTGGAGCCGCAACCCTGGGCTATCATCGGCGCCGCCGCCACGCCTGAGCAGAGCAAGACTTTAGTCGAGGCAATGGACGAACTGCTGCGCAAGCCTTCGCCCATCGGCGCGCTTTGCCAGAACAAGGGCCTCGCAACTAGTCATATGTTCACCACCCCCCTCGGAACCGTGACGAACGGTGGCATCTGGCCGTCTCTCAACGGAACTCTGATCTGGGCGCTATCTCTTGTAAACGGTGCGCAAGCCTGGGACGAGTGGAAGAAAAACACTTTGGCCCTTCATGCTGAAGCCTACCCCGAGGTCTGGTACGGAATTTGGAGCGGCCCTGACACCTACAACTCCGTGCTATCCAAGTACCCCGGTCAAACCATGTTTGCTGAGACGGATTCCGAGGGCAGGCCCAAAATTGACCTCGGTGTAAACTGGACGGACTTTCCCGTCATGAACATGCATCCGCACGCCTGGCCCCTTTACAGCGCCGCCAAATTGCTCGGCCTGGAATTCCATGAAAGCGGCGTAAGATTTGCTCCCAGCCTCCCGTTGGCAGAATACGAGTTCACTTCGCCCTTGCTGGGCTTCAAGAAGACAGGGCATGGTTACAGCGGCTGGTATGCTCCGGTGGAAGCTGGAAATTGGGAGATCGAGCTGCGCCTGCCTGCCGGCGAAGCATCGCGTTTGAAAACACTAAGCCTTGATGGGAAGCGTCAGGCCCTCCCGAATTCAGCCGACTCCACAATCCGCTTCGCGGGCAGTAGTGAGCAAGGCAAGCCCCTGCGCTGGGAGATCGTGTAGGGGCGGCTCTTTCGCGCGACCCGCGGGTGGAGGCGTGGAAAGTTGGTTTTCACCACAGAGGCGCAGAGGTACGGCTTTCTCAATCCTCAGTGCCTCTGTGGTGAGGGAGGTCTTGGTGTTTAATGCGACAGGACTTCCTCGAAGAACGCCAAGGCACGAGGGTCGTGTGACTGGCCGAGCCAGAACATGGCCTGCTTGCGCACCACGCCGTTGGTGTTCGTCTTCGCTACTTGGATCAGGAGGGGCACGCCTTCATCCTTGGGAAGCTGGCTCAGGGCGAACACGGCGCGTTTCTTCACGTCGGTCTCCGGGTCTTTTTCGATGGCTTCAGTGATGGTGGCCTCGGCTTTCTTGCCGGCCTTTTGCGCCAGCCAGAACAACGCCTGACCTCGCACATGGGCGCTGGAGTCGTGATGGGCGACGCCGATGATGGCGTCCACGGCCTCGGGTTCTTTGCTGACGTAGAGCGCAAATACGGCCTTCTCGCGGAAGTGCTCGTCCGCATCGTCCCGCACCAGACGAGTGAGAGCCTCACAGCCCTGCCGCCCTCGCGCCGCTCCCAGCCAGAAGGCGGCGTGCTCGCGCACGCGTTCGGGCTGGCCGTTCGCGGCGAAACCCTCCAGCGCGCGCTCGGCGGAGTTGTCCCCGTGAAAGGCGATGGCCGTTAGCGCCGAATTGCCGAGGTGATTCTCGTCGTCGCTCTCGCCTTCTGCGCTTGCCCCTCCAGCCGTCACGAAAGTGCTAAGCCAAGCCACGCTCTCTGCCGGTCGTACTCCTGTCAGCCAGATCAAGGGCAGTCCGCCCGCATCAAGTTCGCACTCAGGAGAGAAAGTGCGGATCTTCTGGATTTTTCCCGCTGCGGCGCGATACAGCACGAGAAAGGAAGGCGAGGGTTCCAGCTTAACTTCTTTCGCACCTTCGGTATGCGCTGACTGGCCGATGAACTCTCCACCCCGGTCTTCAAGGCGGCAGCGGCCACACCCCTCCTCGGAGTTGTCGCCGATTGAACCGTTGCAGCACATCTTGTGCTCTCCGGGAACAACCGGCACGCTGTACCCGATCCATGCAGGACCGCTTTCGCCGGATTCGATCGAGCGAAAGGTGTTCGCCAAGCCTCCGGCTGCCGAAACCGTGCGCATCCTCGCGTTGACCACGTGCGGC
>Ga0181538_10002179_pt1 | contig 20712 bp, 15 predicted proteins | sample PEATcosm2014_Bin_40_FD_119773 | JGI IMG/M metagenome (GOLD analysis project Ga0181538, IMG submission 119773) | Peatland microbial communities from MTU Mesocosm Facility, Houghton, MI, USA - PEATcosm2014_Bin23_30_metaG | ecosystem: Environmental > Terrestrial > Soil > Wetlands > Peat | place... | reverse complement strand
TTTCGACGATAAAATTCAGGATCGCGTCGCTGCCGATATTGTGCAGGGCGGAACTCAGCAGCACGGGGAAAACCTTTTTGTCGCGAACTTCCTCGTGCAGGCCTTTCCGCAAGTCCTCGGCCGGCAGCGTGCCCTTCTCGAAGAATTCCTGCATCAACTCGTCTTCGCCTTCTGCCACGAGTTCCACAAGCGCTTCGTGGGCTGCCTGCGCTTCGTCGGCCATGTCCGCGGGGATTTCCTCGATTTTCGCCTTGCCGTCACCGTCGGGCGTGTAGATCAGCGCCTTCATCGTGACCAGGTCAATCACGCCTCGAAAATTCTTTTCCGAGCCGATCGGCAACTGCACTGGAATCACGCCGCGGCCGAACACTTGCTGCAGCGAGCTGAGCGCTCGCTCGAAGCTCGCCAGCTCGCGGTCCATCCAATTGATGATGAACGCGCGCGGCTGGTCGTATTCCGTCGCGTAGTCCCACACTTTCTCCGTGACCACTTGCACTCCGGCCGCCGCGTCCACCAGGATCAACGAAGCGTCGGCAGCAATCAGCGACGATTTCGTTTCGTTGATGAACGTCGAGTAGCCCGGCGTATCGAGCAGATTAATCTTGGTTTTTTCGGCTTGGCCCGCCGCCTGCCACTCCGCATACGCCAGTCCTGTATTGATCGAGATCTTGCGCGCGATTTCTTCTTCGTCCCAGTCGGTGGTGGTCGAGCCGTCGGCCACTTTGCCGAGCCGCGGCGTCATCCCCGCCGTATACAGCAACGACGACACGAGCTGGGTTTTCCCCGTGTCGCCGTGGCCGACAATGCCAACATTGCGGATCGCTTCGGTGTTATAGGATTTCATTGTTCACCTCGTTGGGCTGCAAAATTCGAAAATGGAAATTCGAAAGAAGAAGTTCTCTGCGGACTCTGCGCCTGCCCGCCGTCTCGTTGGGCGGGCCTCTGCGGTGGACTCTTCCGGCTTCACATACAAATGTGCGGAAAGACCATGCGTGAAGCCAAACCTCGAATTCGTGCCTGGCATTTGCATGAGCATCACGACGCATTTACCCTGAGAAGCCAGCCTGCTGGATTCGAAGGGTTGCCCCTCACATCCAGCTACGCGGCTTTTCAAGTTACCCGTCGAATCTGTTCAGGCGGATTCGAAGGGCGCCCCGGCGTCAGCGCGATGACCCTGCGGACCCTTCGTCCGGCCAAGCGGCCGACCCGAAAGGCGGAGGAGCCGGATGCTAGCACACGGCTTGGGAATTGTTCAACTTGAAGAGTGCTTGGGGTCGGCTTGAGACCCCGGTCGGAGAGATCGCTTGGCTCGGCTCCGACCGGTCGCCCGCAAATAGAAAAGGGGACAAGCCGGGCTGAGTTGGCCTGTCCCCTCGGTGTAGATGGTGCGAGCTATGCCTTCCGCAGAAGCTTACTCTTGATCGGTATCAACGCGAGTAAACCGGACGCCAGCATCAAGAAGCTGGACGGCTCAGGTACCCCCGGGGGTCCGCTCGTCGGGATCGGAGACGGCGCAAGCGCAAAGAACGTGCTGTCGAAAGGGGAGGAAGGAGCGTCGCCCGTAGTGGCAGCGCCAGTCGACGTGTTGATCGTGTCGATCGTCTCGCCCGGAATATTGGCGCCGCCGTATAGTGCCCCATCCTCGAACACCATCGCCCCGATTTCCGCTGTGCCAAGGCTACCGATAAGCGTTGCAGTCCCTGTGGTGGTGTTGATCGAATAAAGGCTCGTTCCATTGGCAAAGTAGAGCGTGCTCGAATTGGTCGAGAGAGAGCGCCAGGACCCAAAGCTCGAGATACCGGTGGGTCCAATCAGTGTCTCCGCACCCGTCGTGGGGTTCACAGAGTATAGATTCTTGTCGGTGCCGATGACGTACAAGCCGCTGGTGGTCGAGCCGAAGTCATCGATGTCAACCGCTGAGGTCCCGATGGTCGTAAGGCCGCCAGTCGCAGGGTTTACCTCGAAGAGAGTGCCAGTGGATAGGTGGTAGGAACTGGCGAACAGCTCGCCATCCGCCACAGCCATGCCGGCAAGAGTCTGTCCCGAATTGCCCAGCAGAGTGAACGCGCCCGTGTTGAGGTCGAGCGTTCCAAAGTCAGCGTTGTTCTCGCCGACGAAAGCCATGTCGTCTGCCTTCACAGTGGCGGCAAACAACAAAGGAAAAACTAACAGCGTAGTACACAGCAAAGCCTTTTGTTTCAGATTCATTCGCTCTCTCCCTTACCTACGGGTGCAGCCGCCGACCTTCAAACCGCTGCCCAGTCTCCGGACACAAGAAGACCTAAATCACCGTGCACTTTTGCAACCAGAGCGTCAGGAAGGGTCAACAATCTCTAACTGAACCCGTAAGGCATTGTACAAACTAGGGATGGGGAGAACTGCCGCAAACGGATGAGCGATTTGTCTAATTTGACTGTGCATTTCATTGCACATACTCACACCGGAGATTCCTCTTTCATGGTGCAGAGGATATGTCCCGAGATTTGGAATTAGCCTCCAAGTTAATTTTTGGTTCTATAACTCGCTCGTCCTGGTACTTTATCCAGCTTCGGCTAGGTCCCTTTTCCGTACTGAGTCAGCTTGTCGTCGGCGACGACGCCGATGTAGCGGCCGCGGCTCAGGAACTGCATCACCCTCTTGCCTGACGCGGCCATTTGCGCCCAACGGGACCTCGTTTCCGGGTTCTGCTCAAGCCCTCGAATCGGCTGTCCATCGAAAACAAAGTCGATCTGCCGCAATCCCTTCTTCGGTGTTTTCAGAACGCGATAGCTCTTCCCGCCGACTTCGACCATGTTCGCGTTCTCGACAAGGGCTTGTCGCCAGACTTCAATCAGTATTTCTTCCAAAGACGATTTCATCTTGTGCGCTATCGCAGCGATTTCTTATTCCCGGAGTGTATCTTAGCGGGTGCTGTGACAAGTAATCGAAACCAGATGGCCATACCACGCGTCACTCATTCGTACACAATAAAATTTGGTTGCGGGCGTGGCGAAGGCTGAATGGCTGGAGGCGACCCATGAAAAGCTTACTCGTAGTGTCGTTGTTCGCGATGTTCGCAGTACCCGTATTTGCTCAGGACCAGGCTGCCACGGCTCGCGCAGCGGCTGGCTGCGGCGCCGATAACGTCCAGTTCGACGTGAAAACCGACAAGAGCCAGCATCCGCAAGGTCAAGTGCCCGAGGGAAAGGCGCTCGTCTATGTTTTCGAGGAAGAGAAGACAGACGCTGAGGCGTTCAAGATAGGCGCCGTGACTATTCGAATTGGGCTTGACGGCCAATGGGTGGGCGCAAATCACGGCAACACATACTTTTACTTCGCAGTTGATCCCGGCGATCACAATATTTGCGCGAATTGGCAGTCCAGCATTGGAAAGCTTTCGAAGTTAGCCTCGGCAGTCAGTCTCACGGCGGAGGCTGGTCAAGTGTATTACGTCCAAGCGAAAGTGGATGAGCATAGCCGCGATAATCCCGCAGTGTGGATGGAACCAATCGATCCCGCCGAAGGGAAGCTCCTGATGGCGACCTCTTCGCTCAGCAATTTTCACCCCAGGAAATAGCCGCGAGCTATCAATCGCTGCTGATCTCGCATCGAACGACGTTGCGTGTTACCTTGTTGCGCGCTTTTCGCCATACCGCTGAAGGGGAAACGCCCGATGAGAGCACACGCGATTTTCGCAGTCTGCCTCGCTATTCTATTATTGGCCGGTAACGCCGCCGCGCAACAACCGCCAGCACAGGAGCAACCGCAACAGGCGAAGCCCACAGCGGGCGCGCAAGCCAAAGAAGAAAAGCCCGCGCCGCCCGTCGAGAAATCTTCCGTGACCCACCACTCCGCGAAAATCGGCGGGCAGACCATCAACTACACGGCGACGATCGGAACCTATGTAATCAAAGACGACGCGGGCGAGGCGAAGGCGAGCTTCTTCTACGTCGGCTATGTGAAAGACGGCGTGGCGGATCCGGCCACGCGGCCTGTGGCGTTCTCCTATAACGGCGGCCCGGGCTCGGCGTCGCTCTTCGTCCACATGGGCTTCGGGCCGAAGCGGCCCGTGGTGCAGGCCGACGGCCACGGCATGCCCGCGCCTTACTTGACCACCGACAATGAGGACTCGTTCCTCGACGCCACCGACCTCGTGTTTGTCGACGCGATTTCCACGGGCGCCAGCCGTCCGGCGGCGGGGCAAGACGCGAAGCAGTTTCACGGCCTCGTGGAGGACGCCAACTATTTTGCCGATTTCATCTACCAGTACATCACGCGCAACAACCGCTGGGCATCGCCGAAGTTCCTGATTGGCGAAAGCTACGGCACCACACGCTCGGCGGAGCTGGCCGGCGTCCTGCAGCACCGTCACGAGATTTATCTGAGCGGAATCGTGATGGTTTCGACGTACCTGATCCCTCCGACGATCGACGAAAGCCCCTCGAACGACATGCCGACGATGTTCTACTTGCCCACCTACACGACGACAGCGTGGTATCACCATTTGCTGGCGCCGGACCTGCAGAACCTGACGCTCGAGCAAGTGGCGCAGCAGGCCCGCGAATTCGCCGATGGAGAATACGCGCAGGCGCTGTTGAAGGGCGATCAATTGCCGGATGCCGAGCGGCAAAAGGTCGTCCAGGACCTGGCACATTTCACGGCGCTCTCGCCGGAGTATATCGAGCGAAGCAACCTGCGCATTCAGGAAGATCGCTGGGCTAAGGAACTCCAGCGCGACAAGCGCCGCACCATCGGGCAACTCGATTCGCGCTTCGAGGGCATCGACGCGGACGCGGCGGGCGAACGCACGCAGTACGATCCGAGCGAGGCGTCGTACGAGGGCGCGTGGATGGCGACGTTTCAGGATTACATCCATCGAGAATTGAAGTGGGACAGCGACTCCTACTACACGGTCAGCGCGCGCGTGTGGCCGTGGGACGAACAGGGTACCCCGAATATCCTGGAGACGCTGCGCGCCGCGATGACCCAGCAAAGCTATTTGAAGGTGCTGTTCGTGATGGGGTACTACGACGCGAACTGTCCGTTTCACGCAGTGGAATACACGATGAGCCACATGGGGCTCGAACCGTCGATGCGGAAGAACGTGAGCTTCACCTACGTCGGAGCAGGTCACATGCCCTACGTGGATCGCGAGGCGCACGACAAACTGCACAAGGACGTCGACGCCTTCATCAATTCCAGCTACGGGTCCAGCTATTCCCACTGAACGGTTTTAGCGTGCGAGCCCGGGCCTTTAGGTTAAAGCGTAGCGCCGCGGTCTTCAGCGCGGCATCTGCGCCTCGTTTTTTTCACTCGTGGAGGTTTTCCTTATGAAGCGGTTCCGTGGTCACGTTTGGATTCTCGCTGCGATGCTTGTTTCGCCGAGTTTCGCGCATGCGCAGGCGATGAAGCACGTTCCGACCCTGGACGAGTCGTTGAGCCTGAAAAGTATTAACTCGCCCATGATTTCGCCCGACGGTCATTTCGTGGCGTATCGGATGAACGAAACCAATTGGAAGGACAACGACTTCATCTCGCAGATTTGGCTGGTGAATATTGCCACAGGCGCAAATTTCCAACTGACGCGCGGCAAGCACGGGCCGGGCGCGGCTGAATGGTCGCCCGACGGGAAATGGCTCGCGTTTGTCGCGGAGCGCGAAACAAGCGCGATCGAGCCGCTCGCTGAGGAAAAAAAGGAAGAGAAGAAGGCAGAAGAAAAGGATAAGAAGAAGGAGGACGGAAAAGACGCTGACGCCGGCGGCGGCAAACCGGCGACCCACCAGATATGGCTGATCTCGCCCGAGGGCGGCGAGGCCTGGCAACTCACGAAGTCCTCGACGGATGTTGGCGACTTCGAGTGGTCCAAGGATTCGAAGTCCATCGCGTTCGCGGCCAATCCCGCGGAAACCAAGGCCAGCAAGGACCGCAAAGAAAAATACAGCGACTACGACGTCTTCGAGAAAGACTACGAGCAGAACCAGCTATGGCTAGTGGATGTGGCCGCGGCGCTCAAGGATTTTCTTCCCGTCGCCGCGAAGCAGCTCACCTCGGACCTATCGCTCAACGTCAGTTCGTTCGCGTGGTCGCCCGATTCAACGCGCCTCGCGTTCAGCGCCACGAAAAATCCGCTGCTGGCCTTTGGCGGCAACGAAGACATTTACCTGCTCGATATGACGAAAAACAACGCGGTGAAGAAAATCGTAGCGCTGGAGGGTCCTGACGGTTCGCCGATGTTTTCGCCGGACGGCAAGCAGCTCGCGTTCTCGACGGCGCTCGCGCAACCTTACTTCTATTACGCCAACAGCCACATCGCCGTCGTCGATCTGGACGCCGTGCTAGCCAAAACAGCCACGACTCCGGCCGATGTTCGCGACCTGACTTCAAAATTTGACGAAGATCCGCGCCCGATCGATTGGGGGCCTGACGGCATCTGCTTTGTCGCGCTGCAGCGCACGAATGTGCACGCGTTTCGTCTCGATCCGCAATCGGCTGAGATTCGGCGGATCACGGCGCCGGACACGTTTTTCATCGGCGGCGTCTCGTTTACGAAGGATTTCAAGACGATCGCGTTCACCGAGGCCGACGGCGCGCACTTGAGCGAAGTCTACGTCTCGTCCACGGCAGATTTTTCGCCGCGCAAGCTAACGGACATGACTGCGCAGGTGAAGGATTGGACTTTGGGGACAACGGAAGTGGTCTCGTGGAAGAGCAAAGACGGCGCGGAGATCGAAGGCATTCTGCACAAGCCGGCGGACTACGACGCGTCGAAAAAGTATCCGCTGCTAGTGATGATCCACGGCGGCCCAACGGGAATCTCGCAGCCGACGCTATTCGCCAGCGGATATGCGTATCCGGTGCCGATTTTTCTCGCGAAGGGTGCCCTCGTGCTGGAGCCGAACTATCGCGGCAGTGCGGGTTACGGTGCGGCGTTCCGCGCGCTCAACGTGCGCAATTTAGGAGTCGGCGACATGTGGGACGTCATGAGCGGCGTGGATTCTCTGATCGCGAAAGGAATCGCCGATCCCAATCGCTTGGGGTCGATGGGCTGGTCCGAAGGCGGATACATCTCGGCGTTTCTGACCACGCATACGGACCGATTCAAGGCGATTTCGGTGGGCGCGGGCATCAGCGACTGGATGACGTACTACGTCAGCACAGACATCACGCCGTTCACGCGGCAGTATCTGCACTCGACTCCGTGGGACGATCCAGAGGTCTACGCGAAGACGTCTCCCATCACCACGATCAAGCAGGCCAAGACGCCAACGCTGATCCAGCAGGGAAGCAACGACAAGCGCGTGCCCGTGCCCGACAGCTACGAACTCTATCGCGGGTTGCAGGATGAGGGCGTGGCGTCACGCCTGATTTTCTATACGGGTTTTGGCCACGGTGTGAACAAGCCGAAATCGCGGCGCGCGCTGCTGCAATCCAACCTCGATTGGTTCAACCATTACATCTGGGGCGAAGTGTTTCCGAAGGATTCGCCGCTCTTCGGCACGGGCGAAGCCTCGGAGAGCAAGTAGGCCGTGCTTTCGATGGCGCGGCGTTGTGCGCTTGTTTGGATCATTGGTCCAACGCAAAGTTCACGTCGATAGTAGTAAGCACTTCCACTGGTTCGCCGTTCAATAAAGTCGGCGAGTACAGCCACTGTTGCACTGCCTCGATAGCCTCATGTTGCAACATGGGATGCCCGCTGAGGATGTGCAACTGCTTAACTGTTCCGTCTTTTGCAATGACCGCGTCGAACCGGACCGTGCCTTGAATGCGGGCCATTTTGGCGAGGGGCGGATATACCGGCTTGATTTGGCGGATCAGGTGTGTGGCCTGCACGTCGCCGGGGACCTTGATTGACGCGGAGGATGTGGTAGCCCCAGGTGTCGCAGCAGCCGCGGGTGGTCGAGTGGCAGGAGCGTTCGCTGCCGCACCCGCACTCTTGGGGAGTTGCACCCCAGCTTTACATATCGCGGGGAAAGCAAAATTTGGAAAGACGTCTGGTCCTTTTATCGTCTTGGGTGCTTGATCCCAAACAACGAGGGCATAGTCCACGCCTTCATTCGTCATCACCGTAATCGAAGTCTTTTGACCTATCATTTTCTTCAAATACGTCCAATCGATGGCCTCTTTGCTGCCTTGGCAGTAGACGGTTTTGGGATTCAGCTCAAAGGTGAATGTCCTGCCATCATCGCTCCGCAATTGGATCGTCTTCCCATCAATGGTATCGATTGGAGAAAAAGTTGCAACGCCGCCTCGCTCCGTCATGTTCGGGAGCAGGAACGGTGCATAGGTTATGTGTATGTTTCCCTGTTGAGCCATCGCCGGCGAGACTGCACTGAAGGCCGTGAGGAGTACGAAAATCAAACGCCAGACTATCGGGGCTGCGATCGACCCTTTTCCCATTGTTCCACCTCTCGAATGAAGCGGAGGATAGCACGATGGTTCGCCTAGTTTCGTGGCTGCTCTAACGGCGCTACGGGGAGATGCGCAACGAGCCGTCTTTTTCCACGAAGCCGTAGGCCATGGCGGGCGTGTTGTACGCGGCGGCGGGGTGCCCTTCGCGATCGAGAAGAATGATTCCCCCGGTGGTGTGGACGCGGTGCGCCAGCTTGCGAACGCATGCGTCGGCCACGAACTGCGCGAGATTTCGTTCGGCCTGCGAGCCTCCCGGCTTCGGGCGCAAAGCATAGGGATCGTCGGGCGGAGTGGACAGCAGGTCCACCGCCATCTTGGCCATCACGATTTTCATGATGCCTTCGCCGTGCCCTGTGCAGGAGACGCCTCCCCATTCCGCATCGGCGTAGCAGCCGCAGCCAATGAGCGGAGAATCGCCCACACGGCCGGAGTGCTTGCAACACGTGCCGCCGGTCGAGGTGCCCGCGAAAAGACTTCCCTTCGAATCGAGTGCGACGGCACCCACCGTCCCTTGCTCGTGGCCGAGGTGATTTTCGGCGGCGTGCGAATCCTCAAGACACCGGCTCCAGGCCGCGCGTTCCGCATCGGTGATCAATTCTCCGGGATCGCACAGAGGAATGCCGTTCTCTGCGGCGAACTGTTCGGCGCCAGCGCCGACCAGCATCATGTGGTCGCTCTTTTCGAGAACCGCGCGCGCCAGGCGAATGGGGTTGCGAATCCGCTCGACGGCGGCCACGGCCCCGGCTTTCAGCGTCGCGCCGTCCATCATGATGGCATCGAGTTGCACACGGCCGTCGCGCGTCAGGTGCGAGCCGACGCCGGCATCGAACGTGGGATCGTCCTCGAGCGCCACGATCGCGGCTTCGACGGCGTCAATCGCGGCGCCGCCGCCCGACAGAATTTCCCAGGCGGTGTCGAGCGAATTGCGAATTCCGGCGCGGCAATCCGCAAACGCCGCTTCGGGAATCTTCCAGGCGCCGCCGTGAACGATGAGAGAGGGTCGCAAGGCTCGCCGAGCGTCAGAGATTTTTGTAGAACATCAGCGTGAGGCTCAACGCGATCAGGATGGGACCGAGGAGAAATGTGAAGCCCATTCCCAGCAGGAAGCGAATGGCTCCCTGGCGCTTGTCCACTGCTTCCTTCGAAGGAAAAACGTGCAGCGGTTCTTCCTGCCGCAGCATGGCGCGAAACACTTTCAGGTATGCGGAAATCCAAAACCGGATCTCGTGGCGACACTGCCAGAGCAGGTCGAGTCCCGCGCAGATTACCAGCGCGCCCACGATGCCAAGCAGCTTGGGCATTTCAGCTCCCCCGGCCTGCCGAGCGGCTTAGGATCGCGGCTGTTTCGGGGGGCGCTTTCGCCGGCCGGGCGGCTGCCTCAGCGCGCTGCCCGCGAAGCTTTCCTTCCGTCTGCTGCCAGGTGTGCACGATGCGATGAATGACGCTGATATTCGGGCCGATGGCGAGAATCCACAGCGCCAACCCCATCTGATTCGCCAGCGCGCCGACAATCATCAGGACCATGCGCTCGGGGCGCTCCCAGAATCCGACTTCCGAAGTGGGACCCAGCGATTCCGCGCGCGCTCTCGCGTAGCTCACCATCACAGCGCCCGCCATCGCCGTGCCGGCGAGGATGGCGTAAGGGAAGCGATTCACGCGCACGTAGTACACGAGAAGTCCCAGAAAGAGCATGAGATCGGAGTACCGATCGAGGATCGATTCCAGGAATCCGCCGAATTTCGAGACGCGGTTCTGCCTTCGCGCCACCGGGCCGTCGAGCAGATCGCACAGCCCCGCAAGAATCATCAGCCCGCCGGCGGCCGCGAACCTGCCGGCAGCGAAAAATATGCAAGCCCACAGGTTCAGGGCCAGAGCGGACCATGTAATGACGTTAGGCGGAACGCCTGTGCGTGCCAGCAGGAATGCCAAACGGTCGATGGGCCAGGAAAGATACCGGCCGATGGTCCGTGTCAGCATGGAAGGAGCATTACTCCGTTATTCCTCGTCGTAAATCGTGTACAGCCGAACGACCTCGTATTCCTTCTTGCCGGCCGGGGTCGTCACCACCACTTCGTCGCCCACCTTCTTGCCCAGGAGCGCGCGTCCAATCGGGGAACTCGTGGAAATCAAGCCTTTGGATGCGTCGGCTTCCTCGACCGTTACAAGCTTGTACTCGATCTTGGCGTCCTTGGCCACATCCAAAACCACGATCCGCGAGCCGTAGGCGGCGCGATCTTTCGGAAGATTGTTCAGGTTCATCATCGAAATGTCGGCCATGCGCTGGTGAAGCTGGCCGAGCCGCGCTGAAACGTACGATTGGCGCTCTTTCGCATACTTGTACTCGGCGTTTTCGGAAAGGTCCCCGTGCGCGCGAGCTACTTTGATTTCCTTGGGCAGCTCGGTGTGCAGCTCGTGCTCGAGGGCGGCGATTTCGTCCTTCAGCTTCTTCTGAATTTTCTCGGCAAGGTCGCTCATGTTAGGGCAGCTGCCTGGGCCCGAGAGGAGGCGCGCTCGGCAGCGTCGATTGCTGGTTACCTTACGAGTATAGAGGATTTGCGCGGCCCGCCGCAAATAGGACCGCGCGGACCTGAGACAGACCCTCCGGAGGAGGGAGCGGCCCATATCGAGGGAAGCTCTTTGCCATGCTTTGTGGAACAAAGTACTTGACAACGAGAATTACTTTGGCTAACATCATTGCTGCAAGGGGTTCTCAGCAAAGGAGCTCCACACGTGTTCAAACGCATTGCCGCCATCGCTTTCATTCTTGTCTGTACCTCCATTGGCTGGGCCATTCTCGGAAGCACGATCTTCTACCGCACTTATTCCATGGAGCCGGAACTCAAAAGCCGCGTCGCGTCCACTTGGGGAACTGCGCAGGAACAGGCCGCCCCCACCGCAACCTATGTTACCGGCTCCGTTCGGCAGATCATGGTCACGAAAAACGCCGAACAGGTCGCGCAAACGGTAGATGATCGGGAGTACCACGCTCTACCTTTGCAGAAAAGCCGAGTCAACGCCGCGCTTCATTTGGACTACCGGCGCAAAGGACTCCTCTGGTACAGCACCTACGCAGTACGGTTTTCCGGGACTTACGAATTTAGCAATCCAGACGATCAGCTGCGCGAGGCCACCTTCACGCTTCACCTGCCGGCCGAACACGCCATCTACGATGACGTCGTCTTCGCCGTGAACGGAACCACTCTCACGGTTTCGACTGCCAAACAGGACACGTATGCCACGACGACGGTTCCGCCTCGGCAAACCGCGGTCCTGAACGTCGGCTACCAGTCTCAAGGGCTCGACACCTGGCAGTATGTGTTCGGGGATTCCGTGAACCAGGTGCATGACTTCGAAATGCGCCTCATGACGGATTTCAGCGGGTTCGACTTTCCGGAAAATACGCTCTCGCCCACCGAAGAGCATCCTGTAGGCAATGGCTGGGAGCTTGTTTGGCGGTACACGAATCTCGTTTCGGGCTACAAAATCGGCCTCGCCATGCCGGAAAGGATTCAGCCCGGCCCACTGACGGCCCGGATCAGCTATTTTGCTCCGGTCTCGCTCCTCTTTTTCTTTTTCGTTCTGTTTACGTTGACCACCATTCGCGGGATCGAATTGCACCCGATGAATTATTTCTTTCTGGCCTGCGCGTTTTTTTCGTTTCACCTGTTAATGGCCTACCTGGTGGACCACATTTCCATTCACGCCGCGTTCGTGATCTGCTCGTTCGTTTCCGTGTTTCTGGTGGTCAGCTACTTGCGGCTTGCGGTGGGGATGCGCTTTGCGGCGTTGGAAGCGGGCCTGGCGCAGTTCGTGTATCTGATCCTGTTTTCCTACGCATTTTTCTTCGAAGGATTTACGGGACTCGCGGTCACGATTGGCGCCATTCTGAGTTTGTTTGTCGCCATGCAAGTGACGGGCCGTGTCCGGTGGGCTGAAAAGTTTGCCGCGCGAGGTGCTTCCGCGATTTAGTGCACTTCGAGGGTCAGGGCGGCGGTCTTCGTGTTTCCGTGGCCATCCTCGGCGGTCAGCGTGTATGTGATCGTCTTCTCCGGCTTGATGTCGATGCAGCGGTTTATCGAGGGCCATATGTCGCGGCCTATGTTCGGCTCGATTTTCACAGTCTCCGCATTTGCGACGCCGTAGCATAGCTCCACCGCGTCGCCCCGATGAACGAGCCCAGGGGTGGCGTAGAAGACCAGAACCTTGAACTCGGTTCCTCCGACGACCTCCAGTGCGCGCTCGTCCTTCTCTCTACGTTCTTCGGCCGCCTTTGCCTTTTCCTTCGCCTCAATGTCGCGCGTTTGGCTCCAGCGCGTGAAAAGCACGAAGCCCGCGTAAAGCGCCGCGACCACAATAGCGATCGGCATGTAGCGCAGAATCGTGCGCGCGCGGTCGGGCGCTTCTGGTTCGGGTTGGGGTTCCGTCAGCATCTCTGCGAATTATAGCTTTGCCGGGGGCAAGCCGGCGAGACGGGCTTTACATGCCTTGGGATGGAATGATATGACCGACTGCTGCCCGCGTCGCGCAAGACGCGCTTGCGCCGACGGGATTCATACTCTCAAAGCCAGAAGTAGTGGAGGCCAGAATGTCATTAAAGAATCGCCGATACCATCACCTTTTCGTTCTTCTTCTCTTGCTGTGCGGATTGCTTTTCGCTGCCGCGCCGCTTTCGGCGGACGGCAGCCGCCCGGCGCGCGATCCCAAGCAGCCCGTGGACGAGGAATATACGAAGAAAATCCACGAATACACCACCGAGCCGTTCTTCACGTCTCCGCTGGTTGACTACCTGCCTGCCTCGAAGAATGTTCCGACGCCTAAAGTGGTCCTCGGAGACGTCGCGGGCGCGCCCGGAATCCTTCCCTATTCGAGCCAGGTCTACGAGTACATGCGCATGCTCGAGAAGGCCAGCCCGCGCGTGAGAGTTTTCTCGATCGGCCGCACCGAAGAGGGCCGCGAAATGATTGCCGTGGCCGTCTCGTCGGAAGCCAACCTGGCGCACCTGGAAGAAAATCGCGCGCGCCTCGCGAAATTGGCGGACCCGCGCACGATCAAGATGGACGATGCCGAGGCAGACCGGCTGGTCGGCGCGTCCGTGCCCGTTTACTACATCACCGGAACGATTCACTCGCCCGAAACGGGAGCCCCCACGGCTCTGATGGAACTGGCATACCGGCTCGCGGTGGACGAGACCCCCTACATTTCAGACATCCGCAATGGCGTGATCACGCTGATTACTCCGGTGGTCGAGGTGGATGGACGCGACCGCATGGTTGACATTTATCGCTGGCACCTCGCGCATCCGAAAGACAACCACCCGCCGCTTCTCTACTGGGGCCACTACGTCGCTCACGACAACAACCGCGATGCGATGGGGATGACGTTGAAACTTACGCAGAATGTGCTCAACACCTATGTCTCCTGGAAGGCGCAGGTTCTGCACGACCTGCACGAGTCGGTGCCGTTCCTCTACGACAATACCGCCGGAGACGGCCCCTTCAACGCGTGGATTGATCCGATTCTTGCGAACGAGTGGGAAATGCTCGCGTGGCGAAACGTTGCAGACATGACCGAGTTCGGGATGCCGGGAGTATTTACGCACGGAGATTTCGATACGTGGTCGCCCGGCTACTTGATGTTCATCGCGGCCACTCATAATGGAATCAGCCGCCTGTACGAGACGTACGGGAATGGCGGCGCCGATACCGAAGAGCACACCCTCCAGCCGGAAGAATACTCGCGGACCTGGTTCCGTCAGAATCCGCCGCTGCCGAAGGTCACGTGGTCGCAACGCGATAACAATAATTACGAAGAAACCGGCCTGCTAACCTCGCTGCACTATTTTTCCGACAACAACAAATTCTTCCTGCGAAATTTCTATTTGAAGTCCAAGCGCTCGGTCCTGAAGCCGTCGAATGAAGGTCCGGCAGCTTACGTGTTTCCGGGCGACGATCCGCGCCCCGGCGCGCAAGCCCAGCTTCTCTCGATCTTGCGAATGCAGGGAGTGGAGATTTCGCGCGCAAAGGAAGCCTTTAGCGTCACGATGCCCGCAAAGAAAGAAAAGCACGCCGATGCGAAGGACGCGAAGCCGGGCGACGCTAGCGCCGATACTCAGAAAGATGTTACGAAAGATGCCCAGAAAAAGGATTCCGACGCAAAAGAGAAAGAAGCATCCACACCGAAAACCCTTCAATTCGCGGCGGGCAGCTACATCGTCCGAATGGACCAGCCTTATTCGCGCATCGCGGACGCGCTTCTAGACTATCAATACTGGAGCCCCGAAGATCCGCAGAAAACTCCGTACGACGATACGGCCTGGACGTTTCCGGAACTGTTCAACGTGCGAGCCACTCGTGTGCTGGACGTAGAAGTTCTCGATGTGCCGATGGAACTCGTACCGGAAATTAAGGCGCCGGGCGGCGTAAGCGGCAGCGGCACGGTCTTTGCCATCAACCAGAACGCGGACACCGAACTCGCCACTCTACGGTACAAGCTGAAGGATGCGTCCATCGAGGCCGCCGAAGAGCCGTTCGAGATGTCAGGACATAAATTCAATCGCGGTTCGTTCATCATCAAGAACGCAAGCGCCTCCGACTTGCAAGGCGTCGCGTCGCAGCTCGGTGTGCAGGTAATTGGCATTGCGGCTGAGCCTTCCGTGAAAACCCACCCCGTGCGCGCGGCGCGCGTGGCTCTGCTGCACACGTGGCTGAACACGCAGGAGGAAGGCTGGTGGCGGCTCGGGCTCGACAAGATGCAGATTCCGTACGCCTACATCAACACGCAGACGGTGTCGCATGACGCGGACCTGCGCTCGAAATACGATGTGATCCTGTTCCCGCCCACGGGCCGGGGAGACGCGCTCGCGGTGGTGAACGGCCTGCCCACCGATTGGGGCAATCCGCTTCCGTGGAAAAACACACCGGAAACGCCGAACCTCGGGAAAAACGACGACTCGACCGACGATATTCGACCCGGCCTTGGCCTGGACGGCCTCGCGCACCTGCGGGATTTCGTCAAGCAGGGCGGCGTCCTCGTGACGGCGATGGACACGTCGAATTTTGCGGTAACGCTCGGATTGACGCGCGGAGTCTCGATCGATCGGCCGCGGCAGATGAAGATTGTCGGGAGCATCCTGAAGGCGCGGCTCGTGGATGGCGCGAGCCCGATTGCGTACGGCATCGGTGAGAACCTTTCGGTCTACTGCGACAATGGCCCCATCTTCGATCTTTCGAACATGGCGGGATTCCGTGGTTTCAGGCGGCTCGGGAACCAGCAGACCGAACGTCCCACGGGCCGCGGGACGGCGGACGATCCCGACTTCACGCCGGGACGCCCGAGCGTTGCGGCTCCCGAGGAGCCGCACGCGGAAGCTTGGGAAGCGCAGCCCCTGACCACCGATCAGTTGCGTAATGGAATCGTGGTGATTCCTCCGGCGAATCGGCCGCGTGTGATTCTGCGCTACGGCGATAGCAAGGATTTGCTGGTTTCGGGGCTCCTCGAAGGCGGAAGCGAGATCGCGCAGCATGCCGCCGTCGTGGACGTGCCGAATGGTTCGGGGCACGTGGTCCTGTTCTCGAACAATCCGATTTACCGCGGCGAGACGATTGGCACCTATTCGCTCGTCCTCAACACGATCTTGAACTTCGACAATCTGAACGCGGGCCGAAAACTCGACGAGAAGTAGAACTGTGCCGCAGCCGGATTCGGCCAGGCAGCCGGCGAGCTTGATTTTCACCCCCGACTGCATTACAAAGTATGCTATCCAAACGCTCTCGGGAACGTCTCAACGGGAGACTTGGTGTGTGGGGTGAGGCTGCGTTCCGGGGTGGATCGCAGAAACTGCGGAAAGTCGCTAGCCAAATTGCCGGTCGAGTTTCAGCCAATTGATTTCCCACGAAGGAGCAGAATGAGAACGCTTTGCAAGCTTTCGATGATTTGCGTCGTGTTGCTGCTGGCGCCTGTTGTGATTTGCGCCCAGACGGTGGACGAGATAATCGCGAAAAACGTCCAGGCCGTGGGAGGAATGGACAAGCTCAAGGCCGTGCACAGCATTCGAGTGAGCGGAAAACTGCAAGTCCAGGGTTTCGAGGCGCAGTTCGTGCAAATGGGCAAGCGTGGCGACAAAGTCCGCGAAGAATTTGTGATCCAGCGAATGGCCCAGGTGCAGGCGTACGATGGCCGCGCCGGCTGGTCAATCAACCCGTTCAGCGGCAGGCGCGACCCGGAACTGATGTCGCAGGATGATACGAAGAGCCTTCAAGTGGACGCCGACATTGATGGACCGCTGGTGGATTACAAAGCGAAAGGGCACACCGCCGAACTCGTCGGCCACGACTCCGTCGAGGGGACGGACTGCTACAAGATCAAACTCACGCTGAAGAACGGCGACGTGCGCTACTACTATCTCGATACGGATTCGTTTCTGCCGCTGAAGCTCGAGACTCAGACGACGATTCGCGGGACGGTTCAGGAAGCCGAGACGTACTACGGAGACTACGAGCAAGTGAACGGAGTGTATTATTCGTTCGCCTTCGAGAGCGGCCAAAAGGGCGACACCAACCGCGCGAAATTCACGATCGACAAGATCGAGCAGAATGTGCCGCTCGACGACTCAATCTTTTCCATGCCCGTAATGAAAGCTGCGCCGAAGCCGTCGGGCGGCAACTGAGAGCCGGTTTCTTTGATTTCCCATATCGTTTGCATAATTCGCCAAATAAGGATTCCATCGCGATGATTAAACTTCGTCTGAGCATTGCCGCTTTGCTTGTTCTTGGGATTCGTCTTGCGGTGCCCGCGCCGGCCTTCTCGCAGGACGTGAAAGTGGATTCCGACACGATTTCCGGCCTTGGCGCGCGGAATATCGGTTCTGCCGAAATGAGCGGCCGCGTCGCCGCGGTCGCAGCCGTGAAGGAAAACGGCCGCCTCACGGTGTACATCGGAGCCGCGAGCGGCGGAGTGTGGAAGTCGATGAACGGCGGCACTACGTTCAAGCCCGTTTTCGACAAGCAAACTTCGCAATCGATCGGCGCGATCGCCATCGATCCTTCGGCGCCGAAAACGATCTGGGTGGGCACCGGCGAGGCATGGACCCGCAACAGCGTGTCCATCGGCGACGGAATCTACAAGTCCACCGACGGCGGCGACAGCTGGACGAATCTCGGGCTGAAAAACTCCGAGCGAATTTCGAAAATTCTGATCGATCCGAAAGACGGCAACACCGTATACGCGTGCGTCCCGGGAAAGCTCTGGAGCGATAGCGACGATCGCGGAGTCTATAAAACCACCGACGGAGGCAAGAGCTGGACGAAAATCCTGAAAGGCGCAAACGCGTCAACCGGCTGCTCGATGCTGTCGATGAGCCCGAAGGATTCGAAAACCATTTTCGCGGGCACGTGGGACTTCCGGCGGAAAGGTTGGACGTTCCGCTCGGGCGGCGAAAATGCGACGGCGCCGAGCGCCAGCGGCCTCTTGATGACCACGGATGGCGGCGCCACGTGGACCGATCTCGACGAGAAAAGCGCCAAAGGCCTGCCGCCGAAGCCCTGGGGACGCGTTGCCGTTACGATCGCGCCGTCGAATGCGAATGTCGTGTACGCGCTGATTGAGTCCACTGACAGCGCGCTCTACCGATCCGACGACGGAGGCAAGACGTGGGACCGCCGCGACCGCAGCCAGATGATGGTCTGGCGCCCGTTCTATTTCGCCAATCTGATCGTCGATCCCAAGGACGAGAACAAACTCTACAAGCCCGATCTCGGATTGATCGTCAGCAACGACGGCGGCAAGAGCTTCAGCGGAATCTCCGGCGGAGCCCACGGCGATTTTCACGACGTCTGGATAGATCCTGACGACACGAACCATCTGATCGCGGGCGATGACGGCGGCGTCTGGTATTCGTATGACAGCGGCAACACCGCATGGAAAGCCAACAACCTGCCCATTTCGCAGTTCTATCACGTCAGCGTTGATATGGACGATCCATACCACGTCTTCGGCGGTTGCCAGGACAACAGCGACTGGATGGGAGATTCTGCCTATCCTGGGGGAATCACGAACAGCCGATGGTTGGTTTTCCCCGCCGGCGACGGATTCTGGGTGTTTGCCGACCCCACAGATGGAAATTACGTCTACGCGGAATCACAAGGCGGCGAAATCGAGCGCGTGAACCGCGTCACCATGGAAACACGGCTTATCAAGCCGCAGCCGAACTATGGGGAAGGCAAGTTGCGCTTCAACTGGAATACCCCCATGCACATGAGCCCCAACGACCCCGGAACGATTTACATCGGCGCGCAATTCCTCTTCCGTTCGCGCGACCACGGCCAAACCTGGGACCGAATCTCGCCCGATCTGACGACCAATGACCCGGAAAAGCAAAAACAGGAAGAATCGGGCGGCGTCACCGTGGATAACTCCGACGCCGAGACTCACACCACCATTTACTCGATCAGCGAGTCGCCTCGCGATGCCCACGTAATTTGGGCGGGAACCGACGACGGCAACCTGCAAATCACGCGCGACGCCGGGAAGACCTGGACGAACGTGGTCAGCAACGTGCCCAATTTGCCGAAAGCTTCTTGGGTCTCGTGGGTCGAAGCAAGCCGCTTCGACGCCGCTACTGCATACGCCGCCTTCGACCGGCACACGTTCGGCGACATGGATCCGCACGTCTTCAAGACCACCGACTACGGCAAGACGTGGACCGCAATCGTCGCCCCGGGCAGCGGTGTGCGCGGATACGCTCACGTAATCAAGGAAGACACGGTCAGGCCCGACCTGCTGTTCCTCGGCACGGAGTTCGGGCTTTGGGTCTCGCTCGACGGCGGCAAGCAGTGGTCGCAATACAAGGGCGGCGATTTCCCGGCCGTTGCCGTGCGAGATATCGTCGTCCATCCGCGAGAATCCGATCTTGTGATCGCCACGCACGGCCGCGGGATTTGGATCATCGACGATATCTCCCCGCTCCGAAAACTCACGCCCGACGTTCTGGCGCAGGACGCGGTCTTCATCCAGGGCCGCACGACCCAGCAACGTCTGCTCGCGTTCGCCGGATGGGCCGAGGGCAACGCCACGTATGTCGGGCCGAATCCGGCGGACGGCGCGCTGATTATTTATTACCAAAAAAAGCGCCACATCTTCGGCAAGATGAAAATCGAAATCCTCGATGCTGACAGCAAGCTCGTGGACACGCTGCCGGCAAACAGCCGCCGCGGCTTGACGCGCGTCGAATGGGGGATGCGATTGAAGGCTCCGCGCGTTCCTCCGGCCGCTTCCGCCGCATTCGAGGCGGCGCAGGGACCGCGCGTCCTCCCCGGCACCTACACCGTGAAGATGACGCGAGGCGACCAGGTCTACACCACGCAGCTTGTGATCGGGCTCGATAACCGCGCCAAGTTCAACGCCGAGGACCGCAAGCTGCAGTTCGATGCCTCGATGCGCGTCTACAATCTTCTCCGCGACATGAGTTTCGACGTGGATCGCATCAACAGCGTCCGGCAAGGCCTCGCGCAGAGTGCCGCGCAGCTTCCCACCGGTGATCCGCTGCAGAAGCGGCTCGCGAGTCTCACCGATCAAACCGACCAGATGCGCAAGAAAATCGTAGCCACGAAGGAAGGCGGCGCGATCACGGGCGAGGAGCGAATCCGCGAAAAAACCACGGCCCTATACGGAGCCATCGTCTACTACGAGGGCCGTCCGGGTGACTACCAGGTCGCTCGCATCGATTCGCTGAAGCACGACCTCGACGATGTCATGAAGGACTTTGATGCTTTCGCGGCGAAGGATCTGACGGAAGCGAACGCGTCGCTCGCGAAGAAAAAGCTGCCACCGGTTCAGCCCATCACCCGCGACGACTGGGACAGGGCTAACGGCGGGTCAGGCGGCAGCTCCTCGCCGTCGGGCACGCCGGCTAATCTTTCTCGCGCGTTCGAGCGCGCAGGCCAACTGACTCTGCTTTCGCGCTAGCCAGTTTGCGAAGGCCGCTGGATGTGCATCGCCTCCGCGACCACGTCCACATACTTCAGCCCGGCGCCCGTATTGAACAAGACGACGCGATCTTCCGCCTTCAGGAATCCGGTCGAGAGCAGATGCTCGTAGGCTGCGGTGGCCGTAGCCCCTTCCGGCGAGAGGAAAATCCCCTCCTGCTGCGCCCAGTCTTTCAGCGACGCCAGAATTTGCTCGTCGTTGAACGCCAGCGCCAAGCCCCCTGATTCGCGCAAGATTTCGAGGATGATGTAGTCGCCATACGCTTTCGGCACGCGCAAGCCCGACGCGAACGTCGCAGCTTTCTGCCACGCCTCACTTGCCTTACCGCCCTGCTCGAACGCG
>Ga0181538_10002178_pt1 | contig 20722 bp, 25 predicted proteins | sample PEATcosm2014_Bin_40_FD_119773 | JGI IMG/M metagenome (GOLD analysis project Ga0181538, IMG submission 119773) | Peatland microbial communities from MTU Mesocosm Facility, Houghton, MI, USA - PEATcosm2014_Bin23_30_metaG | ecosystem: Environmental > Terrestrial > Soil > Wetlands > Peat | place... | reverse complement strand
TTTCACAAGGAGCAAACCATGAAGATTTTCTTCCTGAACAACGACGGCGGCGGATTCGCCGACCAGATCGACGTCGCCGAGGGCACTACTCTGGGCCAGCTTTTCCAGCAGCGCATGCCTGGCTGCGATCCCCATAACTATCTCATCCGCGTCAACCGCCAGCCGGCCGTCGCCGAGGAGCCTCTGGCCGAGGGATGCCGGGTCAGCGTCACGCCCACCAAGATCCAGGGCGCCGCCACGCTCGCCTAAAGCAAACCGCTCTTGCTTCAAACCCCAGGCTCGCCGGGACCGCCATATCCCGGCGGGCTTTTTTCACCTTTGCACGGGAGGCCCTCATGAAGAGCAAAGACCCGCAGTTGCGGATGGCGCTTAAGCTGCAGAGCTGCCTGGAACAGCGCCAGGCGGCGCCGGACGATCCGCTGCACGCGGCCATCAAAGGAGCCCTGAGCTATGCCCGGACGCTGGATCAGCAGTTGCAATGCCACGAGCTTGCCCGCCGGCATGGCTGGCTGAGCGCGGCGGTTCTTGTCCAGGAGCAACTCACCCATCAACTGCGGCAACTGCATCGCTCGGTCACCGATGCCGTCAACCAGGTCCATCCCGTATCCGCCTTACCGCAGCAGACACTGCGCGATCTTTACGATGAGCTTCGCCAGCTCAGCCGGGAGTTTTCGGATGTGGACCTCGACCTCAAAGCCGGTGTGGTGACGGCCGTCACCGAGGACATCGAACTGAAGGGGTTTTATCTGGGCCCCTTTGAGATCAAGCTGCATCTGGATCGACTGGCAAAGGCGGCGGATTCATCGGTATTTGAAGTAACCGCGCTGGATCCCCATCCCGCCGCGAGCAATTCGGAAGTCACCCATCCCCACGTCCGCGATGGTGAAGTCTGCGCCGGGGATGCGACCGTCCCAATCGCCTCCGCCCTTCGCGAGGGAAGATTGGTTGATGCCTTCCTGGCCCTGAACAGCGTTTTGCACAACTACAACCCCCACTCCCCGTTTGTTGCCCTGGACGACTGGGAGGGCACTGAGTGTGCCGATTGCGGCTCCTTGATCGACGGTGACGGATCCTATTTCTGCCATGGCTGCGAAAGGGATTTTTGCGACGACTGCGCCAGCGCCTGCGATATCTGCGGCGACACCTATTGCCGGGCCTGCCTGGAAGAAGACGTCGAAACCGGACATCAGTGCTGCCGGGAATGCAGGGAGATGTGCAATGCCTGCCGGCGAATCGTGGAAAACGAGGACTTTGATCGCGACAGCGGTCTCTGTCCCCAGTGCCTGGAAAAACAACCAGAGGAGGAACCTAACCCAACTGAACCCAACAACCCCAACCCTTCACAAGAACAGGAGACCAATCATGAGTCAAACGATCACCAGCGACCTGATGACGATGGAGCCAAATCAAAAGCCTGCGGCCAAGCCGCCACGGCCCCCACGGCAAACACAGCGGCGTGAGAATCGGCCGCCGACGCTGCGCTTTGCCCCTTTGGCCTGGCTGAAGCTACTGCTGTTTCTCCACGCCGGGGAAACGGAAGTGGGGTTCTTCGGCATTTGTGCCGAGGATGACCTGCTGTACGTCCAGGACCTGGCTGTGCCCAAACAAAAAGTATCCGCCGTAACCGTCAGCTTCGACGATCAGTCCGTGGCCGACCACTTCGAGGACTGTGCCGAGGCCGGCATCCAACCTTCGCGCTGCGGCCGGGTTTGGGTCCATACCCATCCCGGCTTCTCTCCCAATCCCAGCGGCGTCGATGAGGAGACTTTTGCCCGTGTCTTCGGAAGCTGTAATTGGGCGTTATTGGCGATCGTCGCCAGAGGCGGGGCCAGTTATGCCCGCCTGAGCTTTAGCGCCGGTCCCGGCGGGGACGTCATGATCCCCATGGAGGTGGACTGGGAAGCCCTGCCCCAGGAAATCCAAAACCGCGAGGGATCGCTGGACGAACTGTTCGGCGGCTGGCTGGACGAATACGGTAGCCGCATCTTTCCGCAGGATGTGTGGCAGCCGCTGGCCAATCAGCCCCATTCGCTTCCGGGAGTCCGGCCAGGACACGTCCATCCACTGGACGCCCTGGACGATCTGTATGACCAGATGATGCTGGATCAGCAATTCGAGGACGCCTACAGCGATTCCATCCTGGAAGGGGTGTCGCCATGAACGTTTCCATGGTGGTGACGCCCGATCTCTCCCAGCGGGATATCCCCGCCAGCGCGATTTGGTGCCGCCCCAGAAGCTGGCGGAATGCCACGCGCTGGTGATCGGCGTCGGAGCGGTGGGACGCCAGGCGGCCTTCCAGCTTGCGGCGACGGGAGTATCACGGATGACGCTCGTGGATGATGACCTTGTGGGCGCAGAGAACCTGGCTCCCCAGAAATACTTCCCCGACGACCTCGGCAAGGACAAGGTCGAGGCGACCGCCGAGTTGTGCCGGAAGCTGAATCCCGATTTGGCGATCGATCTGCATCCCGAAAAGTTCCGTCGCTCCTCACCCAAGAGCCTGTCCTGCTTTACCGACGCCGACCATAACCTGGTCGTCTATTGCTGCGTGGATTCGATTGCGACGCGGGGAATCATCTGGGAGGCGGTAAGACCATTCGCCGCGTTCTTTGTCGATGCCCGGATGGCCGCCGAGGTCGTGCGGGTGCTGGCATCGGATCGGCCAATGGACGATGTTTATTATCCCACGACGTTGTTTGAATCCGCCGAAGCCTACGCCGGCTCCTGCACCGCCAAGAGCACGATCTACTGCGCCTCTATCGCTGCGGGACTCATGTTGGCGCAGTTCACGCGCTGGCTGCGGGGATTGCCCGTGGACCGGGACATCCTCCTGAACCTCCTGGCCGCGGAAATGACCGCGGCGTAGGCGGGCGAGCGTTTCAACGTCAATTCTCAACCTTCCGGGCCGGGGCACGTGGCGCTGCTCCGGCCCGTATTCTTTGAAAGGAAAACCAAACAATGATTATGTCTAATGTCCCGACCGGCAATTGCCGGGCGGTGGATCTTCCCCTGGGCAAGCTCGTCTCCACGCCCGGGGCGCTGGAAGCTCTAGCCAAGGCCGGGCAAAGCGGCCCGGAACTGATCGAGCGCCACCGCCGCGGGGATTGGGGCGAGGTGAACGCCACAGATTGGGCCGCAAACGTTCGGGCTCTTGCCGATGGCGACCGTATTCTCTCGGTGTATCGCCTCAAGGACGGAACCCAGATCTGGCTTATCAGCGAGGCCGACCGGAGCGTCACCACGTTCCTGTTGCCCGACGAATATTAAAACCCCCAAAGGAGGCGACGAACGGTGTCCCATAGCGGCGATCGCCTGGTGGATGCCAAGGCGATCCTTGAAGCATTGTCGGAACTGAAGCGCCGGGGCAACAAACCGTGATGGCGGAATTGGAATCGATCGAACCGGAACTGGCCGGCCATGCTATGGAGGAGTTGAGCCTGATCTATCAGGGTCTATCCCGGACCGGCGCCAGGACCGGCCAGCTGCGCCGGTTGTATCGCCAGATCGAGTCCCTGGTTCTGGTCTCCATCCTGGCCCTGCGTCACGCCCAGCTTCGGCTTTGGGAGGATGAAGACAGCGCGCCACCTGGGGCGCCGTCAACCCCTCCGCCCGATTCCCCGGCGTGACTGTCTTTGAATCTTTCCATCTGCACAACAAAAGGAGATCCCATGCAAACCGTCACTGAAACGGAAAAGGTCACACTCTATTACCGCCAGGGTGCCAGCGACAAGGTCTATCACGTCGCCATAGAGCCCAGTGGAGAGGGTTTCGTCGTCACCTTCGCCTTCGGACGCCGCGGTAGCACCCTGCAAACCGGCGCCAAGACCGCCGCGCCCGTGGATTATCCCCAGGCGAAAAAGATCTTCGACAAGCTGGTGAAGGAGAAGACCGCCAAGGGTTACACGCCCGGCGAGGACGGCACGCCCTATCAGCAGACCGGCAACGCCGAACGATCCACGGGGATTCTTCCCCAGCTTCTGAACCCAATCGACGAATCGGAGGCCGATCGGCTCATCAAGGATGATGCCTGGTGGGCGCAGGAAAAGTTCGACGGCAAACGGGTCCTGATCTGCAAGGAAGATAACAAAGTCACAGGCATCAACCGCCAGGGTTTAGTGATCGACCTGCCGGTCCCAATCGTTAAGGCGGTGCAGCGCCTGGATACCCGCCGATGTTTGCTGGATGGCGAAGCGGTGGGTGATACGTTCATCGCCTTTGATCTGCTCCAGGAGGCGACGCTTGAATTGGCCGCAAAGCCTTACCAAGTCCGCTACGCTCATCTGGTCGATCTGGTGGACAGCACACCGTCCGATTCCATCCGCTATGCCCAGACCGCGACCACCAGGGCACAAAAGCTCACGATGCTTGACCGGCTGCGGAAAGAGCGCAAGGAAGGCATCGTCTTCAAGCGCCACAGCGCCTCGTACATCCCCGGCCGTCCCGCCAGCGGCGGCGATCAATTCAAACTGAAGTTCACGGCCACCGCCTCGGCAATCGTTGCCGGCGCCAACGGCAGCCGGCGGAGCGTGAAGCTGGAACTGCTGGACGGTTCCCGTCGCATCGGCGTCGGCAACGTCACGATTCCGCCCAATCACCCGATACCCGCGGTGAACCAGATCGTCGAGGTCCGCTATCTCTACGCCTATCCCGGCGGAAGCCTCTATCAGCCGGTTTACTTGGGCAAGCGGGATGACGTCGGCGCCGAGGCCTGCTGGGATCGGGATCAGACAATCCGCGACGCCGGCGCAAGGGAGGTTCATGAGGACAATTCTAAAAATGCTCGTGATGTTGGGGCTGGTGTTGGGCGCGGGGATTGTGGGCTGGTTCATGCACGGGGAAATGACGACGGATCGACCGGAACCCACGCGCACCAGCGACGTGGGCCCGATCCTGGAGCGGATCCACACGCTCTCATCGCTGACGACGCTGCGCGTTGACGTGGCCGATGCGATGACGATGGAATTACGCGGCAGAACGGGAGGAATTGTAGGGGTCCTTGTCGTGCGTGGGGAGGCGACGTTGGCCGTGGACCTGTCCCAAGCCAAATTCCACGCCGTGAATGAAGCGGATCGGCGGGCCATCCTGGTATTGCCTCCGCCGCGGGTGCAATCGGTGAAACTGGACCATCAGAAAACCAAGCTGATCGGCCTGAGCACCAAGGGCCTGTGGCTGATCGTGCCGGACGGCGATGACGCTGATGCCGCCATCAGCGATCTGGCCTACCGGCGCGGGGAGGAGATTGCCGCCGCGGCTGCGGCAGGCCCGGAATTGTCCGGGCAAGCGCGCGAGCAGGCGGAGCGGGTCATCCAATCATTCATTCAGCCGCTTCAATGGACGATTGAGATTCGATGGGGCGATTGAGCTGCCTCCAATGTCGATAGTCCTGGCTTGGATATCGGGATCCTGGAGAACATTTCCAACCGCGAATTCCGAATTGCGAGTCAACGCGGCGCTGGCGGCGTCATCCCCACCACTCCGAAGGATGCCTATGCCTTCACCCCGAGCCGCGTTGGTCTCTGCGTCAAACTCGTTCAGGCGGCGCAAGTTATCGAGCCGCAGTCGAGCTTCAGCCCATTTCCGCTCAAAGCGATCGATGCTGACCGGCCCCATCCGTTCTTCAAGCCTTACACTCGTCTCTCCTCTGTCAAACCGGGCTTCATCGAGTTTGGCAATCTTCCCGGAAGACGTGAATTACCCGGTACCCTGACTAAAGTTTATTGTCACAATTATCCGTTGCTTTGGCCGCACAGCACGAGAGTTATGACCAAAAGCTCTGGACGGTGACGCGGCAAGCAGCGCCATCCGATCAGTGAAACGCCAAAACCTTGAGCATCCGTTTCTGTTTTCTGAACAACTTTAATCTGTTTAGAAAACTGAAACAAGCCCCTGGCGACGGAAAGTGCTCTGCATGGCGAAGTCCTTGCAAGCACAGCGTTACCGCCAGCTGCCGGCGTTTCTGCGAGAAATACGAGAAAGGGCGAACCTGACCCAGCGCGATTTGGCCAAGGCTTTGGGGATCAACCACACGATGGTTCACAATTCCGAGACGGCCGAGAGAAGGGTGGATGTGGCGGAACTTGGGGACTGGGCGACCGCGTTCAAGGAATTTCTGAAGCGCCGAAGGGGCTAATGAAAAGAAATGGCGATAGCCAACCAAAAATCGGCGATCTGAGCGTAGTTGCAGGACGCCTTTTACCCTAACGCCAGCTTGCCGACCGGATTCGGCAAAGCCAACGGTGGATCGCCAGGAGCGAGTCTGGAAGCCGGCGGATCGACATGGCCGAATTCATCGAGTTTTGCGTCGGCTGCCGCATGCCCGATCGCAACGCGCAACTCTTGCAAAGGGTTACTGTATGTGTTGGGATATACAAACATATCCGATGGCTTGATCATTTTCGCGGTCTTAGGAATCGGCCTCCTGATCATCAGCCTAGTTGGCCACGGTATTTGGGTGCTGGCGGCGGCTCTTCTTCGAATTGCCAGTCAAAGTTGCCCGCGCTGCAAGACGCGCCGAGTGGGCAAAAAGTGCCAAGTTTGTGGCTGGCCCGGGCCAATGCCCGACCCTCTCCAGATCACCCAAGAGCAGATCAAGCGATTACAAAAGAATGGCCGTCTTGACGTCGAGGTGTGCAGCCAAGTTCTCTTGGCCATTTCTGCCGACCGCAGTGGTGAACCATCGACGGCCATTCCCATGGCCGAAATGGCGACGCGGGAGATTAGCCCGGTCCTTGTGCCGCCGCCTTTGCCGCCGGCTCCGCAAGTGTTGGAACCGGAACCTCCTATTGGCGTACCGCCTCCGCCAATTCCCGCGGAATCTCCACCGCCGCCGCTCCCGCCAGCGCCGCCGAAGCCGCATTCCAAACCGCTGACGCAAATCATGGCCTCGTTCATGGAAGCCGGGAACATTCGCTGGGGCGAATTGGTGGGCGGATTGCTCATCGTTGGCTGTTCCGCGGCCTTGGTCGTCAGCTTGTGGTCCCAAATCGCTCACCAGCCGATTCTCAAATTCTTGATCTTCAATGTCGTCACTGCCGCGCTATTTGGCTTGGGCCTCTACAGCCATCATCGCTGGAGGCTTCCGTTGACCAGCCGGGGAATCCTGGTCACCGCCGCGCTGCTGGTTCCGCTGACTTTTCTGGCCTCGGCCGCATTCTCTGAAAGCGGCAACACGAACCAGACCACCGCCATGGCCAGTCAGGCTATCGCCATCGTTCTCTTTGCACTCCTCCTCTGGTTCAGCGGCCGGGTGATCGCGGCCCACGATCCTCTCATGTTGGTCGCGGCCGTGCTCGGGCCGTCGATCGTCATCCTGGTCGTTCACTATGTTGCGCCCAAAGGCGCCTCGATCGCCGGCGTACAATTGCTGATCCTCGGGGCTTTGGCGCTGTTCTTTTATGAACTGACCGGTGGGTGGATGATGGTCCGAGCCTGGCACTGGGGGGAATTGGAAACAACCCAGTGCCACGCGATCCTCCGGATGCTCGGAATCGCCTCGTTTTGCACGGCTCTGCCGCTGGGACTACTGATCTACAAGAGCGGTGTCACTCCCCAGACATTCCAGATGTTAGGCCCGCTGGCGAGTCTCGCGGGCCTGCCCCCTCTGGCCATCGGATTGCTTTTCTGGCGGCGTCTGCAAAGCCTCAACATGGTGACGATGCGAACCGGCGGGACCAGCGTGGCCGTTGTCGGTGCCGCGCTGCTGCTTGGCGCTATCGTACTCTCGTGGCCTATCCCGGGATCCATGTTCGTCGTAGCACTGATCGACTTCGTTGTCATGGCCGCCATTGCCGTTGCCTTCGAGTTGCCTGCGGCGCATCTGCCTGCAGGGCTGTGTCTCATGTTGGCGTATCTCCTGGGCTTCCATCTCGCATCGGGTTCTCTCACGTGGAACGGTGGCGGCAATCAGACGATCGAGTCGATTTTCGCCGGCAACAGCGCAACGGCGCTGATCCCGTATTTCGTGCTTCTGATGGCGGTAGCTCAGTGGCTGTTTTCCATCAAGCGGACTGAGGATGCCCGATTTGTGGCGGCGGTAGCCGCGATTTCCGCGATCTTCAGTTTGGCATTGGTCGCGCATTTTGCCTACTTCACCGACGCGGGCTTCAGTGCCGCCGCATGGGTGTTTGGCGTGTACACGGTGGCGGCGATGGCGGCGGCTTGGCGATTCAATGCGTCGCGGGCCGCCTACGCGGGATGGATTCTGCTGTTGTGCGCGGCGCAGCAATGGTGCGCCGAATGGATGCCGGCACTCCTTATCGTCTCCACCGTCGCGGGCATCGCCACAATTCTTTGCGCCAACTTCGGAGGAAAGCTCAAAGAAGCCTTCGGAGCCTCAAGCCGTGTCGCCGCAGGGGCCGGATCGACCGTGGCGCTGGTTCTGCTGGGAATGCGCTTATCGATGCAGAACTGCGACTACGCCGCTTGGCGGCTGCTCTGGATCGCGAGCATTTGGGCGGCGGTTGCAATAGTCTCGCAATCAACTGCGGGCTTCGCTGCCTTTCAAGCGGCGATAACCGGCGCCGCGATGCTGGCCGTCACCGGCCGATTGTCTTCCTCCCATTGGGGGCCGTTCGACCCGCGAACGCTTCAAGCGTACGGCATTGCCACCGCCTTTCTTTGTCTGATCTGGTCGGCATTGCGGCTCACCGGCGCCCGCCGATGGATGCCCGGAACTACTTATTGGTCCTTGGATCGAACGCTCACCTGCGCCGCAATTGCTTTGTTATGCGTCTTGGCATTTGGGGCCGCAATACCGGCCGTTTTCGCCGAGTTGGCCGCGTCGAATTCCATCCACGAGGCGAGGTGGTTCGGCGCATTGAGTCCTTACGCATACGACTTGCACTCGTGGTTTCTTCTAGTTGTCCTGGCCGGTATCTTGTTGCTGCAATGGCGGGATCGCCCAGAAAGCCTGTGGCTGTGTGCACGCGTGGCGGTCGCCTTTGCGATCTGTCCTCTTCTGGCGGTTCGATGGGAAGGCCAGAATGCGACGGCCTCGGCATTCCGATGGATCGCCGGCGTTTATCTGGTTGCAGGAACAATTCCCGTCTGGACCGGGCGCCTCCGTCAGCGCGCCGGAAACCTCATTCTGATTACCGGCGCCGGAAGTATTCTTTTGTTAACGCTCTATCCTGCCCTGCTGACAATCGGGGGCCAAAGCGTAGCCGGACCGCGATCCAGTTCGTTCTTTGCACACATCGGGAACTCTGCTTCTTACCTGCTTCCCCTGGCCTTGGTGATCTTCACGCTTTTGGGCCACGCAATCTGCCTTCGATCCGCCGGATACGCCTTTGGCGCCGGGCTGGTCGTGAACCTGTCGGTTACGCTGGGATATCTCTTGGCCAATGTCGGCGCGGCATTCGGACCGCAGACGCTCATCCAGCTATCGACGCTGAACGCAATCGCACTGGCGGCTTTCGCATTGGGATGGCTGGGAGCAATTCGCCTGAGGAGGCTCGCCGACCTGCCGGGCTTGTTGCGCCTTGAGGTCTGGCTTGCGATCGCCGGCGTTTGCCTTTTGGTCCTTTGTGGAGACCTGCTTCTTCTTGGCGAGCCGGGTGCTGCGACCTGGCCCGGGGCTCTGGGTGAGCCGCTCGAATGGCTGGCGGCGATATTGGCGGGCGCGGCGTTTGTCGCTTCGAGTCGGAGAATCAGCCTGCCGGCTGTGGCTGGAAGTCTCCTCATCGTGGCGGGAATGGGAGCACAAGGCATCCGCCGTCTGGGCACGCCCTGGGATGGATATCACGCCCTAATGGCGGGACACGCGGCGGCCGCTTGGAGCATGCTCGCGATCGGATGGATGGTGGTTCATCGGCGGCGCGGTGAAGTTGAACCGGCGCAAGTTATCCCGGCTCCGGAGTCAAAAGGATCGTCCTTGCCGCTGCGCATCCTGAATTACCATGAAACACCCGATTCTGCCCATAGCGCGGTGGATCAGGAGCCCGTTGCGCGCTGGGCCATCGGAATGGGGATGTTCGCTGCCGTGTTAGCCCTTCGCGTAGCAGCGATCGATCCGGGACGGCCGGGGTGGACTGCGGGAATCCTGCTGGTGATCAGCATACTGGCCGTTGCCGGGGCGTATGTTCAGTTGGAAGGTGTATATCTTTATGCCGCAGCCGCGCTCTACAATTTGGCGACGACCCTGTGGTGGGCGAGCCAGCACTGGGTACCAGGCGCGAATTCCCTTGCGGACATGCTGAACCTCAATGTGATCGCGCTGGCGCTGCCGGCGATCGCATGGCTGGTGCTGGAACTCCAGGTATTTCGCCCCGCCGGATCGCCGACTTCGCGCCTGCGCCCCATTCATTTTCTCGCTGCAATCGTGTCTCTGATCACGGTCCTGCTGGTCGTGGGGATGGGACTGCAGGCTAATTCCGTCGGTCAGCCGCTGGCTGAAACTGTCTGGATTGGCTGGGGCGCTCTGGCCGCAACGGGCGCGCTATGGGTGGGTTGCCTGTGGGATCCCGACATGAGAACCACGTCTGCCGGGCTGTATCTGCTCGGCCTGGCGTCGGCGGGATTGGCGATCGGTCAGTTCCACCTGCGGTCCGAGCAATTGGCTTGGCACAGCGCGATTATCCTGGCGGCATACGGCGTCGTAACCGGTTATCTCTTTCGCATTCGCACGAAGCTGCGCGATTGGGGGATTCCATGCAAAGGGCAAACCAGCGCGGCGACATGGCTGATACCCGCGAACCTGATTCTGGCTGTGGTGATCGCGGCTCTCGGCTATTGGCTGGATTTTGAATTAAGCTCGCTGTCGCTGCGATTAGTCGTAACCAGTGCGGTTGTATCACAGGCCCTGGCGATCGGGTTGCTGGGGAGTGACCTCGAAGCGATTTCATTGATCGCCGGAATCGTCGGGTCCGTCGCCTGGGGCTGGGCTTGGCTGGCGCCGGGACATGGTGACGATCTGCTGAATCGCCTGGTCGTGGCCATGTCGGCGCTCGTGATCGACACCGCGATCTACGCGGGATTGGGAGTCTTGGCGGATGCGACGGGGGCATGGGGCAGGGCGGTCAGGCGGGTATTGCCGGGTTTGGTCGCAACGGCGCTGACATCCCTGTTGACGACGCTGGGGTGCGAAGTATGGCAACGAGTGGAGCTTGGCCATGTATCGATCGCTCCGGTGGCAACGGGCGCCGTCATGGGTGCGCTCGCATTGGGCATCGTCGCGGCGATTATGATGGCGGTCTCGCCCCGGCGCGATCCGCTGCATCTGTCGGATCAGGGGCGAACGCTTTACGTTTATGCCGCTGAGGCGCTGATGGCAATGACATTCGTCCATCTGCGCCTGACGATGCCGTGGATTTTCGGCGGGATCTTCCAGGCGTATTGGCCTCTGGTAGTCGTTGCGATCGCCTTTGGGAGCGTGGGGCTTAGCGAGTTTTTCAGGCGGAGCGGGCGCATGGTGCTGGCCGAACCTCTGGAGAGGACCGGAGCGTTTTTGCCACTGCTTCCGGCGCTGGGGTTCTGGGCGCTGCGGTCGGATATTGATTATTCGTTGCTGCTGTTGATCGCGGGAATTCTTTATAGTGCCCTGGCGGTATTCCGAAAATCGTTTGCGATGGGCCTGCTGGCGGCGCTGGCGGGCAATGGGGCGCTTTGGTATCGGCTCGGACACGTGCAGGGATTCGGAGTCCTGCAGCATCCGCAATGCTGGCTCATCCCGGCGGCGCTGTCGGGGCTGGCGGCCGGATACCTGAATCGCTCGAGGCTCTCCAAGGCGCAGATGCAGGCGATTCATTACGGATGCCTCATGACGATTTACGTTTCATCGACGGGGGACTTGTTCATCAACGGAGTGGCAAGAGTGCCGGGGCTGGCGCTGGTGCTGGGCGGGCTGTCGGTGATGGGTGTGATGGCGGGAATCATGCTGCGGATTCGATCATTTTTGTTCCTGGGAACGTCTTTCTTGCTGCTCACTCTGGTGACGATCATCTGGCATGCGTCCGTCGATCTGCATCAGACTTGGCTCATCTGGGTCAGCGGGATCGCGCTGGGGCTGGCGATAATTCTCATGTTTGCATTCTTTGAGAAGAATCGAACGGAATTGCTGACTACGGTGGAACATTTGAAGGATTGGCAGGGATGAAACGCATGGTGCCGACACGTCCGACGGCCGTGGTGTTGCGGCTTTGCCGGGCGTAGATTCGCGGGCCGCCCCCGCCTGATCCACAAAGAGCCGAACCGTACTGAAAATCGAAGTTATTTTCGCCTAAGGCAAAGAATCAAGAGATATCGCCCGCCAATGCCCTCCGCCATGGTCGCCCGGGTCGGTGTCCTTGCGGTCGTTAGTGACGCTGGTCGCCCACTCCTCAGTGCCGGTGAAATATCCGCACTTCTCGACGCGGAAATCCGCGTCCAAGAATGGGTGGCGTGAAATTGAACGTTCTCCCGGATACGTCGGACGGTGCTGCCGGCGATCACGCAATTGAAGCGATTGAGAAGGATTTGGCCACTTTTATGTCAGCGGTCTGCGAGGTTGCGGGTGCGAGGCGCGCCTGCGTCACGATTTACGTTTCTCGTCGGTCGGAGCGTGTTTCGGAAAATGTGCTGCCAGTAGTTGACCGGCTTGCTCGATGCCGAAGTCGATGGCCTGCATGTATCGATCGTTTTTGAAATGGTCGGCCATCCCGTTGGCCATGGACTGCCAGGCGGCGTCGCCGACGCGGTCATGCACCGCCTGATCACCAATGACGGCGAAGGTTTGTGATCGTGGGGCCACGAAGATCAGAATGCCATTGCGGTGGAAGAGATGATGCATTTGTAGCTTTTGGAATTGCCGGCGGGCTGCGGATAGAGGGTCGGCCACGGCGCCGTGACTGATAAAGACACGAATTTCGCCCGTCGTGTTGCGCTCCGCGTTGTGGATCGCTTCGACGATTTGCTGGTGCTGGACACGGCTTAGGAAATGCTCTGGTTTCATGCGATTACCAACTCCCCCCGGCTCCGCCACCGCCGAAGCTTCCGCCACCGCCAGAGAAGCCGCCGCCAGAGAAGCCACCACCACCGCCGGAGAAACCGCCGCCCCGGCTTGAGCTTCCGCTTCTATTGGACATGAGTGCGTAGAGGAGCCAGTACCAGCCTATGCCGGTATTGTAGCCGCGGTTGCTGTAGACGGCGTAGGCGTGGGCGCTAGCGATTCGTTGAATTATGGCGGCGAGAACGATGAGGACAATTATCACGATGAAAAGGACGCCCGCGGGGTTGGAGTTGTTTGAGTCGTGCGCGGTTGAGCTGGTTCCTTTGTATTCGCCCTTGGTGGCCGCGATGATCGCGTCCACTCCGGCGGTTAGGCCGCCATCGTAATCGCCTTGCTTGAAACGCGGCGTGATCTCGGAATCGATGATTTGCTTCGCCAGCGCATCTGGAAGCGCTCCCTCCAGCCCGTATCCAACCTGCAGATAAACCTCGCGGTCCTGAATGAACACGAACAAGACGGCCCCGTTTTTCTTCAACCTCTGGCCGGCCTTCCACGCCTCGGCGACACGAACGGTGTAATCCTCGATTGAAGAGTCCGACTGCATCTTAGGAAAAATTGCGACGACGATCTGGTTTGACGTATCGCGCTCAAATTGCTCCAGCTTCTCATTGAGCTGCTGGGCCGTCGTTGAAGAAACCACGTTGGCATAGTCATTGAAATACGACGTGGGCGATGGAGGGATGACCTCAGCCGCCCGGGCGACGCCGGCCAGGAACAGAATGGAGGCGAAAATGAGATGGAAGGGTTTCACTAATGCGCTGGAGCAGTAGAAGGCGAATTATTGAAATTGAACTGCACTTGCGGCGGCGTCTGTGCCGCAGTGGTTGCGGTGAAATAGGGCTTGACGGTGAACCCCATCGCGCCGGAATAGAGCACTGCAGGAAACGATCGGAGCGCGGTGTTGTATTGCTGTACGGCATCGTTAAATCGGCCGCGCTCGACCGCGACGCGATTTTCCGTGCCTTCCAGTTGCGCTTGCAATTCGGCGAAATTGGCCGTGCTATGCAGCTGGGGATAATTTTCCGCCACGGCCAGGACGCGGACGACGGCGGCACCCAGGCGCTCCTGTGCCTGCTGAAATTGGGCGAGCTTAGCAGGATCCGTGGGGGCGGAATTGGGGTCGATGCCGGTATTCTCCGCGGCAGCGCGGGCCTGGGCCACGTCCTCAAGCGTCGATTTCTCAAAGTTTGCGGCGCCTTGAACGGTTTGCACGAGATTGGGGATGAGATCGATTCGCCGCTGGTAAACGTTTTGCACCTGGGCCCATTGACTATCGACGCCCTGCGAGAGGCGCGTGAGGCGGTTGTATCCGCCTATGACGGTTAGCAGGAGGATAATGATGAGGAGGACGACGGCGCCTAAACATCCCAATGCTGCCTTTTTCATGGAAAGATCCCTTCGACGAGGGGCCGAATCCGAACTGGGAATCCGCGACTCTCCGCAAGTGAGCCGCGGGCGAATTCAGTACAAGTCCATGTGTTAACCGCAATGCCCGATTGTGACAATACGGAACGTTTACAGTACAACTGTCATTTGGCGTTTGCCGCGCACCACCCCAACGGCGCCAGGATAGTGCGGTTCACAGAAAAGGACGGCTCAATGCCCACCATCGCTACCCACGTTCAGAGGCTGCTGAAGAAAACCGAACGGATGAAGCAGCAGGCTGTTAGGAGCTTGCTTCGGACGCTGAAACAAATCGAGCGGGAGCGGAAGGCGCGAACTGCCGACTTGGAAGAAGCGGCCAAGGTCATCCTCAAGCATCTTGCGGATTTGGGCCACGTCGGCATCAACACCAAGGCAGCAGACAAGCAGGCGAAGAGGACCGCCACGATTGGAAAAAAGCGCCGCAAAATAGCTCGTCGCAAGTTCGCGGTCAGCGGCGAACAGATGATCCTCGATTTTGTGAAGACCAACTCGAACCCCATCGGCAAGGAGATCGAGAAGCATTGGTTCAATGAAGGCCGCGCTGGAGCGGCGGCGACTCTCATTTCAAAACTGGTCAAGGAGAAAAAGCTGAAACGAACGCCGCTGAAGGATGAACGGGGCAGCCGCTACTCGTTGGCGTAGGTCGGAATCATCCGGCGACAAAAGGTATTCATGGCCGGCGCGGCAGGCTGACGACACGAGTGACGCCATTTCCATTATTGAGATCACGCGCGACCGTCGACACCGTGTCCGCCAGACTGCGGCGATCCTTTCCAGCCTGACCAGCACCTGCCGCCGGCACGGCATCGATCCCCAGCATTACCTAACGCAATTGCTCGTGAATCTACCGGCTACGCCGATCAGCCGCTTGTCGGATTGGCTGCCAGACCAGTGGAAGTTGCGGAATCCCTCGCCGTCAGGCCAAAACTAGCGATCACGAAAACGCTTCGGCCACAGGCTGCCGACGGCGGCGAATGAGCGGCTGGCGGTTTTACTTTGCATCACTCGGCAGTGATCGACGACCGCCGACGACGCAGCAAAAAGGCCGCTCCCAGGGCAAGCAGTGTGCCGCTGGCCGGCTCGGGAACCGCCAGGGTGTACCCGATGACGTTCAGGGCCGTGAGCTCATTCACTCCCAGGGTGGGATTCGCACCGGGAGTCGCGATCGCGTCCTGTACCTGCGGTCCGTAGCCCGCGGGAAAGGGATCGCTGAGCCAATCTCCGTAGTCGGTTGCATCCCCGTATTGATTGAAGTAAGACAGGACCGTATTGCCCCCATCAATGGAGAAGTAGGAGTAGGGGCTCGCCGTGTAATATAAAGAAAAGCTGCGGACGCCCGGCGCGGAATAGCGGTAGAGATCCATGGGTCCGACTTGGAACGCCGGGTTGGGACCCACACCGTTGGTCTGGTATATGGCGTTGCTGACGCTGAGCTGCGATCCGCCGCCGCCGATGCCGAGGACCTCGTCCAGCTCGTGCAACATTGTGGCCTCGAGGCCGTAGTTGCTGCCGGTGTTGGGGTTTGGCGGGTAGGTTATTGTCGGATCAAGATCGATGATCGAGTCGTAAAGTTGTCCATTGGAAGCTTTTTCAAAAGGAGGGGGGGCGGGCAACCCCAAAGCCCTCAAGTTGGCTGAAGTCAACATCATAGACTGGTCACTGGCCCAGCCGGTAACGGGATTGCCCGAGGTCGGCGATGGAGCCGCCCCCAGGGAAGCGAACGCGGTTCGTTGGGCGCTGGTCGCGCCCGGGGCCGTGTCAATGGCCTTTAGTGCATTGTAATAATCGTAGTAGCTGGCCCAGAATTGGGTGGTAGTGTTGCTGAATACGTCGAACTCGACATCCTCGGGGGTAGCCTGGAAGTAGACTGAGACGGTGATCGGCGTGCTGATGTCCGATTCTAAAACCCCGATGGCCGAGTTGATCGTTCCCTCGATGGCAGCGGCGTTGGGATCGTTAGTGATCGAGCTATCGAACGTAGGCGTAATCGTGAGGTTGGCGTGGGCGCGGCCGGGGGAAACGGCGCACAAGGCCACCATCGCAACCAGGGCATAAGCCCCACGAGCTATTCTCGGCAAAGCAAAACGACGATTGTGTGCGATTGAACGATTAAACATTGCAGAAAACTCCCACTCTTTTTCGAGCACTTAAAGGCACAAAAACAAAGCTTCAGCCACACAAGTTGGACAGCGACGCAACGCCGCTGATTGTTCAACCGAGAGCACGTGAAGTGTTACCCATCAAGATGAGTCTCGCTGTCTATCGCTGCACGGAGTGAGCAAGAGGAAGGTTGACCTTCCTTTTTCAGTTAAGACACCAATCCCACATCTGGTGAAAACCAAATTTTACATGCGCAAGTCCACGCGCTTTAGACCACCCACTGCCGGTGTTGTGCAGAAACATGATACACAACGGCAGAACCCGATTCAAGTAGTAAACTCATTGAATGAAGCCGGGTTTGATGGGTATATGGCGATTTAGTGCCAATTTGCTTCATCTCCTTTTATTCACCATCAATGGTTTTGGCTTCCATGAGCGCGTCCCCGTGTATCCCGGGTTGCCCGATCAAATCCGCGGCGCGGAGATGTGGTTGGTCGAACGGACACAATATAACCAGGTCGGGACCATAGAAACCGGCGGCGAAACCCCTCACGACTGCGCTGCCAGATTCCCACCCCCCGGCCCATCCGCAGTAAGCGCTCGGTCGTCCACATCTCCGCGCCGGAATTGATCTGGCACCATGGGCACAACGGGAGTTGCTCATGGACGCAGCGGTCAATGGCAAGGCAGATGCCTGGCGCCGGCGCATCGACGATCAGCGTGCCAGCGGACAATCAGTCCGTGCCTGGTGCAAAGCCAACGACGCCCAAGAAGGTTCCTTCTACTGGTGGAGGTCCCGGCTTGGTTTGTCGCGGAAGAAAAGGCGGACCTCCAAGCTGGCGAAGGCCAAGCCTACGCCACTCGCCTTCGCGCAGGTTGTTGTTCATCCGTCCACCACCGAGCCGCTCCGTCTTCGATTCGCCGGCGGGCATGAACTGATTCTGCCGGCGTCGATGCCGCTTGAGCAGGTGGCCAAGCTGGTCCGTGCCATCGAGGGCGGAGGCGAAGCCTGGCGCGCGATGGCATGATTGGTGCCGCAGGCGTGCGTATCTGGTTGTCGACGGCGGCCGTGGATGGCCGCAAGGGGTTTGACACGCTGTGTGGGATCGTGCGCCAGGCGCTGGGGCACGATCCGTTGTGCGGGGATTTATTCGTCTTCCGCAACCGTTCGATGGCGAGGGTAAAAATACTTTTTTGGGATGGCAACGGCCTGGTTCTTTACGCAAAGAGGTTAGAGAAAGGAACCTTCCGCTGGCCGCGAGCCGGCGAGTCCTCCATCGCGCTCAGCGGCACGCAACTCATGGAGTTGCTGGCCGGACGGGAAGTAGAATCGCTGGCAGGAAAATCATTGCAACATTCCGATGGCCAGCGCATATGATTCGTCAGAGTCATGGACGACGCGGCCCTCCTGGAACTTCCCGACGATCCGACAACGCTGCGAGGAATCATTCTCGCCGAGCGCGCTCGTCATGCCACGGTATTGAAAGAGCGTGACGAATCGATCCAGTTCCTGAGCCAGGACAATCAATTGCTGCGTAACCGCCTGGCGGCGCTGCTGCGAAGCAGCTACGGACCGCGGGCCGAACGCTTCGATCCCCGGCAACTGCTCCTCTTCGGCCTGCTCGTGCCGAGGATTGAGTTCCCAGCGGCCGGTTCCACCCTGAAGTCCAAGTCCCCCAACCGTTCCAGGCACGGCCGTCAAAAACTTCCGGAGCATTTGCCGCGTCTGCCCATTGAGCACGACCTGGATGAATCGGAAAGGGCCTGCCCTTGCTGCGGCCAGGAGCGCCAGCGCATCGGTCAGGAGAAAAACGAGCAGTTGGAGCACCTTTCATCCAACTTCGTGGTCCTGGAGCACATCCGACACAAGTACGCCTGCCCGCATTGCAACTCAGGACACTGCCAGAAGTGCGATGGCCACGCCCATATCGATCTGGCCGCAAAGCCCCAGCAACCGATTGAAAAGGGATTGGCCGGTCCGGGACTCCTGGCGTATGTGGTGACCAGCAAGATGGCGGACCATCTGCCGCTGTACCGTCTGGAACAGATATTCGCCCGCCAGCGAGTAAACATCGATCGCTCGACGCTGTGCGGCTGGATCGCGGCGGCGGCGCGGGTGGTCCAGCCCCTTATGAACTGCTATGCAACCGCGTTCGCCAAAGCGCCGTCCTGCACACGGATGACACAACCGTGCCGATCCAGCACGAAGGGCACTGCCGGCAAGGACGGTTGTGGACGTATGTCGGGGACGAACACCATCCTTATATTGTCTACGACTTCACGCCAACGCGCTCGGCGCAAGGGCCGCTGGGATGGCTGGGGAAATGGCGGGGGTTCCTTCAGGCCGACGCCTACGCTGGCTATGACAAGCTGTACGCGCGAGGCGATGTGAAGGAAGTCGCCTGTTGGGCTCACACTCGACGCAAATACTTCGACGCCCAGGAATCGGACCCCGCGCGATCCGTTTGGATGTTGGAGATGATCCGCCGGTTGTACGTGGTGGAGAAAGAAGCCACCGAGCGCGATGCGCCAACTCGCCAGATTTTACGGCAATCGCAATCCAGACCGATCTTGGAGCAAATCCGCTTGTGGCTCACCGAGCAACAGGCTCAAGTGTTGCCCAGGAGTCCCATCGCCCAGGCCATCGGCTACACGCTGAACCAGTGGCAAGCGCTGGTGGTGTACACGACCGATCCTCGCCTGAGCATAGACAACAATGTGGCCGAACGCGCCCTGCGGCGCGTGGCCATCGGTCGTAAGAATTGGCTGTTCTCTGGGCATGACGAATCCGCCCAGAACCACGCGATCCTATGGTCGCTGATTGCCAGCGCCCAGCGTCACGAGATCGACGTGCAATTTTACCTGCGTAGCGTGCTGGCCCACTTGCCGGATCTGCCGCCGGAAGAATTGCAAAATTACCTGCCCGACGTCTGGAAGCGCGACCTGATGGCCGAGCAGCGGGCGGCGCCGAATGCTCATCACGCAAGCTAGGCGCGAGCGATCATCCGGTAAGGGATGCGTTTCTCGTAGAGTTTGCAAAGAAACTGATCGATAATGGGCGGTCGATTGAGAACCGGCATTTTCCGGCCAATCAATCCTTAGCGGCCAGATGTGCATCGGGCGTGAGATGGATGCGCTCGCCTTGGTGGTGGATTTGGCGATCGATGGTGACATCGCTGGCGAGCGTGCCGCTTTTGAGATGGCCGTTTTCGTATAACTCAATACCCCGTTGAAACAGGCTTGAATCGCAGGGAATTCCGTCAATTGTTACGGGCAGAGGCGCAAAGAATTGCTTGAGGGCGCCATCGGGATAAAACGCCGCCTGGACACCCTCAGAACCACCAACGCCACCACGGCAAATGTACCCCTGGATTTCCACGTTTCGGGGGAAGGCGCAGACCGTAACGATGCCTTGCGGATTCTGGTGCACCCACGTTCCGGCTGGAATAGTAAAGCGGTCAAGCACGATGTCCTGTCCGGCAGTGAACCCCGCAAGCGTGCCGTTGGGATGTAAATGCACCCACCCTGCCCGACATGGCCGCCCACCGATCGCCGTGTCCGCCGAGATGTACCCAATCACAAACCCATTGGCATCGACGGTGGCGGTCTGAAATGGCACACCATCGACCACGACATTTTGCTTCCATTTGACGCATCCAACGAGCAGCGCCATAAGAAGACAGATCGAAATTGCAGATAGGCGTTGCATGATATAAGCAAAGTCGACGACTGATCAGGCGTCTATCCGGAGACGTCCTGTTTACAGCATAGGTGAAATACCTTACGGGCCCGCGCGATGCAGGATATCCCGTCGTAATCAGAAAAAGATGCTGTTCGGGTAGCGTTCACAATGTGGTTGGCCAATCGGTCACGGCAGATCAAACCGCTGGTGCCGCAGCAGCGGCGATAACGCGGTACATTTTCTTCGCGTTGGATTTCAATTTCAGATGTGCCGGCATGCCGTCCACCGTGATTACCGCGTCGGCATCTTCCCGGTCGTTCCTGAGCCTGGTTGCCCACTCCTCAACGGCTTTGAAATGTCCGCATTTCTCGACGCGGAAATCCGCGTCCAAGAATGGACGGGCTGAAATTGTGTCAGCGGGCGCGCAAAACCGGCCAGTGATGGGCGCGCCAAAACCGGCCATTTTGAGGAACTGGAGATTTGTCCATTACCGTTGGCTTTCGGCTCTCGCCGGAGGCGAATGGTGCGATGGC
>Ga0181538_10002173_pt1 | contig 20755 bp, 18 predicted proteins | sample PEATcosm2014_Bin_40_FD_119773 | JGI IMG/M metagenome (GOLD analysis project Ga0181538, IMG submission 119773) | Peatland microbial communities from MTU Mesocosm Facility, Houghton, MI, USA - PEATcosm2014_Bin23_30_metaG | ecosystem: Environmental > Terrestrial > Soil > Wetlands > Peat | place... | reverse complement strand
CGGGGCGACATCGTCCTGTTCATCGACGAGATCCACACCCTGGTCGGCGCCGGCGCCGCCGAGGGCGCGATCGACGCCGCCTCCATCCTCAAGCCGATGCTGGCCCGCGGCGAGCTGCAGACCGTCGGCGCCACCACGATCGACGAGTACCGCAAGCACCTCGAGAAGGACGCCGCGCTCGAGCGGCGCTTCCAGCCCGTCAAGGTGGACCAGCCGACCGTGGCCCTCACCATCGACATCCTCAAGGGCCTGCGCGACCGCTACGAGTCGCACCACGCCGTCAGCATCACCGACCAGGCGCTGGTGGCCGCGGCCAACCTGGCGGACCGCTACCTGGCGGACCGCTACCTCCCCGACAAGGCCATCGACCTCATCGACGAGGCCGGCAGCCGCCTGCGCATCCGGCGCATGAGCACCCCGCCCGGGGCGAAGAAGCTCGACGAGGAGATCGCGCGCCTGCGCGCCGACAAGGAGGCCGCCATAGAGAAGGGCGCCTTCGAGCAGGCCAAGAAGCTGGCCGAGCAGGAGAAGGAGCGCCTCGACCGCAAGGAGAGCCAGGAGGCCGAGCTGCGCACCGAGGGTGTCGACCTCTTCGACGTCGTGGACGAGGAGGTCATCGCCGAGGTGCTCGCCGCCTGGACCGGCATCCCGGTCTACCGGCTCACCGAGGAGGAGACCGCCAAGCTCCTGCGCATGGAGGAGGAGCTGCACAAGCGGGTCATCGGGCAGGAGGAGGCGCTCAAGGCGCTCTCCCGTGCCATCCGGCGCACCCGCGCCGGCCTGAAGGACCCCAAGCGCCCGAGCGGCTCGTTCATCTTCCTCGGCCCCACGGGCGTCGGGAAGACCGAGCTGGCCAAGACGCTGGCGGAGTTCCTCTTCGACGACGAGGACGCGCTCATCCAGCTCGACATGTCCGAGTACATGGAGAAGCACACGGTCAGCCGGCTCGTCGGCTCGCCCCCGGGCTACGTCGGGTACGAGGAGGGCGGTCAGCTCACCGAGGCCGTGCGGCGCAAGCCGTTCTCGGTCGTGCTGTTCGACGAGGTCGAGAAGGCGCACCCCGACGTGTTCAACACGCTGCTGCAGATCCTGGAGGACGGTCGCCTGACCGACGCCCAGGGCCGCTCGGTGGACTTCAAGAACACGGTGCTGATCATGACCTCGAACCTCGGCACGGCGGACCTCCGCAAGTCGTCCATGGGCTTCGCCAAGACGTCCGAGGCGGTGACGTACGAGCGCATGAAGGCCAAGGTCGACGAGGCGCTCAAGAGCCACTTCCGCCCCGAGTTCCTCAACCGGATCGACGAGGTCATCGTGTTCCACGAGCTCTCGCGGGCCGAGGTCACCGAGATCGTCGACCTCCTCATGTCCCGCACCGTCAAGCAGCTGTCGGACCAGGGCATCGGCCTGGAGCTGACGCCGGCCGCCCGCACGCTGCTGGCCGAGAAGGGCTACGACCCGCAGCTGGGTGCACGCCCGCTCCGCCGGGCGATCCAACAGCTGGTCGAGGACCCGCTGTCGGAGCGCATCCTGTGGAAGGAGTTCCGGGTCGGCGAGACGATCGTCGTGGACGTCGAGGAGTCGCCCATCGACGGCGAGGGGCCCCAGCTCAGCTTCACGGCGATCGAGGGCATCCAGCCCCCGCCGCTCGAGCTGGCCGGTGCCGGCGCGGACGCCGAGTAGCCGTCACTCCCAGCAGTAGCTGAACGTCCCGCGCCCCACGGTGGTGGCGTCGCGGAGTGCGAGCGCCTGGAAGTGGGGGTTCCCGGCCCCGACCGGTGCCCAGCCGAGCCCGAGCCGGTCTGCCGGCGTGAAGCCGAACCGGCCGTAGTAGGCCGGGTCACCCAGGAGCACGAGGAGGGGCCAGTCCCGATCCTCGGCGCACCGGATCAGCTCCCGCACCAGTGCCGACCCCGTGCCGCCGTTCTGGTGCGCGGGCGCCACGCAGACCGGGGCGACACCGGCGATCGCCGAGGCGCGACCGTCCACTCGGCCCGGCGCGGCCAGCACGTGCCCCGCAACGGCCCCGTCGGCGACGGCAACGAGCTCGATCCGGTTCGGCTGCGCGCAGGCGCGCCAGGTGCGGCGCACGATCTCGAGCTCCTCGGTCGCGTCGCGGGTGTCGTCGGTGAAGGCGTCGGAGACCACGGCCAGGATCCCCGCGGCGTCGTCGGGACGCGAGGGCCGGACGGTCGTCATGGCACGCGCACGCCGACCGTCACGAGGTGGTGGTCCGACAGTCCTCCGGCGGGGAGGACGGCGGGCCGCCGGGGGATCAGCCCGCGTACGAGCAGCCAGTCCAGCTTGAGCGGCACGTGGTCGGGCAGCCCACCACCGTCGTGCTCCGTCGTCGGCGCGGCGACGTTGGCGTCAATCCACTCGAAGCCGTACGACCGTGCCACCTCGAAGAGGGGTTCGTGGGCGACGGGCCAGCTGAAGCGCGTGGGCTCCGCGGCGCGCATGCGCCGCACCAGGGCGCCGTCGAACAACTCGGTGTACGGGGCGCCCAGCGTGTTGAAGTCTCCACCCACGACGGCAGGACCACCGTCCGACCGCGCCTCGACCGCGCGCAGCAGCACCTCCGTCTGCTCGGCCCGGTCCCCGGGGTCGCAGCGGTTCTCGAGATGTGTCGAGGCCACCAGCACGGGGGTGCCGTCGATGGGGACGGTCGCCAGGACAGCCATCCGTCCGCCGACCCGGGGCTGCGGTGAGTCGGCGGCGAACCAGCCCGGACCCACATCGGGGAGCCGGACGACCGACGGCGTCTCGAGCATCGCCACCGACGCGATGGCGTTGCCGTGCAGACCCCGCTCGTTGGCGGCGCCGGCGGCCTCGCGCTGCTCGAGCTCGTCGCCCAGGCCGAGTTCGACGAACTCGACACCGAAGGCGTGGTCGGACCCGGTGTGGGTGGCGATCGCGTCGGCGGTGTCCAGGTTGTGGGTCCGGGCCATGCCCACGTCGACCTCGGAGAGCAGGCAGAGGCGGGCGCCGCACGAGCGCAGCCGTCCGGCCAGCTCGACCGGTCGGCGCCCGCGCTGGACGTTCCACGCGGCCACCCGTACCCAGCCCGACAGGGGTTGCCCGGGGCCGGCGTGGCACTGGTCGAGCTGATGGAGGCACGGCAGGTCCTCCAGCAGCCGGCGATGGAGGTCGTGGTCGCCGAGCCGGCGTGCCCAGTGCTCGCGGTCGGCCCGAGTCGGTGTGTCCACCCCTTGAGCCTGTCATCACCCGTGCCGGTCGGCCGAGGAGCTGTGACAGCCGTTCCGTAGCGTGCCGGCATGGCCACGACCCCGCGCGCCCGTTCCGACGTCCCCTATGTCTGCACTGCGTGCGGCACCACGTCGCTCCGCTGGGTCGGCCGCTGCGGGAACTGCGGCGAGTGGAACACGCTCGGACCGGCGTCCGTCCGTGTGCACCGGCCGGGCCGGGCGCCCGCCGTCGACCCCACGCCCGCCGTCGAGCTGCGCGACGTCTCGACCGAGGGAGCCCGCCCGCTGCCCACCGGCGTGAGCGAGCTCGACCGGGTCATGGGGGGCGGCGTGGTCGGGGGCTCCGTCACCCTCTTGTTCGGACCGCCGGGCATCGGCAAGTCCACGCTCCTGTTCCAGGTGCTCTCGTCGGTCGCCGCCGGTGGCGTCGACGTCATGCTCGCCTCGGCCGAGGAGTCGCTCACCCAGGTGAGCGGCCGGGCGGCGCGGATGGGCCCGGTGCCCCGGCACCTCCTCGCATTGGAGGGGCCCGACGTCGAGGCGATCGAGGCCGCCGTCGGGCGCCACCGGCCGGCCCTCGTCGTGGTCGACTCGCTCCAGTCCGTCTCCGACCCCGACCTCGCACAGCCGGCGGGCAGCCTGGCCCAGGTGCGCGCCTGCGTGGAGCGCCTGACGCGCCTGGCGAAGTCGAGCGGCGTCCCGCTCCTCCTGGTCGGGCACGTGACCAAGGACGGCGACCTGGCCGGCCCGCGCGCCGTGGAGCACCTCGTGGACACGGTCCTCTCCTTCGACGGGGACCGCCATCACGCGCTGCGTGTCCTGACCTCGGTCAAGCACCGCTTCGGGCCGACCGGCGAGGTCGGCATCTTCGAGATGCGCGACGACGGGCTGCGTGCCGTCCCCGACCCGGGTCCGCTCATGTTGGGGGACCGCATGGCGGGCGTGCCCGGCAGCGTGGTCGTGCCGGTCCTGCAGGGCAGGCGACCGCTCCTGGTCGAGGTGCAGGCCCTGCTGGGGCCCGGCACCGGCGGTGCGGGCGTGGCCTCGCGGCCGCACACGCTGGGCATCGACGCCGCCCGGGCGAACCTTCTCGTGGCCGTGCTCGCCTGCCGCACCGCGGTGGACGTGCCGGTGCCCGCCGAGTTCTTCGTCGCCGCGGTCGGCGGCATCACGGTCAGCGAGCCCGCGGCGGACCTGGCCGTGGCGCTGGCCATGGCGTCGGTCGTCGGCCAGCGCCCGGTGCCGGCGGACCTCGTGGTGTTCGGGGAGCTCGGCCTGGCCGGGGAGGTGCGCAGTGTCCCCGGCGCCGACCGCCGGCTGGCCGAGGCCCACCGCGCCGGATTCACGAGGGCGCTGGTGCCCGCCTCTGCCCTCGGCGACGCAACGGCCACGGCGGCGGCAGCCCCCGCGGGCCTGGTGGTCCACGGGGTGCGCACGCTGGCGGAGGCGCTCGAGCTGGCCGGCACGGAGGGCGGCCCGCAGATCAGGCCGGGTACGATGCCGGGGTGGTCGACGGTGCGGGCGGCAGCCAACCGCTGAACGACGCGCTGGCGCTGATCGCGCCCGGGACCGCATTGCGCGAGGGGCTCGATCGGATCCTGCAGGCGAAGCACGGGGCCCTGATCATCGTGGGCGACGACCCGGCCGTCCTGTCGGTGTGCACGGGTGGCTTCCTGCTCGATGCCGAGTACACCCCCCAGCGCCTGTCCGAGCTCGCCAAGATGGACGGGGCCATCATCCTCGCCGGCGACGCCTCCCGCATCGCGCGCGCCAACGTGCACCTGATGCCCAAGGCCACCATCACCACCTCGGAGACGGGCACCCGCCACCGCACGGCAGAACGGGTGGCGCGCTCCATCGACGTGCCGGTCATCGCCGTCTCCGAGGCCATGGCCACCATTGCCGTCTACCGCAACGACCGCAAGCACACCACCCAGTCGGCCGGCTGGCTGATCGACCGCTCGAGCCAGGCGCTGTCCACGCTGCAGCGGTTCCGGGCGCGCTACGACGACGCGCTCTCGACGCTCTCCCGTCTCGAGATGGAGGACACCGTCTCGGTGCGTGACGTCGTCTCCGTGCTCCAGCCCGGCGAGATGGTCCGCCGGATCGCCGAGGAGATCGAGGGCCACCTCGTCGAGCTCGGGTCCGACGGCCGCCTCATCCACCTCCAGACCGAGGAGCTGAGCGCCGGCGTCGGGGAGAGCCTCATGCTGGTGCTGCACGACTACTCGGACGAGAAGGGCATCGCCCACCTGCGGTCGCTCTCGGCCGACGCCCTCATGGACCTGCCCAAGGTCGTCACCGCTCTCAACCTCCCCGGCTCGGACGAGCAGCTGCACGCCGCGCTGGCCCCTCACGGCTACCGCCTCCTGCACCGCCTGCCCCAGCCGCTCTCCGAGACGATCATTGAGCGCCTGGTCCAGCGCTTCGGCTCGCTGCCCGAAATCCTCTCCGCCTCCGCGGCCGAGCTCGAGTCGGTCGACGGGATCGGGGCCGCCACGGCCCGCCACGTCCGTGACGGCCTGGCCCGCCTGGTGGAGGCGAGCATCTTCGAGCGCTACGAATGACCGGGGGGTCTGGTAAAATGGTTGGCCATCGTCGAACGGTTCGGGTCCGTCTCGGCAACCTCTCGAAAGCAGCGCCCGTACCTCTGTGTGCCCGCGCTGGCGGACCCGGTCCATCCAAGGAGTCGTGAGTCCTGTGTCCTTCAAGGTCGGAGACAAAGTCGTCTACCCCCACCACGGGGCGGCCGTCATCGAGAAGCGCGAGACCAAGGTCGCCTTCGGGGAGAAGCGGGAGTACCTCGTCCTCCGGCTGGCCTACGGGGACCTGATCCTGAACGTCCCGGCCGACAACACCGAGGGCGTCGGCCTGCGCGAGGTGATCAACGACGAAGAGGTCGAAGAGGTCTTCGCCGTGCTGCGCAAGAAGGAAGCGCGCATGCCGACCAACTGGTCCCGGCGCTACAAGAACCACTCCGAGAAGCTGCGCTCGGGCGACATCTACCAGGTGGCCGAGGTGGTGCGGAACCTCTCCATCCGGGACAAGGACAAGGGGCTGTCCGCCGGCGAGAAGCGCATGCTGCAGCGGGCCCGCCAGATCCTGGTCTCCGAGCTCACCTTCGCCCTCAACGTGGACGAGGAGACGGCCGAAGAGCGTCTGAACGACGCGCTGACCTGATCGCCCGGCCCGGTCCCCCGGTGGGCTCGGTGTGGTCGATCGTCGTCGCCGGCGGCTCGGGGCGGCGCTTCGGCGACCAGAAGCAGTTCTCCATGCTGGGCGGCCGCCCGGTGCTCGAATGGGCCGTCGAGGCGTGCCGGCCGTGTTCCGCCGGCGTGGTCCTCGTGCTCCCCGATGGGATGGACGACCCCGACCGCCACGGCGCCGATGCCACCGTGGCCGGCGGGCCCACCCGTGCCGACTCGGTGCGCTGCGGGCTGACCGTGGTCCCCGACAGCGCGGAGGTGATCGTCGTGCACGATGCGGCTCGTCCGCTGGCGTCGCCGGCGCTCTTCGAGGCCGTCGTCGACGCCGTGGCCCGGGGCGGCGCGGACGGAGCCGTGCCCGGCGTCCCCCCGAGTGACACCATCAAGGCGGTGGACGGCGCCGGCAACGTGACGGGCACGCTCGATCGCACCACCCTGGTCGCCGTGCAGACGCCCCAGGCGTTCCGGGCGGGCGTCCTGCGGCGGGCCCACAGCCACGCCGGCCCCGGCGCCACCGACGACGCCGTGCTCGTCGAGGCCCTCGGTGGGCGCGTGCAGGTGGTGCCCGGCGAGCCGGCCAACCTCAAGATCACCGCCCCCGACGACCTGGCCACCGCCGAGCGCCTGCTGGCGTCGCGGGAGGGCTGACCGTGCGCATCGGCCAGGGGATCGACGTCCATCCGTTCTCCGAGGACCCTCACCGCCCGCTCGTCCTCGGCGGCATCGAGATCGAAGGGGCGCGCGGGCTGGGCGGGCACAGCGACGCCGACGCCGTCTGCCACGCGCTGGCCGACGCCGTCCTGGGCGCGCTCGGCCTCGGTGACCTCGGCCGGCACTTCCCCGACACCGACCCGGTCTGGGAGGGCGCAGACAGCGTGGCGCTCCTGACCGAGGTGGTCCGCATGGCGGCCCGGGAGGAGTACATCTGCGCCAACGCGGACTGCACGATCATCGCCGACACACCCCGCCTCGCCCCCCATACGTCGGCCATGTCGGAGCTGCTGAGCGCGGTGCTCGGCGCTCCGGTGTCGGTCAAGGCGACCCGGGCGGAGGGGCTGGGCGCGCTCGGCCGCGCCGAGGGGATCGCCTGCCTCGCCGTGGTGCTGATGGAGCCGGCGTGAGCCCGAAGAACCGCACGCCGCGCGGGCGCACGCCTGCGGGAGACCGGCGCCCCGCGCCTCGCCGCGGCCGGGGCCGGGGCGAAGGCCAGGGCCAGGCCGAGGGCCGGCGGCCCGGACCCCGACCCCAGGCGCTGAGCGAGCTCGGCGGGGACCAGGTCGAGGGCCGCCGCGCCGTGCTCGAGCTGCTGTCGGTCGGGCGCCGCACGGTGCGCCGGATCATGCTGGCCGAGGACCAGGACCCCTCACCGCAGCTGGACCGGATTGAGGAGCTGGCGGCACGCCTGCGGGTCCCCGTCGAGACCGTGCCGCGGGCCCGGCTCGACGCCCAGGCCCGCACGGAGGCACCCCAGGGCGTGCTGGCCCTGGCCCGCCCGCTCGACCCGGTACCCCTCGAGGACCTGTCGAGGCCCGATCGGCACGGCACGGCGCCCTTCCTGCTCGTGGCCGCCGGCATCACGGACCCCCGGAACCTGGGCGCGCTGCTGCGCAGCGCCGAGTGCGCCGGCGTCACCGGCGTCGTGCTGCCGCGCCACCGCTCGGCCCGGCTGTCGCCGACGGTCGCCAAGACGGCGGCCGGGGCGATCGAGCACCTGCCCTTCGCGGTCGTGGGAGGCGTGCCGACGGCGCTCAGCGAGCTGCGCGAGCTCGGCGTGTGGTCCATCGGGCTGGCGGGGGAGGCCGAGCAGTCGCTCTACGACCTCCCGCTCGGCGAGGGTCCCGTCGCGCTGGTGGTCGGCAGCGAGGAGAAGGGGCTGGCGCCGCTGGTGCGCCGGCGCTGCGATGCGGTCGTCGCCATCCCCCAGCACGGCGCCCTGCCGTCCCTCAACGTCGGCGTGGCCGGCGCGGTGGCCTGCTTCGAGGTCGCCCGCCAGCGCGCCGCGGCGTCCGGCGGACGTCCCGCCCGCTAGGCGGGCCGCCGGCACCTCAGGCGGCAGCCACCTCCGTCGTTGCCAAGCAGGACGAACTTCTTGAAATCCGAGAGCATCGGGACCTCCCAGCTCGCGGTGTCGCGCCAGCTTCCGCGCCCGTTCCCGCACGGGTCGGCGCCCGAAGAGCCCGAGGCAGTGAGAGAGCCCGAGGCAGGAATCGAACCCGCGACATCTTCATTACAAGTGAAGTGCTCTACCGACTGAGCTACTCGGGCGAAAGACCCATTCTAGGCCCTCTGGCGTCGCCCGATGAGTGATGGGTTTTTCCGTCAAAACCCCTGGTCGACGACGTAGGTCGGCATAAGGTCATTGGCAATGGGGCGTTCCGTGAGAGACGCCGACTGACCGTGAATAGAGGGGGCTACAGGGGCTTTTGGCCTCCAGATTGGTCTCAATTCAACCCAGATTCAACCTGACGGGGGTACGCTGGTGGTCCGGACCCGGACGGTCAGGCACGGCCCACCTCCACGGTGAGCCAGTTGGAGGAGATCGAAATGGCCCGCAATTATCCGGACCCCTGGGTTCCGAGGACGTTCCAGGCATGGGTCGTCAAGCAGACGAGAGTCCAGCGGGTCACCGACCGGGCCAGCGGTGAGGTCCGGCGGCGGAATGTCGACTGCTGGGACGTCAAGGGCAAGTCCGATGGGGTCCAGTGGTTCAAGCGCTTCCACAAGGCCGGATTGGCCGAGACGTGGCGGGAGCGGGCCGAGCGGGACTTCGCCCGGGGTCTGCCCTTTGATCTCAAGACGAAACAGTTCGTCGAACCGCAGGCGCCAACCCGGCCGGTGGTCCCCTCGGTGTTCACCCTGACCGAGCTCTATTTCCACCAACACCCCGAATGGGAGCCGGCGACCAAGGAGGCTGCCGCACGGTCCTTCAACCGGGCTCGCCGCTGGCTCCTGGTGCCGGGCATCGAGTTGACTGGTGACGATCTCGTCGCAGTCGAGGACTACCTGCACCGCGCCAGCTTCCTGCCGGCTCGCCTGGAGGGGCGGATCACCGATCGGCAGCGGGCCGGGCGGCGGTGGCTGGAAGCCCACTCGGCTCCCGCCGACTCGCTCACTTCGAGCCAGATTGAGGCATTCGTCTCACTGATCGAGGTCAGCGAACGCAAACCCGGCACGCGGCTGTCAGCGGCGACCCTGACCCGGTACCTGCAGCCGCTCAGGGCGGCCTGGAACTGGGCGATCGCCCGGGATGACCTCCCGATCGACCGGAGCCCGTGGGTGGTGGTCCGGGCCCGGCGCAAGGTGAAGGGCAAGGCCACGCTGGCTGCCGGGCGGGCCGGCCTGGCGGTGGACGCCGACATGGTGCTCAGCGTGCCCCAATCACTGGCGCTGGCCGAAGCGTGCGCCACCGAGGGGGCGTGGGGCGGGGTGGTCCAATGTTTCGTGCTGGTCATGGCGCTGTGCGGGCTCCGGCCGGGAGAGGCGGCCGGGCTCGTGAGTGAGGACCTGGAACTGCCTCCGGCCGATGAGCCCGGATGGCTTGTCGTCCGGCGCACCCATCGTCCGACCCGGGATCGGTGGCTCGATCCCGACGAGGACTCCGAATGGGGACCGCTCAAGGATCGGGATCTCACCGAGAGCCGCCGGGTTCCGGTGCCGTCGCTCCTGGTGGCCAAGCTCCGTCAACACCTGGAGCTCTACGGCGAAGGCCCCGGCGGTCTCGTGTTCCACCGCAACGGCAGAGCCTTCGCCGGCAACTGGTTCGCCGTCAGCGTGTGGGCGCCGGCGTGCGCCAAGTTGTTCCCCCGCCGGACCGACCTCGCACCCGACGACCCCCGCCAATCCAAACTCTCGCGCCTCCGGCGCCACGACCTGCGCCATGCCGCCTGCTCCTGGTGGCTACGGGAGGGAGTCGATGCGGTCGTCTGCCAACGCTGGTCAGGTCACCGGACGCTGTCGGTGTTTCTCGACATCTACCAGGGAGTGGCTCCCGGGCGAGAAGACCGGGGTGTCCGACGGCTCGAGCAGAGCCTCCGTGGCGCCGCATAGGGACGCCCGCTCAGAGCTCGACTCCCCGCACCACTTCGATCTGCGGCTCCCAGGCGGGGCGTGCCCGTTCGCCATACGCGTCGTGGCTGATGGCCACGGCGCGCTCTGCCGCGGCCAGTGCCCTCTGCCGCTGGCCCATCTGCTCGGTGCTCCCGACGTCGCTCTTGGCCCCGATGCTGCGCTGCTCGGTGATGTGCCAGCGGTCCCGATAGGCCGCGACCGTCGAGACTTCACGAACCTAGCGGGCCCGTCGGGAAGGATCGGACGGCAAGCTCCCGAGGCGTTGCACCCAGCCGACTCCGGCCTCGATCGCTTGGGCGGCCACGGTGAGGGCACGCACTTGCATGGCCGTATCCCGCTCAGCCAACGCCTCCGCCATCTCGGGATCGGTGACACCTTCTGCCCTGGGAATCAGCCCGACGATGAGATTGCCCGCCATCCGCCGCCGGCCACCAGCCACCTGGGCCCAACGGTCCACCCGGCCGTGGAGCACCGCCGCCACGTCGGCGGCGTCGGCCAGGGACCGGCGGGCGACCAGCTGAGGCACGGCTGCACTCACGTCGAGACCACGCGCTTCGGCCTCGCGCAGCGATGCCAACAGCGGGCCGTGCGCCTCGCTGGCCCGAACAGATTCCAGCTCGGCCTCGCTCAGCCCGGAGCGGACCAGCAGGGCGTCCCAGCGCTCAGCTTGGGCCAGTGTGGCCAGCGTCAGGTACTCGGCCGAGAGCCGCTCCATGCCTTCTGCCTCGTCCTGTGCGCGCCGGATCATCTCGTGCGCCGCCACATCGGCACCCTCGTTGCACAGGACTCCGGTCAGCACCTCTCGAGCCGTTACCGGCTCGGCCGTTCCGTCGTGTGAGGTCTGTGGGTCGGGGTCGTGTTGGGTGTCCACGTAGAGCCGGTTGTGCTCCCGTCCCCTGCTGGCCGAGACGTAGAGGACCTCGCGGGTGGTGGTCGGAGAGACCATGGCGTGAGCCGTGTCGACACTCCGGCCCTGGGCCCGGTGCGCCGTCGAGGCGTAGGCCAGCTCGACGTGTTCCCTCACGTAGTCGGCCGGGAGCACCACTTTCCCGGTGACCTTGACCCGCTGGACCGACATGGAACCGTCGGGGTGAGTGTCCGTCACGGTCCAATGGTCGCCGTTGCGGACCCACCCTCGGCCGGTGGCGAGTCGCCGGTCGTTCTGACGGGTGAGCACCCGGTCACCCACCCCTGCCGTCCCTCCACCGGCCACGTCTAACCCGCGCTCTTCCACCTCTCCGGCCGCGATCCGGTCGGCCCGGGCCCGGCTGTTGAGCTCGCTCACGCTGCCCAGGTCACCGCCGATCATCAGGCTCGTCCGCCCCGCCTCGGTGTCTTCCTTCCACCCCCGATAGAGGGCGTCGAGCATCTCCTCACGGTTTCCCTCGCTGATCCGCCCGTGCGCTGTGTAGGCGTCAATCGCGTCGGGAGAGCCCTGTCGCAGCTCGACACTGGCCGCCTTCTCCCATTCGTGGGCGAACCGGCGCACGTCGCTTAATGCGGGGGTCAGGCCGTCGCGGTCACGCACCAGGGCGGCGAACATCCCGCCGGACTCCACCGCGCTGATCTGACGGTCATCACCGACCAGGACCACCTTGCTCCCGGCGGCTCCGGCCGCGCTCACGAGCTCATCGAGGGCGAAAGTGCCGGCCAGGCTGGCCTCGTCGACGATCACCAACTGGCCGGCGTGGAGCCTCCAGCGGGCCAGTTCAACTTCGGCCCGGGCCACCATGGCTCGCGTGGCCGAGGGTTGCCCGGACGTGGGGTGAGGAGACGCCAGCTCGCCTCGCAGCTCTGCCAGCGCGTGCATCCGTTCGGCTTCTCGGCGGTGCTCGTAGAGCCACTTGGCCGTGTTCTCCGTGTCGATACCGAGCTCCTCGGCCAGCACCTCCGCCGCGGCGGCCGAGGGGGCCAGGCCCAGTACCGAGCCCGCTCCGTGCTCGGCTTCCCACACCGCCCGGAGCCCGGCCATCGTGGTGGACTTGCCCGTCCCGGCCGGGCCGACCAGCACGTCGAGGGAGCGGCCCGAGGTGGCGATTCGCTCCACGGCGAGTGCCTGATCAATGCTGAGTGGATGGTGCCGTCCGGGCAGGTTGGCCCCAGTCACCGCCGCCACAAGGCCCATGGAGGCGGCGGGCCCGCCCACCTGGCGCCCGGCCTCGAGCAGCCGGGCCTCGGCCTCCAACAGCGTCGCGGTGGTGTAGACCTCGTGGCCCTTGGCCCGGAACCGGCTCGATCCGTCGGCGCGGCGCAGGCGCTCGGGCGTGTGGTGCATCTCGGGTGCCGAGACCAGTAGGGACTGGGCCAGAGCCAGGTCCGCGGTGCGCTCGGCCACCGCGATCCGCTCGTCTGGCGAGGCGAAGCGGACACCCTGGAACTGGCGGTGCACCTCGGCCAGGACGTTGGCTCGGGAGAAGGTGGCTCGGCGCTCGGCCACCGTCTGGACCGCCACGCCGGCGGCGTCGGCCAGGATCTCATCGGCCAGGTCGCCGGCGCGCAAGAGGGGCAGATCGTTGCGATCGGCCAGTCCGGCCACCCAGGAGCATTGGTCGTCCCCGATGTAACTCTCGGCTCGCCCTCGCCACTGGCTCGTCAACTCGCTCAGGCTGTGATGCTCCTTGAGGGGCCGGGTTTCCAAGGTCGCTCGTTGGCGCAGCTTCAGTAACTCGACACTGGTCGGCTGGCGCCCAAGGGCGGTGGCGAAGGCGTCCACCAACGCGGTCTTGCGGTCCTCGATTACGGCGGCCCGCTGGGAAAATTCGGTCATCAGCGCCTCTGATACGCCGGTCACCTCACAGCGCAGTTGGTCGGAGTGGCGGCGTGCCCGAACCCTCCCAGCCCCACCCGAGAGCTTCGGTCAACAGGTCAGAGAGCACGCCCTGGTGCAGCTCGGAGAGCATCACCACAGACTTGAACAGGCCCCGCGAATCGAGCGTTCGCCAGACGCCGTCAGAGACCGAGCGGGCTCGGTTGGCCACCACGACATGGTCGTGAAGCTGGGGGTCACCGGCCCGTGAGTCCCAGTGGCTGAACGCGGTGGCCACCACACCTTCGACATCCGCTTGGACTACGCCACTCTTGCCCGAGCGCGAGTGGAACACCTCGCGTTCGGCGTAGGTCAACACGACGTCGATGGCCCGGCGGTGGCAGCAGTAGATCACAGCTTTGGTGTCCGGATCGGCGAGGGCCCAGGCTGTGGACACCGACTTGGATGGCGAGAACGTGAGGTCGAACCCGGCCACGGGGGCGCGGAACTTTCCCCCGTGAGCTCGTTCCTCGGCCTCGCTCCGAGCTCTCTGTTCGGCTCGCTCCGCCTCGCTGGCGGCTGGGGCCATGGCCGCTGCTCGCTCCGCCACCCGGGTGGCCAAGGAGAGGTGCGAGCGGTTGGGCGGGCGCCCCAAGGCCTTGCCGGTTACCGGATCGGCGCAGATCCCGAGCAAGTTGAACAGGTGCTCTTCGCTGACCGCCGAACCCTTTTCCACCCCTCGGCCGTCGTCGAGGGCGCCCAGGCCGGCGCCGAGGAACACCCCCGGTGGAGTACCCGACTCGGCGTAGTAGTCGGTCAGACTCATGGACTGGCGACGGACTCCATCGCCCGCCGCGACGGACTCCATCAGGTACCGATAGCCAGCGCCCAAGCTCATCCGGCGCAGCGAAATCACGTCGCACCCCCGTCGCCGGGACGACCCTCGCCCCGCAGCTCCAGCGGGACTGGCGACCACGATCGGCCCCTTGGGTGTTGGCGGACACGCGATATTCATTGCAGGATTTATTCGCCTGTTCGGAGTCCGTTCTCGCGTCGAGCGGCGGCGTATTGTCCCCAGGTCCGCGAGGACAGGGCTGTCCATCTGGCAGCAGAGGTGGCGGAGATCCCGAGCACGTCGGCCAGTATCGGGTGCGGGACCGTGGCGGCGAGTTGGAACAGTGCGGCGTGCTTTGAGGCTTGGGGCTTGATGCCGCGTTCGACGAGTTGTCGGCGGATATTCTCTGTCGCCAGGTGGTTGCCCGGGATGCCCCCGGGAAACAGCCATGGGCTGTTCCAGCTGACGTAGGAGGCTTGGCCTCGTCGGGACATGTGCTCTTGGACGAGGCGATCGAGATGTTCGGGCATCTCGACGGGCGTGCGGTCGAAGGTAACGAACACTCCCTCGGCTCTGACGTCGACCTGTGCGGTCTTCATGCGGCAGATGGTGGCGAGGGGCTGCGCGAACAGGAGCATGAAGAGCCCGCCGATGCGGGTGTAGTGGCGGATCGTGGTGTCGTGGAGGAGGAGTTCGACATGTCGCCAACGATCGGCATCCGACATCGTGACCGCAGGCGAACCGGTCGGGCGGGTGGCGACATGCAGGGCCGGATTGAGTCCCGTCTGGCGGACCCAGTCGACGAATTGGTAGATGACGTTGACGATTCCGGGTCGCCCGATGGAGACGTAGTGCTCGAGGTCGGCCTGGGTCGCGGTGCCGATCTCGATGTTGTGCTCGTCGAGCCAGGCGAGCAGGGCGATCGTGCCCCGGATCTTGGTGCGAGCGGCCTGGATCACCCCCTTGGTCAGCTCGTCCTGGGCGGCCCGGTGGCGCACCTGACGCAGAACCCGCCAACGGGCGAACCGCTCGACCAGGCTCGCGTGCTCGGGCGGCAACGTGACTAAGAGGTCGTCCAACCACAGCGTCAACCGCTCGATGCGGGCCTCGTAAGGAGGAAGGACACCGAGCGCGGCCAGGAGGTCGCGCAGGTAGAGGTAGCCCCTGGTCTGGGGGAGCTTCTCGAAGGTCTCGTGGCTGATCTCGACCTCGCCGCGGGCCATGGCGCCGAGCAGTCGCGGACCGTCTCCGGGAGCTCGGCGGAGCCAGTAGATGGCGCTCTGGGGGCGATCCGCGGCCATGAGGGCGTCGAACACCGGGACCAACTCGGCGTGGACCTGGCCGCTGCTCGGGTCGCTGAGCAGCTCGGTGGCGCGCTCGCGCAGGGTGCAGGGCCCGCAGCGGGCGCCGTAGGAGTCGTCCTCGCGCCCGCACCGCGCGCAGCGATACGTCGGCTCCTCGCCGGCACAGTCGGCACAGACGCTCTCTCCGTCCGCGTCGACGAAGGCGAGCACCCTGACCACGGCACAGCTCGGGCAGGCCGCGGGGTTCCGCTGCAGCCTGGTCCGGCAGTTGTGGCACACGTTGTGGCCCTGGACGCTGATGCCGCGCGGCTTGGCCTCCTCGCAGCGCGAGCAGACGACGAGTTTCCTCAAGCGGTCCTTGTGTCCGCGACGCAAGTCTCCGTGGGGTTCAGCGCGCGCCCTTGGGCCGGCGGATCGTGGTGCGGACCGGGCGCAGCGACCCGATCTTCGCTCTGTCCGCCGTCCCGGTCTTGGCCGGGCGCGTCTCACCCACAACGGGGGTGATCAGGTCGTTGGGCGTGCAGGCCAAGATGTCGCAGAGCGCGACCAAGACGTCGGTGTTGAGGCGCTGGGGCGTCTTGGTGACCAGGCGGTAGACGTGCTCACGCGAGAGGTGGATGTCGCGCTCGGCAAGGAGGGGAACGAGCTCGCTTGTCTGGAAGATGGCCCGGTCGGCCATCACCTGGCGCAGGTTCCACTGCATGGTGACCGTTCTCATGGCTGCTCCTTGTCCGCCGGGTAGACGCGCCGGAGCGCGCTCTGGAGGGTCTGGTTCTTGAAGTCGTCGCTGACCGAGGTGTAGATGGCGGTCGTCGACGCGTAGGCGTGCCCCACCTGGTCCTGGACGAAGCGCTCGGGGTAGCCGAATTCGATCAGGTGCGTCACGTAGGAGTGGCGCAGGCAGTGCAGGCTCAGGCTCTCGTCGAGCCCGATCTCGGCTCGAATCCCCGCGAAGCGCTGGTCGATGTGACGCGCAGACACACGGGTGAGTCGCTCGGTCACCCACAAGGCGGGGTGGTCCGCCGCCCCGAAGAGCGGGCGGGCGTCGTCGATCCATTGGCCCAGCGCGCTGACGATCCAGTCGAACTCGGGCACCGTCACAACCGTGCGCCGGCGCGGCAGGCCGCCCCGCAGCGCCTTGCCGAAGCGCACGTGGACCGATCCGTAGGGGCCCCAGGCGGGGACGTGGGGATTGGGGCGCAGGTCGGCGACGTCGAGGCGGCACAGTTCGTTGCGGCGCAGCCCGAACGCGTAGGCGCTCTTCAACATCAGGGCGTCGCGCAACGCACCGAGTGAGCCCTTCTTGCCCGCCGAAGCGATCGACTCCACCCGGTCGTCGAGGTAGTCGAAGAGCAACTGGACCTCGCCGTAGGTGAGCGGGCGCCGTTGCGGCTGCCCCTCGTACTCGTTGAGATGGGCGACCGTGTTCCACTCGTGGCAGACCTGGGTCGGGACCTGAGCGAAGCGGTCTCGGCACACCCGGGCCCACTCGTAGCGGGAATCGGTGAGGTAGTCGCAGAACAGCCGCAACGTCAGGTGATAGCTGCGGATCGTCGAGATCGACAGCCGGTCCTTGCCCGTCGTCAACGACACCGTGAAGTCCTCGACATCGCCGGGGCCCCAGCCCCAGGGATAGGACTCGGCGAACTCAACGAAGCGCCGCACCAGCCGCTCCCGACCGACGATCGTGTCCTCTCCGAGCATCCGAGACCGCTGCTGTCTGGACCACCCGGTCAGCATCGCCTCGAAGACGGCGAGCTCTTCGTTGAGATGTGCAACGCCCTCGACCAGAACGAGGCGCGCGGACCCCGGAGTGTCCGTCACGAGCTCCTTGTGGCTGTTGCGTTTGAAATCACAGTGTTGTGTTTAACACAACGCGCCCCAGCGGGGCATCGTGACGGCTTTCATTTCTCGAAGATCGCGGCGCGAATAAAGGACCTGTTCAGGTCCCGGCTGTTGCATCTGTCGCAATAATGCGCGGTTCTGCCTCGGGTGCCAGACGTGTGAGCAAACTGATGTGGTTGATGGGCGGCCGAGAAGGTAGGGGTCTGGCTCGGGAGGGACGAGGGGAGTTGGGGTAGGAAGCGCGCGGGCAGTTCGGGCGACATGCTGTTCGGCGGATCGTCAGCGGTCGGGCTGCGTGCTCTTCGGCGGCGACTTGTCAGGTGTGCTCGGGGCGTGCGTCCCTCGGAACTACGTGGAGACGCGCAACAGCCCCAGCAGGGCCGGGGCTGTTGCTGCTTGGGATCTGCGTCAGCAGGAAGTCCGCGAGTGGCTAGGAAGTTGATTCGGCCTTCGCTCCGCGCTCGACCCGCTGCACGTCGGCAGTGGCGAAGCGCAGGCTCGGGCCGATCTCGTCGGCCACGATCTCGACCTTGGAGCGGTGCTCACCGTCGTCGGTCTCCCAACTGCGCTGCTCGATGCGGCCCGTGACCACGAGGCGCATGCCCTTGGTCAGGCTGAGCGCCACGTTCTCGGCCAGGTCACGCCAGCACACGACGTCGAAGAACGACGTGGCCTCCTGCCATTCATTGGTGGTCCGGTCTTGCCAGCGCCGGTTGACGGCCACGCCGAGTTGGGTCGTGGCCTGACCCTCTTTGGTGTAGCGGATCTCGGGCTCCCGAGTCAGGTTCCCAGTAATCGTGGTGGTGTTGCTCATGGTCTTGCTCCTCATGCTCTTGGCCTCGTTCCTTGCGAACGACGCCGCTGCGTCGTTCGATGAACGGCAGCTCCCACCGGCAGCGAAGCGGGGTCAAGTTCCGGAGAGGGCAGCCCTTGGGCCGAGCAAGAAGTTCTGGCGGGTTCGCCCGCAGGGCGAAGTTCAACGATGGCGAAACCGCCAGAAGTTGTTGCGAGCCGAGCCGGCGACTTGACGCTGTGGAGCGCCGGTGGTCTTGACACGTCTTCGTCTCAGTTTCGGGCGCAATTCGAGTTGCCGAACAGGCTGATGGGGGCTCAAGAAATGCGGACGCCCCTACGCCCCGTACGGCACCTTGGGGATACCCGCGACGGAGATGATCAGGCGCCCCAAACCGGTTGCTGGCGTGTATCCGGACCGCAAGTCCTCAAGCGAGCTGGCGGAGGGACCTACGACCCTGGTTGTAGTCCCAGGATGGGTGTATTACCGGGCGTGTGGAGGCATCGCAAAATGAGTGGCTCGGAGGACGCCAATTCGACATTGACAGGAACCTTCACGGTGCCACGCTTGAAGAAACCGTCGCTCCAGGGGTCTACGGCCTCGTCACCGGGAAACGGCGGGACTCGAACGTCTACTTCGTGCAGTCCGGCCAGGCCTGGGTGTTGGTCGACACCATGTGGCGCGGCCGGGCCGAGCTGATCAAGAGCGCAGCGGAAGTCCTGTTCGGCGTGGGCACCCGTCCTCAAGCGATCGTGCTCACACACGTGCATCCGGACCACGCCGGCTCTGCTTCGGAACTGGCCCACATGTGGGACGTCACCGTGTACGTGCACCCCGACGAAGTGCCACTGCCCCCCTCTGGCCGCATTATCGGCGCCCTCGCTCGTGTGGAACGGCGCTGGATGTTTCCCTCCGGGCAGGACGGGCTGAGCCCTCTCGACCTGAACGTCGGCGTTCCCGGCCTGCCGGACTGGCAGGTCATTTCCACGCCCGGTCATACACCTGGCCACCTGGCTCTGTTCCGGGAGGGAGACCGCACCCTCATCTCGGGCGATGCCGTGCTCACCGTCAACCTCAATTCGCTGGGCGATGCCCTGTCGCTGAGGCACACCCTCGCGGGGCCGCCGCGCTTTGCGACGTGGAGCTGGCGAGCAGCAAGCGAATCCGTGTCCGAAGTGGCCCGATTGGAGCCGAGCGTGGTGGTACCGGGCCACGGAAGACCCATGGCGGGACCGGTGCTTGCTCCCGCGCTGCGGGCGCTCGACGAACAGCTCAACGGCCCCGCCAGCATCGGCAGCGGTGCGGCCTCATCCGCGGGCCACAGGCTTACGGAGCAGGTCCTCAACTTCTTTGATTACAGCCGCCGGGCTCGATGACAACTGGAGGCCGTCGGGAGATCAGCGGGACTGGTCCGGAGTCGGTGGCAAAAGGGTCGGACTTCGACGTGCTGGTCGGGCTCGCGTCCATCGTGTTTCCGATCATCTACTTTGTCGCTGACCTGATCGAAACCGCTCAAGGCAACTTCTCGACCGGTCGCTTGGTGCTGGCCTACATCGGAGAGTCCGCGATTCCCTTCTTCGTCCTAGGGCTCTACGCGACGCAGCGACCTCGCATTGGGCGACTGGGGCTCTTTGGGGCACTGGCCTATGGCTACTCGTTCGTGTTCTTTACAAGTACCGTCGTCTATGCCCTGGCTGCAGATCTCTCAAATTGGAAGGCGGTCACCCACGTCTTCGGCGGCTGGTTCATCCTGCACGGCGCCATCATGGTGATCGGTGGGGTGGCCTTCGGACTCGCCTCCATTAAAGCCGAGGTTCTGCCACGTTGGACAGGGATACTCTTGATCATCGGCGTCGTGCTCGTTGCTGCAACGGCTGGAATGTCCAATGGCGTTCGCACTGCGGCAGCCGCCCTGCCAGATGCGGCTTTCGTGGGCATGGGCCTCGCGCTACTCCGCCGACACTCCAGAGCCACCTCGTGTCGGTGAGGCCATCTAAGAAGCTGGCACGGACACTCTTGCCCCCGATCGCCGGGCTGGGGGCGGGTCAGATCGAGCAGTGATGCTCGTCCCGCCTCGTTCCCTCCGCACGTCCTCTAGGCAAGGCGGCAATGACGGCGGCTCGAAGCGCGCAGTCTTCTCGGAAGTTCCGTGCCGTCTTCCCGTTGACTCTGATGCTCACGATGCCTGGGGTAGGGCAGTCGTCTTCGGTGGCCACATACGTCGGGCGTCCCCCTTGGTGGGTCAGAAGAGTGATCTTGAAAGCGTCGACGGTCTCCATGCAGTCCGGCAAAGAGGACGTGGCCGACAGGCCGGAGAGAGCAGACCGGATCGCAGCTGCCCTCTTGCCCTTGACGACCACCGTTACGGGTCCGAGCGATCCGTCGTCAAGCGTGATCTGCCTGTAGCCGGTTACTTCAACGACACCGCCAGCAGGTGCGACCTGAGCAGCGACCGGCTCTGCCAGTGTGGTCGCCATGAGGACGAGCACGGACAGGCCAAGAGAAGCCCGACGTACGACCCGCTGAAAAGCCACCATCCGACGCAACCCCCTGATGCCCGGAGAATACGACTCTCTTGATGATCAGATGGTTCACGTCCATCGCCAAGGGGTGAGTTCCTAACGGTAGTCAAGCCCCTCAAGCCACATTTTCGCTAGCTTCTTTTCCTGGCGGGTCGGTGGCCGGAGCGACCTTCTGGGCCGACTCCTTTCTGCCTCGACCCGCCACCCTGTTCTTGAAGACTTTGGCT
>Ga0181538_10002172_pt1 | contig 20757 bp, 20 predicted proteins | sample PEATcosm2014_Bin_40_FD_119773 | JGI IMG/M metagenome (GOLD analysis project Ga0181538, IMG submission 119773) | Peatland microbial communities from MTU Mesocosm Facility, Houghton, MI, USA - PEATcosm2014_Bin23_30_metaG | ecosystem: Environmental > Terrestrial > Soil > Wetlands > Peat | place... | reverse complement strand
GCTCTGGTGGAGCATTTAACACCACAGGTTCCTTTACGGGGCAATCAGGAACTGTCTATCAGAATGTCACGATAGAGGGATTTACGGGGGCACTTGCTGTCGCCAACGATTCTGTTGCTGCTAAGGTGACGGCTATCGGCTCTGGCACTGTGTCGGTTTATGTGGGGGGAGCGATAGCGTCAGGACCGTACACAGGGCAATCAGCGGGAGTCGTCGGACTGCCGGTATGTCCGAATTGGTACTGGAACTATGCTGGACTCACAAACGAGGCTGGTCTAGGGATGGTTATCTTCCCCGGTTCTTAAGAAAGGTTTCCTATGAGTCAGATTGCATCGAGCGGTGGACAGCCACAAAAACAACCGAAGTATGCCCCGATTTATACGGGACGATTCTTCAACGGTATCAACACGAACCGCTCTCCGCTGCGTGCAGCAACCGCCAGCCACATTTACGAGAAGTTCTACTCGGACACATCGGGCGATGCACTCATTGCGGGTGCGAACCTCGAAGTCACAAACCGACTGACACTTGCTCGGCGTCCGGGCAATCCGATTTACGACACGACTCACAGTGGGCGATACGTCGGCTACAACAACCCCGACGCATTCACTGACTTCCGAGTCAACAAGGCATCTAGCGATGTCTTCGGCACGGTCCTTGAGTCAATCTACACAATGATTGATGAGGCGACGACTCCGAGTTATCAGGGCTATCTCTATTCCCTCACCTCTGCGCTCGTCCGTGGCGGCGATGCAGGGTACGACACGGGGCTCGCATTCCAGAAGGCAGTCGGATCAGGACAGGCATTCACTCAGGCAGTCGGCAACGAGTTGTACTTCTCCGATGGAGTGGACAACAAGAAGTGGCTCACGTCACTCTTCATGCGCACGTCCGCAGGGGACAACACACAGCTTCAAGGCACCGATGGGCTCGCAGGGACATATCCCTTCGGGACATATCTCATCGACCCAGCGACAGGCAATCCGCAAGAGTTTATCGGCATTGTCATCGGCGTGGTCACAGCAGTATCGATCACGAACAACGAACTGACACTCACGGTGACGCTCGCTGCGCCCGGAGCGGAGCCGAGTCTCGGTCCTCCGACCGGAACTACGACGATCAAGGCAGGGACATCTTTTCAACTCTGGGGAATGAGCACAAACACCTTCCTCAACGGCGCAACGATCACGCTGGACAATGATTACACCTATGGGTCTTCGACGACTCTGACGGCTCCGTTCAAAAACCCCGACATGTCAGCGTCTGAGTCTGGTCCGGGGTACATCGTTCAGGCGGGTACAGTACCCGTCATCGCACTCACAGGCAGCAGTGTGCCCACATGGGGTACGACTGTACCCACCGCAGCGAATGACTTTTTCGGAAGTCTCACGTTGGATGGCAACACTCTGTGGATCAATCGGGGCACGCCTTCAACCGGCGGCGCAAGCGTTGAGAACTGGGGCATCAAAGCCCCGACCGACGCCCCAACATTTAACGTCACAGGGCAAGAGCAGGCGTGGGCACCGAACACCTACTACTCCCCCGCTTCGGTCTTCGTTGATCCGAACGGCAACCTATGGCAGATCACGACCGCTGGAAAGACCGGCGGAACTCAGCCCGTTTGGACTAACCCTCCGACGCCTCAGCAGAAGATTGTCATCTCTTCTGTGGCGATTACGAGCAACGTCGTCACCTTCATCACGGACACTCAATCTCCTGCGCTCCACGCAGGGGACACGGTCGTGATCCAGAACCTTGCTGTTGCGACATTCCTTAATGGCACGACATTGACCGTTCTCGCAGGCGGATTGACAACGACAGGGTTTACTGCGGCATTCACCTACACAGGGAGTTACGCAGCCGCAGCGGATTACGGTTACGGCACTAAGACAGCGGGAACTGCTCCTCCGTCCACTCAGAATGATGGCAGCGCAGTGTGGACTAGTATCCAACTCGCAGCATCTTTGGTGTGGCAGGCGAATCATCACTACAATGAAGGAGACTTTCTCATTGCCACAATCGGGGGCGTGAAGCAGCTATTCCAACTGGGTATATCCACACAGCCCTTTGTGAACACTGCGATCTCGACGGTGTGCTGGAACAAGAACCACTCCTTCGCCGGACAATTCGACAAGTCATACCCTGCTCCCGCAGCAGACTTCACCATCTCAGCGGTACAGGGCCTGCACTGGGTAGGAAATCCACCCCCACAGAATACACAACTTTATGCCGTGAATGGCGCAGGGCTAGTGGGCGCAGCGACAGACAGCGGTCACTACGAGAACTGGGAGGCTGCGGTCCTCTGCACCGTTTTCATTCCGGTTGCGGGGACTTACACCTTCTCGCTCGCTCACGATGACGGCGCATTCTTCTCCTTTGATACATCGACGGGGGCGAAACTTGTCTCGGGTACTCCAAACAACATTCTTGGAAACAAGACTGCGGTGCAAGGGTACACTGGGGTCGCAGGTAATAACGTCTCGGGTCAGAACACCGACTCTGCGTCATGGAACTTTCCTGCCGCAGGCGAGTACGGACTTGAAATCGATTGGTGCAACTGGGAACATGCGTCCTGCATGATCTTCTCTTGTCCCGGCCCCGCTGCGATGTACACGACAACATCGGGCGGTCAAGACCTCGCCGTTGGACGGAGTGTCAGTGGTGCAACTGCACCCGTGTGGCCGACGTTCACTACGACCGGCGCACAGTACAACTCCACCACGGGTCAAATCGTGTGGGCAGCAAGTGTCGTCGAAGTTGCTACTGCGGGTCAACAGTACCTGTGGAACAACCTCGGCCCTGTCGGTGACTTCCTGTGGCAGGCATCGACGGAGTACACACTCCCCGGCACGACCCTCATCGATCCGAATGGCAACCAGCAGGGAGCATACGAGACAGGCATCTCAGGAAAGTCCGCTCCACCGTGGTCTACTGCGGCGGACACGGGGATCACGGCGGACACTAACCCTCCGTTGACATTTCTCAACGAAGGCCCAGTCCCGGCACTCACGGAGACAGGGAACACGATCACCGCAACCACGGCACAAGGTTGGTTGTATTGGATCGCCCTTGTCAACACGCTTGATCAGACAGTTTCGAATCTCAGCCCCGTCAGTATTGGCACTGGACCCGTAGTCAAGGGACAGGTCACCTTTGCTCCGGGCGCAGGCTTGAATCCGGCATCTATCGATCCACAGGCAGACTATGTGGCAATCTTCCGCTCGGCGGATGGATTCTCGACGCCTCTGCTTATTCCGGGCTTCGTCAATTCACCCTACACGGTGCCGTTGACGCAGTACCTCGAATATGGATACGTTGACACGGTGCCCGATGTCGAGTTGAACAACCTCGTGCAGGGACCGCTCGGGTTGGAGAACACACCCCCACTCGCTGGTACGGTCAACCTCACCTATCACCTAAACCGCATCTGGTACAGCCGTGGCAACACGGTTTACTGGACGAGCGGACCCACATCGCCAATTGGAAATGGCGACGGCACAGCGCCGGGGAATGCAGCCGCCCTACCCTCACAGGTAAAGCGACTGGTGCCCACGGCAATCGGCATGATTGTGTTCACGCAAAGTGACGTGTACATTATCGCCGGAAATGGAACGTCAGGAAGTCCTATCCTTCCGGCCATCCCCTACCTCATTGGTGTGGGACTCGGAAATTACAACGCTCTTGATGTCAATGGCGGGCTCATCGGATTCTTTACGACTGATAAGCAATTCGTCATCTTCGACCCGAGCGCGGGACTCAACTATTGTGGCTTCAACATTGGCGATCAGTTCCGTCTCAACAACGGAATCCCCGGTCAATCGTGGGATATCAACAAGGTTTACATCTCTTGGTATGTCAGCGGTGAAGATGCCGGATGGTATGCCTCTGATGGAGTGAACGGATGGTATCGAATGATCTACACGCCCGCACCTGAAGCAGGTAACGGCGTTGTGGCATGGAGTCCGTTCGCTACGATCCAAGGAAGCTGTGGCGCTATCGCAAGCATCGAGACAAGTCCGGGCGTGCATCAACTGCTCATCGGACAGACAGTGCAGGACGGAAACATTCTGGCTCGGAATTTGACAGCGACAACTGACAATGGCACGACGCCCGGAGGCGGTACAGTGTATCCGGCATACGGCGTCATTGGTTCAATCGTTCTTGCCAACCCCGGACAGATTGCGAAGATTGCACATATCACGACAGTTTGCGTGCGGACAGGATCACCGCTTGTCATGGGTATCATCCTGAACGAAGCCCTCCCGTACTATCAGGGAGCCTTCGATATCCTCAAGCGGTCGGTCAGTGATCCGCCGGGATTGCCTGAGAGTAAATCGTTCTACCGTCAACGGTTCTATCTTGATCAGAACGAAAACGCCTCAGCATACTGCATGGATTTACAAATTCTCGTGCAGTTCCCGCCAGAGGCCGCACAGAACGAACTGCAAGCCCTAACCATTTTTGGTGCCTATGAAGTGGAGCAGTAGGAGATACCATGCCGCCTCTAGCAACAATGCTCCGCACTCAAAGTTTACCGGGCTTTGAGGGCGTAGAAACTAATAAGCCGAACGCCCCTCCTGCAATTGAGGGGGAGGGGTACGGCTTGAATCCGTATTTGCGTTGTCCGTTACCGCCGTTTTCCACCACCATCGATACGATTCGTCAGTGGAACATGACGGGTAAACTTCCTGTGATGCGAGTCATCCCCCTGCCGACACAGCAGGGCGCAGGAGGCGGCGCAACCACAAACATTGTGAACGTCACGGCAACACCGGGCGGCAGCGGCGGGACATCTCCTGTCGTTCCTCCGACGACTCTGACGCCGGTCACAGTGTTTCTCAACATCCCATCTCTCGCTCCCGGCGGGACGTACAAAGCGATCCTGAAGATGAGCGAGTCTTTTCAGCCGCTTCTGGTCAGTGCGACGGTGCCGATTGAAGTTCGGCTGTACTCTAACGCAACGACACAGACGATTGACATCGCACGACAGACAGACGCCTCTCCGACCTTCGCAAACATCGAGGGAATGATCGGGGATGTCATTCTGGACACTAACCCGAATCAGTGGGCGTGGGAGAACCGTATCGGAGCGAACGCAGATAATCCGCAGACGACCAATGTCTACGTCACGATTGTCAACCCGTCATTGACGACAGGTACTAACGCTGGGCGAGTCACCATCGTGTACCAACCCTTGGAGTCCTAATGGCGAATCGTGAATCATTTCCACCGACCCCAATCAAGGTCGTAGCGCAGATCAACTTCAACAACCCGAACGGGTCTGAAGATACGACAGCGTCAGTCACCGTTGCGGGGTTGAGTTGGATCAACACAAATAGCGTCATCATCCCGGTCTTCTCGGGGACAACCTCACAGCATGAGGAGCCTGATGATGCGATGGTCGAGGATTTGACAGCCTACATTGGCAATCTCATTCCCGGCGTCGGCTTTACGATCTTCGCATACGCTCCACGGGGCACGTGGGGCCTGTATCAAGTGACGGCAATCGTCATCGCATAGGAGAGATCATGAGCATTATTCTACGAGACGCAACAAATGCCGGACAACAGGCAGAGATCGACGCACTGGGGAACGTTCACGTCCTTCAGGACGCGACATCCGCTGTGCGGATCATCGGACCACGTGCCGCTCTCGGCGTGTTTTCAGTTCAATCGACATCCAATTCACCAAGTTCGCTCATTACCGCAGGAACGGGTTTCACAGACCTCGTCACTCTCATATTGACTAATGAGGGCACAGCCACCGTCGTATCTATCAGTGATGGCACGAACACTTACAAGTTTGCTCTAGGTGCGGGTGCGGGAATCAATGTCAACTTTCCTTCCACTCTTCCGGCGGCGACAACGGCGACTGCGTGGACGATTTCGAACTCCGCGTCTCAGACTGTCGATGCTTCGGGCGTCTATCTGAACGACTAACATGACCACGACACGGGCAATGACAGAGCAGGACTATCCAGCCCTGCAAGCGGCGATGGCACGTGACACCTTTCATCCGGGGGAGTGGAAAGTCGAAGACTTCATCCATACCGCTGAATCTCCCAAGGTCGCGACCGTCATCGAGGACTCGCAGGGTCCAATCACATTTGTGCGCTTCACCAAGACGTTGCGTATCTGCTGCGTATGGAATGATGAAGCTGACAACTCTCGCAATGCTCGCGCAGTCATCTTCGGGATTCGGGACGCGGTGCAACTTGCACGGGCGAACGGGTTCAACGAAATCATCATCCAGACCAATCACATCAAGTTGGCAACCTTCCTCACGAAAGTGTTGAAGATGAAACAGAGTAGTGGCGAGTTTATTCTCGCAGTCTAAGGACATCACATGTGCGTATCTAGCGGGTTGAAAGCCCTCAACAACACGGTCAAAGGCGTTTTGAATACCGCCAAGAGCGAAGCCGCATCGGTCTTCGGAGCATCGTCGTCAGTGTTTAACAACATCATCGGCGGACTTCAGCAGATCGTCACGGGCGGACCCTCTCAGGCCGGATATAGCGCGGCTGAAACCAATGCCATGAACGCAGCCGCAGTTCAAGGCGGTGCTACGATGGCACGCAACCTCGGTGCGGCGGCAGGCACAAGTGCTGCGGCGGTCGGCGGTGGAAACACCGCGACTCCCGGTGCGATCACATCGGCTGAGTTGGCTGCGAAGACAGCAGCGGCCCAAGAGACGGCTGGTGCAGAGAATCAGATTGTGCAACAGAGTTACGAGCAGGGCAATAAGAATTACGAGGCTGCGGTGGGACAGGAAATGGCTCTGCCCAACGTATTCAATGCTGCGACCTCATCTGAGGGCGCGGTCAACGACGCGGCAAAAAACGCTACCGCTGTCCAGACTGAGATGGACAAGCAGTCGAATTGGTGGCAACCGATGGTCACAGCGGCAATCGGCGGCGCATCGAGCGCACTCACCAGCGGACTCATGAGCGGAATGGGCGGGGGCGGCGGGGGCGGCGGACTTTCTGATGCTGATACAATGACTCCCGGTGCGGCACCCTTCATCGGTGGCGGCACAATGCCGACAACCCCCGGCTCAACCCTAGCTTCAGTAGCCGCACCTAGCGTACCCGGAGCAAATGCAGGGCTTGGATTCTAAGGAGAACACATGACGCAAACTGCACAACAGATTGACCCGAACAGCACGCTAGGTCAAGGTGTTCCCACACAGACTCCTGACTCGGTCGCCGCTGTTCCGAACACAGTCACTCCAAACCAGATTCCAGCACAGCCTGCTGCGCCCAGCGCACAGCCTGCTGCGCCCAGCGCACAGCCTGCGACGAATCAGCCTGCGCAGCCGAATCAGCCTGCACGCCCAGCACAGCCTGCACAGCCACCGACACCCCGTGGTCTGCACTCTGCCATCTTTGACGGCGTGCTCAAAACACTGGGCGGCGGCACACAGTACATTAACCAGACCGATCCCGCCACAGGTGCGACTATTCAGGTTCCTATTCAGCAGACTCGCGGTCAACTCGGCAAGAACATTCTCGCTGGCGCAATTGCTGGTATGTTCGGCGGCATGGGAGCACGCGACAAGGAAGGTCGTCACGATCCGGGTTTAGCAGCGGAGCAAGGCTTCGTCGCTGGTCAAAAGCCGATGCAGGAGAAGGTCGCTCAGTTGCAGAAAACGGCTGATGAAGACATCTCTCGGCGTCAGATGGTCATGAAAAATAATTTCGACCTTCTGCATCAGCAAGTTGCGATGACGCATTTGCAGCATGAGGAACTGACGACGACTGCCGACAACAACAACAAGGGCATCCTCGCGGACGCTGCCGAGTTCGACAATAATCTCTCCGGTGCAGATGTCAACGACATGACTAAGAAGGCCATTCTAGGCCGAAGGATGACCCATCAACAGGCTCTCGACAAATTGCAAGGACACTGGTCGGATACGATGGCGATGGTGGACGGCTATCAAGACGTTCGCAATCCACAGACAGGCCAGATGGAAGTTGAGCCGACATACGCTGTGCTCAATCCAAACGTCAGCATCAAGATGAGCGAGGCACAAGCTGCTCAACTGGCGACGTTCAAGCCTGCGTATAAGAACGCCTATGAGGACTCAGGAGGGAATCTTCGGATTCCTCTGCAACGTTACGTTGCGGATGTTCACCAACTGAACTCGCTGAATCAGATGCAGGCGTTTTTGGCAAATGCTCAAGAACAACTCGGCATCAAAAACATGCCGAATCTCGCTGCAGTCGCAGCCAAGGGTGGGCAACCCGTTCTCTCCGCTGTACAGGACATGGAGAATGCTATCGGACAAGGAGGGGCGAAGGGCGGCGATCCTACCGCAGCCCTCCAGCGCCTCGCAGGCACGGGCGGCGGGGCACAGATTCTCCGGGCGATGGGTATCTCAAACGATCAAGTTCAAGAACTCGTCAACAAGAAGATTAAGAGCGAAGCACTCGCCAAAGAAGGCGGGATGGGTCCGAAGTCATCAGCGGATGATGCGACGGTTGATGGACTCCTGAAGTCTCTTGATCAGTCCAACATCCCTGATGAAGTGAAGGACACGGTACGTGGGGGTGCAAAGAAAGACACAGACGGTCATTACAACATGAACGTCCAAGAGAAAGACGATCTTCGCAACCGCATTCTTACCGCACAGAGCCAAGCTAATCAACTCGACGAGCGCATGAAGCTGGCGAACGGCGATCCCGTTGCGATGGCGAATACGGCTCACGATGTCATCGGCTTCGGTTCAACCGACTCGATCACGCATCTGGCAAGTATGCGAGGCAACGCTCGACAGAACGGCCAGCACGCGATTGAACAACAGGCAGCCAACCTCGGGCTTAACCCGCTGCACTTCGATCAACCGCACATGGATGCAAAGGCCGAGTCGGTCAAGTCTTATTCCAGTGCTGGCAAGATCGGGGCACAACTCAACTCCTTCCAGACCTTCGGAGAACACGTCTCCGGGGCACGGGAAGCGAATGAGGCGTGGAAGCGTACAGGCTCGCCTGACCTCAACCAGACAATGGCATGGTGGGCGAAGCACGCATCGAACAATCAGGAATATCAAGCGTTCCGTGATTCGATCATCGCTCCTGCGAAAGAGTACATGTCGTTCCTCAATCAGAACCGTGCAGAACACGAGGATGACATTCGTGCATTGCAAAAAGTGCTGAGTGAAGATCAGACACCGCAATCGATGTACACCGCTTTGCAAGTCTTCGCGAAGACGGCTGATGATCGTGCGTGGTCACTGGGGGATAAGTATATCAATACGGTCGGAACTACCTTCCCCGGTATTGTCTCAAAACAAACCGTGGATAGCTTCGCATCTCTCGGAGTCAAAAGCCGTGCAGCCGCCGTATCAGGCGAGTTGCCACGTGCTAAATCTTTCGCGGACAATTACACGTTCCAGACTCTTGCTAAGGGCAACCCGCAAGACACCGCTATCGCCAAGCGTTTCTTTGCTGCGGCTGGCGGCGACATGGAGCGGATGAAGATGATTGCAAAGGAACACGGTTACATCATCCCATAAGGAGTCATCATGAGTTTTTCTATGCAGGACTTGGCAGAACAACCCGCAACTCAACCCACAGCACCCGCTGCGGCACAGCCTGCGGCACAACCCGCCGCTCCTGCATCCGACTCATTCTCTGCACAAGACCTCGGAGGGACTTCCGCAACACAGGTTCCTCCCCCGGCGAAACCGCCCGAGGGCACCCTTGATCGATGGAAGCGTGAAGCCTACGAGACTGTGGGTAAGATGCTTCCACAGGCAGTTCTTCCCACAGGAGAAGCAGCGGAGAAGTACGTTCTGCAACCGTTTGCACGCGGTGGCAAGGAACTCGGCAACATCGCTGAAAGCAAAATCAATACTCTGCTGCCATACCTCGCAGATGAGATGGGACAAGTCAGTGGCGAGAAATCGGAACTGACAGGACTTAGCCCCACAGAAGTACGGGCGAAGTACATGAAGGAAAACCCGTGGATGTCTGGTATCTCTGGCGGACTTGCCAGCCTCGCCGGACAGATTCTGGGTAACCCTACGAACTGGCCTTTCCTAGCAAAGAGTATTGCGAAGACAGCGATCACTCTGCCTGCGGAAGCTATCGCTCCGTGGGCCGAGAAACTTATCTCGAAGGGCTTCGGCATCCAGATGGGTGCAGGAGCCGTGTCGCAACTCGATGAACTCTCCAATCAATGGAAGGGGATGTCGGACTACGACAAGTCCAAGGCAATCACTCAAATCATCGCCGGTTCCTACATGGCAGGCGGTGCTCTGCGTGAAGGCTTCAAGGGCGAGGCCCAGCCCGCAACTCTGGTGACAGTCGGTCCTGAAGCAGGCGGCGAGGGTCCGAAGACCGCAGCAACGACGGGCACGGTTACGGGTAAGGGCGAAGGCCCACTCTCGACTACTCAAACTCGCACAACCGCAGGCGTCGAGGCTCCCGTCAGTGCGAAGGGTGCCGCGAAGATCGCGGGAGAACAGCCGAGTTTTGCGACGAAAGTTGCAGAGCAGATCGTGTCTCCGCGAGCGGAACAAGAGTTCGGTCAACAGAAGGTTGCACCCGCTGCCACACGACAGGCACAGAGCACACTCGGTCAACCTGCTGAGGACAAGATCGCACAGCACCTCGCTATCGTTAATGGCGAGGAAGCGCCCACTCCAATCACGGGTACACAACAGGTGTCTCGCTTTTTGACGCCTGATGAGACGTGGCAGGAGATGCAGAAGACCGCGCAGGATACCACGTTCAAGACAGCGGACGATATCTCTCAGCGTGAGCAGAAGGCATGGGAGGCAAAGCGAGACGAGGCACTGAAGGATTTTCAAGAACTCGTCGATAAGCACAACGCCAATGTCGATGAATACAACAAGCAAGTCACTCCCGAACAGCAGATGCCGCACGCGACGATGAATCCTGCGGACGTTGCGGTTCCCGAGCGTCCACAATCCTACAATGAACTTCGTTCGGACATTCAAACTGAGCAAGCAAACGCGAAGAGTCAGGATGCGGCTGTTCGTGAGGAAGCCATCAAGAACGGTTTGCCCAAAGCCGAGAAGGCGATGGACAATTGGTTCAAACAGCACTCAGACGAAATCTCTCCCGCAGAATATGACTCTGTCAAGAAACTGTGGGCCGATTCAGAGCGATACAAAGAAATCGCAATGGGTCTGCGTGGTCCCCTCACTAAAGGGAATCTGACAGGCAATGCTATGCGTCAGATCGAGGTGTCGATGAACAATCGACAGCTTCGACGCGGTCAAGCACCGGATGCGTTTCAGCGTTTGCTCGGACCAGAAGGTTATAACAACTGGCAGAACGTCGCCAAGCTGTTTGACACCGTTCGCGATCCGAATCTTCCACCGGACTACACGTCGTGGGGCAAGTACGGAGCCGAGTATCTCGGTGCCGCACTGATCCCGCATCTCTACGGTCTGGGACTCGCAGGAAAGATGGGTGTTGATTACGTCATCAATCACGTCATGTTCGACCCTGAGTTCGGGGAGACATTCGGCAAGGTCGTCGATTGGCTCAAGTCCCGACAGGGCGTTGCAGTGCAAAGCATCAAAGAACTGCCTGCTACGCTCCGTGACAAGATGGTGAGTATCATCAAGGCATATCAGGACTCGAAGGCAGGTTCTGAGCGCGGCGCAGTAGGTCGCAATGTGAAGCAGGGCAACGAACCCCAGCCCGAGAAGTTCGGGCGTAAGGGACTCGCAGCGGCCCCGACTCCACCCGCAAAGTCAGAGACGGTCAATCCGGACTTTAAGCCCGTCGAACATGATGAATACGCTAATGCAGTGAAGGCTAATCCGCAAGCGGCCACACTGACAGACCCGGATGCGATGCAGAACAATCACAAATTTTCTAACGGCGAAGGTGTGTACTATAGCATTTCTCCGGAAGGCGATTTGCAAGGTCTGGTTAACAACTCTGGGAAGAAAGGCGCAATCAAGGCGGCTACTGAGCACGCCATTGCACAGGGCGGAAAGACGCTCGATGCATGGGATTTGTATCTTCCGAAGCAGTACGAGAAGTATGGCTTTGAGCGCACGGAACGAGTTCCGTACGATGTGTCGAAATATGGTGAGCCTTCACAAGAACTGAAAGATGCGTGGAAGGCGCAAGGCTGGAAAGAGGGAGATGAATATCCTGCGGTTCAGTACATGCGCCTGAAGGGCACTCAGGCACCTACGCCTATCTCCGATCAGTTGATCAAGACATACGGCACGACTGATGATCCAGCACAGGCGGGATTCATTCTGCCTGATGGTCGGATGGTCAAACTGTCCGGCGAACACGACCAGATGGTCACGAACGCGGCAAAGAAGGCGAATGTTCCTGTGCGCGAAGAGGCGGGAACTCGGGGACCACGCGAACAGGTGATCACCGACGAGAACGCGATTCGCACTCGTATCCGACAGACTAAGGCGGGGAAGGAAGTTGTATTTTCGATCCCTGACAAAGTCACACAAGAACAGGCGACTGCGCTTCAGCAATCCGCTGCTAAACTTGGTCAGTACGGTAACGTTGTCATCGAGCAGGGCAAGGCAGGCGGGGACTCCAAACAGGGTCCAGCAACCGCAGGTAATGTCCAGACGATGCTCGAAACTCTCGGCGCTCGTCCGAAGGGCGAAGTAGTCGCAGAGGCAAAGGCGAAGTACGATGCTGCAATGGCAGCGAAGGAAGAGGAGCTAGAGAAACCGCTAACTCCACAACCAGTGTACATCGACCGCAAGAGCGGACTGCACGAGGTGGTCACAGGGCCAGCAGCAGATCGCATCGGGCACCTCACCGCGTCGGACGTTCCCTCTGAAAAAGAAGGCGAGCCATCCACAGAGGTGCGAGTCAGTTCTCACTGGGTATCTGGTGAACAGAATGAGGACGGGACACCTAAGTATCGTGGCAAGGGCATCGGCGCTTCGCAACTCGAAACGTTGGCGCACAGCCTCGCAGACAGCGGTAAGACTGCGCTTCTCAGCGATACTAAGATGACCGACTCTGCGAAGGGCGCATGGAAGCGACTGATGTCGCAGTATCCGACAGCCGTCACTGAGGCTGATGGCGGATATCGCTTCGACCTTGAGAAGTTGAAGTCTCCCGCCGTCACGAAGACAACGTCACAGGTGAAGGGTTCAACCGTCAGCTTGATGAACAACCCACTCAAGGTGAAGGTCGCCAAGGGCGCAGAGGCTCCATCGACCGTTGATGTCGCCAAGGCGCTGAATGCCTACACTAAGCGCAATCTCGGTGCGCTGCAACCCGGAAGCGAGTCTGCTGAAATGGTTGCACGTGCTACGGAGTTGGCTGAAGACGAAGCACGCTACCAGATGGCTCAGAACAACTCGGGCACCACATGGTACACCGAGCAGATGGATGAGCACGACGCCGTGGCGAAAGAAATGCGCCCTGCACTTAAAGACGATACGAAACTGTCTCTCTTCAAGTTCGCGGAAGCCATTCTCAGTTCTGGGCAGAAACCGTATCGGAACTTCACCGCCACGATGGAAGCGTGGGATCATTACGCCAAAGATGGCAAGTTCCCCCTCAACAACCCAGAGACAGACAAGCCGTGGGGTCCACGTGGCAGCGCAGGCTACGGCAATGCCCTCGACGCAGTCAACCGTCTCGTTGAAGAACGTGGCGAGAAGGGCGCAGTCGATTGGATGATGTCTGAGCATCCTGTCTCCGAACTGAAGCAGTACAACAAGAATGTCGCCGGGAAGAAAACTGATCTCCAAACGGGAGTTCAAATTCTCGGGCCGAAGCGTGGTCCCTTCGCACAGAACCTGCACGGGCAGGAGACGGCATTCACTGCCGACATGTGGGTGTCACGAACGTGGAACCGCTGGATGGGATCGATTGAAACCGATCCTGAATCAGGCGAGATCACATCCGACTCTCCCCGCAACCAGCAAGAACGGGCGTTAATGAAACAATCGTTCGCGGACGTTGCGAATAAACTCAGCCTGACAATGAGTTCATTGCAGGCGGTCCTCTGGTATTACGAGCAAGCCCTGTATACTGCCCACGGCACGCCGAAAGAAAGCTGGTCTTTCTCCGACGCTGCCCGACGAGCACAAGCCGAAGAAAAGGCGAAAGCTCCTGAAGCGACTGCTCCGACTGAAGCCGAGCCAAAGCCTGAGAATCAATTCGGGCCGCGACCGGGGGAAGAAAAGCGGCGTAATCGGGACGTGTCCTTTAACCCCGAGGACTTCGAGGAAAAATAGTTGAAATGGGCACTTGACAAACAGGTTCCCATTTCGCTATTCTGTAAGTAGGGAGAACTACATGCCGAAGAACATCACAACGTCGGACCTCCGCAAGGAAGCCCAGAAATTAATCGAGTCGGGCAAGATGCCGCACCTCGACCAACTGCTAGGCGCAGTGTCTTATGCTCGTCAGAACTATGCGCATCGCATTAAGGCTGCACAGGCGAGCGGTCCTGAACCAGAAGAGGGGGCACCGACAAACTTCGGGGGGCCAGTCTTTCCGAACCCACAACACGTCAAGCCGGTGCTCGATACGGACATTCATCCTGAGACGGTCACGCCAGTAGGGGCGAAGTTTAGCATTGACAATGCACAGCCCACAGACACGAAGTCCTTCCCCGGACCCGGAGAAGTGACAAGGTAATCTACAAAGTAAATGGAGGGGCGATGTTAAAACAAGACGACTACATCAAGGCCAAACTGGTTGAGATGTCGTGGAGATTCTGCAAGAGTTACACGGGCGGTCACATGGCGGGACAACTCGTCATGCACACGCTCGCGAATCGGGTCCGCGTCGGATGGGGCGGCTGGTTACAAGTCCTCGACACAGTTCCGAAGTTCATGGCAGAGAATGAACTCCCACCGCTTGAACATCCGCCGCTCTGGGAACCCGCGTTCGTCAAACTGCTGCACGCCGTAGACGGTGTCTACGACGGCAGCGTGCCGGACGCATCGCACGGCGCACTGTACTGGGGCGACCTCAATCGCCTTGAACGTCCGTGGTTCAAAGACAAGATCGTCGCTTCTCGCAAGGACAACTTCGAGGGGATTTCCATACCAGCCCACCAGCGGGTCAATGACATGGGTTCGCTGTGCTTCTGGGCATAGGGGGAGAGAATGACAAAGGCTGAAATGTTTGACAAGATCGTATCAGCAATGAAGGATTATCATCTGCCAGCAATGGTAGGTATGTTTGGTGTTGGAGCGGTTCTGCAATGGTTTCATCACCTCGATATGGCGTTCGTGTCGTTTGCGGGTGTCATCGTCGGCGGTATCACAGGGCACGCATTTTCTCCCGCACAGAAAGATCACGATAATGATTCCGAGCAACCCAAGTAACCTCCCACCTCTAGAGTGGGCCTTCCAACACTTTCAAGTGATCGGCTGGCCTGCTATCGTCATCGCCGCTTGGAAAGTGGCGGCAGCGTTCCAGAAGTTCATCGACCGAATTGAGAAGACGACTGGACAGATTGACAACATGGCATCGAATCACTTTCCGCACATGGAAGCCTCGTTGACCAAGCAAGACGGCCTGCTCACGACAATGGACGCAAGCCTGAAAGAGATCGCCACGAACACAGGTCGTCGGCGTCATTCTGATTATCCTGTTGACGGCAACCACATTTAGTTGCTATTCTATAAGTAGGGGAGACTATAGGAAAGGAGCGTCATGGGTCAAACAAGCGATCTGCGAGACAAGATTATCGCTAGCTTCAGCAAGCACTCTGGCAACATTGCAGCCGTGAGCCGTGAAGTCGGATGTAGCCGCAGTTCCGTGCGGCGCAATATTGCGAAGGTCGGCATTGGCAAGAAGCCGCTGGCTGGCGGCAAGCAACGCGCAGCAGCACAGAAGGCAACTCTGCCCAGCACAGGCACAGTCAAGCGTTACATTCTCACCGCAGCACAGAACAACACCCACGTTCATAAAGAATTTTGGGCGAATGTCGAGGCGATGGCGAAGCACTATGGTGCGGAGATTCTGGTCGGGACGTTCAGCTACAATCAAAACAACTTCGGCAAACTTGCCGTGAAGCGGGGGACCAAGAAGCCGTACGAGAATCAACTCTGGTACGATCCTGTTCTGTTTCCCTACATCAAGGCTGGCGACAAACGAATTGAACTGGCACCCGGACTCACATGGTGCGGCAATATGAACATCCTGCCAACAGAGGACAACCCGATTGCTGGGTTGGAGACTTACGGCGGATCGAATAGCGTCATCTTCCCGCATACGAAGATCGAGATGCGGTCGATCGCAACAACACCAGACATGCCGCCGAAGATGATTTACACGACAGGCGCAGTCACACTCATGAACTATCTCCAGAAGAAACTGGGGATCAAGGCAGAACATCATCACCGTTACGCCTTCCTGATCGTCGAGGTAGACGGTAAGGGCAACTGGTGGGTACGACAAGTCGCTGCACGCAAAAACGGCAAGACGATTCAGGACTTGAACGTCCTTGTCGAGAATGGGAAGTTTGTTTCCATGAACGCCCCTGTTGAGGCGATCACGTGGGGCGATCTTCACGCAACAAATTCACAGCCCGAAGTCGTTGCAGCATCTCAGGTGATGCTCGACAAGTTGCGACCGAAGTTCCAGATCATTCACGATGTCATGGAGGGCGTATCGATCAATCGACATTACGTGAAGCATGCTCCGCTGCCGCACGAGACGTTTCATCGCTGGCTGCGCGGATTACATCGCGTCGATGAGGAATTGAAGCAAACACGGGCGATACTTGAACAGTATCTGCGTCCGTGGTGTACGACCATCGCGCCCGATGCGAATCACGACGCAAAGTGGCTCGCAAGTTGGCTCACGAAGTTTGACTATCGCTACGATCCCGCGAATGCGGAGTTGTTTTTGCGAATGCAGAACTTCATGTATCAGCAGATTCGCGCCGGGAAGATTCCTAAAAACGTGAACCTGATGAAGTTCGCGATGGAACAGGAAGCGGGTTTGAAGGCGGGCGCAGTGAAGTTCTTGCTGCCTGATGAGTCCTTCGAAATCAAAGAAGTAGAGTGCGGCATGCACGGGCACCTCGGACCCGATGGGGCCTTTGGCAGTCCATCAAGTCTCGCCAAGATAGGCAAAAAGGCGACGACTGCGCACACTCACTCGACAGGCATTTATCACGGACTCTACGTCGCAGGAACGTCGTCGAAACTGACACGGGACTGGGATTACACGATGGGGCCGAGTTCGTGGAGTCACAGTCACGTTGTCGAATATCCGAATGGGCAACGGGCTATCGTGACAATGAAACTCGCAGATGGAGTTGCAAAGTGGAGGGCGTAGTCGGAATTTAATCTCAAAACTTGGAGGAGCTATGAGCGAAGATCAATTGCCGGAAGGGGTAGTACGAATACCTCTTGATGGAACGTACGGCGGGGGAGTGATGGCGGAAGTCACCATCTTCACCCGTGTGGATGCTGAATCGAATCAGTTGCGTGAGGAGACGTTCACGTTTCCCTACGCATTCATCGACCAACCGAGGCTGGTCGGCTACAATGCCGCTCACCTCATCGCAGGGTTTAAGATCATCAAGACTGAGAAGCCGAATGCGCTTCGGGAGTTGGGCTTATGAAAGTTTATCTAGCCTCGATGTTCTCAGACAAGGATCGTGTGAAGGTTCGTGCTCGTGAGTTGCAAGACATGGGCATCAAATGCACATCACGCTGGGCGGACGAAACTGTGCCCCACAACGTCAAAATGTCGGACTGCAAAGATGAATATCTTCGCGAGACGGCGGCTATTGATCTCGATGACATCATCGGCGCAGATAAGGTCATCTTGACAGTGCCTGAACTGCCGCTGCTCGTAGACGCGTCAATCGCGGCTGCTTCACGCGGTGGTCGGCACTTCGAATCAGGTTTCGTGTACGGGCTGATCGTCGCTCAGATGATGGACGGCGGGCGACCGACGCGAGAGTTAATCATTCTCGGTAAGCCAGAGAATGTTTTCCACATGCTGGATGGGCTCGGGGCGGCATCACGTTACCCGACGATTCGAGTCATCGAGACGTGGGAAGAGGTAAAGGAATATCTGGTCACGAATACTTTCACTGAGTGGTTAGTGCAAATATAGGAGGAGTATGTCTGAATTGCTTCCTACAGGCGCAGCGGATCGCAAGAAGATTCCGCTCGGTACTGGAGTGTTTGACTACTTTACAGCAGCACTCATCGAAGTTGCAAAGGTGTCTCACGCAGGCAACGAGCAACACAACCCCGGTCAACCGTTACACTGGTCACGAGGAAAGTCAGCCGATCATTGGGATACGATGCTACGGCATGGCGTCGAACGTGGCACGATTGACACTGATAACGTCCGGCACTCAGCCAAGATGGTTTGGCGTGCGCTGGCGATTCTACAACTGGAGTTAGAGGCTGAAGGCGCACCACTGGCACGAGGCGCACGATTGCCTGAAGTTCCATCCGACAAAGAGGCGTAAGCCCGAGTGGAAAATGGGGGCGGGGCAAGTCGGAAACCCCCGCTTCATATTGCTAGGTGAAACTCCTAGCGCTACCCTCGCCCTCGGGCCTAAACAGGGCATACATTCGGGGGTGCCATGAAGATTCAACGGTCGCGAAACGGACTGTTATCCATCGAAATTTCAGCGTATCTTCTGAGGCTTATATTCCCCAACTACCCAGAACTGAAACCATGTCACGCATTATCGGAGGAGATACAACGTGAGATTAATCGAACTGCATGACGCACTCAATCCAACTCGCATTGTTTCCTTTGACGCCGATGACTTCTCGATGGCTGTCCCTCAGACAGAGGGGTGTGCCGTTCTTCGCAAGGAATCGGATATCGTCATTTGGGTGCATGAGTCGGCAGAGGAAGTGATGATGCTCGTGGAAGGAACCTAATGAAAGCACCAACTGAATTCCCGGCGGGGCTACCCTCGGGCAAAGTAAACCTCGCGGTCCAACGACCAACAGTGAACATCAAGGAAGCGGAGAATCAGAGCGAACAGGCAGCAGCCATCGTCAATCGGGCGAAGGCACTCCCCGAGACTCCGACGTTTTCGAAACATGGGACGTTTGGTCCGAAAAAGATCACGCACCCCGGATTAGAGGATTGATATGTGTGACCACCAAGGAAAGTGCTTCGGGGCGTGCGGCGTTCAGAAGTCACCAGCAGAGATCAACAAAACAGCCGGTAACGCAGAAAAGAGCCAAGCCCACGCGGCTCATCTGCGGTCGAATAATCCCTCCGATGAGGGAAAGATGCACGAGCATGACATGGTACAGTCTCGGCTGGGCATGAAGCCCCGCGAGATTTCGATGGGCGTTCACGGCGGCGGGTTAGTCCCGGCGAACCCGTTCGCGTCTCTCGCACAGGAAGGATACCTTCACGCTCATCCTGAGAAACTCGGCAAGAAGGGTTTGGCCGAGTGGGATGCAGAGACAAAGGGCAAGAGCCTGCCAAAGCACGTAAAATAAGTTTAGCGGCGAAGTTGGTAACGAAGCAGAAAGGTCTTAATGACCGCCCACGCCGAGTAAGACCGCTTGACGTTACGGGGCAACGAGAGTGCTGAACCCACTAGCCCCAAAAATTCAGGAGGAGACATGCTGGATACCTACATCAAATTCTTCAAGGCACATGAGAAGATTCTCATCGGGGTGCTCGCTTCGTTTCTCATCTATGGCTGCGTTGCGAACATCAATGACAGGATTGCTAGTCGTGACAATCTGAACTTTAAGGCATCGGTCATTAAGACACAGCAGGACGCTACGGTGAACGCCGCAGTCGCCAAGCAATATGCCGCTGATGCTGCGAAGATGCAGGAAATGCAGACAGCATCTGACGCCAAGCAGACGGCGCTCAACAACCAGATCGTTGCGATGGCGACGGCTCTCCTCCAGCAACAGAAGAAAGATGCCGTGATGCCACCGTCAGACTTGGTCGCTCGTTGGAACGTCCTTGTCCCAGCAGCAGCCGCGTCCATTACTAATGGACAGATCACTCTCCCCGAGGCCGGTGCAGTTGCGACCGTTCAGCAACTCGAAGAGGTTCCGGTCCAGAAGCAGCAACTCGCGGATGCAAACACGAAGTACGATCTTGAGTCCGGCCTGCTCGTCCAGTCACAGAAGACGAATGCCGATCTTGAGTCTCAGGTCACAGGTTTGAAGGTCACTATCGTCGATAACACGAAACAGTGCGAGGCTGACAAGAAGATCATCAAGGACGCAGCACGCAAGAGCAAGTGGCACTACTTCACAGGCGGCGCAGTCACCACGCTCATCGCTCTCGCAAAGTTTGGTCTGTTGTAGTGGCGGGGTGGAGAAGTCTGGTCATCTCATCTGGCTCATAACCAGAAAACCGCTGGTTCAAATCCAGCCCCCGCTACCAAGCCGCTGTAGCTCAGTTGGTAGAGCGACAGTTTTGTAAACTGCGGGTCGGGAGTTCAATTCTCTCCGGCGGCTCCAAAATTTATGCGGTGCGGTCAGACGGCGGGGATATCACGCCGTGGTGATGCCTAAAGCAAACGCACCGCTCCGTCTTGCCGTGCTGCTCAAAAAACTAAGGGTATACCGCAGCGTGATTCCCCACGGCACACATTGGCATGTAGCATAATGGCAGTGCGTCCGCCTGTTAAGCGGAAGGGTGTAGGTTCGACCCCTACCGTGCCAGCCATAACGTCGCCACAGCAACGACCTCTGTGTCGTTGAGGGTTCGCTCCCGAGACGCATGTCGCTGTGCCCCACCTTTCCGGCTGAAAGCGAACTAGGCTAGTGAGGTAGCAAGAAACGGGGAAATCGCCG
>Ga0181538_10002166_pt1 | contig 20807 bp, 20 predicted proteins | sample PEATcosm2014_Bin_40_FD_119773 | JGI IMG/M metagenome (GOLD analysis project Ga0181538, IMG submission 119773) | Peatland microbial communities from MTU Mesocosm Facility, Houghton, MI, USA - PEATcosm2014_Bin23_30_metaG | ecosystem: Environmental > Terrestrial > Soil > Wetlands > Peat | place... | reverse complement strand
GGACCCTTGACGAGGGCGAGGTCATCGGGGGTGAACAGCGTGGTTCGGAGTACTTCGAGAAGGCCACGGGTGCCAGGCACTCTCTGTCCATTGTGCCAGGCGCGATCACGCCGACCCGGCACGATCTCGATCTCGATCTCGACCTTGCGCTTGCCGACCAGGACGTCGCAGTGCACAGCGGCCCCGGCCGCACCCTGGCGTACGATGGCCTCACGGGGGGCGCCTCTGAAAGACTGGAGCGTCGAGCTGTAGACGATGGCCTCGAGGAGACTTGATTTCCCCGCCCCGTTCTCACCTTGTATGACCGTCAGCCCGTCCACCGAAGGACAGAGATCAATGGCCTTGAAGTTGCGGAAGTCGCGCAACTCGAGCCGCAGGATCAGCGTCTCGTTCATGCGGACTTCCTGTTTGTGCTCAGGACACCTTCACTGGCATGAGGAGATACCGGTACTCGTCTTCACCCTCACCGCGCACCAGGGCCGGCTTGCCCGGATCGTTCACTTCCAGGATCAGTGTGTCGGCTCGAATTGCTTCAACGCCGTCCAACAGGTAGGTCGGATTGAAAGCCACCATCAGATCGTCGCCTTCGAAGTCCCCTTCGACGCTTTCCTCGGCCCGACCACTCTCTGGTGTAAGCACGGTGAGGTCGACACCACCGGCGTGAAGGGCCAACCGTACTGGTGTTGTGGCGTCCTTGGTGTCCCTGACAACGAGCCGGACCCTTCGCAACGCAGCCTCGAGATCGTCGCGCGCGACATGCAAGTGATACGCGTAAGAAGCGGGGATCAGCCGTTCGACCTCCGGGAACTGACCCCGGAGGAGCCGCGTGGTGATTCGGACGTCATCAAGGTCGAAAACCGCGTCCAGATCACTGTGACGAAAGATGATTGTCCGGTCCCCGTCACTCTTGCCACCTGCAGCGAGTCGTTGCACCTCGGCAAGCGCTTTTGCCGGGACGAGTACTTGCCCGCCTGGTTCGACAACCGTCATGCCGGCGAAATCACGGAACGCGAGCCGATACGAGTCTGTCGCAATCAGCCTCAGGCCCCCTTCGATGGCGACCATGAGCACTCCTGTCAGCTGTGGTGCCCTTGAATCGTCGACGAGTGCCGCCCGCACCACCTGGCGCAATCCATCGGCAAAGACGGCTCCCGGGATTTCGATCCCTTCTTGTTCGGGCACACCCAGCCGTGTGATCTCGGCCCCGATGGCAACCCTGACAAGAAACTCGGCTCGTCCTGAGGAAAACCGAACGTCCTCTTCACCAGCGACAACGGTCACGGCCCCGGGCTCGAACGAGCGCACTATGTCGACAACGAGCCGGGACGGTACGAGCACTGTTCCGTCGGTGTCGCCGGCCACCTCGCAACGGGCTTCGATCACAAGATCGGGATCGGAGCCGCATACTTCCAGATGTTGCCCACGCAAGTGCAGCTTCAGCCCGGCAACGCCGAAACTCGGCCCAGAACGAGTGCTCGTTGCCCTCGATGCTGTGACAAGAGTCTCGAGAAGGGTGTCACGATCGGCACGGAACTTCACGGAAGGCTCTACTCCTTTCGAATTAGAGAAAAAGACAAATAGAAGTAGTAGGTCCTGGGGATTGTGGATAGCCCAGGCTTCTTCCTGTTCGAGAGGGTTGCACCGTGGGCGGGGTTATCCTCTGATCGCACAGCTTGTCGTTCGTGGGCGTCAGCACCTGGGGATCAACAAGAGGATCATCCACAGTTACAGTCGTGTTATCCACAGATCATAAACCGTTCTTGATTTGGACGCTCAGCTCTGTGACCTGGTCATAAACCTGTCGACGTTCTTTCATGAGGGCAGAGATCTTTTCGACTGCGTGGATAACAGTCGTGTGATCTCGGTCACTGAATTCCCGTCCGATGGCCGGATAGCTGAAGTCGGTGAGCTCGCGAAACAGATACATCGCGATCTGTCGGGCGATGACAAGCGGACGCCGCCGACTCGGGCCGATCAGTTCGTCCACGCTGAAACCGAAATGACGAGCACTGATATCGAGGATCTGACTCGCGGTGATCTGCCGGGGCTGCTTGGAACCGACGAAGTCGGCGAGAACGAACTCGGCGAGTTCGCGTGTGAGCATCTGCCGGTTCAAGCTGGCGTAAGCCGTTACGCGGATGAGCGCGCCCTCAAGCTCTCGAATGTTCTCCTTGACCTTTGTGGCGATGAGCTCCAGCACGTCGTCGCTGACGACCGCGTGCTCGTGTTCGGCCTTGGTGCGCAGGATTGCGATGCGGGTTTCCAGCTCAGGAGGCTGAATATCCGTTGTAAGCCCCGACAAGAGCCTGCTGCGGAGGCGATCCTCCAGGGTTGCGATCGCGCGCGGCGCTCGGTCGGAGGTGAGGACGATCTGCTTGGAGGAGCCGTAAAGGGAGTTGAAGGTATGGAAGAGCTCCTCTTGCAGCGACTCTTTCTTGTCCATGAATTGGACATCGTCGATGAGGAGAAGGTCGCACTCGCGGTATCGCCTGCGGAACGCCCCCATGTCGTCTTTGGCACGAAGTGTTTCCACGAACTCGTTCATGAAGGTCTCGGTCGACACGTAACGAACCCTCATCCTCGTGAAATTCTCGCGTACGTAGTTGCCGACCGCCTGGAGCAGATGGGTCTTGCCAAGGCCGGCCGCGCCGTAAACGAAGAGTGGGTTGTACGAGCGAGCGGGCGCCTCGGCTACCGAAAGTGCCGCGGCGTGAGCAAAGCGGTTGGAAGGCCCGGTTACAAAAGCGTCGAAGGTGTATTTCGGGTTCAAGGGAACGTCGTCAGCACTCGACCCGTCTTTGGGGCGCGCCGGAGCGGTCCTCCCGCCATTGTGCTGAGCAGCTTGGACCGATGCCTGTTCCTCGGCGTTCAGTTGAGCAAGCTCTCTGCTTGTCGCGACCTCTTCCGGAGCGGGGTCGTCGATCTGGACGGCGAAGCGGAAAGGTACCTCTTTGCCCGAGCTGTCGAGGAGAGCGTCGTGCACAAGACCGTGAAACCGTCCTTCCAGACGGTCACGAACCACGCCACTGGGCACAGACAGGACCAGAATGCCGTTCGTGACCGCTACCGGTCGGATGGCGGAGAACCACGCACGCCAAGTCGCCTCAGACACCTGCGAGCGCAAAGCGTCCGAACAGTCATTCCATAGTTGCTGTGCTTCTGTCACCAGCTCGAGGCCCTCCGGTCAAGAAGTTCTCCACACCAGCATCCACAGGTGTGGACAGCGGGGCGAGCTCGCAGGGTGTGAGGCGAATCGTACAGCCCCTGTGCACCGCTTGCCTGGGGGCTGCCGCTTGGTCTAGAGGTCGATCGTGCGCTAAATTATTTCGGCCGGTCCCTGCTGTCTGGTGGACCCGTGTTTTCGCGCGCCAGATGCAGACATCGTCTAGGCGGGTCGATTGCACCTGCTTCACCGGACCGTTGCCGCGTCGACAGACACCAAGACCGCGCGGCACCGGAACGACGAAACGAGGCTGAGATGAAGCGGACGTTCCAACCCAACACCCGCAAGAGGTCGAAAAGACATGGCTTTCGCCATCGAATGGCGACACGCGCGGGCCGCGCGGTTTTGAGAGCGCGCCGGCGCCGCGGACGCGTCCGGCTGTCAGCTTGAATCACAGCACGACGCCGTTGCGACTTCCGAATAACAATGGGCAGTGAGTTGCCAGTTCTCAGAGAGGCGCATTACGTGCGACGTCCACGGCCGGTGCACGGCCGCCGCGTTTTCGCCGAGCTGCGCCGCTCGAGGCGGAGGGTCTTCGCTGGGCCGGTAAGAGTACAGTTCCTGCCGGTGACGAAGGCCGAAGAGGCGCGGCGCGTCGCCTTCGCAGTGCCCCGCAAGGTAGGAAGTGCCGTCGCGCGCAATCGCTGTCGTCGTCGGTTACGGGCGGTAGTAGCCGAGAACGCGGCATCGATCCCTGCGGGGATTTATCTCGTTGCCATTGACCAGGGAGTTCGCGACCTTCCGTTCCAAGAGTTGAGGGCAAGAGTGATCGAAGCGATGCAGCGGGCGAGCCAGTCAGGTGCTCGATGAGCACTGTCAAGGCGGAACCAACGCCGCTCGCCAGGGGGTTGTTGCTGTTCTTGCGCGCTTACCAGGCGTTGCGCGCTGGCCGACCGTCACCGTGCCGTTTGGTTCCCTCCTGTTCGGCCTATGCCGTGGAGGCGATAGAGCTACATGGTTCATTGCGGGGGAGCTGGCTGGCTGTGAAGCGCGTCACCCGCTGTCGACCCTTCGGTAGCCGGGGCTTCGACCCGGTTCCGAGCTGAGGCCAGACGTGTTTCTCGCTGCCGCGACCCACACCGCAAAGGCCGGCACCTCCATCATTGGCACGGTCCTGCACCCGATCTTCGTCCTCGTCGGATACGTTCTCGCCTTCTTCTACGGGCTGATCCCGAACTACGCCGTAGCGATCGCCCTGCTCACCATCGCGGTGATGATCGTTGTCTTCCCTCTCACCCGCGCCAGTGCCCGTTCCATGATGCGGATGCAGCTCCTGGCGCCAGAGATGAAGAAGATCCAGGCGCGTTACAAGGCCAAGCCCGGGATGCCGACCCTGGAAAGGCAGGAGCTCCGTCAGAAGATGAACGAGGAGGTGATGGCGCTCTACCGCGAGAACGGAGTGAACCCGACAGGTGGTTGCTTGCCGATGTTCCTCCAATTCCCGATCCTGATCGTCCTCTACGACGTCGTGAGGGGCCTCGCCAAGACAGCGGACGTCCTCAATGCCAAGGGTCAGAAGATCTACGTACACGGCAAGCTGCTAGTCAAGGCCACGCCACAGAACATCCCGAAGACAAGCCGGATGTACCGAGACCTCGTCGCGGCTCATGGCCAGATGCACGTCTTGGGCATCAATCTCGCGGATTCAGTGCGTACCCATCAGCCGCATGTGGTTGATGTCCTCCCCTACGCGCTGCTCGTGTTGATCGCCGTCGGCCTCCAGTACGTGTCGATCTGGCAGGTGACGAACCGCAACCCGGCCGCCGCGGCGTCAAACCAGCAGATGCAGCAGATGCAGAAGTACATGCCGCTCATCTTCCTGGTGCTCTACATCGCGCTCCCTGCAGGTGTCGGTGTCTACTTCATCGTCTCGAGTTTGTTCCGGGTCGGTCAGCAGGAGTGGATGTACAAGCATGACCCGACAATCGTGAAGGCCATTCAGGAGCTGACCAAACGCAAGCATGCGGAGGCGCTCAATCCAAGCCCGGACGCTGTCAAAGGCGCCGCCTCGCGGGATGCCGCAGGTGGCAAAGGCTTTCTCGCGAGAATGCGCGAGGCGAGCGGGGATACAGGCTCGACCCGCCCCGCGCCGGGAGCGACGCAAAGGTCCACGGGAGCAAGTGGACCCAAGCGCGCCACCAACGGCTCGAAGGTGCCGGTCAACCAGAACGGCTCCAAGAACGCCGCACCCGCGAAGAGACCCGGTCCGCAGGCGTCCAGGTCGGCCGGCTCGGGGGGCGGCTCAAAGTCACAGCCTCGCTCGAGGGACAAGCGACCGCGAAAGGGCCGATAGCCCGTGGAATGGGTCGAGATGACGGGAAGAACGGTCGAGGAAGCTGTCGAGGCAGCCCTTGAGCAGCTCGGTGTGGCCGAGACAGACGCCGAGATCGTCATAGTCGAGGAGCCGAAATCGGGCATGTTCGGTCTTCGGCGCAGTGGCGCCAGGATAAGGGCTCGCGTGCGTCCGATTCAGCCCAGGGCAAAAAGGCCCTCGCGCCGGCCGAGAACCCCGTCGGGCGTCAATGAGCGCGTGCACCGCCGACAGGCGACTCGCCCCGAAAGCCCGACGCGCAAGTCCGCCGAGACAGACGAAGGTGAAGAAGTCCGCGGCAAAGCTGCTGCGAACTCCGCTTCCGGAAGAGCCCGCGGTCAATCCCGCCAAGATCAAGGGCCGGGTCAGAATGGCTCGCGGAAAGCTCGCTCGCGTGGGGCGCCCGAAGCCGCAGCAGCGACGGACGGAGACGCCGGTGCAGCCGCGCCTCCAACAACAGGCGCTCGCCCACGGTCGCGTTCCCGAGGCCGCGCTGTCCGGGGGCGTGAGGCGAGCAGCGCGAATGAAACCGGTGACGAGTCTTCAAGTGGAGTCGGTTGTGGCACGGGATCACCTAAGGAGGCGCAGATGAGCATCGAGACCCAGCAGGAGCTCGCAACTGACTTCGTGCGGGAGGTCGTCGCCCGGTTCGGGATAGCCGCCACAACCACTGCACGCCGGACTGAGGACGACGGCATTCACATAAGCGTGGATGGGGACAACCTCGGACTCTTGGTAGGCCCCAAGGGTGCGACTGTTGAGGCTTTGCAGGAGTTGACGAGGACGGTCGTTCAACGGCACACGGAGGAGCACACGAGCAGGATTGTCGTGGACGTCGGCGGTTACCGCGAGCGCCGAGCTGCTGCCTTGCGCCAATTCGTGCTCGAGGCCGCCGCGGACGTGCTGCGTACGGGCGTACCCGAGGCGCTGGAGCCGATGTCTCCATCGGATCGGAAAGTCGTTCACGACACTGTCAATGAGCTTGAAGGCTTGGAGACGAGCTCTGAGGGGATGGAGCCGCGACGCTACGTTGTCATTCGTCCGCTCTCGGTCCTCGCCGCTCAGGATCCTTCGGCTGTTCCGCTGGAGGAGGATGGCGATGGATCCGGGGAGCCGGAAGACCTGAGCTGAATCGGAGGGCGGCAGACTCTCACCAGGCTTCATTGCCAGGGAGAGGCTGAACTATGAGCTTCCCCAATGATCAGGATTGCCTGGAGGCAGTTCTCACCGAGGCGCGGCAGCGGTCCCTGACAGGCAACTTGCCCTTCGCGGTGCAGAAGGCGCACTCGGAGGAGTTCCTGCAAGTCCTGTTGATGGAAGCCGTCAACGGTCCCGTTCTCGAGCTCGGATCAGGTGGCGGGCTGCCAGGCCTCGTGCTGGCGGTCGAAGACCGAGACCTTCGTCTCGTCCTGCTCGATTCCGCGCACCGCTCTGCTGACTTCTTGAGATGGGCGGTCGAGAAGCTCGGGTTGTCTGCGCGCGTCGAGGTCGTCAATGCTCGAGCCGAAGAACTCGCGCGCGAGAAGAGATATCGCGGATGCTTTGCAGCAGTGGTTGCTAGGAGCTTCAGTCCGCCCGCGGTGACGGCCGAATGCGCGGCGCCATTCCTTCAGGTGGGCGGCCGGCTGATAGTTTCCGAGCCGCCCGGGGAAGAGTCAGGCACCTCCGGTGACTTGTCGTGCTCGACAATGACGAGGTGGCCGGTCGAGGGTTGCCGGAAGCTCGGTCTGGTACCTGAGGTCGGCCTGAGGTACGAGTTCGGCTTCGCTGTGCTCCGGCAAGCATCTCAGTGCTCGGACCGCTATCCTCGCCGGCCCGGGATCCCCGCCAAGCGGCCGCTCTTTTCTCAAGCGCCACGACCGCAGGCCACGCCTCGATAGTGTTAGCTCCGATGACGACAGCAGGCTTCGAGCTGGTCTGCGAGATCGAGCCTGCTACTCGACCAGACCTCAAGCATGTGAGACACCAAATCGGCGTCCTGAGCTCGATCGCCGGGACGTTTCTCATCCCGGACAACCACATCGGCCGGGCGACGGTCTCCAGTGTTGCCGTCGCTCATGAGGTGCAGGCGATGGGCGGTCGTTCGATCGCCTGTCTGAATGCAAGGGACCGGAACTTGCTCGGCTTCCAGCGGGATCTCCTGACGGCGGAGGCTTACGGAGTAGACCAATTCCTTTTGGTCCGTGGAGACGAACCAAGAGTGGGCCGGCGAACAAGCGAGCTCACGGTTCGGACAATGTTGACCGAGGCCCGGGCGTTCGAGAGCACTCTAGGTTTCTCCGGGGGCAGGAAGTTGCGGCTGGGCGCGGTGACCGGCCTCGGCGACCTCCCCAGTTGGAAGCGGGAGGCCGACTTTCTGTTCGTGCAGGTCGGTTTTTCTCTTGAGGCATTGTTGCGCTGGAACGACAGAGTACGGCCGGAGATGGCCGTTTATGCGGGCGTCATAGTTCTGGCCAGCTCCACTATGGCTCGTAGTTTGTCAAAAACGATCCCCGACATCGTCATTCCGAGTGAGATTTTCGACCGAGTTGACCGGGACCCTAAGGCCGGAATCGACATCGCCTGCGAACTGTTGCTGGCCATCCGGGAGTGCGGGGCTTTCCATGGCGTCCACTTGGTTCCGGTGTCCCGCTACCGACCGGTCGCTGCCCGACTCGAGCCCGTGCTGCACCGCGCATGATTTGGGGTAGCTCGAACAGCAACCCCGGCAAGTCACTGGGTCCGGCCTGCCGCGCGCGTTATGCTCCCGATTGAGTCCGTCCTGTTCTCCTAGAGCGACTGCTATCCAACGCCGGCAGATGTTTCACATGGAACAGGTCCCTTGAACCGAAGGTGTGATGAACGACCCAGAGGACGACGAGGATCGCAGAGACCAAGCTGAACTCGAGAAGCTCGTGTCCGGTGCCTACACCGGGCTCAAGTCGTCCGAGGATTGGCTAGCACGAGTCAAAGACAAGGAACCCGCCCTGGTGCGGTCGCTGCCGAGAGTTATCGCGGTGGCCAACCAAAAGGGAGGCGTTGGCAAGACGACGACCACCATCAACCTTGGTGCCGCCCTCGCCGATCTCGGATACAGAGTATTGATCATCGACCTGGACCCACAGGGGAACGCCACGACGGGGCTCGGGATCGAGGGTCGAAACTTCGACTACTCGATGTACGACGTTCTTCTTCGTGACATCGCACTCGAGGATTGTGTAGAGCCGACGAGCATCAAGAACCTGTTCCTGGCACCGGCAACGATCGACCTGGCCGGGGCCGAGATCGAGCTTGTGTCGGTTTTCAGCCGAGAGCTCCGACTGAAGCGCGTGCTCGCTCCGATCCGGGATGACTTCGGTTACGTGCTGATCGACTGCCCACCTTCGCTCGGACTGATAACGGTCAACGCCCTTGCCGCGGCGAGCGAAGTGCTCGTGCCGATCCAATGCGAGTACTACGCCCTGGAGGGTCTTGGTCAGCTGCTCAGGAACGTCGAGCTTGTGCGCGGCAACCTGAACCCCGAGCTCGAGGTTTCGGCAATGGTGTTGACGATGTACGACTCACGGACGAGGTTGGCTGATCACGTGGTCGAGGAGGTTCGTACGCATTTTGGTGACGCTGTCTGCAGGAATGTGATTCCCCGCACAGTACGGATCTCCGAATCACCCTCGTTCGGTGAGCCGATCACTGTCCATTCACCAGCATCAAGGGGCGCCATTGCCTATCGAGAGCTAGCAAAGGAGGTCAGCGGTGGTCCGGCGTAGCGGTCTGGGCAAGGGTTTGGGAGCACTTATCCCGCCGACGCCGGGTGTTTCCACGGGTTCCATGCTCCGCGAGGTTCCACTGTCGCGTATCCGCCCGAACCCGTTCCAACCCCGCAACCAGTTTGGCGAGCAGGGTTTGTCTGCACTTGTCGATTCGATCAAAGCCGTGGGGATACTCCAGCCGATCCTCGTGCGCGAAGTAGGTCCGGACGAATATGAGCTGATCGCCGGCGAGCGTCGCTTTCGCGCTGCGAGGCGCGCTGGGCTTCAGTCGATACCGGCGCTGGTCCACGAGGCTGACGACGCGATGAGCCTCGAAGAAGCTTTGGTGGAGAATCTGCACCGTGAGGATCTCAACCCTCTGGACGAGGCCGGCGCATATCAGCAGTTGATCGAGGAGTTCAACCTCACGCACGAAGAGGTAGCGCGCAAAGTGGGACGGTCTCGGGCGGGAGTCACGAACGCCCTACGTCTTTTCCAACTTCCTCCTACGGTCCAACGATATGTTCGAGACGGTCAGTTGAGTGCCGGGCATGCGCGAACGTTGCTTGGCACGCCAGATCGCGTCTTGCAGGAGAGGCTTGCCAACGAAGCGGTCCACCACGGCCTTTCCGTTCGGTCGCTGGAGGAGCTCGTCCGCAATGAGCTCCGACTGGCACAAGCAGAGGAAAGCCAGCTCGAAGGCACGGTCGATGAGGCTGGTAACCCGGTCAGCGCACCACCCGACACCCACACGTCATTGCCCGGGACTCCTGAGCCAAAACTTGGTCGATCGCTGCGGCCACCAGGAGTTCACGATCTCGAGGAACTCTTGGAGGACCGGCTGAACACACGCGTCAAAGTCGACATGGGCGGAAAGCGCGGCAAACTCGTGATCGAATTCGCCACGCTGGACGACCTGGAACGGATCTACCGGGTGATTGTCGGGGAGACCTTTACCTAAGGTCGAGACACCCGAACCCCAGAGGGCCTCTCCGTCGGTAATCCCCAGGCTGTGAATTCGATCACAAGCCCGCTAGGCTGCGAATCCGGAGCTATTTGTCCTGGTCACGGGCTTTCGTAAGGGGTGGCGTCGTCCGAAGTTTACTTTCCCGTTACCTTCTGGACCTCTACTGTTGGTCCAAGTTGATCCACAACCTGTGCATGAGGTTGTGGACCACCTCACTCCCCACTCATGGTCAGCCAGCGCTCGAGGGACTCCTGAACCGCTTTTGCAATACCTGAGGTCTTCATCGTGACCTGGTGCGGTGCCCCGAGCTCGAGTACGACGGCAGGCATCGCGGTCCGCCTGAGGATCACGTCGGCCATACCGTGTGCTCCGGCCTGGGGAAGCTCGAGTCGGCCTGCCGCCGCCTCCAAGAGCAGCTCGGCGAGCCGTCGACTCGCGGCAGACTCGTAGCGAAATCCCCGGTAGAAGTAGGTCTTGACCGATTCATGACCCGGCTCCAGCCGTAGGCCGATGTAGCAATCGACCTGCGCCGTGTTCGCTGCTTGGGCTTGCGCGAACGGATCCGGATCGTGGAGTTCGAGTGACTGTGCCCCGGCGAGCAGGAGCGCCCGGTGAATTGCGGCAACGCCGGTCGCGAATCCACCTTCTTCTCCTACGGCGATCTTCTTGCAACTGAGCGTTGCCGGCGTGGCAGCGACCCTGAGCTGTTCTCGCAGCGGGGTCACGAGATCGGAGCCTCCCCGGACGGGTGCCACGCGCTTCAGCTCCGAGAGCGTTACCGGCCCACAGATACCGTCTGTTACGAGACCCATGTTGTGCTGGAACTCGGCGATGGCGGCGTGGGTGTTGTCACCGAAGATCCCGTCTACCCCTCCTGGATCGAACCCGAGACCGCTCAGTCGCCGCTGCAGGTCTGCCACATCGTCTCCCTGCAACATCGGGCTGCGGCGATAAAGGAGTCGGTCGCCGAGACGAAAGCCGGCCTCCACGAGGCTTGACCAGGTCTCGTGGTCGCAGGTGCCGTCGGCTCGAAGGCCGCGCTGTGACTGGAACACCTGTACAGCTGCCGACGTCCCGGGACCGTAAGCACCGTGCCCGTCGTCTCCATGCCCGAGGCCGAGTCGCTCAAGCCGTTCTTGCAAGTCGACGACGGCCTTACCGGAGGCACCCTCATGAAGTGGCAGGAGATCTTCGCGGGGAGATACCGTCCGCGAACGGCTCATAAGCCCGAACTCTGTGGCACTTCGGTCATGGCCGACATCGTAGGAGATGCCGGGGCAGTGCTGGTAGTGCGAAGAGCGATCGATCTACGACAGTTCTCGTGTCAGAGAAGAGGCTCGAACTCCGACAGGATCTGTGACTTGCTGCGTGCCCCCACAATTCGGGCCTGGGTCTCGCCGTTCTTGAACAGCAGCAGCGTCGGGATGCTCATCACCTGGAAACGCTGCGCGGTACGCGGGTTGTCATCCACGTTCAGCTTCGCCACCTTGAGCTTGCCCGCGTGGGCGCTGGCTATTTCGTCGAGAATAGGAGCCACCATCTTGCACGGGCCACACCATTCAGCCCAGAAGTCAACGACTACAGGGATGTCCGAAAGGCCAACGGCCTCGTCGAAGGTGTCGTCACTTACCGTGATGACGTCGTTCATTCCAATCTCCTTGTTTCAGGTCTGTGCGAGCGACGACAGATACCGCTCAGCATCGATTGCAGCCATGCAACCAGAGCCAGCTGCCGTGACAGCCTGCCGGTAGACATGATCCTGGACATCACCGCAGGCAAATACGCCCGGGACGTTTGTCTTTGTGCCCTCACTCGTGAGGAGGTAGCCGGCGTCATCAGTGTCAAGCTGGCCGGTGAACAGCTCGGTGCTTGGCGCGTGCCCGATGGCAACGAAGACGCCGTCAGCGGGGATATCGGACAGAGCACCCGTGTTCAGGTCTCTTACCCTTAGTCCCGCCACGCGCTCGTTGCCGAGCACGTCGACCACGACCGTGTCCCAGCGGAACGAGATCTTGTCATTCCTGAAAGCCCTGTCTTGCATGATCTTGGACGCTCGAAGCTCTTTACGCCGGTGCACAACGGTGACCGAATCTCCGAACTTCGTGAGGAAAAGCGCCTCTTCGAGCGCTGAGTCCCCGCCACCAATGACGACGATCTGCTTGTCCCGGAAGAAAAAACCATCGCATGTCGCACAGGTCGAGACCCCATAACCGAGTAGCCGCGACTCGTTCTCGAGCCCGAGCATGAGCGAGCGCGCTCCGGTCGCGATGATCATCGCTCTTGTCCTCAGTGTTGGCTCCGGCGCATCTGGATCACCGATCCAGACTCCGAACGGCCTCGAGGTCAGGTCGACCCTGGAAGCCCGCTCCGTCACGATCTCAGCGTTGAACCGCTCAGCCTGGGCTCGCATCGAAACCATGAGCTCGGGACCCAGCACGCCATGAGCAAAACCGGGGAAGTTCTCGACCTCGGTCGTGAGCATCAGTTGACCGCCGGGCTGATCACTCGATGAGGACGGCTCGCCTTCTAGGACGAGCGGTCGCAGATCGGCGCGCGCGGTATAGATCGCTGCGGTCAAGCCCGCAGGGCCCGAGCCGAGGATCACTAGGTCGCGTGTCGCGCCGGACTCCATTTTGCTTTGCTTCCCTTTCCGCGCTTGCTGGCCGGCTAGGTCCGGCTGTGGCGCATCCTGGAGATCAACGTCCCTGTCGCCACGAAGATTCCACCTATCAACAAGTAGCTCGCCCACACGCGCTGGTCGAAGACCTCATTGTTGAGCAGGCGAATGACACCAATGACGAACGCCACGAGAACAAAGAGCACGACCGAGAATGCCAACGAGCCGAAGATGACCGCGCGGACGACTTTCTGCACCGGCCGCACGGTGTGGTCACGGATGATCTCGACAAGCTGTCCGACCTTCTCGGTCAGTTGCGCAGCCCAGTCGTCTTTGGGAGCCGGCTCAGAGGACATGCCCTGTAGGTTAGTCGCCGCTGGTTTCCGCGAGCCGGTAGCAAATGCCCACGCACCGAGGCCCGGCGTGGGTCCCTATCACCGGACCGATGTAGTTGATGAGAATGTCCTCGCGGGGATAGATCCCCTTCAGCATGTCCAAGAACGTCTCGAGATCCGGTGCTGCGGCATGCGCCACCGCGAGCCCGTCCAACTTGCCTGCGTCCTTCAACTTGTTGACGAGGTACTCGAGCGAGCCCGCGCGTGTCCGCTGACGCGATTCGGCTTCGGCCACACCTTCTCGGATCTCGATGATCGGCTTTATGGACAAGAGCGACCCCAAGAGTGCCTTCGCCGCCCCGATCCGGCCGCCCTTGCGGACATTGTCCATCGTGTCGAGCGCTCCGAACACTCTTATCTTCGGAACAACCGCTCGGGCAGCTGCTTCGCTCGCATCGATATCACCGGTAAGCCTCGCGACTTTGGCTGCCTCTAGCACGACCATGGCCTGGCCCAGTGTCACCGTGCGAGTGTCCACGACCCGCACCTCGATTCGGTCCCGCACTTCGTCGGCTCCAGCACACGCGGCCTGATAGGTCGAAGACAGACCAGCCGAGAGGGTAAGGCACACGACACCGCTGCACCCATCGTCTGCCGCTTGGGCAAAGCTCTCTGCGAACGCGCCAGGCGACGGCGCAGAGGTCTCGGGCAGGGCATCAGTCATGGCGCACCGCCGCCAAAACTCTGAAGGCTCGATGAGCCTCATCTCGTCGGGTCCCCAGTCACCCAGTCGTACGTCAAGCGGGACGATCCGGATGTCTTGTTCCTCGGCAAGGGCAGCGGGAATGTCCCCCGCGCTATCGGTGACGACTCTTATCCCGGCCATGTAGTCCCTTTCGTGCAATCGCGTACCTCCGTCTGGAAGTTTGCCAGCCGACAAAGGTCCCGGCGAGTCCGGCTGCAAGCGCGTAGGTGACCACGCCTGCCAGGACACTGACGAACACGCGGACCAAAAGCCCGAGTCCCTGGCCCGATCCGACACCCGCTAGAACGAGGGCCACGACGAAGGCCATCACCAGTGAGCAGACCACTGTTCGCGCCACGTAGCGGCCCACCGCCAAGCCGCCCAGTCCTCCTACCCGCTCGCGCAGCACGATCAGAGCCGCTGCCGCCGCGACCGTGTACGCGACAGTGAGGGAAAGCGCCAGTCCTTTCGCGCCGAGCGTGCTACGGAACGCGAACGCCAACAGGATGTTCAGCCCGTTCTCCAGCAGGTAGAGGAAGAAGGGAGTGCGCGTGTCGCGCATCGCCTGGAAGGCGAGGATCGCCAGCAGGTATGTGCAGAATCCGGGAAGGCCCAGCGCAAGCAGCTCAAGCATCGTTGCCGTCAGGTGCGCCCCGCTCAAGTGCTGAGCCGCCCCGGCGCCCAGGGAGATGAGGGAAATGGCAGGCCGGGCGAGCAGCAGGTAGCCAACGACGGCCGGGATTACCCCCGCCATCGTTCGGCGCAGTCCGAGGCCGAACTGTTCGGCGAAGCCCGCAGTATCACCCCTGGTGTGGCGCGACGCCAGCACGGGGGACATCGTGGTCATGACCGAGACCGCGACGATGCCGAAAGGCAGCTGAAAGAAGATCGACGCGTACGTGTAGGCGGTGAGCGAAGCGGTACCTATGTTCACAGCGATCGCGGATACGACAAAGACGGCCAATTGATTGGCGATGACAAAGCCGAAGGTCCAGCCCGAAAGATTGACGATCTCTCTCACAGCAGGGTCGTGAGGCCTCCATCGGGGGCGTATTCGCAGGCCACAGCGCAACACGCTCGGAATCAGCGCTCCAGCCTGGATCACGACACCGAGCGTCGTTCCCACACCAAGCAGAAGGAGCAAGCGGTGGTCATGCTGAACAGCGGCAAGGTTGTGGGTGTGGCCGGCGGCCACGAAGGCCAGCAAAATGGCGATTGCGACGACGTTGTTGAGAATCGGGGCGAAGGCGGGCGCGGAGAAACGGCGGGCCGTGTTCAGCACGGCGGTCATCAGGCTGATGGCCCCGTACGCGAGCAGCTGCGGGGAGAACAACCGCAGGAGGTATGTGGCCACTTGGCGCTCGGCGGCGATGCCCGAGCCATGGCTGCCGGCGGTGTAGAGGTCGATGATCAAAGGGGCGGCGAGAAAGAACGCGACAGTCGCGACGACCAGCAGGCAAGCCGCCAAGGTCAGCACGGCAGAGATCGACTCGACAGCTTCACCTTCCGAACGCGTTGCCAGACGGGAGACGAACACCGGGACGAAGGTGGCCGTGAGAATCCCACCCAGAACGAGGTCGTGGACGATGTTCGGGGTGTTGTTGGCGAGGTTGAACGAGTCGGAAAGTGTCGAGTACCCGAGGGCGTAGATGGCGACGAGGATCCGCAGCAGTCCCGTAACCCGCGAGATGAGCGTGCCGGCCGCGACGTAGGCGGTGGCTCTGCCCAGGCCCCGGCGTGGCTGAGTCGCGCTTGTCCCCGGCGTCGGACGTGGCGGGCTGGCGACTCCTTGCGCGGAAACCCGGACCCCTGTTAGTCCGGACGGAGCGGGTATTCCCGGCAGGGTTCTGGGTAGGCGTCCTCGGTAGATGGTCCGTTGATCGCTGCGGCCGTAGGAGCGGCGACGCCTGTGCCTCACGAGGCCGGTTCCGCGAGGGTGTCCGACGCTGGCGCGCGCTGCCTGTTGCGACCGCGCCGGGCAGCATGGCGCCGCCGCCGCGAGGCGGAGCGGAACCACCAGAAGAGGAGAAAGGCCCCCGCACCAGCGCTGAGGGCGATCGCGACACCCGAGATGGCCGTGGATCGGATGGTGAACTGGGCGCTTGCCAGCTGAAGCAGACCACCCGGCGAGACGAGCTGCAGCTGAAGGGTCGAATCGCCGGACGTGCGGGTCCCCACCCGAACGATGAAGCTGGTCGTGCCGTGCTTGAGCACGACTGGAACATCGGTCGACGAGGTCAGGTTCGGCCCTGAGACCAACAAGATGACATGAAGCGGCGTCCTCGACGTCGAGGTGATGGCGAGAGGGAGCCTGGCCGAAGACGACGTCACTGTCACCGTGCGGCCGGCCGGAAGGCTGAGATCAGACCCGAGTCTGCTCATCAGGGCGAGAGGCGCCGACAAGTACGTCTGTCGGGTGGCGATATCCAGTCCGGCGGTTTCGGCCAACAAGATTCCGTTGTCAAGGGCGTTGATAGTGGTCGTGTCGCTCGGGATTATGGAAGAGAGCTCAGTCAGCTGAGCGCGAGCCGCTTGCACCTGACCGACGGTGATCGACTCGCCAGTGAGTGCCGGACTGAGGATCGAACGAACTGCCGCTGAACAACCTGTGACGACGCTGGGTGGTTCCTGGCAAGTTCCCACGGGGACCGTCTGGAAGAGCTGGCCGAGAGGCACCGTCTTGATGATTGGGCTGTTGGCGAGCCCCTGCAGCGTCGCGTTGAGGAACCCCGCGTCTGGCGCCCAGGACTGCGGAGCAACCAGGGCCACACCCCTTTCTTGCGGGTAGTCCGGCGAGTCGAAATAGAGCTCGGCCAGGTCAGCGAGCAGCTGCTGAGTCCTGAGCGCCGGACTGCCCGGCGCACTCAGATGCGCTGCCAGGCCGGGATCTGCCTGCAAGCCCTCGATGGTGGAGCCAGCGATGCGAAACGGGGCTGAGAGCGTGTAAGGCCATTGGACCGCGGCTGGCCCCGAGTTCGGAAGCGACTCGAGATTGTTCTCCGGGACCACAATGCGGGTAATGCCGTCCGCGGCAAGTTCTGCTACGCCGCGGGAGCCGATCGGCGTGGTTGCGACGTAGGTGCCCGCCGTTGCCGATGTGTGGAGCACTCTCTCGAAGACCTCGTCGCTGCGAGCGAACTGGCTCGCGAGGTCGTCTTCCAGACCGGCGCGGATGAGCCGCGTCGGATTGACGGCACTGAAAGGCCCGGCCACCAAAGTGCCCGCATCGGAGACGAGCGCGCGGACAAGCCGGGCATGCTTGCTGGTTTGAGCCAGGGCCAGCAGAGTCTGACCGTAGAGGTCGAGAGTGAGTGGCGCCTGAGGCCAACTCGCCTCCGCTGCCGCAACGGTCTCGATCCGGGAGAGGGTCCCGCGGGGCTCTTGCGCGTGTCCACCAGGCGTGAAGGCCGGTGGGACCCCGACCGGCAAGACGAACGAGAAACGGAGCCGTTCTTGAGGGGCGGGCGTCGAGGGGACCACGATCAGGTACGTCGTGAAGGAGTCGATGGTGACCGGCTGGCCGGTGAAGACATCGACGAGGGACACCTGAAGCGGGTAAACGCCCTCGCAGCCCCCGTAACGTTGTGGGCAAGGAAGCTGGAACACCTGACCGGAAGGCACATCTTGGGGGACTTGGCCGGTGAGCTCGGACCCCGTCACGTAGATCTCCACCGAGCCATCGGTCTGGCTCAAGGAGGTCAGCGAGAAAGTCGTGAGGCCGAGCTGGTTGAGTCCTGCGAGCTGCCCGTTGAGCGTTGTGTTGAATTCGTAACGGCTCGCCAGCGCCGATTGGTCCGGTTCGGTGTAGAGCGCCACGTCGACCAGGAGATCTTTAGTTGCAACCGGCGAACGCACTCTGAGACCGAGGCGAACAGGGGCACTCGAGCTTCGTACCCACGTGGTCTGCGATACGAGCGTGATGACACCTTTGGGGATCGCCTGGGCTGCCGCAGGACCCAGATGGCCCATCGAGGCGGTTGCAAGAACCAAGGTGACGGCGGCGAACAAGGCGAGTACGGCCCGTGCGGTGAACCGCCCGAGCGACGTCAACGCCGACTGGGCATCCCTGGGCCATGAGGCGGACGGCAACTGTTGTCTTGTCCTCCGATCGGACACGCGAGACGAAGGGAGCCTATCTGTGCGCAGCACTCTCATACAGGTGGGCTGGAGCGCACAGGTGGTCCGGAGCGGTACGGTCGTGGAATGGTAGTGCTGTTCGGACGTCACGAGGAGTTCGCAGCACACGTCACAGGCCAATGGCACCCCGAGCGCGCTGAACGCCTGGAGGCCGTTTTTGCCGGTGTCGAAGCCTCGCCGGCAGCTGAAGTGACAGTCCCCTTCGAACCCCGTCGTGCGACGCCCGAAGAGCTCGAGATCGTCCATGACCCGTCCTACATCGAGCGCATCGAGGATCATTGCCTCAGTGGAGGTGGCCACCTGGATCAGGACACGGTTGCTGTCCCCGCCTCCTTCGACGCAGCTCTCCGTGCCGCCGGTGCCGGCTTGGACGCCGTCGAACGCCTACGAAATGGCGAAGGTGACGTCGCGTTTCTCGCGGTCCGACCCCCCGGACATCACGCGCTCGGGGCAAGGGCGATGGGCTTCTGTTTGTTCAACAACGTGGCCGTTACGGCCGGATCGATCGCCGCGCGTGGTGAGCGGGTGATGGTGCTCGACTGGGACGCGCACCACGGCAATGGGACCCAGGAGATCTTCTACGAGAGCTCTGAGGTTCTTTACGTTTCGCTCCATCAGTTCCCCTTCTACCCCGGCACCGGATCACTGAGCGAAGTCGGCGCGGGCGCGGGGATGGGTGCGACGGTCAATCTGCCGTTTCCTGCCGGCACTGCAGGCGACGCCTATCGTCTGGCGTTCGACGACGTCATCGCGCCACTGGCCGAGGAATTCGCCCCGGAATGGTTGCTGATCTCCGCCGGCTTTGACGCTCATCGCGCCGATCCGCTGACGGATCTTGGGCTCACCGCGGGCGACTTCGCAGACCTGGCTTCCAAAGCGGTGCACTTGGTAGCGCGAAGTCGTCTTGTCGCTTTTCTCGAAGGAGGCTACGACCTCCATTCGCTGGCCCTCTGCGTAGGGGCATGCGTGGCTGCGCTCGGCGGAGTGGACTATCGCCCGGAGCCCGCTTCGAGGGGCCAGACCACACGACAGGCACGTGAGGTCATAGCGACGGCTGGGCGATACCATCGGGCGGCGTTCACCAGATGAGCCGCAAGCCGACTTCTTCGACCGTGGTCCCCGAGCGGCTCCGCCCGGTTCTTGAGGCGACTCTGCCGGTAGCGGAACGTTTCCAGTCCGCCGGCAAGAAGGTCTTCCTCGTAGGTGGCCCCGTGCGGGACGGCATCGCAGGGCGGCCCGGTGGTGTGGAAGCCGGGCCGGAGGTCGACATCGACCTGACCACGGACGCGACGCCTGACGAGATCGAGGAGCTGGTCTCCGATCTGGGTGACGCCCTATGGACCCAGGGCAAGCGATTCGGGACCATCGGAATCATGCGCGCGGGGCGCCGTTTCGAGATCACGACCCACAGGGCCGAGGTCTACGTGCCGGAATCACGCAAGCCCGAAGTGAGGTTCGGCAGCGACATCGAGACCGACCTGTCGCGCCGGGACTTCACGGTGAACGCCATGGCCCTCAGCTTGCCGGACCTCGTTCTGATTGATCCGTTCAACGGCATCACCGATCTGGCGGAAAAGCGCTTGCGCACGCCGCTCGAACCCGAGGTGTCCTTTTCGGACGATCCCCTGCGCATGCTCCGAGCCGCCCGATTCGTCGCTGGCTACGAGCTGGAGCCGGACGCTCAGCTTGTAGCTGCGGTGGAGGCAATGCACTCCCGTCTCGCGATCGTTTCGAGGGAGCGAATCAGGGACGAGTTTGACAAGTTGCTCGTGTTGCCCCGTCCGTCAGCAGGGCTCTGGTTTCTCCTCAATACTGGGCTGGCAGACGAATTCCTGCCCGAACTGCCGGCCCTGGCTCTTGAGCAGGACCCGATTCAGCGTCACAAGGACGTCCTTGCTCATACGATCGCCGTTGTCGAAAAGACAAGCCCCGAGAGGATCCTTCGTCTAGCCGCGCTTTTTCACGACATCGGCAAACCCGCGACGCGCTCGATAAGTGCAGGCGGGGTCCACTTTCACCACCACGACGTTGTCGGGTCGAGGCTCACCCGCAAGAGAATGCAGGAGCTTCGCTATCCCACCGACGTCATCGACGACGTGGCGAGGTTGGTAGAGCTTCACTTGCGGTTCCACACCTACAAGATGGGTTGGACCGATTCGGCCGCACGCCGCTACGCCCACGACGCAGGCCCGCTGCTCGGCCGTCTGAACGAGCTCACCCGCTGCGACTGCACGACGCGCAACGAAGCCAAGGCAAGAGAGCTCGGCCTACGAATTGATGAACTTGAGCAACGCCTCGTCGAGCTTCGCAAGCTTGAGGAGCTGGAGGCCATACGCCCGCAACTGGACGGCATCGCGGTGATGGCGCGTCTCGGCATCCCTCCCGGGCGCGAAGTGGGCGCAGCACTCCAATTCCTGTTGCAGATCCGTCTGGACGAAGGACTGCTGGACGAGGAGGAGATCTTGCGACGTCTCGACGCCTGGTGGCAGGAGCGGTCGCGATCCAGTTGATCTGTTCTGTTCGTGCCTTCCCGGCCGGTTCGAGGGTCGCAAGCGAATATTGAGCATCCGTGAGGTCACGATCGTCCGTGAGGCGTTCCGGGTCGGGGCGTGCTCGAAGCGCGTACGACGAGCTCGGGCTCGAAACGAACGGCCCGATGCTCGTGGGTGGCGCCGGCTACCTCTTCGAGGAGCAGTTCGGCGGCGGCGACCCCCAGCTCGTACTTGGGCTGGCGTACAGAACTGAGC
>Ga0181538_10002163_pt1 | contig 20832 bp, 19 predicted proteins | sample PEATcosm2014_Bin_40_FD_119773 | JGI IMG/M metagenome (GOLD analysis project Ga0181538, IMG submission 119773) | Peatland microbial communities from MTU Mesocosm Facility, Houghton, MI, USA - PEATcosm2014_Bin23_30_metaG | ecosystem: Environmental > Terrestrial > Soil > Wetlands > Peat | place... | reverse complement strand
TTGTGCCAGGCCGGCAGCCGGCGAACGACGAGGAGATCGACAAGAAGGTCGAGATAACCGGCGACCGTCTTGCCGTCGACAGCTAAGCCCCGCGCGAGATTGGCTGCATTCAGAAGCTGCGCCTGGTTATGTGCCAGCATCGTCCAGAAGCGTCGCAGCGTTTCAGCCGGTATGCGCAATCCGAATTGAGGAATGTCGCGCTCCAGGTACGTTCTTACAAAATCGCGCCGCCACTGCACGCTGAGATCGTCGGATTCCGCCAGGAAGCTGCGCGGAAAACCGCCCCGGACCCATAGTGTGTCCATCGCCGCGGCGCCAGTTTCGAGGACGTCGAAAGGTCCGAGTTCCAAATAGGAGATGCGTCCTGCCAGACTCTCGCCGGATTGTTTGAGCAAGTCCATCGCGGCCGATCCAAGGAGAAGAAATCGTCCATTTGCCCTTCCTTTACGGCGTCCCTTGTCGATGATGCCGCGCAGTTGCTGAAAGATCTCCGGCGCGCGGTGTACCTCATCGAGAATCACCAGTTGGTCGTCATGATCTGCGAGGTACTTGTTCGGGTCAGAGAGCTTGGCGCGGTCATTTTCGTCTTCAAGGTCGAGGTAGACAGAATCTTGCAGCCCGGCGATCTCGAGCGCGAGAGTTGTCTTTCCCGATTGGCGTGGGCCCAGAAGGGCCACGGCTGGGACGTGACTCAGTAAAGAGCTCAGTTTTGGCCTGAGGCGTCGCGCTATCATGTATGCAATTATAGAGCGTGTCTCCATATTTGCATAGTATGTTACTAAGCCGAAAAGATTCTACGGTTTATGGTGTATGCAACTCTCGGCAAAAAAGTTCATTTCAGGGCGGCCACTCGACCAGAGGAAAGAAGGCCCCGCCTTGCAAGCGCCCTCCGCGTTCGAAAAGCGGAAATCGTCTTTTGGATCGAACAGGAATGGCTCCAGGCATCCATCGCTTGCCGCGGCAAGCGGAGATCCTACACCATCACGCCCGAAGCGCTCATGAGCCTGTACAAACAGCATCATGCCGATGTCTTGAAGCGCGGCATTCCTAATCAGGCACTCTTCGAGGCATACGTTCAGTACTGCTTTTCCCCGAAACACACGGTTGGAGAACAGCTTTTGGATGTCAGGCGAGACAAGCGTGAGCGGGCGGCCTACGCGGCAGCGACTGGGGGTGAGGAGACCGGCGATGAAGAGGAGGAAGACGATGATGAACGCTTTGGCATCACGATGGCGGAATTGGGCGGGCTCGCAGGGTGCGAGCAGAGCCGGGACGAATGAGATTTGTCCCCGCTGCGGCGCACAAATCACTCCGTCTAGGTTGTCACTTCGAGAGATTGCACTCACCGCCGTTTGCGGGACCCTCGCGCCGTCTATACTCATGCTGGCTCGCTGGAGAACCGAACAGTGGATTGAGCGGCAAGGGCATCGAATTCTGGATCGCATGACCTGGCATGAGCCGGTCGAAAGCTGGAACCAATGAACGAAGCGGCTTTGCCGCCGAGATGCACATCAGGCATCCCCTCCGAGTCGGATTTGTTTGGTGCAAATTGGACATCGGAGTGGTGAGAGATCTGCAAGGGTGGGCGACATAGAAATGGAGTCAAGCGGTACGCCGGTCTTCCCAATAATCCTCAAATTGTCGGTTGAGATGGCAGCAGCGGAGGGCAACGATAGCGTTGGCTCCGCGGACAGTCCAGAACATGCCGGATTGCTTTAGCCGGGAACCGATTACGGTCTTGCACCCGGCTTCGATGACGCCGGAGCCGACAAACAGGTGCTGGTGACCAAACTTGTGGTAGCGCATGTGTTGGGTATGCGCGCCAGTGCAAAACCAGGTCAATCACAAGCTGCAAAACGTAGCTTTCCTTCAGCCTGTCGCCCAAACGACGGGACACGTGTCACAGTAAACTGCTCTACGGCAGGATAACGTCTCTGCAAGCTGCACCCTTTCCTTTGATCTGGCACGGAGCCTCTTGGAAAACAAGAGGCTTTCGTGCCCTTGGGCGTCAATGGGTCCACAATGCTTGCACGCATTGACATTCCACCCGGCTCCGAACTTCTCTCACCTTCCCTCGCGCCGGATGCCGAAATCAACTTGCGGCATTCTGTCGTTGGGAATTCTGAAGTGGGGAGAGAGTATGGATTTTGTTGATAAAGAAGTGAAGTGCATCGACTGTGCAGCCGAGTTTGTGTTTACGGCTGGTGAGCAGCTTTTCTTTCACACTAAACAGTTCCAGAACATTCCGAAGCGTTGCAAAAAGTGCAGGGCGACGCGCAACAGTATTTCCCAGAGGCCGATTCGCCCTGTTCGCCCCGAGACTAGGGCAACGTGCGCGGAATGTGGAACGGAGACTACGGTACCTTTCAAACCAACGCAAGGCAGACCAGTACTCTGTCGCGCATGTTTTCAGAAGGTGGCGTGACAGGAGTTTATCCCGGCCAACTCTCCCGGCTCTCTCGTATACGCTTGACTATGATTTCGGTCATAATAATTCTTCCGTGGGGTTCGTGATGCAAGAACGCAAGCAGTTCGTCGTCACCTGCAAAGACTGTCATCGGGCTGTTCCCTCCGGAGCGAAGGAGTTCCCATTTCATTCAATAGAAATAACCTGCCCGCTGTGTGGGGAGAAGCACCGATACCTGCCTTCTGAGGTCATACTGGGTAGGCCGAATGAACTGGCGACGAAGAAACAGCGGGCGTGATCCTCTTCGGGATCACGGTGCTGAGGATTACATCGACCGAGTTTGCCGGAGAAGATTCAGCAGCAAGATCGCCAGCCACACATCGATCCTCTGGATATCCAGACGCGTTATAGGCGCAATCGGCGTTTTCGGTACCGACTGCATGCTGGACGTGCACATGCATCTTGTTGCGGTTCATCAAGTATGCGCAGAATCCATCCGCAAGGGGCAGTCATGAGTCCGCGGGAGGTTCGGTCCCAGCGCCCTGGGATGAATGTGCTGCACATCGGGCAGCGACCGTCCCGCGTCGGTGAATTCGTCACGGGTCAGACCGAACAGCACGAGCAAATGGTCGATATCGACACGACCACCCAGTAAAAAAGAAAACCCGCGCCGAACAAGTTGGACCCAAGCGGTCCTCCTTGTCCGACGCGGGTTAGTTTCTGGTTGAACCGATGCTCCGGGTGAGAATCAAGTCTGGGCTGCGGCTCATCCCCATCCATCTGGGTCGCTTCTCTCAGGGAAGTGGCATCAATCTCGCCACGGAAAGTGGTAAGTGAATACCCACGAGTGCAAATTCTTGCGCTGGCTGTAAGGCAATATTTCGTTGAAGTTACCCGATTCAACCCCTTTTGGGGTATTTTCCGCTAAAACGGCGGATTACTTCTCGTGTAGGCCCAAATTTCCACTGAAACGCCCGAGTCTGGCGCGGGAATTGCAAAACAAATAGGCATCTGGCTTTGATTTGGATCGAAAATGCCCCTGGCACGCACCGCTGAGTTTGTCGATTCTCGGGATCTACCGCCGATGGATGTGATCTTCGGGCGATCATCCATGATGGCGGCCGCGCGCGGGAAGCTGGAGCGTGTCGCGGAAACGACGGTGCCGGTTCTATTGCAGGGTGAGAGCGGCACAGGCAAAGAAGTCTTCGCCAAGTTGCTGCATGCGCGTTCCAATCGTTCAAAGTGTGCCTGGGTCAAGGTGACCTGTCCCGCAATCCCCTCCTCTCTGATCGAGTCGGAACTGTTCGGGTATGAAAAAGGCGCCTTCACCGGGGCGTATTCCACCAAGCGCGGCCGTATGGAACTGGCGCACATGGGCACTATGTTTCTCGATGAAGTCGGCAGCCTGGATTCGTCGATTCAGGCGAAGTTGCTGCAGGTTCTCCAGGATGGGACTTTTACTCGGGTAGGAGCCCAGGAATCGAGAAAAGTCGATGCCCGGCTTGTCTGTGCAGCCAAGGAGAATCTTCGGCATCAGGCCGAGGATGGAAACTTCCGGCTGGATTTCTTCTTCCGCATCAATGCTGTGACGATCGATCTGCCACCGTTGCGTCAACGGACAGCCGATTTACCCGTTCTGATCGACTACTTCCTCAATCTGTATTCGAAAGCTTATCGCCTTGAGGCGAAGCCGCTTTCAAGTGAAATCACAAGTATCATGCAGCGGTATTCCTGGCCGGGAAACATCCGTCAGTTGGAAAACATGATCCGCAGCTATGTCCTGATCGGCGACGAAGAGTGCCTTCTATCGGATCTTATGCCGACCATTCCGTCCGGAGTCATCCCGGAGATCGATCTGGCCAGCCCCATCTCGTTGAAAGAAATTACACGGGCCGCCCGAAAAGGTTTAGAGAGAGAGATCATCCTGAAGGTGCTGCAGGCCAATGAATGGAGCCGCCGTAAGACCGCCAATTGGCTCAATATCAGTTACCGATCGCTTCTCTATAAGCTGCAGGAGTCGAACGTCCGCGAGCTTCCGGCCGGTCCTCTGAAGTCAATGGCCTCGGATATTCAGTAGTGACGTGATTTAGATTCGCTCCTCGGAAGGGAAAAGGGGCAGCGTGTCTTTACGAGCTGACGAGTTTCATGCCGAGTGGGCTCCGCCAGGTGCTGGTAAATAGCGATGCAAGCCCCCATCAATCGAAAGATTACGCACCTCGCCTCAAGGCAGGCAGTTTGCGCCGCATCGCGCCCGCCAGGCAAAGCAGCCCCATTCCAAACAGCACAAGGGTTCTTGGCTCAGGCGTATAGATAGTGACGGTGCCCTTGTCTGCAGTATTACCGTCATCTTCAACGTCATAAACGCCACCCACGAAACTGGGGTCGGTGAGGCTGCCGGTGAACAATGCAGAGTACCCTATTTGGTTGGGGTTCACGAGGTTAAAAATATACGGGCCACCGCTGAACACGGCGACTCCGCCGTCTCCATACCCCGGTGGATTTTGATCTTCAGTAAAGAATGCGGTTTCTGATACGGCTGCGCCTCCGTTTTTCGAGATCTCAACGTTTGCGACAGTGAAATCGTCGCTTCCGGTGGAGTTCACGGTCGGGGAGTCCGGCAGCGAAAACGTGTAGGTACCAGCGTCAGGACCGCTATCGATTGTGATCACAAAGTTGACGTCAAAGCCGGTGGCGAACGCCGGCGTTGCAACAGCCAGACCTGCAAGGACGATGGCGGACAAGATGGTGCGGGTCATTGTCTTCACGGAAGTCTCCACGATCGGTTGGATCGATGGGGGCATAGGTGCCCTTGGTCATCCACTCGCACGTCAGGGGCCATTCCAAACCCACTGATGAGACACGACTTGTCCCAATCTTTTTTGGGTAATATGCAATAAATTGCGCAGCAAAGGTAAGTTACTTACTTATCGTGGTGGCTGGCACAAGGGATTCGAATATGGAAAGCAACTCTTTCTCGACGGCTTCCCAGCTTCGGCCCCATTGCGCGGAGATGGCGGCGGAGTCCCACGTTCTGTCGAGGACCGATGCCAGGCCTTGCGCCAACGCCATGAAGTCTCGAGGGGGGACCAATTGTCCGCACTCTCCGCTCATGATCTCGGGGATGCCGCCGACGTTAGTAGCCACGACAGGCCGGCCGCAAGCGAGCGCCTCCAGGATGACATTGGGGCAACCTTCCATATAACTTGGCAAGGTGACCAAGTTAGCTGCCGCCATCCAGACGGCGACGTCGTCGAATGAACAACCCGGCAGCGCGTGAACGAAGCCTGCCGCATTGTTCGCATCGATCGCACTTTGAATGAGCGTCTTATCCGGCCCTTCGCCGACCATGTAGACGCGCAGGTTAGGCCGCTCCAGATGCAGCGCCGCCGCTGCATCGACCAATTCGCGCAGACCTTTCTTCACGTCCATGCGCCCGATGTAAACGACGGCCTCTATTCCCGGATCGATGCGCAACTTCTGCCTGGCCACAAGCCGGTCCATGACATGAAAGACCGGGGGATCGCAGCCATTGACAATCGTGCGGGTCCTCTCCGGCGACGCGCCCATGGCCATTGCTTTGCTGCGCAAGTCGTTGCTCACCGTGATCAGAAAATCGGCCTCACGCAAAACAGTGCGCGTGTGCAAGGCAGAAATGGGATCGCCGATTCTGTTGATATCGGACCCCATGCTCCTGGCCACGACCGGAACAGCGAGGACTTTGCCTATTTTGAGAGCAGCATAACTTTCCGGGTAAAGAAAGAAGCTGAAGATGATATCGGGCGCAAAGTCGCGAACGTGAGGCAGGAGCACACGGGCAGCCATCCAGCCATTCAACGGCCGGGAAACCAGCGGCAGAGCAGGAAAATCGTAGTAGCTTACCTTCACATCAGGCGGGCAAAAGGAAGCGTCGAGCTTGTCGTAAATCCTGCTCCGTGGCTTGAGCCAGGACGGATACCTGGCGTTGGGGTAGAAGACCTGCACATCGGCCTCGCGTGCCAGGACACGCAACGTTTGATAGGCAGACCGGCCTTGCGACGGTTCCGCCGAGCTCGGAAAGTACCGGGTGACAACTGCAATTCTTAGCATTGCAATCAGACCTTTTCCATATACTCGGCGATTCGCGAATCTGAGCCGCATTCATTTTGATCGCGAGCGATGGAATGCAGCAGGCGCGCGTAGCGCTGTGCGAGAAGCTTGCGCTCGTATTGCGAGATCTTCTTCTTGTCCGGTTGAAACTCGCTCAGCAGCGAATCTCCACGGACTGCGGCTTCGAGGAAAAGCTGGCGGATGCCTTCGACGTCGCGACTACCCGCCCACCACCCAGCATTCAACTCCTCGAGCAGGCTACGCTCGGGACCATCGGGACGGATCAAGGCAAGAATAGGTTTTCCGCCGCCGATATAGTCGTAAAACTTGGCGGCAACGTTGAGGTGACCATGCTGGACCAGAAGGACGTAATCAGTCTCATTCATTGCTGCCAGGGCCTCATGTTGGGGCAGATAGCCCTTCAGTTCGACCATCTCGCCGAGTTGCAGCAAGGAATCGCGAAAGCGCGGCTCCTCGATGTGGCCGATGAAGCGCAGTTTAAATCGGGACCTCACTTTGGGCGGCAGCGATAGCAGGGCTTGGACCAACGTGCTTGGTTCGGTTGAGGGGTAGACCGAGCCGATGTGGGTAACTACGACCTTGCCGCCGGACCGAGGCACCGACGACGGCGCAGAGCTACGCAGCCTTGTTGCGTCGAATCCGTTCGGAATAAGGAGGAACTTCTCCTCAGGTTCCTGCGGATATCGGGAACGGATCTCGCAGCGCGCTGCCTCAGTAACTGCAACCACTGCAGTGGCGTTTGCCACGGCACTTGCTTCGGTATTGCGAGCGACCCTTCGGGCGCGCTCAGTGCGACTAAAGCCGACGAGGTCAATTGCGGTCGTGATCCATTCATCGCGAAAGTCGACCACGATAGCCAATTCAGGAAACTCTTTGCGGAGTTTCTCCACTAAGAGGAGGGTGGAAAATGGCGGCGCCGTAATGAGGACGAGGTCAATATTGCGCCTCCTGACAAGGCGACGAGCGGCGCGCGTGAGTATCGGAAGCCACGTCACTTGTGGGTCGGGCAGCAGGACCTCTTCCAGAGCTGTCCTGACAAGCGTCGACTTGGCGGCGACCGGTGCCGCGGCTTTGCCAACGGGAGCCCTTGCTCCGCTGATCAGCCTCTTGATTCCCTTCTTGATGCCAAAAGGAAGATCGAGCGTGACACTTCGGTGAATGGTAACCTCGGCTGGGATCTCTTTGAGGAGCGAAGGGTCGGAGCCCACTACGGATGCGTTGCGCGCAGTCAACACGTCGAGCCGGATTCCTTCAGCGGGGAAATAGCGTGCGAGGCTGGCGGCGCGCAATACGCCGACGCCACCTGCCGGTGGAAAATGATAGGTGACCAGCAGAACGTGAAGGGGGTTCATTGGATAACCCACGCGATGCGGCCGAACGGAGCGGAATCGGCCTTGAAGGTGCACTCGAGCGGCTCGTCAGTCTGGTACGTCCACCATGATCGATTCAAAGTACCCAGGTATTTGAACGTCATTCCTTCGCCCCACCACCGCCGCCTGGATACATTTCAAGAAGGAATCGCGCCATCTCCTCCTCGTTAGCATCGGCAACATCGTTGGATTGCATAGGGATGGCCCTCGGCGCACCAGCAGGCGGAGCCGCGTTTGGCTTGGGCTCATCTATGGCTCCCACTTCAAGCCCAAGCTGTGTCATTAATTCGAAGTTTCGGCTCATGGGGAATTCCTTTCGCCGGATTGGGGCGTCGCGTTCATTGCTGCCGGCGGCGAAGGTAGCCCTGGAAGAAGGATTCTTTGTCCCACCTCAATGTGGTCTGGATCCGTGAGCTTCGGGTTGAGCGCCAGGATTTGATGCAGACGCTGAATGTCGAAGCCTCCCAGGTATTGCTCGGAGATATTTTGAAGTGTTTGGTCGGGTTTGACCGTAATTGCAAACGGCGTATTGTCTGGGGCGGTTTCTGGAGGTTTAGTTTCTTCGTTGTCTGCCGCAGCAGGCGCGGGGATTGACGCCACCGGAACCTTCGGGTCGTAGGCGGGGTCGTCGGCTGCCGCGTGCGACCAGGGTATCCAAGATCCCGTGAACCACAGCGCGGACAATACACAAACAATCAGCAGCGTCGCAGTTGCTGGAATCCAGAACTTCAACGCCGGTTTTTTGAGTTTCCGTTGTTCCGGCTGGCCGGGCTCTTCAGGCGTAGCCCGGGCCACGGCTGGTACCGGGGCTCCCGCTTGCGGAATCAATTGCAGGTCGGCGATCGCTTCGTGCGCCATTCTGGCGTCCACTTGCTTGCTATTCAGCGCTCGACATATGGACAGCGCGTTAAAACATAGGTTGTTGATGATCCGGGGAATGCCCCCGCTGGCCTCAGCAATTAACTTGAGCGCATCTTCTGTAAACAGCGGCTCGCCTTCATAACCCGCCAACTTCAGCCGGAAGCCAATGTAAGCGATGGTTTCCTCTGTCGAGAGCGGATTGAGGCGGCAGATCGTCGATATACGCTGGCGAAGTTGAACCAGAGAAGGGCGCATCAACTTATCGGAGAGCTGTGGTTGTCCCGAGAGGACGACTTGCATCAGCTTGCCCCGCGACGTCTCGAAGTTGGTGAGCAGTCGAACTCTCTCCAGCACTGCGTCCGACAGATTCTGGGCCTCGTCGATCACGACCACGAATTTACGTCCCGCTCGATTCTCTTTGGCCAGAGCCCCGGTCAATTGCTCGTGCATTTCGGAACTGCTCTGTGCCGGTGTGATACCGATGTCGCGGAAAATGTAGGCGACAAATTCCTTCGGCTCACACTCGGCATCAACATCGAAGAGAAACACAGTGCGCGCGGTTGTCCGAGCACCTTCGAGAAAACGACAGAGCAGCGTCGTCTTTCCCATTCCCGGGGGCGCAATCATTGCGGTAAAACCGCGGTTGCTCAAGAACCCGAACTCCAGCGAGGCCAGCGCCTCCCGATGCGTTCCGCTGAGATACAGGCATCTCGGGTCAGGGGTGGCCCCGAACGGATCCTGCTGAAAACCGAAATACTGCAGCAACATCACGCTACCTCCTCGGCCTTAGCCGCGCCTGCTGGTTCAATCAACGCCTCTACAGCCTGGTACATCTGCCATGCCGTGGCCCAGTGAACTTGAATCCCCCTCCGATTCGCCTCTTCCGCAACCCAGCGGAAGAGTTCGCTAAGAGCTCCTCCAAGCAGCGGGTCGAGATTTCTCTCCGCCGCTCCGTGAGTGTAGAGCTTGAGAAAGAGATCGTCGCCGATCATGGGCGCCAGATCGAACCACCGGCGCACCCGCGATTGCGTGGGCATATCGTAGCCGGCGATCTCTCCCGTCTCGACCCGCGGCAATGCTCGTTCGCCAAAACGCATTCCGAGCGGTCCGGTAATCATGAGCAAATCGCCCTGCCGACCGCCCCCAACCGTCGCTTCGATGCCGCGGTCGAAGGACTTTGGCCGGCCATCGCGATGGTTCGTGCACCAATAGATTCTGTTGACGACACGGCTTTGTGACACCGAGGGCAGCGAGGGCATGGTGAAATCGGCGTAACAGCCGAGATCGCTGAGCAGGCCGATTTCACCTTTGAGGCCGCACCATTTGCCATGCGGAAGTGAGTTGTCGAGCGCCCAGTTGCCATGAATAAAGCCGAAGGCAGTGCTGCCCTTGTGTCCTCGGAGCAATCCGTGATCGTTTCTCAAACGATGACAATATTCAGTGACTTTTCGAATAAAAGATTCGCGCCGCTCATTGTCGTGGTGGAGATGCACCTCGACGTCGGCGACGCCGAGATGCACCATTTCGGAAATGCCATCGAGCAGATCTCGCCGATACTCCTCTTGCGGATAAAAGAAAGTGTACTGGGGGCGCTGTCCTGCCGTGTCTCGTGGAGCGTCATCGGCAATGCGTGGCCAGCGCTCTCTCCACTCCGCGACTTTCCGCAGCGCCTCGCCGGGCGAATCACTCCGGCCCAACGGCTCGTAGTGGTCAGCGACAACAACCCAGGCACGCCTCGGCTTGGCCCCGCGCGCGGCTTTGCGCAGGCGATCCTTCAGATATGGCGCCAGCCAGATTTCCGCGTGTCGAGGTAGGTTCATCTATTTCTTCTCCCAAATGACCGGGCTTGCACCGCGTACATTTATCTGTTCACACGTTGGTCGGAGATACGGCTGCAAGACGCGGCCGAATCATGAGCGAAAGAATGCTCTCCACCGGCCCGCCAATCGACTTTGGCAGCGAGCGAGTAAGGAGGGTGAAGCGGGCCTGGTCTTCCGGCTCGAGCACCCGCATGAGATAGAACAGAACGAACAGCACAACCAGCGATGCGCTGCCGCCGAACAAGACTCCCCACAGCGGGGCAAACATCAAAGCAGCAAAATGCGCAATCAGCGCCGCGACAGTACTAATGAACGCAACTTTTGAAAGGAGCATCCAAGGCAGGCGCACGTGGAAAAGGCGAATGCCTATGGCCCACATGATTCCGACCGCGGTAATCTGGGCAGCGCCGTTGCCGATACAAGCCCCAACGGCGCCGCGGCTCGGAATGAGTGCGCAGGCGATTCCGATATCGACGATGCCGGCAAGAACCGTCGCCAAGATGACATAGCTCTGACGTTCAGCGCTCTGCAGAAGACTTTGGATAGGCGCGAGAAATGCCTTTGGCATGCAGAGCAGCGGGGCAACGGTTACAACCATGGCCGCGCCTCCGTACCGGTTGCCGTAAAGAACAAGCAGCGCCGGAGCGGCGAGAGCTACCGCGATGAAATGGATCGGAATGGACGTGAGGACTAGGTACCGGAACGAAGAAGCCATCAGTTGCGGCATCCTTGATTTATCGCGCCCAAGCTGAACGAAAATGGTCGTACTCGCGGCGGCCCCAAAGATGGTCGAGCTGAGGAGTAGATAGTTGCCCAGGCTGAAGGCGATGGAATAGAACGCGACCTGCCGGATGTCGGCACAAAGGCTTTTCAAGAGCAGAACTTCGCATCTCTCCCAAACAATCAGCGCCAGCAGCATCGTAATGACACTTTGCCAGGCATAAGCGGTCATCCGTTTTCGTAGCCCATCGGGAAGAGCGAGTGCTGAGTTCCAACGGAGAATGCGCGCCACTGTGGGGAAGAAACGGACAAGAAGGTCGGCGCTGCGCATAAGGAGCAGCGCGGCGCCAATCCCCGTAACACCCCAATGGAAGATCACAGCGGCCAAGATCGTGAAGAGATACACGATGGCGGAAACGATCGATCCCGGCACGTTTGTGGCAAGGTTCTCCGTCGCGCTGTTGGCTTGCGCCGGGACGGAGTTAACCATTGAGGGCCAGATGCTGAGAGCGATTAGAACCGCAGCCAGCCGGAATTGTGCATTGGCGTCCTGAAATACCCAGAGAACGATGGCCAGCGTAGCGAGAGAAGCGAGTCCGACCTGGAGTGCCAAAGTGCGAAAAAAGATGAGGCGAGCGGTTCCTTTGTCGCCGCTGCCGATGAACTCGGCCATATACTTCCGTGTCGCCGCAGGAATGCCGAGGCTACCTAGGTTGCCTACAACAGAGGCGACGTAGCTCACGTAAACGATATATCCCGTTTTCGTGGGGCCGAGAGTACGCGCAATCGCGATGGACGTGATGACGGTGACAACCGCGCTGACGATGTTCTCAACGCTGTACCAGCCGGTGTTCTTCGCTATGGTTTTTGTGTTCGACATACAGCGTAACTATGGATCCCTGGTTGCCGCCGCCGAGACGGCCATTTCGCGGTGAGAAGCGATATTGAACGAAACTTTAAACGCGTTTCCTGTCGAATCGCGGTGAAGCCTTAGCCCAGTCCTTGCAGTGCTGTCCGCGCGTCCTTTGCTGTGGACGAGTCGGGAGCCAACGACACGGCTTTCTTCAAATGAGTCGCTGCATTGCTTTTATCCTGAAGCTTGCTGTACACCATTCCCAGGTGATACTGCATGGCCGCGTCGTTTGGTTCGGTCTTGACTGCGTCCTCGAGCAGGTCACGGGCAAATCCATAGGCTCCTTTGTAGTAGTAGGCCCACGCCAGAGTGTCCGCTGAGTTGGGTGAGTTCGGCATACCCTGGCGAGCGGTTTGGGCAAGTGTCAGGGCCACATCGGGATTCTCTCCGTTCACCAGCATGCGATAGGCAAGATTGTTGGCCGCGATCGGTTGTTGCGGCTGGATTGCGAGCGACTTCCTGTAGTCGGCCTCTGCCTTGCTCAGATCCCCACGCGATTCCTCAAGAGTTCCCAGAATTGCCAGAGCCCCGGCATCGGTTGGATGCGCAGCGGACCACTGCTCCCAGGCGCCGATTGCGTTCGCTGTCTGTCCGCGTTGAACCTCGATTTGAGCGAACAGAAGTACAGCCTCGCCATCTCCGGAATTGAGCTGGATGGCCTTCTGGGCTGAAACCGCCGCGTCGTCAAGTTGTCTGTTCTGAATCTGCAACTGCGCAAGGAGATCGTAGAAGCCGCTGTTGCCGGGACTCTTCTCAATCTGCGCGTTCAAAAGAGCCAGCGCCTTGTCCGGTCGTTTTTGGTAGAGGTCGTAGCTCACCAGCAATCGGAGGGATTCGAAGGAATTGGGGTTATATTGCAATGCCTCTTCCAGCAGCGCGACTCCTTCCGGATAGCGCTTCTGCGCGAAGCGGAGTTTACCCAGTTCGACATAGGCCTGCGGACTTTGCGGGGCAATGTTCATGGCTGTCTTGAGGTCGGCCTCGGCCTTATCGGCCGCGTTGTGACTTAACTCGACCACGGCGCGCCACACATAACCCTCAGGCAGATGCGGCGCCGCAGCGATTGTCTTGCCAGCCACATCGGCCAGCAGATCCATGTCGCCGCGCTGACCTGCGATCCGCGCCAACTCCACCTCTGCTTCCAGGCTGGACGGGTTCAGATTCTCGGCCTGACGAAGGCTGCTTTCTGCTAGATTGATGTCGCCCTTGGCCAAAGCTGCCCTGCCCAGCCAATATTGGAGGAAAGCGTCCTTTGGAGAATCACGAACAGCATTCTGAAGAGCATTAACAGCGTCACCCGCTTTGCCGCTATTGAGAAGGACGATGCCATCCAGTCCTGCGACTTCAGGATCCTTGCTGTCTGTTTTCATCAGGCCTTCAACAACTGTTTGAGCGGTCCCGTAGTCTTTGGTCTCAAGAAGCACGCGTATATATCCCTTCTTCACAGAGATGTTCTTGGGATACTTCGCGGCAAGACTTGAGAACTCTGCCTTAGCCTTGTCCATTTGTCCGGAGCCTGCATAGTAGTCTGCCAGGATGCGGACCCCGCGTGGATCGCTGGCCAGGTCCTTCGATGCCTGCCGGAGCACTTCTTCAGCTCTCGGCCGATCTCCCTCTTTGAGGATGATGTTCGCGACATTTTCCCGTGCGGCAAGACTCTTGGGATCCGTAGCAATGGCATCCCAGCCGGTCTTTTCGGCGTCAGACAAGCGGCTTGTTTTTGCGTAGAATTCCGCGAGCAACAGTTTTGCGTTGACCGATTTCGGATCGAGCGTCACGGCCTTCTTTAGTTCATCTTCAACGGAAGCAGTCTGACTCGGATCACCCGACTGCAGGAGCGCTAGATCCTCGTGGAAGGCCGCCCGATTGGGATCGATCTGCAATGCACGCTGAATTGCAATCAAAGCCTGATCCTTTTGTCCACGCTTGAGCGCAATTGCGGAAAGCAACGCGTAAGCGTCCGCGTTGTTTGGCTGAGCTGCCAACACAGCATCGCCCTGCGCTTGCGCCTCATCGATCTTGCCGGCGGCGATCAGCAAATTGCCCAGGTCGATCCGAGCCTTGTAGTTCGCCGGTTGCAATTCCACAGTGCGCGCAAGTTCGGTGTACGCCCCGCTATATTGACCCAAGTGCACGTACGCCTGCGCAAGCGCATAATGCGCATCTGCGTAGCCTTTGTCGATCTTCAGGGCGTTCGAAAACTGGATGGCAGCTTCCCTGTATTTGCCTGCGGCGCTGTATCGTTGCCCGCTCTCCAGATATTTCTGCTTGCGCACGTTTGGATCGCCGTGGCATCCAGCGAACAGAGTGGCCGCTGCAAAGAGCACGATCACCCAAAAAGCTCCTCGCCGATTCATTTGGCCCCATCTCCCACCGACTTTTGCTTGAACTGTCTTAAGCGAGATTCTCATCGTTTTCCATCCTTGCCGGCTGCCATGTGTCCGAATACAGCCCGAAATCGTCTGCTAAAGCGTGTCGCCGTTCGGCGCTCCCCTCAATCCACTCAGTTCGGAATAAAGCGAGGGAGAACGGGTATAAGCTGCGCTGTAAATCTCTCTGCCCTTGTCTTTGCTGCTGGCGTGCCTTCTCCGGAACCAATTGGCGTAATCACCCTGACGAGCGCGCCATCCGTGCGATGCAACCTTATCGCGTCAGTGACTAGATAAACCTTGGCCATGTATTCATTGGCGACACTGCGCCCATGCGCCTGATACCAATAGATAACGAATTGACGACTTTCACCGTTGCCAATGATGTATTCGCCCACTTGATGGGCTTTGCCGTCTGCATCGTTCAGCATTACGTACCGCGAAGATTCAAAAGCCCAGCCCGCGCCTGGCAAGCAGTTCTTCGGCGAATGAATTGTGGCCCCAGTCCTTTGGGTCGGGAAGTAGCCGATGAAGAGGCCGATCGGCTGCACCTCTGCACCCTGGGTGTAAATGCGCGACAGGAAGTCTCCCGCCCCAAGGACGTCGCGCGTTTCCGAATCGATATCGACATCGGTTCCCGACCATCCGGCAACGGTTCGCGGAACTTGCGACAAGGGCTCGCTCGCCGGAATCAGGTCGGTATCTCCGCGGGCATGCAGCAGCAGCGCCGTTCCTGCCAAAAGCGCGACGACAATCCAGAAGCGAGAACTCTTCATGCTGGCCTCCTTCGCGCCGGGATGAGCATCATGGCGCGATGGACCGCGAAGAGACACGCAAGAGACACAAGAAACATTACCCAGCCGGAGAACTCGTGGAAGAAACCCTCTGCTTTGTCAGGATCCCAGTACTGGACGCACAGCCCAGTGCCGAATATGCGCACCGCGTTGGCCGCAATCGCGATGGGAATGCTGGCCGCCGCTAGAAACACCCGCCGCACGAAAGATTTCTCGAGAAAGTACCCATAGAAAATCGCCAGCGTGAAGAGGCTCATCAGGGAGCGGATCCCACTGCATGCCTCCGCCACTTCGAGCTTCATCGTCGGGAGTTCAATGACATTACCCTCCCGCAGAACCGGCACGCCGAATAAAGGGAGCAACGCACTGGCCAGCTTCGAAGCGAGGATCTGAAGCGGGAAGGTGATCGGGTTGAAGAGGATCGCCGGAATCGGAATCGCAAGGAGCAGCACCAACAGAGCAAAGCGGAGCTCTTTCAAGAGCTGCCACCCGCCAAAACTCAGCACAATCCCTGCCAACAGGATCACCAACGAAATCCGCGCCAGAAAAAGTTCAGCGCCATAGACACCCAGGAGCAGAACCGCGAGCCCCAGGCCGACAACCGCGACTCCGCTCCAGGAAGGAGCGAGGCTCGTGTTGAGCAGGGTCTTTCTCTTTTCCCACACCAGGTAGGCCGCAAACAGCGGAACCAGAAAGCCGTGAGAAAAGTCGGGGATCTGCCACCAGTCGGTTACAAGCTTCGCCAGCACGCGGTAATACACGGCCAGCGAGAGTACGCCGATGAGCGCCGAACCCCATGCAAAATGAGTGTTTTGCATCGACCAGGGGCTCTTCGAAATTGGTGGCGTCAGTGTGCCTTGGGCCATATTGTCCGTAAAGGAACCTGCAGCAATCCCATTCGGTACTCACTCCCTAGCAATCGGACTGCCGAAAGTGGAACCGCTCGATCCAAGCGAATTCGCAAGAATTTGGCCAGAACGGACCACCGTCCTTCCCACGCAAGGGGAAAACACTTTCCACTTTCCGGGGAAGAAAATGTCACAAATCTCACCCCGGAAAGGGAAACGATTTTCCTTTCTATAGGCCGCTATCCCTCTAAGAAAACCCCTCAAAAGCAGCGATACAGCATGGAATGTCCGTTCCACGACCTGTTCCACAGGTTTGGAAGCCGCATTGCTAAGGCAGGAGTGTTGCCCCAGGACCCTTCATGGTGGAGAGCACAGTTATCCAATGCGCGAGGCGGCAGACGAAACCGTTCGTTCCTGCAAGACAGTTTGCCCCAATCGAAGGGCAGATTCAGCGTGCAATCACCCGCATCGCCGAGAGCGACTGCCCGGTCCTGATCGTGGGTGAACACGGCGTCGGAAAGCGCTCCATTGCCGCGCAAATCCACGCACAGTCGCATCGGTCTCGCAGCAACTATATCGAGATTCCCAGCGCCGATGCTGATGCTCAGACGATCCTTGCAGCTTTTTCGACCAAGGGAACGGTCTATCTGACGGAGATCGGCGATCTAAGTCTTGACCTGCAGGAACTAATCATCAGTAACTACTTTCGCTCCGACCAGACGCCAAACAGTCGCCTCCTCTGTGGCACCAGCCGCGAACTCGTTGAAGAGATTAAATCCTCGCGCATCAGGGAAGACTTTTACTACCTGATCTCACCTGTGACGCTGCGCATTTCCCCATTACGCTGCAGGAAATCCGAAATCCTCTCCATCGCCGATGCTCTTTTGACGCAGTACTCCAAGCAGTTTGACCGTCCGAAGCCGGTCCTGCGAGAGGAGATCGTCGAGTTTCTGATGGAGCACACCTGGCCGGAAAACCTGCGTGAACTGCAGACTGCAATCAAGACATTCGTTGCCATCGGCGATCAGTCAATCTCCCTCGCGGCACTGAAGGCGGCGGCCTCGACCGCGAAGTCAAACGGGCGCCGCAAATCCCTGTCGCTGAAAGACGTCACGCGAGCCGCATCCGCCCAGATCGAACGTCAATTGATCTCCGAAGTTCTGGTTGCCACCGGCGGCAATCGCAAACGCGCCGCCGATGAGCTCGGGATCAGCTATAAGGCCCTCCTCTACAAGCTCAAGCAGGTCGGAGCAGAATACCAACCTGCTCCCAGCAGGAACGGAGTTGCGCTATGAAATTGGGAAGTCTTTGCGTTCCGGCGCTCCTTTTGGCGGGCCTTTGCCGCTATTCGCAGAGCGATGGATCCGCTGTTAATCCCACCCCGGCTGCAGCTTCGCCTCAGGGAGCGCCCAATACGGCCGCGGGAGCAAACTCCGACAGCTATGTCATCGGCGCATCCGACGTGCTAACTGTGACTGTCTGGAATCAGCCAACCCTCTCGGGCACCATTCTTGTCCGGCCCGACGGCATGATTACGATGTCGCTCATTGGCGATGTTCAGGCTTCCGGAATTACACCGCCGCAGTTGGCAAGTCAAATCGCAACAAAACTCAAGAAATACTATACCGACCCAAACGTCTCCGTCGTGATCAGCCAAATACACAGCAAACTTGTTTACTTACTCGGCGAAGTTGAAAAGAAGGGGCCAGAGGACATGACCCCCGGAATGACCTTGCTAAATGCGATTGCCTCCGCCGGCGGGCTTACGGATTACGCGAACACAAAAAAGATCTACATCCTGCGCGGCGAAGCCGGAATGCAGGAGAAGATTCCGGTGCGTTACAAGGATGCGTTGAAGGGCATCATTGAATGCAATCTGATTCTGAAACCCGGGGACACGATTGTTGTTCCCTAAGACGGCACATATGAAAACGGCACTTAAACTCCTGGCATTCGTTGTGACCGTGGCCAACGCGGCGCTTGCGCAAGTCGTGCCCGAGGCAACTGGCCCGGGACTGCCAGTCAGCGGAAAAGTGCACTATGACCTGCACTGTTCCGAGATCGGATATCTTGGCGGAAGTGTCAACGATTCGCAAAGTGCAGTTTTCTCCGGAAATGTCGATTACGCGAACTTGAGCGATCTCTTTCCGTTCAGTTTGCAAGAAGCCGGCGGCTACAGTTGGGCAGTTACCGGCACACCCTACGGAGTTGGTCCTTTTGACAGCCTCTCCCTCTCGCAGGGATTTGTTCGGCGCAAATGGAATCTCCAGTTCAGCGACAACGCAAGCTACCGGCAGGAAGCACCGACCACAAGCTTTTCGGGAGTCCCAGGCACCGGCGAACCAATCGGAGGGTCCACCACACCACCTTCGTCGAGCCAATCAATTCTGACGCTCAACACCACCACTGTCGATAATTCCGCGAATGGAGAGCTCGAACGTACGCTCAACTTCGCGACAAGCCTGAATCTCGGCGGAGATTCGGAATTGCTGCGCTACCCGGACGGGAATGGCATCGATACCGACAACGAGTCGGCAAATGCAGGGCTCACTCAGCGCCTGAATGCACGAAACTCACTTTCATGCCGCTACCTGTTCAGTGAATTTAGCTACCCCAGTGGCGACCACGGTCTTCCGACTACTTCGTTAATGACCAACTCAGCTCTCTTTGGCTACGAACGGCATTGGACCCGCCAGATCACGACGAATGGGGCTGTTGGGCCCGAGTGGGTCGAGGGGGCGAACAGTGCGATTGTGCCCTCCTCAACCAGGGTTTCGGGCAACGCGTCATTCGTGGACCAATTTCGGTTTGGCTCAGTCACCCTTAACTACAGCCACACAACGAGTGGGGGCGGAGGATTCCTGGTTGGGGGAGAGGTCGATTCCGCCAGTGGCGCCTTCTCAAGAGAGTTCAAGCGGAAGCTGACGACCGAACTGTCAGGCGGCTATATGCACACTTCTGGACTGGGTGCTCAAGGGAAGATCGACAGCGAGTATGGAGCGGCGATGGTTACCTGGCGACTAAGCCGGTATTTCACGGCCTTTGCGAGTTACACAGCGAACGATCAATCGTCGAGTTCCGCATTACCAAGCAACGCACTCAACCAAATGTTGCAGGTCATCAGCGTTGGCATCGGGTTTTCGCCTCGTGAAAGACACCTCGAAGGTCAATAGATTTTGAAGGGAGTCGTATGCTCGGGCATCGCGAACTTACAGTGGAAGATTACGGCGGGATCTTGAAGCGGCGATTCTGGCTGATTCTGATCTCCGCAATCGCCTTCCTGGGAGTTGGCATTGGCGCCACCTTCGTAATCCCACCCCAGTTCGTGTCGCAAACGCTCGTGCTCATCGAGCAGCAGCAGGTTCCCACAGACTATGTGACGCCCGTAGTCACACAGGACCTCGGCGAACGTCTGGCCTCAATGAGGGAGCAGATTCTGAGTCGCTCACGCATTCAGCCGATCATCGAGCAATTCAATTTGTATGCCGGCCACGGGGCCACCATGGACGACCGCGTCGAATTGACGCAAAAGGCCATCGGGGTAAAGCCGATCCCGACGAGCCAGTCGTCGCATGGAATGCCGGGCTTCTTCATCACCTTCAAGGCACAGGATCCGCGCACTGCCCAACAGGTTTGCGGCGAAATCACCTCACTCTTCGTCAGCGAGAACCTGAGCGCCCGCGAGCAATCCGCGGAAGGCACGACTGACTTTCTGAAGCAACAACTATCGGATGCGAAGGCGAAGCTTGACGACCAGGACGCCAAGCTTGCAGCTTTCCAGGAAAAGTACTTTGGCATGCTTCCCGAGCAAGAACCGTCGAACATGAACACTCTTCAGGCGCTGACAGTTCAGCTTGATGCCGCCACACAATCGGTGAATCGATCTCAACAAGAGGTGACCTTTCTTCAGTCCATGGTCACGCAGCAGACGCACGAATTGCAGAATGCCGAGCCCGTCGCCGGCGGCGTTTCAGTGGATGACCGCCGAACGGAGCTGAAGAATCTCATTGAACAAAAGCAGGCATTGGTGGCTGTCGAAACGCCGGACAACCCTGATGTGGTTGCGATCTCGCGCAAGATTGCCGACCTTCAGGCCGAGATTGCGCACGCCCCCGCAGAGCCAAACCCGGCTCCGGCTGCATCCACCCTTCACTCGCCCGACCCACCCCAACTGCTTCAGCTAAGAGCTCAGCTGAACGGGGCGCAGATGGCCCTGGCTGCAGCAAAACAGGAGCAAGGCCGGATTGAGCAGCAAATTCGCTCCTACGAGTCGAAGCTCCAGTCGAGCCCGGCGGTCGACGCCGAATACAAGCAACTCACGCGCGACCATGAGACAGCCTTGACGTTCTACAACTCACTGCTGACAAAGATGAACGAATCATCCATGGCAACCGCCCTTGAACAGCGTCAGCAGGGCGAGCAGTTCCGCGTGATGGATCCGCCTAATCTCCCGGACGCACCGACATTCCCGAACCGTCTTGTCTTTGCCGGCGGAGGCTTTGCGATCGGATTGGTTATGGGGCTGCTGATTGCGGGGTTGCTCGAATACCGAGATACCTCGCTGCGCAATGAAAGAGACATCTGGGCGTTTACCAAGTTGCCGACGTTAGCCACGATCTCACG
>Ga0181538_10002156_pt1 | contig 20879 bp, 18 predicted proteins | sample PEATcosm2014_Bin_40_FD_119773 | JGI IMG/M metagenome (GOLD analysis project Ga0181538, IMG submission 119773) | Peatland microbial communities from MTU Mesocosm Facility, Houghton, MI, USA - PEATcosm2014_Bin23_30_metaG | ecosystem: Environmental > Terrestrial > Soil > Wetlands > Peat | place... | reverse complement strand
GAATGTCGGTCTCTCGCCCGTTGGCCAATCGATCGGGCCGCCATCCTCAGTGATGCCAGCCACCTCATTCATATGAAAGCCATACTGATGGCTCGTCCATGCATCCCAAAAGAATATCGCCAGACCTACAGCCAGAAGAACCAGACTGGTGGAGCCGAAGACTTTTCTCGTCGTGCTCATGTAGTGGTCAAAAATATGCCTCCCGGATGCCCCAGGCAAGGCTGCGGCTGGATGAAGGCCCAGGCCAATCCGGAAGGCCGTTATGCCGTGAAACCTCTTATCTTTCGTTCGCAGCGGCTTTGAATCACCTTCGCAACAGCTGCCGCAACGGGGTGATCGGTTGGCCGGCCGTGACTTGCAACTCGATGAGACGCTGGGGCTGAACTGTGCCTGGTATGCCGATATTGTTCTCACCCTGACAACATGAGTCGGCAAGAGTCAGCCCGGCGGGTTCGTGGCTGCAGATCAATCCCGGTGTTGACTGCTTTTGTAACCTCGCGGCACGAATTATCGGGCTGGCTGGAAACGAATGTTCATCCACCAGCGATGCGGACGCCTGGCGGAGACCTCTCCGGCGATGCAGCATGACCCGAATTGGCCTGAGGACGTGCTGAAGGTGGACGCCGATCAGGATGGCGTCGGCGGCGACGATGCGGCGGACTGCCTGAGGTATCTGGTGGCGACGAAAGCCCGCTCAATTTCCCAGAGGAAATTGAGCGGGCTGTGAGTGACCTTGGTGCCGGGTCACGGCGGGGAGGCGCCAGGCCTCGCCCAATTCCACCGCATGTGTCGTCTATCGTTCAGGCTGCCAAGGACTGAGGTGCGGCCTCTTTATTCACTTCGTTAGCGGCGCGTTTAATCAGCATTGCAACGGCGTTCGGCTGCGACACGTAGATCGCGTGGCTGCCGGCAACCTCGACGACTGTCGAACCCGCTCGCTTGGACATGAAGCGCTGGGCTGGCGGTGGAATCATCTTGTCCTCGGTGGCGACCAAATACCAACTCGGCTTGGTTCTCCATGCCGCCTGACTGATCGTGCCGCTGAGTGCTTCGACGCCCCAGGGGACTTGAGAGTCAGCCATGAACGCGGCCTTTTCGGGGTCCACGTCGCCAGCGAATGAGGCAGGGAACTTGGCTTTGTCGAGAAACAGAAAGCCGTCCTGCGGTGGTAGTATCGGCGGCACGGGAGCTCCAGGCGGTGGGTTCTTGATCAGCGAGGATACCGACTCGCCCTTGTCCGGGGCGAACGCGGTGATATAAACAAGCCCCGCGACCTTTGGATCGTTGCCGGCTTCTGTGATTACCGCTCCGCCGTAGGAGTGGCCAACGAGAATCACGGGGCCGCCAAGCGTCGCCAGGACGCGCTTGGTTGCGGCAACATCATCTGCGAGGGATAACGTTGGGTTCTGAACTATGCTCACGTTGTAGCCGTCTTTCTTGAGAAGTTTATAGACTTCTTCCCAACCGGAGCCATCCACGAAGCCGCCGTGGACGAGAACTATTGTCTGCACAGTCGAATCAATTCTTTGAGCCATATTAATGTCCTTTCTTTGTTTAAACGTAACCAACCACGCCACCCACTATTTGTCAAATTAACGTGGACAACATGCTCAGCTAATGGTGGCGTGAGTCGTCTTCCTGCCGCGCCTGACTTTCCCCCCACCGGCGCAGTGCGGGCAAATGGCGTGAAGGATGCCTGCGAACCGGCGCGCGCGCTGCGTGGACGGCGGGGGCGCAGGGGCCGGGCCGCCGCTCGCCAGCAGTGAGCGGAACAGGTTGTGTCAGACTATAATGTTTGAATTACGCGGGGGACTTCCTAACATGCGGCCACGACGAGAAATACAACCTCATGCCGACGTTGAACTGGCATAAGCGGGAAGAGGCGGTGCGGGCCGCGATGCGCGCGCCTTACCGGCTGTTGGAGCCGGTGGCCGAATTGTCTTACGGCAATGCCGACAGCGAGAACCTGCTCATTCAGGGCGATAACCTCGATGCGCTCAAGGCCCTGCTGCCGTATTACGCCGGGCGCGTCAAGTGCATCGCCATTGATCCGCCGTATAACACGCAAAGCGCGTTCGAGCACTACGACGACAATCTGGAGCATTCGACCTGGCTCTCGCTCATGTACCCGCGCCTCGAACTGCTCCGCGACATGCTCGCCGAACTGGACGAGGATTGGTGGCTGGGTGACGGGGCGCTGACCGATGTGGAAAAAGCTCTTATCGAGCAACGTTTCCGGGATCTGGAGGCCAACTCGCACGCCTCCGGCCTCTGGGACGAAGCCAAGCTCCGGCTCATGGCTCCGTTCGATCCGAGAGCTGCCGGGGCCGGGATCCCTTTGCCGATTCAGCCGGGGAATTTCGGTTTGGGACACCGGCTCGCAGCGCAATAAGGACTCGGGAAAGGGTGATTGCCGGCGTCTCCACGGTTTCTGCCGCTCTCAGGTTACTGGGCCGAGCCGGTTTGGCGGCCTCCCGCTGCCGAACGGGTAGAATCCGGTTCATCCGAAAGCGTCAATAGTAAGAACTTGCTCCGGTTTTTGTTTTGGAGATGGCCGAAGCGTTTAGCGGCCCTTGGCAGCAGTGACAATTCAACTTGCCTTTCTCGGCGAGGAAAGCTAGCGTTCAGCCGTATCTGCGAAGATAAGCAGCACTCGCAGCTTACTCTGCGCTTGTTGCGCTCCGTTGAGCGATGACACGCTCGCGGAGCTTTGTTTTCAGTTTGGCATTTGGGGATCAGGGCCTGGTTGTCTGCGCTTATGAGGCGCAGGAACGGTTTTTAGCGGCTCTCCAGCCTCCAGACCCGTTCCCTGAAATTGGCACTGGTACAGAGCGGTAATGGGTTTCGCCTTCGTCATGCTGGCCGCCCCAAACGCTCGCCGCGCTGTCCTGCTCCGTACCAGTAAATCATTCACTCGATTTTCTTTTCTTCTTCTTCTTCAATAATCCAGGTCGCTTTAATCCAATTGCAAATTCGACCATATTCGGCCTTGGAGAGAAACAGCGGGCATTTAAGCGTCACCTTCTTCGTTTTATCCTTATCCAAGTACACTGAGTTTTCCTCTAAGGTGCTAAATTCTTTTGGAAGGATTTCAAACGGAACCCGTTCAGGTTCCGGTGTCGGCTGATTGGCTTGGGTACCTGCCGGGGGCTTTTCGGCAGCTATGGCAGCATTACAATGCAAAAACCCGCCCGCATCAACGGCACCAATAAAGTTGGCGCTGCGGATAAAGCATCCGGCAAGGGCGTTCTTCTTGCTAACCGGGATACCTGCTTCTGTGTGGATGATGTTCCCGAGCATCTCAATCGTCGGCAGCTTTGCGCCGTCAAATTTTTCCACTAGACCCGAAAAGGCTTTTGGGAAAGTAAGCAGCTTAATGGCTGCGGCTTTTTGACCATTTTCAACAATGGGGTAGAAATACTCCCTTCCGAGATCGGTGAGACCATAAGCCCCCCGGCCCTCGATAATCCCGAATGCTTTGGCCGCTGCGATCCTTTGAAAATAGCTAGGGCCGGTCTCGGCATATTTCAGGTGTTTCGCTAGCAAGCTTCTGGCGATAGGCACATTGCCGCCGCCCAAATCACGCACACCCTCTCCGACTTTGATGGCCTCGGCCAAATCGTAAATCGGATACGACGCCTCTGTCTTTAGATTGCCATTGTCTTTCTTAATGTTCACTGACACAACTTATACCAGTATTGTAGATTTGCACAACAAGAATCGTAGATACATATTCATGTGTGTTGTAAGTGACTATGGCACAGCATGATACAAATACGCCAAAATGATTGTCGTGGATTGTTTTCGATAGGTACTGTTCGCACAATGTCGTTTTTGACCACGCGCTCGATGTTCTACGCGACAATCCAACGTTGCCAATACTGAGAATAATGTTGACGCAGCTCAGCAATGGCCCAACACAGTTTTCTTGAGGCGGCGCGGTTTAACGGATCGCGAGCGGCATTGAGAACGCACCTAAGGCAGTGCCGAACGAATGGCGGAAGCCGTACGTGCCGCTCGACAAGCTCGCCGAGACGCCATACGTCTGCCTGCGCCTGCCGACGGCGGCGGCAAAACGTTCCTGGCCGCCCGAGCCGTGAAGGTCGGGGCGAAGTTCCTTGAGCGGGAGAACAATCCGCTGGTCTTGTGGCTCATGCCGACAAATGCCATCCGGCGGCAGACCTTGGAGACGCTGAACAACCCGAAGCACCCGAACCGGGAACAGTTCAACATTGATTTCGACGGCAAGCTGCGGATTGTCGATATCGGCGATTTCAGTTTGCTGACGTCGCAGGAATTGCGCGACAAGGCGTGCATTGTGGTGGGGACCTTTGCCGCGCTGCGCGTCCAAAAGGTGGAAGGGCGGAAGGTGTACGACCACCGCGAGGACCTGGAGCCGCACTTTGCCAGCATCCCGCCCAACACGCCGGGGCCGGAGTGCCAGACGGACGGGCCGGATCAAGTTCTCGTTTGCTAACATCCTGGCGCTGGTCAGGCCGCTGGTCATCGTGGACGAGGCGCACAACGCGACCTCGGGTCTCAGCTACGAAGTGCTGCAACGGATCAATGCGAGCTGCGTCGTCGAGTTCACGGCGACGCCGGCGGAGGACAGCAACGTCCTGCACCATGTCTCGGCATCGGTGTTGAAGAGCGAGGAGATGATCAAGCTGCCGATCATGCTGACCGAACACGCGACATGGCAGGAGGCGCTGACCGACAGCATCCTGACGCGGCAGAAGCTGGCAGATCCAGCCCGGCAGGAGCCGGACTTCTCGCACTGGCCACCGGCACCTTCTACCCCGATTTCTTCGCCAAGCTTAACGACGGGCGCGTGTTGCTCGTCGAGTACAAAGGCGAGCATTTGGTCGAGCACGAGCAGCAGAAGAAGAACATCGGAGAACGGTGGGAAAGCACGAGCGGTGGAAAGGCACTGTTCTTCTGGGCCGTGAAGAAGGACGAGCATGGCCGTGATGTGCGCCGCCAGCTTGAGGATAAACTCGGCAAGTCGTGCCGAGTTTTCGTCGGGCTCAGCAACACGGTCAGCGGACGCTCTGCACCGGGGGTTCCGCTAGTGAGTACGTATCGTATCCCTGGCGTACACCTAGCCACCAGCTATCCAGTACCTATCCAGTACCTATCCACTCCCTATCCGACACCTAGCCGACACCTAGCCGACACTTGGCAAATGGCTGAAAATCAGGCGCTTGGAGTCAATGCACTGGCTGGCGTGGAAACTGGCCAAATTCAGTAGTTTGTGAATGCCGCAGGCTGCCTCGGCTGGCGGGGCCTCTGCCACGAAGGGGAAGGAAGAAGGAAGAAGGATGAAGGATGAAGGCCGGGCTAGAGTTCCTCAAGGCCGGGAGTGATGCGGGATGCGTGATCCGTGACTGGGCGCCAAAGCCGCGCGCAAGCCACGTACATGCGTGGTACAAGCCAACTAGAAGCTTGGCATGGGCCATGTGATTCTGTGCAGACCGGGTATTGGCCATCCTCGGCCCGCGATTCTCCTTCCGCCCGCCCACGGGCCGTGGTTTGGCCGGGCGGGGCAGGGCGCAGGGCGGCTGCCGCATAGGGCTTAAACCCAAGACTTGCGGACCAGCCACACTTTGATGACCTGGGTCAGGCCCACATAGCAAAGCAGGGTGATCAGCAACAACAGCCAGTAAAGCGAGGGCAAGGGCACAAAACCCAAGGCAGCCGCCAGCGGGGAAAATGGCAGCCAGGCCCCGAAGGCCATGATGAGCAGGGTGGTCATGGTGAGCTGCCAACTTGCGCGCGATTGGACGAAGGGAACCAGGTTGGTCCGAATCACGTGGATGATGAGCGTCTGCGTCATGAGCGATTCGACAAACCAACCGGTGTGGAAGAGGGCCGCCGCGTATGTTTTTTCAGGGTCGGTTATCCCGGCGTAGCGCGCGGCCACATCGGGCGGGGGCACGAGTCCGAGGTCGTTGCACTTAAAGACAAACCACATCAAGAAGTAGGTGGTGTAGTCGAAGATCGAGCTGATCGGGCCGATGAAGACGATGAACTTGGCGATCTCGCCCATGTTCCAGGGCCGGGGCTTGGCGATCAGTTGGGGGCCGACGTTGTCGGTGGGAATGGGCACCTGGGAGAAATCGTAGAGCAGGTTGTTGCTGAGCACTTGGATGGGCGACATGGGGACGTAGGGGAGCCAGGCGCTGGCGCCAATGACGCTGAACATGTTGCCGAAGTTCGAGCTCGCTCCCATGCGGATATACTTGAGGATGTTGACGAAGACCTTGCGGCCCTCCACCACGCCTTCCTCCAACACCATCAGGTTCTTCTCCAGCAGGATGACATCGGCCGATTCCTTGGCGATATCGACGGCGTTATCGACGGAGATGCCGACGTCGGCGGCCCGCAAGGCCGGGGCGTCGTTAATCCCATCGCCCATGAACCCGACCACGTGGCCTTTGCGTTGGATGGCCTGCACAATGCGCTGCTTGTGCGCCGGCGAGAGGCGCGCGAAAACGTCGGTGGTCTCGACGGCCTCGGCCAGTTGGGGGTCAGTCATCGTCTCGACCTGGTTGCCGAGCAGGATCTTCTGCGCGTTGATGCCGACCTCGGTGCACACCTTGCGGGTGACGAGGTCATTATCGCCGGTCAGAACCTTGACGGTAATGCCGTGCTGGCGCAGCACGCTGATGGCCGTGGCGGCAGTCTCCTTGGGCGGGTCAAGGAAGGCGAGATAGCCGGTCAGGACCAGCTCGGCTTCGTCAGCTTTGGCATAGGCCGCCTTCTTGTCCACTTTCTTCGTGGCGACAGCGAGCACGCGGAAGCCGTCTTCGCTGAGATCGTTGACCTGCTCGATGAGGTCGCCGACGAGGATGGGTTCCATCGGGTAGATGTCGCCGTCGCTCTCGAACTGGGTGCATTTGGCAAAGACGGCCTCCGGGGCGCCCTTGGTCAGCAGCTCGCGCTGTCCATCGGGCCTTTCCACCACGACGGACATCATGCGGCGGGTGAAGTCGAAGGGGATTTCGTCTATCTTGCTGAACTTATCGAGCGAGAGCGCGCCGTGCAGTTCCTGGTGGTGGAGCACCGCGCGGTCGAGGATGTTCTTCAGGCCGGTCTGGAAGTGGCTGATGAGGTAGGCATCCTGGAGCACCGTCTGGCTTTCGCTCTTGAAGACGTCGCAATAGATTTCGAGGATGACATGGTCCGCGGTGAGCGTGCCGGTCTTGTCGGTGCAGAGCACGTTCATGGCGCCGAAGTTCTGAATCGAGTTGAGGCGCTTGACGATGACCTTCTTGCGGGACATCGCCAGCGCGCCCTTGGACAGGCAGACCGAGACGATCATCGGCAGCATCTCCGGGGTTAGCCCGACGGCTACCGCCAGGGAGAAGAAGAACGCCTCCTTCCAATCGTGTTTGAAAAGCCCATTGATGACGAAGACCAGGGGCACCATTACCGCCATGAACCGGATCATCAGCCAGGTGTACCTCTTCACGCCGCGGTCGAATGCGGTTTCGACCTGCTGGCCGGCCAGGCTGCGGGCCACCTTTCCGAAATAGGTCTGCACGCCGGTGGCGACAATTACCGCCGTGGCCGAGCCGCTCTCCACGCTGGTCCCGAGGAAGCAGGCGTTCGAGCGCTCGATGGAGGAGACGTTGCCGCGCAGGTCAGCCGCGTCGGTCTTCTCGACCGGCATGGATTCGCCGGTCAGCGTCGCCTGGATGACGAACAGATCTTTCGCCGACAGGAGCCGGACGTCGCCGGGGATCATGTCGCCGGCGGAGAGCTTGACGATGTCCCCCGGCACGAGCTGTTGGAGGGGGAGTTCCCTGGCCTGCCCGCCGCGCACCACGGTGGCGGTAACGCTGATCATCGCCTTGAGTTTGGCGGCGGCAGTGTTGGCCTTGGTTTCCTGGACAAAGCGGAGAGTTACGCCCAAGACCACCATCAGCAACATCACCACGCCGGCCCTGAAATCCCCAGTGGCGAAAGACAGCGTCGCCAGCACGGTCAACAGAATCACCAGCGGGTTGCGCGCGGCGATATACAGCCGCTGCGGCCAGCCCTCATGCTTTTCGCGGCCGACTTCGTTGGGGCCGTATTGCTCCAGGCGCGCGGCGGCTTCCTCCTCCGTCAAGCCGGCGGGCGAGGTGCCGAGCGATCGCAATACCTCGGCGCTGTCCTTCGTCGCCGCATCCCGGGCGAGATCGGACTGGCTAACAATGGTTGGGCTGGTCAAAGCCGGCATAAACTTTTTCAACGGCGCGCCGTCCAAGATTCTCCGTCTTGGCCCGCTCGTCCATCTCAAAGTGGCGCGGGAACTGGCCTTGGCGGAGCGCGCCCGTCCCCGGGCGCAGCATGCACCGAATAGCCCGACGAGCCCGATTTCATCGCATCTCCGTTACTTTCCAACATTGCTGCGCCCGAGGACGGGCGCACTCCGCCAACTTTGCTTCCGCCGTCACTGACCCATTACCTCAAAACCCCGTCGGGGACTTGCGCAACTCCCCCTTGCGTGGAAGACTAATTGCCTCAAACTGACAGACATATGGCGCAACACAGACTATGGTTGAATTGATGGCAAATCCGGCAATGAAAGAGATCGACCCCTACCTGGAGACGTTTGAGCGGTTCGAAGCGCAAGCGAAGCAGCCGCCGTGGGTGTTCCCGCTGCGCAAGGCGGGCATCACCCGCTTTGCCGAGCTGGGGTTTCCGACTCTCGAGCAGGAGGACTGGCGGTTCACGAACGTGGCGCCCATCGCCAGGCTGCCCTTCAAACCCGTCTTTCAGGTATCGTCCGACAGCCTCACGCCGGAAGCCGTTGCCCAGTTCACCTTCGGCCGGCTGGATGCCAGCCGGCTGGTGTTCGTGAATGGCCACTACGCCGCCGAGCTCTCGACTGCGCCCGGGCCGCAGCCTGCGGGTGTGATCGTCAGCAGCCTGGCCGCGGCGCTGGCCAGCGATTCCGGACTGCTCAAGCAATATCTGGAAGGCTACCCACAAGGCGAAGATAACCCGTTTGCGGCGCTCAACGCGGCCTTCTTCCAGGACGGCGGCTTGATCTATGTTCCCGCGGGCAAGCGCCTGGAGGCGCCGGTGCATTTGCTGTTCATCTCGACGGCGAACGAGGCCGGGGCCACGTCGCAGCCGCGCAACGTGATCATTGCTGAAAAGGGCAGCCAAGTGACAGTGCTCGAAAGCTATGCCAGCACCGGCGAAGGCTCTTATTTTACGAATGCGGTGACCGAACTGATCCTGGGCGAAGGGGCAGTGGTCGAGCACGCCAAATTCCAGGACGAAAGCCGGAACGCGTATCACATGGCGGCCATCCACGCCCGGTTGGGGCGGGGCTGCAACTTCATTGCGCACTCGATTGCCACGGGGGCACGCCTGTCGCGAAACAGCATTCACACCGCCCTGGCTGGTGAAGGGGTCGCGTGCGTCTTGAACGGGCTTTACCTGACGCGGGGCGACCAGTTGGCCGACCATCACATGGTGGTCGAGCACGCCCAGCCGCATTGCACCAGCCATGAGTATTACAATGGCATTTTAGACGGCCACTCCAAAGGCGTGTTCCACGGCCGCATCCTCGTACGCCAGGCGGCGCAGAAGACCGATGCCAAGCAGACCAACAAGAACCTCCTGCTGTCGGATGACGCGACGGTGGACACCAAGCCGCAGTTGGAGATCTACGCGGACGATGTGAAGTGCACCCACGGCGCGACGATCGGACAGTTGAACGAGGAGTCCATCTTTTACCTGCGCGCCAGGGGAATCGGCGCGGAGACTGCCCGGCGCATGTTGATCCACGCCTTCGCGGGCGAAATCATCGAGCGTATCCGGCATGCCCCGGCGCGGGATGAACTTGACAAGCTGGTATGGGAGCGGCTGGAACAGCACCCGCGCATCGGAGAGAAGAAGTGTGTTTGACGATCTGAATGATCTATATCAGCAGGTCATTCTCGACCACTGCAAGCAGCCACGAAATTTCCACGAGCTGACCGGCGCGACCCGCTCGGCGCAAGGCCATAACCCTCTTTGCGGCGATCAGTTGAAGCTTTACCTGGCCATGGACGGAGAGGTCATCAAAGACATCAGCTTCCTCGGGTCGGGCTGCTGCATTTCCAAGGCCTCCGCCTCGCTCCTGACCGAAGCGGTCAAAGGCAAGACCCGGGTCGAGGTGCAAAAGATGTTCGAGCTGGTCCACGAGATGGTGATGACCGGCCGGGTGGTCGGAGACGTGGGCAAATTGGCCGTATTTGCCGGTGTGCACAAATTCCCGGCCCGCGTCAAATGCGCCATCCTGGCCTGGCACGCTGTCATGGCGGCCCTGAAGGGCGGGGGCCAGCCGGTGAGCACTGAGAACGACGAGACGTGACGACGGCAACTCCGCCCGGTGAGTCGATCCTGCACTCGCAACCACAACCAGCCCGCAAGGCGACAAGAGCTGTCTAATCAGCTATACTCTCAATCGTTGATTATATGAGCAGCGAAGAGCCAGTTACATTAACGCGCGATGTTGAGGCCGCCGTCATCCCGGTCGGCGAGCGGGTAACCCTGCAAAAGGGCGGGCAGGCCTATATCACGCAAACCCTGGGCGGCAGTTACACCGTCATCGTGAACGGAAACATGTTCCGCATCGAGGGCAAGGATGCGGACGCCCTCGGGCTGGAAGTGGCCGCCAAACCCGCCAGCACCGGCGCCCCGGTCACGCAAGAGCAGCTTGAGAAAGAAATCTGGAACCAGTTGCGCTCCTGCTACGACCCGGAAATCCCGGTCAACGTTGTCGATCTCGGCCTGATCTACGATTGCCACCTCACGCCGGTGTCCGCCGGGAGCCATCGCGTGGACGTCAAGATGACGCTCACGGCGCCCGGCTGCGGCATGGGGCCGATGCTCGCCCAGGATGTGCAGAACAAGCTGCTCAGTTTGGAGGGCGTGGACGATGTGGCCGTCGAGCTGGTCTGGGACCCGCCCTGGAACCAGGGCATGATGACCGAGCAGGCCAAGCTCCAGTTGGGGTTGATGTAGGGTTGGTTATGATTACTCAAGCAGCGGTTCCAACAACGCGGGACAAAATGCCTGACTGGTCAGCTATCCGGGCCGACTTTCGGATCCTCGATCAGCAGGTGCACGGCCAGCCTTTGATTTACTTCGACAACGCCGCCACCACGCAGAAGCCGCGCGCGGTGCTCGAGGCCCTGCGCCGCTATTACGAGCACGACAACGCCAATGTCCATCGCGGCATTCACGAATTGAGCAACCGCGCCACCTCCGCCTTTGAGGCCGCACGGACGCGTGCCGCCCAGTTCATTAACGCTCGCAGCGCGGACGAAATCATTTTCACGCGCGGAACCACCGAGGGCATAAATCTCGTCGCCCAGGCGTGGGGCTCGAAGCACACTAAAGCCGGCGACCGGATCATGCTCACCGAGATGGAGCACCACAGCAATATCGTCCCCTGGCAACTCTTGGCTGAACGTACGGGGGCTGAGCTAGTTTACCTGCCCATTGCTGGCGATATCGGCTTGCTCGACTTGAGCCGCGTCGAGGAGATCCTGACCAGCAAGGTGAAGCTGCTCGCGATGACCCACATCTCCAATTCGCTCGGCACGGTGAATCCGGTGGCCGACCTGTGCGCGCGGGCGCGCCAGCTCGGCGTAACCACGCTCGTCGATGCCGCACAAAGCGCCGGGCACAGGGCGATCGATGTCCAGGAAATCGGCTGCGACTTCCTCGCTTTTTCCGGCCACAAAATGTGCGGGCCGACCGGCATCGGGGTGTTGTATGGCCGCCAGGAAATGCTCGAAAGCATGCCGCCGTATCAGGGCGGCGGGGAGATGATCTTAAACGTCGAGTTCCAGCGGAGCACCTGGAAGCAACCCCCGCACAAGTTCGAGGCGGGCACCCCCGACATCTCCGGTGCCCTCGGGCTGCACGCCGCGATGGATTACCTCGACAAAGTCGGACGGCTTCACATCGCGCAACACGACCAGGAGCTCGGCGCGTACGCATACGCCCAGCTTTCCCGGCTCAAGCAGGGCATCCGGCTATTCGGCCCGCACATCGGACGCGCCGGGCTTGTGAGCTTCCTGTTAAAGGACATCCACGCGCATGACGTGGTGACCGTCGCCGACCAGCGCGGTGTCGCATTGCGCGGCGGGCACCATTGCAACCAACCTTTGATGCGCAAGCTCGGCGTCGAATCCACCGCTCGCGCCAGCTTCTACTTCTACAACACGACGGCGGAGATTGACCGCTTCGTGGAGGTGCTGGGCGAAATTCAGAAGTTCTTCGGCGCGTCTTAAACGAGCGTTCCGCGCCAGTTCCAGACCCGGGTGCCTGCCGCCGATTGATCGCAAGCCCGGCTTATCAAAAGTGAGAACACATTGAAGTCTGGGCGAATCTGGATGGAAATGGAGCTTGGTTGCCGTTCATTCTAACAGAAGCCCGTAAAGACCACGAAGTTCTTTATTGCCAGCGCTATCTTCTGTGGCCCCTGCTGCTCCAAGGCTGCGCCAGACCATCCTGCGGGCCGCGCCGGAGCCTCACCGTTGCCTCGCCGTAGTGCCTCTGATCCGGATCAGAGGTACTACGGCGAGGCAACGGTGAGGAGACGGGCATGTAAGTGGGAGTGGGGCGCCAGAATAGCGAGGGTCGCGGGACGAGTGGCCTGGCCTTTCGGGGAACTAACGGTCATCACGGCACACCTGAGCAGGGACAGTCGGCTGGTTCGCGACCCCACGAAAGCCGCGGCTGATGCCGTTCGCATCGGCATCCATCGGTTCCTCCGCAACCTGGTTGTGCGGGGCGACATGGCCGTCAGCCCGCTGCGGGTCCGGCAGGCTTTGCGAAGCATCATGGGCGCTACCTGCTGGCGCTACGCCGTTACGCGGCCCCCGGAGCCTGGAAGGCGAGAGGCGAGCTGACCGGTCGCCTGCTCTACGACCCGCCCGCCGAGATTCGCTGGGCGGTGAGCCGGTAGCCGGGTTTCCGATGCGACAATTCTTGTCGCCCCATAGAGGGTGATAGAGCTGGCGGAGCAGGAAAGGGGGAACGGTGAGAATTCCCGGCAGCCAGTCCTTCAAGAGACCCTCGGGCCGGCCATGCGCCGCATTGCCGTCATAGGGCCGGCTGTCCTGACCCCGAACAGCGATTACGGAAAATGGACACGCCTCAGTGTTCCTCCCCATCCCGGGTTCGCGCGCGCGTTGGCATGCCGCCGCCGGATGCCTCGCTAAACGGGCATTTCCTAAGCCTCCGTCCGCCGGAGTAGAAAGGAGCGCGTGAGCAATTTCCCCTGCCATCGTGGCATCGCAGTTGCTTGCGGGACTTTATGATGGATTTCGCGCTTAGTATTTTGGCGCTGCTCGCCGGCGGTTTCGCTCTTGAACTCTATTCCGCAGCTTGGACTCCGCTCGGCCATCAAGATGAATTCGGACCCCACCTGGGCGCCGAGGCGCAGTCCCTAGCCCCCGAATGCCCAAGTGAGAAGCTGAGCTGAGTCAGCCCTCGAAGGCTGACGGCTGTAAACAGATTTGTCTTCCGCCGGGAAGACAAGATGGTCCGGCCCCCCGACCGAGTGTCGTGGCGCCGGGAAGCCATGCGAATAGTCCCCCGCTGGGGAATGCAGTTGTTGCTGTGTGATTCCGCGTGACACAACAGACCGCTGCTTCCCTGACGGGGGACTGCTCTTTGACCGGGCGGTTCCGGCTTGACCCGCCCTGGCAGAACTGCGAAGCATGGCTCCATGATTAGAATTCTCCTCACCGCGATTCTCCTCTGCGCGCCTTCGCTGTTTGCGTCCACCACCGAACTGCTCCACAGCTTCAAGAAAGTCCGGGTTACGGACCAGTTCTGGGCAGAGGGCGCGGCTATCGGCGATTTTAACCACGACGGCAAGATGGACGTCGTCTCTGGCGCCTTTTGGTACGAGGGACCTGATTTCAAGAAGCGCCACGAGATCTATCCCGCCAACGCCACCTTCAAACGCAAGAAAGCGGACGGCGTGGAACAGACCATTCCGGGCTTCGAGGGTGCGCTGGGGGTCAACAACGCCTACTCCGATTGTTTCCTCACCTTCACTTACGACTTCAACGGCGATGGCTGGACCGACGTCCTGGTGTATGGCTATCCCGGCAAGGAAGTAGCCTGGTACGAAAACCCGCAAGGCCGCCCAGGCCACTGGCAACGCCACGTGATCTTCGACGTGCTCGATAACGAGTCGCCCGGCTTCGTGGACATCACTGGTGACGGCAAGCCCGAAATCCTCTGCTGCTCCGGCGGCTATATCGGTTACGCCGAGGCCGACTGGCAGAACCCTGCTGCGCCGTGGAAGTTCCACCCCGTCTCGCCGAAGGGCGATTACCAACGTTACACTCACGGCATCGGCTGCGGGGACATCAACGGTGACGGGCGCGTGGATATCATCGAGAAAGACGGCTGGTGGGAACAGCCGGCCTCATTGGCCAATGATCCGGTCTGGGTCAAGCACCCGTTTCACTTCGCGGACGCCGCCGCGCAGATGCTCGTCTATGACGTCAATGGCGACGGCTTGAACGACGTGATCACCTGCATCAACGCCCACGGTTACGGGCTCTCCTGGTTCGAGCAGGTGCGGGAGGGCGGCAACATCACCTTCCGCGAGCACGTCATCCTGAACAAAGACGCCTCGAAAGACCGCTACGGCGTTCAGTTCTCTCAACCGCACTCTCTCGCCCTGGTTGATATTGACGGTGACGGCTTGATGGACGTCGTCACCGGCAAACGCTTCTGGGCGCACGGCAAGGACGGCCCCGACCCCGATTCGAATTCAGCCGCCGTGCTCTACTGGTTCAAGCTCGTCCGCCCCGCCAAAGGCCAGGCCGAGTTCATCCCCCACCTGATCGACGATGACTCAGGCGTCGGCACGGAAGTCACCGCCGGCATCGTCAGCAACCTCAAATACCCAGACATCGTGGTCGGCAACAAGAAGGGCGTATTCGTCTTTAAGCACGAGGTGAAGGAAGTCACCCGCGCGGAATGGGAAAAGGCGCAGCCGAAGCTGCTCCCTACGACAGGCTCGGAGGCAAAGTGACGCCGAGCCGTCGAGGCGCAGTCAATGTAGCTAATTGAGTGATAGCGGTTGGATTGAATATGACGAATAAAGCATCGCGGAAATCGAATAGGAAAGTGAATGTAGCGGTTGTGGGCCTTGGATTCATGGGGGTAACTCATATCAAGGCCTACCAGCAGCTCAAGGCGGCGAAGATCGTCGCTGTGTGCGACTCCGTGCGCCTGCCAGTCAACGGAGTGCTTGCGGGAGTAGCGGGCAATATCAGTGGGTCTGGAGACCTTGACCTGGGCCGGCAACTGAAGATCTATCGGGCGCTGGACGAAGTGCTCTCCGACGCCGAGGTGGACCTGGTGGATCTGTGCGTGCCGACGCCGCTGCATCCCGCGCAGTCCATCGCCGCGCTAAAGGTTGGCAAACACGTGCTCTGCGAGAAGCCGCTGGCCCTCAGCTCGGCCCAGGCCCGCAAGATTGTGCAAGCGGCGCAATCGGCGTCCGGCTTCTTCATGCCGGCGATGTGCATGCGGTTTTGGCCAGGGTGGAGCTGTTTGAAGCAAGTGGTGGAGGACGAGCCGTACGGCAAGGTGCAGGCGGCGCGGTTCCGTCGCATGTCGCCAACGCCAGGCTGGAGCAAGGCCACCTATGCCAGCGGGAATCAGACCGGCGGCGCCCTATTCGACCTGCATGTCCATGACACGGATTTCGTGCAGTTCCTCTTCGGCCGGCCAGCGAGCGTGTTCTCCTCAGGTGTCTCTCGCGCCGGGGAATCGGTTGATCACGTGGTCACCCAGTATAACTATCCCGGCGGGCCGGCGGTGTATGCGGAAGGCAGTTGGCTGCTGACCGGCAACTTCAGCATGTCCTACACGGTGCTGTGCGAACGGGCGACGCTGGATTTCGACATGGCGCGCGGCGCGGAGGCTTTAATGGTGACCGAGGCAGGCAAAAGGTCGCGCGTGGTCAAGCCCGGCGGTTCGGACGGCTACACCGGCGAAATCCGGCACATGCTCGAAGCGATCCAGAGCGGCAAAGCGCCGAAGGTCGTGACGGCGCAGGATGGCTTGAGCGCGGTTCAGATCTGCGAGGCAGAGGCAAAGTCGGTCAAGACCGGGCGGGTGGTTGCGGTCGGTGTTTGACTGCCCGAGCCAGACTCGGTAGCGTAGCGAGCCGTTATCAAATAAGGTCCCAAATCGCACGAATACGAATATGCCTCCCAAGACTGCTGAAAAGACTGTAGAGAAGCCGGCTGCTGCCGATCTGAAAGCGGCCGAAGCCGCCAAGATGTCCGCCACGCGCCAGCGCGATCTCGATGCCGCCATTTCCTCCATCACCAAGGCCTATGGCGACGGGAGTATCATGCGCCTGGGCGTCGCGCGCGCACTCCGGCAAATCGAAGTCATCCCGACGGGCGCGCTGGCGATGGACCTGGCGCTCGGCGTAGGCGGAATCCCCCGGGGCCGCGTGGTCGAGATCTTCGGCCCGGAATCCTCGGGCAAGACCACGCTGATGTTGCATGTGATCGCCAACGCCCAAAAGGCTGGCGGGCTGGCCGCCTTCATCGACGCCGAACACGCCCTCGACCCGGGCTACGCCAAGCGGCTGGGGGTGAACCTCGACGATTTGCTGGTGTCGCAGCCGGACAGTGGCGAAGAAGCGCTATCGATCTGCGAGACGCTCGCCCGCTCCAACGCGCTTGATGTGATCGTCATCGACTCCGTCGCCGCGCTGGTGCCCAAGGCGGAGCTCGAGGGTGAGATGGGCATGGCGACCATGGGCATGCAGGCCCGGCTGATGAGCCAGGCGTTGCGGAAGCTCACCGCCATCCTCGCCAAGGCCAAGACCACTTGCGTCTTCACCAACCAGATGCGCGAGAAGGTTGGCGTCATGTTTGGCAATCCGGAAACCACGTCGGGCGGCAAAGCATTAAAATTCTACGCCAGCGTCCGCATCGACATCCGCCGCAAGGACACCCTCAAGGACGCCGCCGGCAATGCCGTGGGCAACCACGTGAAGGTGAAGATCGTTAAGAACAAAGTCGCGCCGCCCTTTGCGGAGGCGGAGTTTGACATCCTCTACAATCACGGCATCAACAAAGAAGGCAGCATCCTCGACGTTGGCATCGAAAGCGGCGCGGTCGAGAAGAAAGGCGCTTGGCTCCAGTTCGAAGGCGAACTGATCGGCCAGGGAAAGGATGCTGCGCAGAAGGCTCTGGCGGAGCAGCCCGAGCTGGCACAGAAGATCATCAACGCGATCATGGTTCGGCGGAATGCGGTGCCTGCCGGCTGAAGTCTGCCTGAGGATCAGCCCGGCTTCCCGTGGCGACAATGGATTCTGTTATCGGGTTTCCGTGATGCCAGGCCCGGATGCTGCTTGCCTTCTTGCCAGGCAAGGGACTATAAGGAGTTGTCCGATCTAGAAATCGAAGAAAGGCCTTGTTATGTCACACGCCAGCCGGCAGTCCATCAACACCAGCAATGTGCTTTCCGTAATCATGGGCGGCGGCCAGGGCACGCGCCTGTTCCCGCTGACCAAAGAACGCGCAAAGCCGGCCGTGCCGCTCGCCGGCAAGTATCGGCTCGTGGATATCCCCATCTCCAACTGCATCAACTCCGATCTGCGGCGCATCTACTTGCTCACCCAGTTCAACTCTGCTTCCCTGCACCGGCATATCTCGCAGTCCTACAAGTTCGACCATTTCAATGAGGGTTTCGTCGAACTCCTTGCCGCCCAGCCCAAGCAGACCTCCGCGGACACGTCGTGGTACCAGGGCACAGCAGACGCCGTCCGCAAGAACCTAGTTCACTTTATGAGTCTGGACGATTGGGACTACCTGCTAATCCTCAGTGGGGACCAATTGTATCGGATGGATTTTCGCCATATCATTCACCAGCACGCGGAAACGGGTGCCGATATCACCGTGGCAACCATTCCCGTCGAAAGGCGGGAGACGCCGGCGTTGGGGATCATGCAGGTGGACGCCAATCGCCGCATCACTCGCTTCGTCGAGAAGCCCAAGGATCCGGCGCTTCAGGATTCGCTGAAACTCCCGCGGGAGTGGTATGCTCCACTTGGGATCAAAGGAGAAAAGGATTTGTTTCTGGCGTCCATGGGCATTTACGTCTTCAAACGCGATATCATCGAGAGCGTCCTGGAGAACAACCACGACGATTTTGGCAAGCATGTGATTCCGAATGCGATTCAGAATCTGCGTGTGTTCTCTTACGTGTTTCAGGGCTATTGGGCGGACATCGGAACCATTCGCGCCTTCTTCGAGGCCAACCTCGACGTCACTAGTGAGCTGCCGCGCTTTGACTTTTTTAACATGGCCGCGCCCATCTTCAGCCACCCACGCTGGCTGCCCAGCTCGAAGATCAACGGCGCCCAGATCGATCATGCCGTGATTTCCGACGGCTGCATTATCAATCGCGCCGTCATCACCCACAGCATCGTGGGCCTGCGCTCCTTCGTCGGCTCGGGAACCGTGCTGAACCGGGTGATTATTCTCGGCTGCGACTACTATGAGTCAATCGAGTCCATCCTGGAGCACGAGAAAGCCGGCAAACCCCGCATCGGCATCGGCTCCAACTGCCGCATCGAAAACACCATCGTGGACAAGAACGCGCGGATCGGCAACAACGTGACCATTTCGCCCGCCGGCAAGCCCGAAAACGTGGACGATCCTAATTATTACATCCGCGACGGCATCGTAATCATCCCCAAGAACGGCGTCATCCCGCACGGAACGGTGATTTAGGCCGGGGTCGGCCTTCAGAGCCATTTACATTCACCCCCTCGGCTGGTAAAAGGACGGCGTGCTCAATGAGTTTACCCTTTGGAAGAGGTTGAACACGCCGCGCCGGCTGGTTCTCATTGCCGGCCCGTGTGTGATCGAGAGCGAGAAGCTCTGCCTGCACGTGGCGGCGGCGCTCAAGCGAACCTGTGACCGGCTGGGCGTATTCTACGTCTTCAAGGCCAGCTACGACAAAGCGAATCGTACCTCCTCCAAGTCCTTTCGTGGCCCAGGGCTCGAAGAAGGGTTGGCGGTGCTGGCGAAGGTTCGCGCGCGGATTGGAGTTCCCGTCCTCACCGACGTCCATACCGAAGCCCAGGCTGCAGCCGCCGCCCGAGTGGCAGACATCCTGCAAATCCCCGCCTTCCTCTGCCGCCAAACCGACTTGATCGCCGCGGCGGTCCGGACTGGCAGGGTTGTTAACTTAAAAAAGGGGCAGTTTCTCTCGCCGGAGGAAATGGGGCAGGTGATTGGCAAGGCGAAGAACGCGGGCGGCAAGAAGCTCCTAGTGACGGAGCGCGGCACCACGTTCGGCTACCACAACCTCGTCGCGGACATGCGTTCGATCCCGATCATGCGCCGGTTTGGCTTCCCGGTGATCTTCGACGCGACCCATTCGGTCCAGTTGCCCGGCGGAAGTGGCGACCGCTCGGGTGGCCAGCGCGAATTCGCACCGGTGCTTGCTCGAAGTGCCGTGGCGGCAGGGGCCAGCGGCGTTTTCATCGAGACCCACCCCAAGCCAGAACAGGCCTTGAGCGATGGGCCGAACATGATCCCCCTGTCCGAAATGAACGCATTACTCACCGGCCTGCTAAGGGTCCATTCGGCTGTTCAATAAGATGCCTCATTCGGATGCCGTGAGTCGAAAGCTGAGGGCCCAGGGCCGGAACCCCGTCCGCGGCCGCTCTGCCCGCCGCTCGCGTTCCAAGAGCCTCAACGCGGCTCTGAAGCACATCCGGCTCTTGCTCTGCGATGTGGACGGCGTCCTGACCGATGCGTCCGTGTTCATCGGGGGACGCGAGGAAGTAAAACAATTCAATATCCAGGACGGCCTCGGCCTGGTGAATCTGCGGCGCCAGGGCCTTAAGGTGGGTTGGATTTCCAGCCGCCCATCCCCTGCCACGACACGGAGAGCCAGAGAACTGAAAATAGATTTCCTTCGGCAGGAAAAGGGCAGTAAAGTCTCTGCTGTGGAAAGTCTCCTCGCGCAAACCGGCTTCCGATGGGATGAAGTCTGCTATGTGGGCGATGACATCGTGGACTTGGGAGCCCTCAAACGCGCCGGGGTGGCCGTGGCGGTGGCCAACGGAGTTGCGGAAGCACGGGCCCTGGCTGATTACGTCACCCAGGCAGGTGGCGGGCGTGGAGCGGTCCGCGAGGTGGCGGAGTTGATCTTGAAGGCGCAGCACAAGTGGGCGCGCATCGTGGCGGAATACGCCGCTTAAACCCGCAGATGAACCGGAGACTCCATCTTTGCTCGCGTTTCGCGCTGCTGCTGCTCGCGCTGGGCCTCGAGCTGTTCCCCCGGCCTGGGTGCGCGCAGCCCATTGAGGTCAAAGGAGGCTTTAAGTACGCCGAGTATTACACCAACTCGACCCAGATGAAATCATTGCTGGAAGGTACCAGCGCCCTGCCCCAGCCAGACGGGCGGCTCCTGGTCACTGAAGCCAAATACCTGACCTTTCGCACGAACAACGAGGTTGAACTCAGCGTAGAAGCTCCCCAATGCTTCTATGATCAGAGCCAGAAAACGATCAGTTCCTCCGGGCCGCTGCACATGCAGATCGCGAATGGGAAGTTCTCCATTGAAGGCGAAGGATTCCTCTACTACGTAGCCAACTTAACCCTTCTGGTTTCCAATCGCGTCCATACGATTCTCCGTCCTGACTTGGTCGGCCCGCAAGCGGCGATCACTCGCACCAATGCGTCGGCGGAAGCCGCCCCGGGCATCGACATCTTCTCGGACCAATTCGAATACGCGGAGAAGACCGGCCTCGGCGTTTACCTGGGCAACGTTCGCGTCGCCGGGACGAACCTGGCCGCAACTACAGGCCGGCT
>Ga0181538_10002154_pt1 | contig 20884 bp, 15 predicted proteins | sample PEATcosm2014_Bin_40_FD_119773 | JGI IMG/M metagenome (GOLD analysis project Ga0181538, IMG submission 119773) | Peatland microbial communities from MTU Mesocosm Facility, Houghton, MI, USA - PEATcosm2014_Bin23_30_metaG | ecosystem: Environmental > Terrestrial > Soil > Wetlands > Peat | place... | reverse complement strand
CGCTACAACATTAGTGCCGATGGTGGTCGAGCAGACCAATCGCGGCGAGCGCGCCTACGACATTTATTCGCGGCTGCTGAAGGACAACATCATCTTCATCGGCACGCCGATTGACGATCACGTAGCGAATCTGGTGACGGCGCAGCTTCTCTTTCTCGAAGCCGAGGATCCGGAAAAGGATATTTCGGTCTACATCAATTCTCCGGGCGGCTCGATTACGGCCGGAATGGCGATTTACGACACAATTCAGTTCGTGCGGCCGGATGTGGTGACCATCTGCGTTGGGCAGGCGGCTTCGATTGCCGCGCTGCTGCTGACCTGCGGCGCGCCCAAGAAGCGCTTTGCCCTGCCGAACTCGCGAATTTTGATTCATCAGCCGTGGATGTCCGGCCTCTCCGGACAGGCGACCGACATCGACATCCATGCCAAAGAGATCCTGCGCATGCGGAGCGTGATCAATCAATTGCTCGCCGATCACAGCGGCCAGGCACTCGAAAAGGTCGAGCACGACGTCGAGCGCGATTTCATTCTGTCGTCCGAGCAGGCCAAGGAGTACGGCCTGATCGACGAAATCATTTCCAAGCACCGCTGATTCGTACCTAACAGTTAGTATCCATTTCGTGTTCGCGCGTCCCGGGACGGTAGAACGAGCCTAGAATGATTCGCGCGGCAATCCGGGTGCCTTGGGGCCGCGGAAGGAAGTATCGCCGTTGAAAAAACCGACCACCGAAGAGCCGCTGCGCTGCTCGTTCTGCCATAAAACGCAGGAGCAGGTCGAAAAGCTCATCAGCTCGCCTTCGGACTATCCGCGCGCCTACATCTGCAACGAGTGCGTCAGCGTTTGCGAACAAATTCTCGAAGAGGAAAAGCGCGAGCAATCGGGGCCAGTCAACCGACGCCTGCCGCGTCCGCCGGAGATTAAAGCGTTTCTCGACGGCTACGTGATCGGCCAGGACAAGACCAAGAAGAAGTTGGCGGTCGCGGTTTACAATCATTACAAGCGGATTTTCCTGAATCGGCAGCCGGGCGACGTCGAGCTGACGAAATCAAACATTTTGCTGATCGGCCCGACGGGTACGGGCAAGACGCTGCTGGCGCAGACGCTTTCGCGCATGCTGGAAGTTCCGTTTGCGATCGTGGACGCCACGACGCTGACCGAAGCCGGCTACGTCGGCGAGGACGTCGAGAACATTATCCTCAAGCTCCTGCAGAATGCCGACGGGGATGTCACTAAAGCGCAGCAAGGCATCATCTATATCGACGAGATCGACAAAATCTCGAAGAAGGACGAGAACCCCTCGATCACGCGAGATGTTTCCGGCGAGGGCGTGCAGCAGGCGCTGCTGAAAATTCTCGAAGGCACCATCGCCAACGTGCCTCCGCAGGGCGGACGCAAGCACCCGCACCAGGAATTCACGCCCGTGGATACGACGAACATTTTGTTCATCTGCGGCGGGGCATTCGTGGGCCTCGAAAAAATTATCGAGCGGCGCGTGGGGCAGAAATCGCTGGGCTTCCACACGGACGCGCAGCCTTCGACGGGCAACCGCCGCAACATCGAAATGCTCGAGCAGGCGCAGCCGACGGATTTGATTCGCTACGGCCTGATTCCGGAATTCGTGGGGCGCTTGCCGGTGATGGGAGTGCTTGGTGATCTCGATAAGGCCGCGCTGATGCGCATCCTCACCGAGCCGAAGAACGCGCTGATTCGCCAGTACCAGCGGCTGTTTGAATTTGAAAACGTGCGGCTGCGCTTTAGCGACGAAGCGCTTGAGACCGTGGCCGACCTCGCGATGCAGCGCAAAGTGGGCGCGCGCGGCTTGCGCATGATTCTCGAAGACTTGATGCTGGAAATGATGTATCACCTCCCGACGCAACGGAAGGTGCGCGAGTTCTCCGTCACGGCCGATATGGTGCGCGGCCGCGAGATCAACTGGAGCTTGCTTGAGAAGGCCGGATGAAGCGCGAAGGAGATTCCGATCCCTACGCAATGTTCAATCGTGAAAAATCCGAACTGAAGCGCGTGCCGATGATGCCGGTGCGGGACATGGTCATCTTCCCGCAAATGATGTCGCCTTTCATCGTCGGGCGGGAAAGCTCCGTGCGCGCGCTGGAAGAGGCTCTCGCCGGCGATAAGAAAATTTTCCTCGCCACGCAGCACGACGCCTCGCTCGACGATCCCAAGCCGGACGAGATTTACAGCGTCGGGACCATCGCCAACATCGTGCAGAGTGTGAAGCTCGCCGACGGCAACATTAAAGTTCTGGTCGAGGGAGTGGAACGTGGGAAAGTCGTGCAGGTCACGGTCGAAGAGGGATTCTTCCGCGCCTCCGTGCGCGCCATCCCGAACCGCGCCGAGCCTTCGCCGCAAGTTGAGCAGGCTGTCGCGCGCGTCACCGGCCTATTTGAGCAGTACGTCAAGCTCTCGCAAAATTTGAATTACGATTCGATGATCGCCGCCGTGCGCGCCGACGACGCCGCGAAGCTATCCGACAGCGTCGCCTCCAACCTGCAGATTCCCGTCGAAGAGAAACAGGAATTGCTCGAGTGCTTCGATCCGCTCGAGCGGCTGAACCGCGTTGCGGACATCCTCGACGGCGAAATCGAAAAGCTGAACGTCGAGCGCAACATTAATACGCGCGTGAAGCGTCAGATGGAACGCGCGCAGAAAGAGTACTACCTCAACGAGAAGTTGAAGGCCATCCACAAAGAACTGGGCCGCGGCGAAAAGAACGAACTCGAAGAACTGAAGAAAAAAATCGACACCGCGGGCATGCCCAAGGAGACGCACGAAAAAGCGATCCAGGAGCTCAAGCGCCTCGAAATGATGCCGCCGATGTCGGCGGAGTCCACCGTCAGCCGGAACTACCTCGACTGGCTGCTCGCCGTGCCGTGGAAAAAGAAATCGAAGGAGATCCGGGACATCGCGGTGGCCGAGCGCATCCTGGAAGAGGATCACTTCGGGCTGGAGAAGGTGAAGGAACGCATCCTCGAATATCTGGCCGTCCGCCAACTGGTGAAGAACCCGCGCGGCTCGATCCTGTGCTTCGTCGGACCGCCGGGCGTGGGAAAAACTTCGCTGGCGATGTCCATCGGCCGGGCGACCGGGCGCAAATTCGTGCGCGTTTCGCTGGGCGGCGTGCGCGATGAAGCCGAAATCCGCGGCCACCGGCGCACCTACATCGGAGCGTTGCCGGGCCAGATCATCCAGATGATGAAAAAAGCGGGCACGGTGAACCCGATCTTCGTGCTCGATGAAGTGGACAAGATGTCCACCGATTTTCGCGGCGATCCTTCCGCGGCGCTGATGGAAGTGCTCGATCCGGAATTGAATCACGCCTTCACCGATCACTACCTCGACGTCGAGTACGATCTCTCGAAAGTGATGTTCATCTGCACGGCCAACGTGCTGCACACCATCCCGCAGCCTCTGCAGGACCGCATGGAGGTTCTCCGCATCCCGGGCTATACCGAGACGGAGAAGATGCAGATCGCCAAGCGTTTCCTGGTGAAGAAGCAACTCGAACAGACTGGCTTGACCGGTGACAACATCGCATTCTCCGACGACGCGCTGACCTACGTCATCCGCCACTACACGCATGAAGCTGGCGTGCGCAGCCTCGAACGTGAACTCGCCAACATCTGCCGCAAGAATTCGCGCCGCGTTGTGAAAGAAGGCCGCGGGATTCACGTCGACGTCACCCCGGAGAACGTCAATGATTTCCTCGGGGTGATCAAGTACCGCGAAGTTTGGGCGGAGAAAAAAAATGAGATCGGCCTGGCCACGGGCCTGGCCTGGACCGAAGTCGGCGGTCAGGTGCTTTCGACCGAGTCTACGCTGATGGAAGGCAAGGGCCGGTTGACGCTTACCGGCAAGCTGGGCGACGTCATGCAGGAATCCGCGCAAGCGGCAATGAGTTACGTGCGCTCGCGCACCGCGCTGTTCGGCCTGCCGCGTGATTTCTACCGCCATGTCGATATTCACGTGCACGTTCCCGAAGGTGCGATTCCGAAGGACGGGCCGTCGGCCGGCATCACCATCGCCACGACCATCGTCAGCGCGCTGACGCGCAATCCCGTCCGCTGCGACGTGGCCATGACCGGCGAGATCACTCTGCGCGGGAAGGTGTTGCCGATCGGCGGCATGAAGGAAAAACTGCTCGCCGCACATCGCGTGGGCATGCGCACCGTGATTCTTCCGAAAGACAATGAGAAGGACTTGGCGGAAATTCCGGCCGAGATTCAGGCGAAACTCACGCTTCGTTTCGTTGAGACGATGGACGAGGTCTTGCAGTTTGCGCTCGAGCATCCTGTCCAAACGGCCGCGCCGGTGCCTGCGCCCGAAGTTGCGGCCGACTTCCATGCGGAAGCCGAGAGCGATCAGGAATTGACAAATTAAGGAGAGCCCTCCGCTCTCCCTCCCGGATTCGAATCAGGGTGGAGTGTTCCGGGATTCATAGGACTTTGCGCCCTTCTCGGGGCGCAATAATTCGATTTCACACTTGGACCGAGGCTGGAATCGGCACCGCCTGCCCGGAATCCTCCGAAATCGCTACTCCGACCTGAAGTTGAGGTCTAATTCTAAGGAACGCAAAACGATGAGTATTAGCCTGGCAGAACTTAAAGAGAAGAACATCACCGACCTGGCCAAGATTGCCAAGGATCTGGCGATCCCCGGCTCGAGCGGCATGCGCAAACAAGAATTGATTTTCCAGATTCTTCGTGCGCAGACGGAAAAGAACGGACTCATCTTCTCCGAGGGCGTGCTGGAATGCCTGCCGGACGGGTTCGGATTCCTCCGCGCACCGGAGTACAACTATCTTCCGGGCCCGGACGACATCTACGTTTCGCCATCGCAGATTCGCAAGTTTGATCTGCGGACGGGCGACACCGTCTCCGGGCAGGTGCGTCCGCCGAAGGACGGCGAACGTTACTTCGCGCTAATCAAAGTGGAAGCCGTCAACTTCGAGGATCCCGAAGTCGCGCGCAATAAAATCTTCTTCGACAATTTGACGCCGCTCTATCCCGCGGGCCGGCTCAAGATGGAAACCACGAAGGAAAATCTCACCGGGCGCGTGCTGGACCTGCTCTGTCCGGTCGGCAAAGGGCAGCGCGGATTGATCGTCGCGCCGCCGCGCACCGGCAAGACCATGATGCTGCAGAACATCGCGAATTCTGTCAGCACCAATCATCCGGAGGTCGCGCTGATCGTGCTGTTGATTGACGAGCGGCCCGAGGAAGTCACGGACATGCAGCGCACGGTGAAGGGCGAAGTGATCAGTTCGACGTTTGACGAGCCGCCGCAGCGCCACATTCAAGTGGCTGAGATGGTGCTCGAGAAAGCGAAGCGCCTCGTCGAGCACAAGCGCGATGTCGTCATCCTGCTCGATTCCGTCACGCGTCTCTCGCGCGCGTACAACGCCGTCACGCCGCCTTCGGGCAAGGTGCTGTCTGGCGGTATCGACGCCAACGCCTTGCAGCGGCCGCGCCGCTTCTTCGCCGCCGCGCGCAACATCGAAGAGACGGGCTCGCTCACGATCATCGCCACCGCGCTGATCGATACCGGCAGCCGCATGGACGACGTCATCTTCGAAGAGTTCAAGGGCACCGGCAACATGGAAATCAATCTTGATCGCCGCCTCGTGGACAAGCGCATCTTTCCGGCGATTGACATCAACCGCTCCGGAACGCGTAAGGAAGAGCTGTTGATGCCGCCGGAGGAATTGAACCGCGTGTGGGTGCTGCGAAAAGTGCTGAACCCGCTCTCGCCGGTGGAAGCGATGGAGTTGCTGCTGGGCCGGCTATCGAAAACGAAATCGAACGCCGAGTTCCTCGCCTCGATGTCCAGCCCGGGCGCGGCCTGAGCCTGCCGTACAGTTTTTCTACAGCTTAATTTTCAACTCAAGGTTTTGCCGGTGCAGTTTTTGGCGCCTTAAGCGTTGCTATGCGCGCTTCCTCGGACGCGATCCACGCATGAACCTGCTGATCGAGGACGTCCATCGGCAGGGCGCCTTCGCCGAGCACAATGTCGTGAAACGCGCGCTCGTCGAAATGATCGCCCAGAGCGCTCTGCGCTTCGTTGCGCAGGCGGCGAATTTCCATCTGGCCGATTTTGTAGCCGAGCGCCTGGCCGGGCCAAACGATGTAGCGATCCACTTCCACGACGACGTCGCGTTCGGGGAGCGTGGAGTTGTCGCGGAAATACTGCATGGCTTGCTCGCGTGTCCAGCCCATCGAGTGAATGCCGGTGTCCACCACCAGGCGAATCGCGCGCCACATCTCGTCGTTGATCTGGCCGAACTTCATGTACGGATCGGTGTATAGGCCCAGTTCCTCGCCCATCGTTTCGCAGTAGAGCGCCCAGCCTTCCATGTAGGCCGTGTAACCGAGTTGCTTGCGAAATTCCGGAATCCCCGTCATTTCCTGCGCGAGTGAAAGCTGCAAGTGATGGCCGGGCACGGACTCGTGCAGCGTGAGCGATTCGGACTCCCATTTCGGCCGTTGCGGCAGATCGTAGGTATTCACCATGAACCAGCCGGGCCGCCCGGCCGCCGCGGCGCCGGGCTGGTAGTAAGCCATATACATGGAAGGTGCGATTGCGGCGGGCACCTCCTTCACGCCGTAGGTCAGCCGCGGCAGCTTGCCGATTATGAGCGGCAATTGCGGATCGATGCGCTTGGTTAGGTCGCGGTAGTAGATCAGCATTTCATCGGCGCTGGAGAAAAAGAATTTGGGATCGCTGTGCAGAAATTGGCTGAACTCCTGGAGCGTGCCGTGGAAGCCGGTTTGCGCCATCACGGCGTCCATCTCGGCGCGAAGGCGTTTCACTTCGTCGAGGCCGATCTGGTGGATCTGCGGCGGCGTGAGATTCGTGGTCGTGTGCCAGCGCACGTTGTACGCGTAGTTGGCTGCGCCGTCTGGCAGGTCGCTCATGGCGACGCTGTCGGCGCACTTCGGAATGTAGGTATTCACCAGAAAATCGTGCAATTTCTGAAATGCCGGCACGAAACTTTCGCGGTATGCCGCGCGCGCTGCGTCGTGCAGGCGCGCCTGATCCGTCGCGGGGATGCCGTCGGGAAATTTCTGGAACGCGTCGAGCAAAGGGCTCTTGTCGGGATCGTCGAAAATTTGGTCCGTGATCTGCTTGGGGACGTCGCGCAGCGTGACCTTCGGAGGCGTGTTGCCCGCGCGTAGTCCGTCCTGCATCTCCGCGATCGTCTGGTCCACCAGCACCGGCACGCCGCGCAGCCGCGCCACGATGTCCTCGTAATCGCGCGTGTGTTCGGTGGGCATGATCCCAATGACTTGCGCCACGGTCTGCTGAATACCCTCCACCTGATTGATCGGGCGCAACAGGCTCGAGATCGATACAGAGCCGAACGGGAAGGGATCGTTGCGGAAGCGCAAACCCTCGATGGCGGTCTCTAAAAGGCGGCGATAGATGTCGTAGCTCAGCCGGTCTTCCGCGTTCAGCGAGCCTCGTGGGATGTTCTCCAACTCGCGCAGCGCTGCGCGCAAATGCGCTTCACGACGTGTCATCGCTTCGGGCGATAGGTCCGACCAGCGGTTGTTGTATCCCGGCACTCCGATGGAGGTGGCGAACTCGGGATATTCCTTGACCCAATAATTCCAATCCTGCTCGAAGAAATGTTTCAGCTGAGGCGAACCGGTGTCAGCGGCAGCAGGGTTTTTTCCCTGCGGCAGAGCAGGCTGCGGCAACGCGAAGAGAAACGCGGGAAAGAGGAAAAAAGCAAAGTAGCGAATCACGGGTCTACCTCCGCAAGAATCTCAAGATGTGCCGCGTGCCGCGCCGGATTCCATCCGTGCTTCCGCCAGGAACGCGATCAGGCGCGCAGTCTCCTCGGCGTCCATCGCCGTGTTGTCCACCAGCACGGCGTCCGCCGCGCGAACCAGCGGCGAGGCAACGCGCTGCGAGTCCCGCCGGTCGCGATCGTGAACTTCTTCAAGCGTCTGCTCCAAGCTCACCGCATCGCCCTTCTGCTGATGCTCAAGCCACCGCCGGCGCGCGCGCACTTCGGGAGAAGCCACGAGAAAAATCTTCAGTCCGGCATCAGGGAACACGACCGATCCGATGTCGCGCCCTTCCATCACCACGCCGCCCTGCGCACCGGCGCGCTGCTGTTGCGCCACGAGCACGCGCCGCACGCCCGGCAGCACGGCCACTTTAGAGGCGCCCAACGCGACCGCGGGCGTGCGAATGGCCACGGTCACGTCCTCGCTGTCCACGCGGACGCGCATGCCGTTCGGACCGCGATCGAGATCGATGCGCGCCGCTTGCGCCATTTTTTCGATGCGCTCGGGTTCGTCCATTGGCACGCCGTCGCGCAACGCTTTCCACGCCACCGCACGATACATCGCGCCGCTATCAAGATACGCGTAGCCCAGCAGCTCCGCCACGCGGCGCGCCACCGTGCTTTTTCCCGAGCCGACCGGCCCGTCAATCGCGATGATTAGTCTTTCCACCGGGAAATTCCGCGCGCCCATTCGTGCGGCTTCAGATGCGCTTGAACGCGCGCTCGATTTCGCGCAGCGAATAACGCAGCACCACCGGCCGCCCGTGCGGGCAGCTCATCGGTGCGTCAGTCCTTGCCAGCTCATCGAGCAACCATTCCATTTTTTTTAGGTCGAGTGGCATGTTCACTTTGATGGCGGCGCGGCACGATGTGGACGCGGCGATTTTCGCTTGCAGCGTATCGATGGAGATCGCGGAGTTCTCGCGCTCGATACCGTCCAGGATTTCGAGCAGCAATTTCTCGGCGTCCGCGTTCGCGATCCCCGCCGGCGCCGCCTGGATCGCCACGGTGCGCGGCCCCATCAGTGAGACTTCGAATCCATTCGCGGATAGTTCTTCCGCGATGCGCTCGAAGGTTACCAGCTGGCGCGGCGAAAGTTCGGCCACGATCGGCACCAGCATGCGCTGCCCGGTGAGTTGCCCCGCGCGCCGCGCTTGCAGGTGCTGCTCGAAGAGAATTCGCTCGTGCGCGACGTGCTGGTCGATGAGCCAAAGCCCTTCGCTGTTCACCGCTACGATGAAGCTCGCGTTCACCTGCCCGAGCGGCTTCAGCTCCAGCAAACTTGTTGCGCTCGCCGGCACTTCGGCCTGCTGCGTCGCAATGTCTTGGAATCGCTCCGCGAATGTCGGCGGCGGCGCATCGGCAATCGTCGCAGGCACGGGGCCGTCCGTCGCGCCCGGCTCAAACTGAAATCGCTGCGCCTCTGGTTGCAGGGGCGCCGTGGTCAGCGCGAACTCTTCCGCGGTCGCGACGCCGCCAAACCCCGCCATTGGCGGAATCACGGCGCGCGGCAAGCCGCCGATATTCACATCGCCGGAGTAGGCCGTCCCGCCCGGCTGCATCGCGCTCGAGCCCGTCGCCGCACCAGCCGCCGCCGCAGAAACGAAACTCGGAATCGGCCGCGCGCGCGTCAGCGCCTGACGAATCGCATCGCGCGCGAAATCGTGTACGAACTGTGGATGCCGGAAGCGCACCTCGATTTTCGCGGGATGAACGTTTACGTCCACCTCTTCGCCGGGCATTTCCAGGAACAGCAGCACGGAAGGGAAAACGTGTTGCGGCACGATGTTGCGATACGCCTCGTGGATCGCGTGCAGGATCAGCCTGTCGCGCACGAGTCGCCGGTTCACGAAAACGTACATGCCGTTGCGATTCGCGCGCTGCACTTCCGGCCGCGAGACAAATCCGCTGGCGCTGATTTGCGCAGCATGCTCTTCGGCTTCGAGCTCCGGTTCCATGATCGCTGCGCGCACGGGCGCCTGCACCGCCGGAATTTCCACGAGTTCGTCGAGCGCCTGCCTTCCAAATAATTGGTACACGCGATCCGCGAGATTCGCCGCGGGCGACGCATCTACGATGCCCTGCGTCGGCGACTTCAGCACAAAATGTTTGTCGGGATTCGCCAGCGCGTAATGCGTGACCAGCGAAGCGATGTGGCCAAGCTCGGTCGTGTCCGACTTCAAGAATTTTCGCCGCGCCGGCACGCAGTAAAATAAATCCGCAACGCTCACGGTCGTTCCCACGGGCAATCCTGCCGGCTTCACGCCGACGAGTTTTCCGCCCGCGAATTCGATGCGCGTGCCTTCGTCTTCCTCCGCGGCGCGCGTCTCAAGCAGCAATCGCGAGACGGCCGCGATCGATGGCAGCGCTTCGCCGCGAAATCCGAGCGTTTCGATGGAAAGCAGATCATCCGCCGTGCGGAGCTTGGACGTCGCATGCCTCTCGAACGCCAGCAGCGCGTCATCGTGGGCCATGCCGCAGCCGTCGTCGGTGACGCGAATCATGCGCCGCCCGCCCGCTTCGGTCTCGACGCGAATCGTGCGCGCCCCGGCGTCCAGCGCGTTCTCGAGAAGCTCCTTCACGACGGACGCCGGCCGCTCGACGACTTCGCCCGCGGCGATTTTATTCGCCACGTTCTCCGCCAATATGCGTATTCTGCTCATGGCATGGCCTACTTCTTCGGCTCCTGCAACTCTATCCCTAGCTCATCCAGCTGCGCTTTGTCCACTGCCGAAGGCGCTTCGGCCATCAAGTCCTGCGCCGCGGTCGTCTTCGCAAACGCGATCACTTCGCGCAGTGATTTTTCGCCCGCCAGCAATGCCGTGACGCGATCCATCCCCAGCGCGATGCCGCCGTGCGGCGGCGTGCCGTACGTCAGCGCATCAAGAAAAAATCCGAAGCGCGAGCGCTGCTGCTCCTCGCTCAATCCCAGCGCGCGAAACACCCGCGCCTGAATTTCTTCGAGGTGATTCCGGATGCTGCCCGAGCCCAACTCCACGCCGTTGAGCACCAAGTCGTACCCCTTCGATCGCATCGAGAGCCGTACTTCGTCCGACGGATCTTCCAATTTTGGCAAATCCTCTTCCACGATTCCCGTGAAGGGATGCTGCGCGCTCACCACGCGTTTCTCCGAATCGCTCCATTCAAACAAAGCGAATCCCGTGATCCACAGGAATTTCCATTCGTCCTTCGGCACCAAATTCAATTTCTCCGCCAAATACAAGCGCACTTGTCCCGCCACCAGCGCGGCCGCGTCTGTGCCCGGAATCTGCTCCTTCGCCGCGACCGCGACGACTAAATCCCCCGGTGTGGCGCGCGTTGCGTCCGCAGTCTTTCGCAGCGCTTCCGCCCCCAGCTTCGCTTCAAGCGATGACGCGACGCCCTCCGCCGATACTTTCATCGTGAACACGCCCGCCGCGCCCAACGACTTCGCGCGCTCGGTCAATTCGTCAAGCTGCTTGCGCGAAAACGCCGCGCCGCCCGGCGCTGCCATCGCCTGCACGTTGCCAATGATGCGCAGCGTCTCGCGCCCCGCCGCAAAGTGCGCGGTGACGTCATGCAACTCCATGCCGAATCGTACGTCCGGTTTGTCCGAGCCGTAACGCGCGATCGCCTCGCGATATTCCATTCGCGGGAACGGCCCTTTCGTAGTGATTCCCGCCGCCGCGCAGGCCCGCTCCATCACGCGCTCCAGCACGCTGAAAATCGCGTCCTGCGTCGGGAACGACATCTCCAGATCGAGCTGGGTGAATTCCGGTTGCCGGTCGGCGCGCAAATCCTCATCGCGAAAACACCGCACGATTTGAAAGTAGCGGTCCATGCCCGCGATCATCAGGATTTGCTTGAAAATTTGCGGTGATTGCGGCAACGCGTAAAATTGCCCCGGGTGCACGCGGCTGGGCACCAGATAATCGCGCGCGCCTTCCGGCGTCGAACGCGTCAGCATCGGCGTCTCGATTTCGAGGAAGCCCAACTCGTCGAGCGCGCGGCGAATCTCCAGCACTACTTTGTGGCGCAGCTCGAGATTCCTCCTCGGCCGCGCTCGCCGCAAATCGAGATAGCGATAACGCAGCCGCGTCTCTTCGCCCGCCGTGACTTCGTCTTCGATCTGAAACGGCGGCGTCTTCGCCGTGTTCAGCAAACGCAGCTCCGCGCCGATCACTTCCACTTCGCCCGACGGCAATTCCGGGTTCGGCTTTTGACGCGGCACCACGCGCCCGCGCACCGCCACCACGTATTCTGGCCGCACTTCATCTGCGCGCGCGTGCGCCGCAGCGTTCTGCTCTTTGTTGAAGACGACTTGCGCGAGGCCCGCGCGGTCGCGCACGTCGAGAAAAATTAAATTCCCCAGATCGCGCCGCCGGTGCACCCACCCCGCGAGCGTGACCTCGCTCTCCGCGTCCGCCGCGCGCAACTCGCCGCAATATTTCGTCCGCTGCCAATCTCCCAACGCGTCCAGTGCCATTTTCCCCTTTGCCCCGCGCGCGGTCTCCGCCGCACGTTTAATCTATTTGCCCGCTCTTGGAGCTGAGTCATTCCGAGGAGCGAAGCGACGAGGAATCTCTCTTCTCCCCGGCCAATACTTCACCCGCGATTCGCGCGCAAATACTCCACCAACTCCTCTTCCCCAAATGTCTGCTGCGTCCCATCCGCCAATTTCTTCACGCTGAAAGCCCCCGACGCCACCTCATCCTCACCGATAATCACCGCGTACCGCGTTCTCAGCCGATCCGCCAAACTAAGCGACTTTCGGAATTTCATCTCCTCCGCCGGCACTTCCACGTGCAGGCCAGCCCATCGGAGGCGACGCGCTACTTTCACCGCCGCGAGAAACGCAGCTGCGCCCATCCAAACAATAAACACATCGAGCCCCGCCGCGCTCGCGTCTTTCTTCGCCTCCTGCAACGACAAAATCAGCCGGTCGGTCCCAATCGCGAATCCGATCCCCTTTGTCGGCGGTCCGCCGAGCAATTCCACCAGCCCATCGTACCGCCCGCCGCCGCAAATCGCGTCCTGCGAACCAAGCCCCGTCGCCGTGATCTCAAATGTTGTGCGCATGTAGTAGTCGAGCCCGCGCACCAACCGCCAGTTCAATTCATAAGCGATGCCGCGCAACGTGAGCTGCTCCTGCAATTGCCTAAAATGCTCGCGGCACTCGGCGCAAAGATGGTCGGCGATGCGCGGCAACGACTCAATGACGCGCTGCTCTTCTGGCAATTTTGAGTCCAGCACGCGCAGCGGGTTCGTCTCAATCCGCCGCTGGCTGTCCGCGCCAAGCTGATCCCTCACCGCGCGCAGCGCGTGGCGCAATTTCTCCACGTACGCCGGCCGGCAATTCGGGGCATTGTGCCCGATAGAGTTCAAATAAAGTTTCGCGCCGCTCAGCTGCAATCGCTCAAGAAACATGGACAACATTTCGAGTACGTCCGCGTCAATCCGCGCATTGTCGGAAGCGCCCAGCACCTCCGCGCCAATTTGGTAGAACTGCCGGTAGCGCCCTTTCTGCGGGCGTTCTCTCCGGAACATCGGCCCTAGGTAATAAAGTTTCGCGTCACCTGGCAAGACGTGCATCCCATGCTCAATGTACGCCCGGCACACGCTCGCCGTGGCTTCCGGACGCAGCACGGCGGTCTCCGGCAGCACCCGCATCCGCACCGCGTTGAACATGGCGTCCTGAATCAAATCGAAGATCTCCGGATGCTTCTGCGGATGCTCCATCGATTCGCGCACCACGTTGTCGTCCGCGATCGCTGTGAACAATTGAGCGTAAATTGCGTCCAGTCTGTCGATGGCTTTCCGGTTTGATTCCGTTTGATCAATGCGCTCAGTTTCCCACGCCGCTTTCAGTGCCTGACGCAGCTCGTAAAGCCAGCCCGTAAATCGCACCGGACGATCCGTGGAACTGATGAGATCATCCAGCAGGCGACGCACGTCCTCGAGCGCCTGCAAATCCAGCGTGAACATCTCTTTGGAAACGATGTCCGTGTCCGCGCCGACCGACCTCGCAAACAAATCCTGTGGCTCCAGTATCGGCAATCGAATCTCGCCGAACCCAAAAGACTCAAACACCGAGCGCGCCGTCTGCTCGACGCGATTCCACAACGCGGAATCCGGCGGCAGAATGTCCCGCATTCCCTTGATGGTCTGAAATTTATTTTGTTCGCTCACGAATTAAGTGTAGGCGCCGCCCTTTAGGGCGGCATCCCCTCGGCCCCGCGCGAAGATGCCGGGCTGAAGCCCGGCCTCTACAGATCCCCTGCTTCCGCCTTATAAGTCTCAGCGTACTCCGCATAGCGCGCAGCGTAGGCGTCAATGCCTTCCAAATCCTTCGCCGTCAGCGGACGCCGGAATTGCCCCGGATGCCCCATGAAAAGGCTACCGGCCGCCACATTCGCCCCTTCCAACACCAACGTCCCCGCGCCAATAATCGACCCGGTTCCGATTCGCGCGCCGTTCAGAACGATGGCTCCCATCCCAATCAGCACGCGCGATTCAATCACACAGCCATGCAAAATGGCTCCGTGCCCGACGGTCACGCTATCGCCGATTTCGAGCCCATACTTCTCGCGCATCACGTGCAACACCGAACCGTCCTGAATGTTTGTGCGCGCTCCAATCCGAATCCGGTTCACGTCCCCACGAATCACCACCCCCGGCCAGACGCTCGAAAGCTCGCCAATCGTGACGTCCCCAATCACAACAGCCGCCGGATCAATATAGGCCGACGCCGCAATCTCCGGCCGCTTCCCCAGGTAACTCCGAATCACCCGTCACCTCACTTCACGCGCGCCGGTTTTTTCCATTGTAGGGGCGGAGCTTGCCTCCGCCCGCTTTGGCTCAATAGAGCGCCGCAATACTGCGCCAATTCCCCAGCACAAAGGTTTAAATCTAGCGCTGCCTTCAGGGTGGCCTTCTGCGCTTTTTCCAGCTTCTACTCTCAACGCCATCGCAAATTTCCCCGGCAAAGTTTATCAAGAACCCCGCGCAGAAACGAAATTCATTGCTCCACTCGTCGGGTTTGTCGCGCTGGCGTCGGGCGTTGAGGCACCCGCGTTCTCCGCTCTCCGGCTACCCGGTCCCGACCAACTCGCTTGACTTTCTACGGTGTCCCGGCCATCTTCATAGACTTTGCTCTTGGCGTCGGAAAGGGAAGGAGGAAGCGTGCCGGGACCGGTGAACGTTCGGCTCTGTTTTCACAACCATTGTTTTGACGGCGCGGCCTCCTCCGCCGTCTTTATGCGTTTCTATCAGTCGCGCATTCAGCCGAACTCCGAGTTTCACTTCACCGGGATGGCGCACCGCGCGTCCGCACTCTTCGACTCCGACACTTTCGACGGCGATGAAAACGCCATCGTGGACTTCAAGTACTCGAGCTCGCCGCGCGTCACCTGGTGGTTCGACCATCACCAGAGCGCGTTCCTCACCCCGGCCGACGCCGAGAATTTCCGCCACGACGCGAGCGGAAAAAAGTTTTACGATCCCAATTACAAGTCCTGTACCAAACTCATCGCTGACATCGCCGGCAAGAAATTCGGTTTCGATTCCGCGCCCCTCGCCGAGTTAATTCATTGGGGAGACATCATCGACGGCGCCCAGTATCCGACGCCCGAATCCGCCGTGGAGATGCGCGAGCCTGCGACGCAACTCGCGATGGTGATCGAAGCGGCTCCCGATTCCGGACTGCCCGCGCGGCTCATCCCGGAAATGGCCGTCAAACCACTGGCGGAGATCGTACGCCTGCCGATGGTGGCCCAGTATCTCGGGCCACTGCTCGAGCGCCACAAACGCTGCATCGAAATCTTGCGCGAACGCTCCGTCTGCAGCGGCGGCGTGATCTTCTTCGACGTCAGCGATCTCGATTTCGAGGGCTACAACAAATTCATCCCGTATCTGCTTTACCGCGACGCCATCTATTCCGTCGGGGTCAGCGCGTCGCCTTCGCGCGCCAAAATTTCTCTCGGCTCGAATCCTTGGAATCCCCGCGCTGTCGAGAAAAACTTGGCCTCGCTCGCAGAAACTTACGGCGGCGGCGGACATCCCCGCGTCGCTGCCATCTCGCTCGATCCCGGCGACATCGAACGCGCCCGCCAGATTGCGCGCGACATCGCCGCTCAACTTCGCGATTGATCTTGCCGCTTCAATGTCTAATTTGATGCGTCGCGAAGCGGTTTCAGTATGCGCCGCTAGGAGTGAACGCCCACACCGCCGGCTGGCTGTTTCACCCGCTGCGCATGGTGAAGATGTTGTCATTTCGGTTTAGTCGTTTCTCTCTTCATCTGGACGCCGTCGCCTGCGCGGCCCTAAGCTGAAGTTACCCCTTCAATCCCCAAGAGGGTCTCGCGGACGAACGGTGCAACGCGAGCCTTCGATGCAACTCCATGTCTAAGACCACGAATCAACGCGGCGAGTTTCGAGCCAAGATTGAGCAACCCATCCGCGTCCGCCTGGCAACCGGCGCCGAAGAGGTCGAACTCTGCCGAACTGTAAATGTCTCCAAGAATGGCATCTACTTTCTTTCCGCGCGGAATCTCTACTACGTCGGACTGCACCTTCATCTGGTTCTCGGCTACCGCGATGGCGATCCAGTTTTGAAGGAGTGGATCGGCGAGGTCCTTCGCACCGAGCGTCTCGACGATGGCCAGACAGGAATTGCGGTCCGCATTCTCATGCGTTGATTCGCAATCGGCTCCGTGGCTTTGCGGCCCGCTCTCCTTATTCTGCGCGATTTGGTGTCCCCGCCGCCTGCGCCGCACGCCGTGGGCGCCGCCATCTTCGTGATATGATTGGAAGTTCGTGGGCCGCTAGCTCAATGGTAGAGCAGCTGACTCTTAATCAGCGGGTTGGAGGTTCGAGTCCTCCGCGGCTCACCACTTAGTTTCAACAAGTTACCCTCTTCGGACTTCTCCGAAATAAAAAACTGTGCCCAATTTTGTGCCACACCTGAGTCAAAATCGGCTCCGCTGAGGCCGTCCACGGCGCGCCGTTTCGCTTCCATGCGGATGTGCGAATAGCGTTCCATCATGGCGCGGGAGACGTGCCCGGCCAGGGCCATTACCGTTGAGTCCGAAGCCTGAGACTCGGCCAGCCGCGAAATGAACGTGTGCCGCAGATCGTGGAAGCGGCAGGACACGCCAGCGGCCTTCCGTGCGCTCTCCCAGCCGACTTTCCAACGGTGCATCGGCTCCGCAGGGTCAATCTCGTATGCGCACTGCTTCCGGTCGTTTCCCGCCAGGCCGTACTTCTCTTGTGGGAAAACGTGATGCTCCGGCTGCGCGCCGGGGAAAAGGCCGCGCCAATGCGTCAGGACGGCCACTGCGCGAGGGTTAAGCGGAATCATGCGCCCTGTGCCTGCCGCCGTCTTGGATTTGCCCACAGTGAGGGCGCTTGCGAGGAAATCCACCTGCCCCCACTTGAGGCCGCGAATCTCGGCAGCACGCATCCCGGTGTTGAGCGCGACCATTACGACAGGGTAGAGGCTCCGGCAACGGCTCTTCGAGACTGCTGCGAGAAGCCGCGTTTCTTCGTCCTGTGTGAGGGCGCGGCCCGGCGACGGGCTTTCCTTGAGAAAGTCCACATCGGCGGCGATTGCTTCCCACATCCGATAGCGCCGCAGAATGCTTCGCAGCACGCCTAGTTCAAGATTCACCGTGCGATTGCTCACGCCGTCTCGCTTGCGGCGGGTCTGGTAGGCCGCCAAGTCTTCCGCTGAGAGATCGCACAGCAATAGCTTGCCGAAGTCCGCCGTCAAATGGGAGCTGGCAAGATCGTAGCTGCGGCGCGTGGAAGGCGCGATGCTGGTGCGCGTCTTGAGCCAATCCGATGCGGCGACGGAGAAGAGGGGCGGAAGCTTGCGGCGCTTGATCTGATTCCAGCTTTCCTCAAGCTCACGTCGACGGACGCGCTCCGCGTCCTTTGCAATGGTCTTACTCTCGCTCTTCGAGGATTCGCGGATCACCTGTCCCGCGAACCGAAATTTGTACCACCAGACCTCACCGCGTCGGTAGAGACTCATTACCTGCTCCCTCCCATTGACTTGGACGGTCTGCCGCCTAGTTTGCCGTTCTTGCGTGCAATCTCCCGAATACGCTCGATTCCTAGCCGGTTCAGACGGGCTTGGTAGCTACGCTGGCCTAGCAATCTCGCCGCTTTGCTGAGAGAAAGTCGCCGCACGTTACAATCCTAAACGTTTCGGTTGTCAATGTCAATGGAAATGTGTTAGGTTCATCGTGCGCGGCTAGGGTCGCTCCCGAAAGGTGATGGGCCGGGTATGCGCCCTCGTTAGCGAATAGCAGCTATCATGGAGGGGCCGTGAGCGGAGCGCCGGTCATTACCTCGACCAATCCCCATGTTCGGGAAGTTGTTAGCAAGCTGACGAGCTGCGGGGCGTATGAGAGTTTCGCCTGGCTCTGTGAAAAGGGAGCGGAGCCTGAGGAGCTGCTGCAGCGGCTAGACAGATTGATATACGGTCACAATGCGAAGTTGCCGAGACTTTCGAGACGACAGTCCGGGTCGCTGTCAACACGCCTCAAGAGAACGGCGGATTTAGTTGAGCGCCTGAATCGGGAGTATGGGGTATCCGTGATGGGTGAGGACTGGCGGGAGGCATTAGGCCTGCCGAAAAAGCTGAGGGATTACGCGGCTTGCGTCAAGGATATGCCCCGGCGAGTCGCTAGCCGATGGAATCCTATAGAGACCTCCGCGATGTGTCAGATCGTTTGGTACGTGAAAAAGACGACGCACAGCTATCATGACGAACAGGTATCTGCGCTGATCGGTGCCGTTCTTGAGAAGAGCTATTACCCTGACGCTCTGAAGCGGTGGCGTTCTAACCACGCTCAAGATATCCGCGCGTTCGGTGATCTGGACATCCTTCCTTGGTTTCCTCGTCCACTTCGTTCCAAGTAACACGAACCTGACCGTAAATTGCGCGCTCGTGTCATGGAACACAGCAGCGCTATATGGCACAACTGGCATCGACCACTGCACATGGAGGTGCAAGATGTTGACCGTCGCACAGGCTGCCGAGCGGTTGGGTATGAAACCGGCAACAATCAGGATGTGGATTGCGAAGCGAAAGCTGGCCCATGTGAAGCTCGCACGAGCCGTCCGGGTTCCAGAGTCTGAAGTAGAGCGGATGATCTGGGAGAACACCATCCCGGCCCGCGTAGATCGGCGTTAAGCGCTTCCGACCGATTCTGCATGTATCTGCACAAGAGGAGGTTTCAGATGGCTGAGGATGAATTGTACCTATGGAACCAAGCCCGAGCTTTGGAGCTCTTAGCGAAGAAACAAATGATTTGCCGCGTCTGCGGGCAAGGCGTTTCGTGCTACCCAGTTGAGGCTGGGCTTCGTCACAGGTTGACTCATGCCCAGGGCAAAGACCGCGAAGAGATTGAGGAAATGCTGGCCTTTTTCACTGATCTGGGAAAAAGGTTCCAACATGCCTCAGGTCTGCAAGTGGAGGTGAACGACCAGGACGCCAGGGAATTTGTTAGCAGGTGTCTTAATAACGGCATTCTTGTCCGAGTGCCCGACAAGGAATGATCGAGAGGCCTAGTCGCCGGGGCCAAACACCTAGTGGTGATTTCGGGCTTGTGCTCTGTTTCAGCCTGCGGAGGGGATTTTCTGATCCGAAGGAACTAACCCGTGCCTATCATTCCCCAAGAAATTCTCGCTCTGACCTCAAGCGATCAATGCGCCGGGGGCGTTGTGCGAGATCGAGCCGCGATTGCTAACGTCGGCGCAGCCAGCATAGAAAACCTCGTAATCCTGCCTGGCTCGGGCGTCACGATCAAAGCGACAGCGGAAGACTTGTTCAAACTTATCGCGCCGACGAAGACGATGTTCGTCCGTGGCGGGGTCGTGGTAGGCGTCGTCGAGAGTAAAGGCAGGTCTGAGCTTGAAGTAATCGGGCCAGCTGCGGCGCGTTCCCGGTTTGAATCCTACGCGCCGATTTACGTTTGGCGATCAGGACGCGAGGGCAAGCCCGTACTGCAACCTGCCATCATCCCGAGGGAGATGGCGGAGGCGTTGCTTGAATCCGAAGAGGCGCGAACGTATCTGCCGAGAATTACCGGACTGATTAACTGTCCCGTGATTGTAAGCATCCGTGGCGGTGTTCAGATCGCCGGGCAGGGCTTTCATCTCGATACCGGACTATTCATCACTGGCGGGCAGATGCCGCAGCAAGTCGAGCTTTCGGACGCGGTCGCGGCTGTGCAGGATCTCGTTAGTGAATTTGATTTTCAGTCTGCGGGTGACCGCTCACGTGCCTTGGCGTCGTTCATCACCCCGGCGTTGAAGCTGGGCGGGCATCTGCGCGGCAACGTGCCAGCGGATGTCGCCGAAGCCGACCAGTCGCAATCGGGCAAAACCTACAGACAGAGGCTCGTCGCTGCCGTCTACAACGAGACCCCATCCTTGGTGACGTGCCGCAGTGGCGGCGTCGGTTCAGTGGACGAAAGCCTGAACGCGCAATTGATTGCCGGGCGCCCATTCATCCAACTGGACAACTTTCGGGGCAAGCTTAATTCTCCGCACATAGAAGCCCTGCTGACGGCGGAAAGGTCGTTTCCGGTTCGGGTGCCGCACTGCCGGGAAGTGGCGATTGACCCTAGCCGCTTCTTTGTGATGTTGACGAGCAACGGCGTCGAGACAACCCGCGACTTCGCCAACCGTGGGAGCATCGTGCGCAACCGGAAGCGCGACGGCTACAGGTTCCGTCAGTATCCCGAAGGCGACCTACTCGAACACGTCCGGGCCTGCCAGCCAACATATCTCGGCGCGGTGTTCGCCATCGTTCAGAGGTGGATTGAGCTAGGCCGTCCGCGCTCTGACGAGAACCGGCACGACTTCCGCGAGTGGGCGCAGACGCTTGACTGGATAGTGCGAAACATTCTAGGTGAAGCGCCGCTGATGGATGGCCACGAAGCCGCACAGGAGCGGGTCAGTAATCCTGGCTTGACGTTCCTACGAAATCTCTCGCTGGCCGTCGCCGAACAAAAACGGCTCGGTGAACCGTTGATCGCGTCTGAGATGTACGAAATTGCCGAATGCGCTGACGTGGACAT
>Ga0181538_10002153_pt1 | contig 20894 bp, 19 predicted proteins | sample PEATcosm2014_Bin_40_FD_119773 | JGI IMG/M metagenome (GOLD analysis project Ga0181538, IMG submission 119773) | Peatland microbial communities from MTU Mesocosm Facility, Houghton, MI, USA - PEATcosm2014_Bin23_30_metaG | ecosystem: Environmental > Terrestrial > Soil > Wetlands > Peat | place... | reverse complement strand
GGCTCAGCCGCATACCGGGGCTCAGCCGCATACCGGGGCTCAGCCGCATACCGGGGCTCAGCCGCATACCGGGGCTCGCCGCGGGATTCCGGGGCGGAACCGTACTCGCTAGCAGCCCGGTGACCCGCCGCCGGCCCGTGACCGGGCCGGCTTCCGTTCCCCGGCGTGCGCCCGTAAGCGGGCGGCTTCCCGTTCCCCCGCGCCTGCCCATACTCAGGCGGTGCCCCGTTCCCGGGCGCTCGCCCGTAACCGGCCGGAGCGCCGTCGTCCGGGGCTTGCTGACAGCCGGGCGAGACGCCATCGTCCGTCGCAGGCCGGTAGCCGGGTGGCGTGCCGTAGCGGCGGGCCGGGCCGTAGTCGGGGGCCCCACCGCGGCCAGGCGCGGGCTCGTAGCCGGGCGGGTGCCGGTAACCGGGGGGAATACCCTGGCCGGACGGGCGTAGGTACCCGACTGGAGCCTGGTAGCCGTACGGCGGCGCGACCGCACCATAGCCCGGTTCTTCGGCGGGCGCGGGGTATCGGTACGTACCGTCGTACGCCACCACGCGGGGCGCGCGGTCATCCGCCGCGGGACCGGGCGCGCCGTCGTGATCGACGGCGGGCATTGGGCCGGTCGCGAACAGGCCGCCCCAGGGGGCGTCCAGACCAGGGATGTCGCCCCCCGAGCCGGACTGGAACTCCTCGCTTTCGTTGACGGCGTAGGCGTAACCGCCGTCGGCGTAGCCGGGATCGTACGGCGAGCCGTACGGGTCCGGGTAGGCCGCACCCGCCGCACCTGGGTAGGCCGCCCCGGGCGAGCCGGGCGCGGTTCCGGCCGGCGGGTCGTAACCGGGGGGCTGACCGGGATAGTAGCCACCGTTCGGCGGCCCGTGCGGGCCGGGTCCTGGCGGCGCCGCGTACGGGCGCGGACCGGGGAGTGGTTCGTACCCGTACTGCTGGCCCGGAGCGGGGTCCGGCCCACACCCCGGCCCGTACCCGGGTCCGTATCCGGCCCCCGCGCCATACCCGGGCCCGGGCTGAGGAGTGTATGCGGGCCCCGGCCCATTGTCCGGGGCCGCGTACGGCGGCGGGTTGCCGTCCCCGGACGGCAGTTCCTCGCCAGGGTCCACCTCGGAATCGGGCCCGGGCGGGTAGGCGGCGCCCGTCTCGTAGCCGGGGGCGTGCGCGGGGACCTGGTTGCCGCCGGGACCGTTCGCGGCAGGCGGCGGCCCGTACGCCGGACGCGGATCGTACGGCGCTGGATAGGCGTACCCGGCGCCCGGGCCGTGCTGCGGCCCGTTGGAGCGGGCGTCATAGGAGCCGGCGTCATAGGAGCCGGCGTCATAGGAGCCGGCGTCATAGGAGCCGGCGTCATAGGAGCCGGCGTCATAGGAGCCGGCGTCATAGGAGCCGGGCTCGTACGGGCCAGCGCCGTGGGAGACGGGCCCGTAGGCGGCCGGGCCCCCGTCAGGGCCGCCAGCGTACGGTTCCTGCGTCCCTGGGTCGGGCCGGGGCCCGCCGACGAGGCCGCGCGGTGAGATCACTGACGTGGGCTGCAGGACTTCGCCCTTGGGGAATCGTGGCGTGTGCGGGCGCCCGGACGACCGCGGCGCCTCGGAACGCGCCGAGCCAGGCCCAGGGTCGGCACCGTCTTCCGCATGACCGTCCGCGGTGGGATGGGAAGCGAACTGGGAGGGGTAGGTGCCGCCATTCGGCTCGGCCGGGTACGGCTCACCTTCGTACGGATCACCCTCGTAGGCGTCGCCGTCATAGCCCTCGCCTGGGGAATGATCGTTCCCCTTGCGCCGGCCCGGCCGGAAACGGCTCATCGCAGGCCTGTCCCGGGGATGCCCGGTAGAGTCCCCGCGACCGCCTCGGCCACGAGGACCCGAACTCTCTCGACGGAGACGGAGCCAAGACGCACCCAACCACGATCGCATTGCCGGGATTACAGCCGCAAGCCAAATCCGCAGGTCCACCCAGTGAAGGCGATCACGCGCGGCGCGCGGCGTTGGATGTTTCAACCGTGCAGCGCCACGCCGCGCTGCGCTGGCGGGGACTGGCCCGCGCTCAGACCTGCGGCATGACCTCGGCGGCGAGCAGTTCCAGATGGTCTAGGTCGCTGAGGTCGAGGACCTGCAGGTAGATCGTCTCGGCCCCGGCGCGGGCGTAGCCGCCGATGGCGTCGACGATCTGCGCCGGCGTCCCGGCCAAGTCGCCGTTGGCCCGCATGTCTTCCGGCCGCAGCCCGGCGTGGCCCAGCCGACGGCCGATGGCCGCGGCGCGGCGCGCCACCTCGGCGTCGTCCCGGCCGCAGCACACCGTCTTGGCCGCCGAGAACCGCACCGAGGACGGGGCCCGCCCGGCCCCGGTGCAGGCGTCCCGGACCCGGCCGAACGCCGCCTCGGTGGTCGGCAGGCCCTGGAACGCCACGTTGAACTCGTCCGCGTACCGGGCGGCCAGCCGCGGAGTGCGCCGCGTGCCGGTGCCGCCCAGGATGACGGGGGGCTTCGGCCGCTGGGCGGGCTTGGGCAGCGCGGGGGAATCCACCAGCTGGTAGTAGGTCCCGTCGAAGGAGAACGTCTTTCCCTCGGGGGTCTCCCAGAGCCCGGTGACGATCGCGAGCTGTTCCTCGAACCGGCCGAAACGCTCCTTCAGGCTGGGGAAGGCTATCCCGTAGGCGGTGTGCTCGGCCTCGAACCATCCGGTGCCAAAGCCGAACTCGATCCGGCCGCCGCTCATCTGGTCCACCTGCGCCACCGAGATGGCCAACGGCCCGGGCAGCCGGAAGGTGGCGGCCGTGACGAGCGTGCCAAGCCGGATACGGCTGGTCTGCGAGGCCAGCCCGGCCAGCGTCACCCAGGAATCCGTCGGGCCGGGCAGACCGCGAGCATCGCCCATAGCGAGGTAATGATCAGAGCGGAAGAACGCGTCGAAGCCCAGGTTCTCCGTGGCTGTCGCCACCCGGAGGAGGGTCGCGTAGTCCGCCCCCTGCTGCGGTTCGGTGAAAATCCGGAGTTTCATCGGTCCATCCAAGCACGCCGCTCGGCGGCGCCTTCCGGCACCCTTTAGTGGGATACCAGAGTGGCCAGGCACTCGACGTGGTGGGTCATGGGGAACGCGTCGAACGCGCGCAGATTCTCCAGCCGCCAGCCGTGCGCCGCGAAGAGCGCGATGTCCCGCGCGAGGGTGGCCGGGTCACAGGAGACGTAGGCGATCCGCCGCTCACCGGCCGCCGCGTCGGCTGCTCCGCCCGGGGCAAGGACGCGGGCAGGGACGCGGGCGGGTTGGGCCAGGTACTCGATGACGTCCCGGCCCGCCCCGGCCCGGGGCGGGTCGAGCACGGCCAGCCGGGCCGGGGGAAGCCCGTGACGCGCGATCACCTGGCTCGCGTCGCCCTGGTACACGCTCGCCCACGGTGTCCCGCGCAGGTTGCGGCGGGCATCGCGGGCGGCGGCCGAGCCGGACTCGATGCCGACGACCGTCCCGTCCGGGCCGACGGCCTCGGCCAGCACCCCGGTGAACAAGCCCGCGCCGCAATAGAGGTCGAGCGCCGTGTCGCCGGACTGTGGGCGCAGCGCGTCCAGCACCGCACGGGCCAGGGTGTCCGCCGCGGCCGGGTGCACCTGCCAGAACCCCGTCGCACTGACCCGCCAGGTCCGCCCCGCCGCGCGCTGACGGAGATGAGAATGACCCCGCAACAGCGCCGTCCGGTTTCCCCTCTGTCTGCCGGGCTCACCGCGCCCGCCGGAGCGGCCGCGCGGACCGGGCCGGGCAAGCCCGCTGCGGCTGGCCACCGCGAGCACCGATTCTGACGTGGTCTGTTTCAATGCTGTGGAACGGACCTGGCCGGAGACGATCACCGCTCGCTCACCGTTGTCCGTGGCCACGACCGCCTCCACCGACGCCGCCCGCGGCCAGGGCTGCTCCGGCACGCCGAGATCCCGGATGCCCGGATGCGCGATCAGGCAGTCGGCGACGTTGATGACCTCGTGGGACCGGTGGGCCCGCAGGCCGGCCACGCCGTCGCCCCGGACCGCGAACTTGACCCTGGTCCGCCAGCCGAGGCCCGGCGTCCGAGCGCCGCCCGCGTCCTTGCCCGCGTCCGTGCCCGCGCCCGTGCCGCCGGGCTCGTCACCTGGGAGGGCCTCCACGGTGACCGGCCGGTCGATCCCGGCGATGCGCCGGAGCTGCTGGCGCACTACCGATGCCTTCAGCTCCCGCTGGGCGGGCAGCGACGCGTGCTGCCAGTCACAGCCGCCACACCCGCCCGGCCGTGCGTACGGGCATGGCGGCTCGACCCGGTCCGCGGACGGCGCCAGAATCTCGGCGGCGTCGGCCCGCGCGAAACGCGCGGTCACCTCTGTGATGCTGGCCAGCACGCGCTCTCCCGGCAGGGCATGCCGGACAAAGACGACGGGGCCCGAGCCGTCTAGGCGGGCCACGCACCAGCCGCCGTGCGCCGCTTCGCCGGCCACCACCTCGACGATGTCGCCCGGATTGAGCCGGACCCCGGAGCTGTCCGCACTGCCGGATATAGTGACCGAAGTCACATCTTCAGATCGCATCCCGTACTTCCGGTTTGACACTTTGCTTCCCGGCCAGTGTCGGCCGGCGCGGCCATAATGTCGCAGATACGGCCGCGTCCCACCGGCTGCAGTATTGCGCCACAGGATTCACGGTGTCCGCGTGTCGCAATCACCGCCGCAAGGGCATAACTTTGGCGATGCGCTTCAAGCTGGAAGGACGACCGTGCATATCGTGATCATGGGTTGCGGACGGGTCGGGTCGACGCTCGCCCATATTCTCGAGGACCGCGGCCACTCGGTCGCCATTATTGATCAGGATCCCGAGGCGTTCCGGAAGCTCGGCTCCTCCTTCAAGGGTAGCCGGGTCACGGGCATGGGCTTCGACCGAGACGTGCTCATCCAGGCCGGCATCGAGGAAGCCGACGCCTTCACCGCCGTCAGCAGCGGTGACAACTCCAACATCATCTCCGCGCGCGTCGCGCGGGAATCGTTCGGCATCGACCGGGTCGCGGCCCGGATCTACGATCCCCGTCGCGCCGAGGTCTACCAGCGCCTGGGCATCCCGACGGTCGCGACGGTCCGCTGGACGGCCGACCAGATGCTGCGCAAGCTGCTCCCCGAGGGCGCGGAACCGCTCTGGCGCGATCCGACCGGCAAAGTCGTGCTGGCCGAGATGGCCTTCTCCGACCGGTGGCTCGGCGAGAAAGTCAAGGCGATCGAGTTGGCCACGGGCACCCGCATCGCCTTCATCGACCGGCTCGGCGAGGCCATGATCGCGGTTCCGGGCACGGTGCTGCAGGAAGGCGACGTGCTGCACGTGATCGCCCACGAAGACGAGTTGGACCGGATTACCGAACTATTCTCCACCGGGCCCGAGGGAGGCCGCTGATGCGCGTCGCGATAGCCGGGGCCGGTTCGGTCGGCCGGTCCATCGCCCGGGAACTGCTCGAGAACGGGCACGAGGTGCTGCTCATCGACCACTCAGCCAGGTCGATCAAGGCGGACAGCCTGCCCGGCGCCGAGTGGCTGCTCGCGGACGCCTGCGAGATCAGCTCGCTGGACGAGGCCGCGCTGCACCGCTGCAACGTGGTGATCGCGGCCACGGGCGACGACAAGGTCAACCTGGTCGTGTCGCTGTTGGCCAAGACCGAGTACGGGGTGCCCCGCGTCGTGGCGCGGATCAACCACCCGAACAACGAGTGGCTGTTCAACGAGTCGTGGGGCGTGGACGTGGCGGTCTCGACCCCCCGGATGCTGTCCGCCCTGGTCGAGGAGGCGGTCAGCGTCGGGGATCTCGTCCGGCTGATGACGTTCCGGCAGAGCGAGGCGAGCCTGGTCGAGCTGACCATGCCGACCGACGCGCCGCTGGTCGGCCAGCGGTTCGGGGACATCGACTGGCCGGGCGACACCGCGCTGGTGGCGATCCTGCGCGAGGGCCGGGTTATCGTCCCGCAACAGGACGACCCGCTGGAAGCCGGCGACGAGCTGCTCTTCGTCGCAAGCCAGGACGTGGAGGACCAGCTCGCCTCGCTGCTGTCCAGCCGTTGACCGGGTTGCCGGGTTGTTGACCGGGTTGTCCGGCCGTTGACCGGGGCTGTCCAGCCGGTGATTTAGCTGGCTGTGCGGAACTCCTGCTCGCTTGATCCGTCGGACGCGGCCAGACTCAACTCGTAGCGCGGGTTGAACATGGTCGCGCGGCCGCGGCGAATGCCCAGCCGGCCTTCCGCCACGACCGTGATGCCCGGCTCGATGCCGGGAATGCTCGCCCGGCCGAGCCAGATGAGCTCGACGCGGCCATGGTCAAGCTGGCCAGGGCCCTGCTGCAGCTCGGCTTCCATGGCCGGCATCCCGCCGATCCGGTCGTGCCTGATCACTTGCACCGTGCCCGCTACCTGGACACGCGGCCGCTCCGCTTGGCTGTCTGCGCGGATAGCTATCCCCATGGGAGCACCCTAACGAGGGCATATGAACGGGGTATTACCGAGTGTTTGTCCGTGTGCTGGCCGGCTTCGGCCGTCGCGGCGTTCCTCAGCGCGTTTCGGTGAACTCCGGACCGCGCTCGAAGGGGTTGAGGTCGGTCCGGAAACGGTTTTCCTCTTCGGGCTCCGCGTCCTCGCCCCCCGCCTGATGCTGCGCCAGCTCCTGCTGCTGCTGCTCGAGCGCCTGCTGCACCTCGGGCGGCAGCCGCAGTTCCAGCATGTCCCGCGGCGGCATCGGGTGATCCCCGCGGACGACCACGATGTCGCTCAGCAGTTCCTCGAGCGGCTCGACCGGCTCGGCGCCGGTGGCCGCCCCGCCTATGATCAGGCCGCGCAGCAGCCATCGCGGGCCGTCGATCCCGATGAACCGGACGGGAAGGGTCCCGGCGGACACGTTCCCGGGTTCCACCGCCACGTGCGCGAACGCCTCGGTCCCGAACGGGCCCTCGGTCTCCTGCGCGGGCGTGCCGGCCGAGGAAAGCTCTTCGGCGATCTCCTGCCGGACGTCCTGCCACAGCCCGCCGCTGCGCGGCGCCGCGAAGGCGTGCACCCGCAGCTCGCTCATACCATTCTTCACCGTGACCCAGATGAACCGCTGCCCGTCCGTGGCCAGCTCGATCTGCTGCAAGGGCGTGATCGGGACCAGGAGGCTGCCGAAATCGGCGCGCTCCCGCTCCGGGTAGGCCTCGTCGGCGTCCCACGGGCCGCCGCGCAGGCCGGGGGGCACCGGGGCGGACAGGTCGGCGCTCTGCGCCCTGGCGGCGTCATCGTCCCATTCGCCGGTCTCATCGGGGTCTTCCCAGCCGCCGTCGGTGTCCCCGGTAGCATCCGTCCCGGGGTAGCCCGCACGGGCCTGGTCCGCGTCCTCGCGTCGACGCCGACGGAACACTGCGCACGCTCCTTCTTCGATCCAGCGGATTCCCCGCGCCGTGCTTAGGGGAACTCCCCGCGATATACCTTCGTCACTGATTCACCGTACTCGGGACGCCGGCTGCATGGCCCCCGGTGGAGCCGAATCCACCGTCCCCGCGGTCCGATCCGGGCAGCGAGACGGCCTCGTGAAACTGCACCTGTTCCACCCGCTGGATCACGAGCTGCGCGATCCGGTCCCCGCGCCGGAAGCTGACCGGCTGCGAGCGATCCGTGTTGAGCAGCGTGACCCTTATCTCGCCGCGATAGCCGGCGTCCACGGTCCCCGGCGCGTTCACGATCGTGACCCCGTGGCGTGCGGCCAGCCCCGAGCGCGGATGCACGAACGCCGCGTAACCGGCGGGCAGCGCGATGGCCACGCCGGTCGGGACCAGGGCGCGCTCCCCCGGCGCCAGGTCCACGTCCTCAGCCGCGAACAGATCCGCGCCGGCATCGCCGGGATGAGCGAAGGCAGGCAGCGGGAGACCTGGGTCCAGGCGCTGGATAAGCACGTCGACAAGGACGCGGGCACCGTCGGCGGATCGGTCCATGGGCATTACTCCTCGAACGGGCGGCCGGGGCATGGCACAGCGTTACGGCACACGGCATGATGCGGCCAGTTCCTCACGCTCAGTGACCCTATCGCGGTCCCGGGGCGGGCGAGCCCGAATCCCCACGGACCGGGACGGTCCCGCCCACCGGGTAGCGGCGCCGCAGCTCCGGCACCGCGCGGGTGATCGCCGCGGCGACCGGAACGGCCACGACGGCGCCGGGGATGCCCGCCACCACGCCACCCACGGCGAGGACGAGGATGATGGCGAGCGGGTGCAGCCGGACGATGCGCCCGACGACGAGCGGCTGCAGCAGGTGGCTTTCAATCTGATCCTCGGCCACGAAGACGCAGAGGACGATGACGGCGGCGATCCAGCCCTTCGCCGCGAGCGTGATCAGGATGACCAGCGCCCCGGCGAGCAGGATCCCCACGAGCGGGATGAACGCCGCGAGGAAGACCAGGACGGCCAGCGGCGCGACCAGCGGCACGCCCACGATGGTCAGCGTGGATCCGATCACGATGGCGTGGATGGCCGCCACCAGCACGGTTCCCCGCATGTAGTACACGACGGCCTGCCAGGCCGCGTGGCCGGCCCGGTCGGCCCGCAGGCTGCTCTCAGGGCCGAAGGCGCGGGTCAGCCACGCCCAGATCCGCGCGCCGTCCTTCAGCAGGAAGAACGTCACGAACAGCGCGAGGACGATCCCGCCGAGCACCTCGAAGATGATCTGGCCGCCGGTCAGCACCGTGCCGGCCACCACGGACTTGTGCTGGCCCAGGTAGGTCAGCAGCTTGTTCGACAGGTTCTGCAGGCTACCGGTTTTGAGGTGCAGCGGCGCGCCCGCCAGCCACGTCTGGATCTCGCGTGAGGTGTGCCGGATCTGCGTGACCAGGCCCTTGTACTCGGCCCGCACCCGGATCGTGACCAGGGTGATCGTCCCGGCCAGCACGATGACGCCGCCGAGCAGGGTGCACCACGCCGCGGCCAGCATCGGCAGTCCCGCGCGGTGCAGGCGGGCGGCGAGCGGCTGCAGCAGCGCGGTCAGCAGCAGCGCGGCCGCGCACGGGATCACCACCACCGCCAGCCGGCTGGCCACGCGGTAGGCCAGGTAGAGCGCGATGCCAATGAACAGCAGCCGCCACGCCCATCCCCCGGCGACCTGGAGCCAGCGCGGCACGATCCCGCCGTCGCTTCCCGTGGCGTCCGCCATGGGCTCATCGCTCGGGTGCGGCACCCCGTGAGCGGCGGCGCCGTTGACGGTGGCGCCGTCCCCGCCGGCCACGCCGGCCATGCCGGGAACGTCGCGGGCGGCCGGCCGGACCGGTGCGCCGGTGCCGTGGTCTTCCTCTGCGTTCCGGCGTTCTTCCGCGTTCCGGATACCCTCGCGGGCGGCCGCCAGCCACTGCCGCGCCCGTAGGCCGATGCCCCGGCCGGACCGCCCCGTCATAAGGCCATCTAACCAACTACGGTTGACGGCATGCGCGATTACCGTGAACGGCTCACCGTGCCGGCGGCCTGGTGGATCCTCGCCGTGCCCGTCATCGTCCTACTCGGCGCGTACGGTATCTACGCGAACCTCAGCGGCGCCGTTGTGGTGATCATTTACGCTGTCTTCACCGTCGGCAGTGCCGCTGTGTTGCTGGTGTGGGGATCGGGCCTGATCGAGGTCGGCGACGGCGAGCTCCGCGCGGCGGGCGCCGTGCTGCCGCTGTCCCAGGTCACTGAGGTGCGGGCACTGGACGCCCGGCAGGCTGAGGCGATGCGGGGCCCCCGGGCCGATCCGGCCGCGCACACACTGATCCGGCCGTACCTGAAGACCGCCGTGTACGTGGCGGTGCACGACCCGGCCGGCCAGGTTCCGTACTGGCTGATCGGGACACGCCGGCCGGGCGAGCTGGCCGCCGCGATCGAGCGGGGCAGCCCGAGGGGCGCTCCCGCGGGTACTCAGGGCCGGGCGGGCTGAGGCAGGGATCGGCGGGCCGGGACAGGGATCGGCGGGCCGGGACAGGGATCGGCGCGCCGGGACAGGGATCGGCGGGCTCGGAAAGGGATCGGCGGGCTGAGCCGGGGTGGGCGTGGGCGTGCCGGCGGAGCCGCCGCGCCGCACGTGGAATGATCAGACAATCGGGTTCGGAGGAGGCACTGGCATGTCGGACCAGCGCGCAGATGTGGCCACGCGTATCGCCGGGGGGGTCGCCGCCTTCGCCGCGGCGTGGGCCGCCCGTAAGCTCATCTCGCTTGTGTGGACGCGGGCGACGGGCAAGGAGCCGCCGGTCCACCCGGAAGACCTTGAGGTCGGGCTCAAAGAGGCACTCGGCTGGGCCGTGGTGACCGGCGTGGCGATGGAAGCGGCCCGGCTGCTGGCGACGAGGGCCGCCACCAAGCAGGTGCACGCCTACCAGGTCGGCCATACCGGCGACTGATGGCCCGGTGACTGATCCCGCCGCCCTGGCCGGGGCGGCGGGACGGAACCAGAGCCGGCACGAGCGGGAGCGGCGGCGACCGCTCAGGCGCTCCCGGCATCAGGCCTCAAATACCGGCGGGCAGGCGCAGCAACTGACGAATGGGTACCGTCAGGCGGCGCACTCCCGGCACACAAGCTGGCCGTTGCGCTCTTCAGCGAGCTGGCTGCGGTGGTGCACCAGGAAGCAGCGCGAGCAGGTGAACTCGTCCGCCTGCCGTGGGATCACACGGAAAGACAACTCTTCGTTCGACAAGTCCGCACCGGGCAGCTCAAGTGACTCAGCCACCTCGTCCGGATCAATGTCGATCGTGCTCGACGATTGATCCATCCGGCGGGCCTGAAGCTCCTGCAGGCTGTCCTCAGTAAGGTCGTCGTCTGTCTTCCGCGGGCTGTCGTAATCAGTGGCCATGGTGGTTCTTTCCCCCTCCACACGTTGTGCGCCTCTTCATCGCGCGGGTGTAACGCTCTGGATGCCTTGGTTGTGCCCAATTCCGGCGGGGAATTCTGTCACGTTTGCCCACCGGGCACACGCAGCGCGGTGAGTGTCGTGGCGTGGAGGGTATGACGTGCACCGCACCTCCGTTTCCGCGTGTCCCGGCGACCGGATCCGCCCGGGGCCGGGATGGCCCGCGGACGGCGCCGAGTGCCGCCGGACGCGAAGTGTACCGGCATCCTGACCCGCTCTAGCCAACCCTTCTCCGCGGGGCTAACGAGCCGCCGCAACAGTATGCCCCCATCGCCCGGATCTCATTCGCGCCCGCTGGTTTCGGCCGCGGAACCGGGTTTAAGGCTAAGTGCCGCTGGGGTAGGACTTGGCACGCTATCCGCGTGTTTGACCGGAGGGAGTCGCATGGGCGAGTTCGCAGCCACACTGCAGCACCGTCTGAGGGAAGCCCACGCCTCCCTGCGGGCGGCGCTGGCCGCCGGGGACGCTGACCTCACCGATACCCAGCTCGACGAGATCGACCACCTCAGGCAGATCGCCGCGGCGCACGGCGTCCCCGAACCCGCCCGCGCCTGACCCAGCGCCTCCCCTGACCGGCCCCACCGGTCCCTGACCGGCCCCACCGGTCCCTGACCGGCCCCACCGGTCCCTGACCGGCCCCACCGGTCCCTGACCGGTCCCTCACCGGCGCTAGGCGTCGCGTTCGGGGTCGAGGGTGGCGAGGGAAGCGGTGAGCTCCTCGTACAGGCCGGGGCCAGCCGCGACGGTGAGGGACGTACCCGCCGGGCGGCCCTCCAGGCCGGTCACTCGCGCGCCTGCCTCCTCCGCGATCAGGCCGCCAGCGGCATAGTCCCAGTAGTTCAGGCCCCGCTCGTAGAACGCGTCCAGGCGGCCGGCCGCCACCATGCACAGGTCGACCGACGCTGACCCGCCGCGGCGGATGTCGCGGATCTGCGGCAGCAGCGCGGCCACGACCTCGCCCTGGACGCGGCGGCGCCCCGGCAAATAGCCGAACCCGGTGCCGACCAGGGCCTGGCCGAGCGGGACGTCCCGGTTGCAGCGCAGCCCGGCCGCACCGCGTCCCCCCCGGGCGCCGGCCTCGCCCGTGGCGCTGGCCCGATCGGCGGTGCTGTGCAGCCAGGCGCCCTGGCCCCGGACGGCCGTGAAGGTCTCGCCGTGCAGCGGAACGGCCACCACGCCGGCCACGATCGTGCCCGCGACTTCCGCGGCGATGCTGACCGCCCAGTCCGCCAGCCCGTACAGGTAGTTGACGGTGCCGTCGAGCGGGTCGACGATCCAGCGCACGACGGGTGCGGACGGGTCCCCGGGCTCGCCCGGGTCCTTGTCCGGGCCGCGAGCACCGCGCGTCTCGCCCCCTTCCTCACCGAGGATCGCGTCGCCGGGGCGCTCCGCCCGTATCCGTTCGGTGATGAGCACCTCGGCACGGCGGTCCATTTCGGTCACCACGTCGGTCAGGCTCGACTTGGTCTCGACGACTTCGGGGCGGCTCTGTGCGCCCTGATCGGCGAGCAGCCGGGCTGCGGCCGCGGCAGCGTCAGCCGCGAGGGCCAGGAGGTCCCTCGCGTCCGGAGTGTTCACGCCCTGCTCCGAGCGGGCCGGTTAAGGGCGCAGCAGCCGGGCGGGCAAGCGTCGGTGGGCGGGCCCAGCCGGCCCAGCGCCGCGCGCGGCGCATCCGGAGGGCCGAGGCGCTCGCGCACCAGGTCGACGATCATGGCCCGGAACTGGCGGTGGTACCAGGGGGTGGCCGCGCGGGCGACGGGCAGGCCGAGCGCCGCGGCCGTTTCCGCCGCCTCGATGTCGAGGTCGTGCCGGACCTCCATGTGGTCGGACACGAACCCGGCCGGGATGATCACAGCCGCCGGGGCGCCCGCCTTGGCCAGGTCCCCGAGGTGATCCAGGACATCGGGCTCCAGCCACGGCTGGGACGGTGGCCCGCTCCGGCTCTGGTACACCAGGTCCCAGGGATGAGCCCCGCCGCCGGTCCGTTCGGCAATGAGAGAGGCAGTCTCGGCCAGCTCGGCCGCGTACCGGCCGCCTGGCCCCGGCGCCCCGTTCCGGGGCGTGCCCAATCCTGGCGGCCCGCTGTGAGCCGCCATGGCCAGCGGCACGCTGTGCGCGGTGAACACCAGGCGCGCGCCGTCCCGGACGTCGGCCGGCAGCGTCGCGAGCGCCGCCCGCGCGTTCTCGGCGAACGGCTCGACGAATCCGGGGTGGTTGAAGTAGCGGCGGATCTTGTCGATGCGGGGCGCGCCGGGGCCGGCGTGCTCGCGCGCCCGGTCAATATCGTCCAGGTACTGCCGGCAGCTCGAGAACGAACTGTAGGCCGAGGTGGCGAAGGCCAGCGCGTGCCGGACGCCGTCGGCGGCCATCGCGGCCACGGTATCGGTCAGGTAGGGGTCCCAGTTCCGGTTCCCCCAGTAGATGGGCAGGTCGAGGCGCGCGGCACCGAACTCGGTGCGCAGGGCGGTGATGAGGTCCCGGCACTGCTGGTTGATCGGGCTCACGCCGCCGACGGCGTAATAGTGCTCGGCGACGGCCTCCAGGCGATCCGCTGGGATACCGCGGCCGCGGGTGACGTTCCGCAGGAAGGGCATCACATCGTCCGGCCCCTCGGGGCCCCCGAACGAGACAAGCAGGAACGCGTCGTAATCCGGCATGTTCACCATCCAACCAGGCCCGTTCGCCGCGCCGTCCGCGGGCAGCGCGGCCATGCCGGGCCAGGCGGCCCCGGGCGGTCGGCCCGGGGGACGTTCAGGCGCCCGTGGCGTATTCCCCGGCGATGGCCAGGACCTCGTTGACGTACCAGTCCGCGTGGTTGTAGGCGAAGATCGCGCTGTACAGCGACGAACCGCCCTTGGCCGCGCCGTCCGCGCACAGCATCCCGGCCGCACTCGGCACCGCGTCGAACGGGTTCATGATGTTGGGGGCACCGGTGTCCCCGAAGCCGTCGATCCCCCAGACCTGCCAGGTGGACGGCATGAATTGCATCGGCCCGAGCGCCCCGGCGGTGGACGGCCCGACGTTGGCCCCGTTGCCGCTTTCGACCTCGCCGATCGCCGCCAGAACGGTCCAGGACAGCCCGCGGCAGTACCGCGCCGCCGATTCCTGGTACAGCTGCGTATAGGTCGCAGGGCGCCCGGTGGGTACCGAGGTGTCCACCGGCAGCGGGCCGGGCACGCCGACCGTCGTCGGCTGAAGGCTGATGACGTGGCTCTGCGCCCCGGTCACCGCACGGACCTGCGTCACCAGCGTGGCCAGGTTGTCCGCGGGCGCGTTGATCAGAACCGCCAGGTCCGGCACCAGCCCGAGGCGCGCCGCGACGGAGTTGTTCACCACCGCGTCCACGCCGGGAATGCCGAGCGCGGCTGCCCCGCCGAAGGTGAGCTGCGCCTGCGTCGCCCCGGTGACCGGGTAGGAGTGGGCCCGCGCCAGGCCCAGGGTGCGCTGCGCGGCGGTCGCCGTGACGAACTGGCCGCGGGCCAGCGCCTGCCACAGGGCCTGGTCACCGGCGGCCGTCACCGGCGTCCAGGAGCGGAAGGAGCCGGGACCGACCCCGAGTACGTTGGCGGTCTTCCCGCCGATTTTGATCGCGCCGCCGCTGACCGTCAGGACGCCGCGGACGCCGCTGAGCTTGCGGATCTTCGGCACGTCGGAGAGGGGGATCCCGGTCTGGATGACCGCGAGGACGTCCGGCACGACGAGCTGGCGGGGCATCTGCGTGCTGTCCGTGGTCCCCACCGTGGTTGGGCTGGCCGCCCCCTGGGCTCCCGGCGACTGGGGCGACGCATCGAACGGCACGCCAATGCCGGTGGTCCCGCCCGCCCTGGTCAACCTCGCCGGGCTCGACGGGCTGGCCGCGCTCGCATGGCTCGCATGGCTCGCGTGGCCGGCGGTGCTGGTCACGCTGAACTGGCTAATACCCGCCGCCGCTGCGGTGCCGAACGAGGCTACCGCGGCGATCACCGACAGCCTCCGCCAGATCATCCCTCCCACGATCTAACAACCATATCCCGACATCCCACGGGACGCAGCCCCGTGACCCCGGTTAGTAACAGACGTTGGTGTGAATCTTGGGAGCGGGAACGGGGTGGATGAGGGCCTCGCGGGTCCGTGCGTCCGCCGGCCGGTTCAGGACCACATAGCCGTCGTCGCTGAAGACCAGGCGGTACCCGCGCGCCCGCAGGTACGACACCTCCTGGGCCTGCTGCGCCGGGCTACAGAACGGGAAGTCCAGGCCCTTGGTGTCCGCGACCACCCACGGCGCCCACCGCGGCGCGCCGTCCAGCAGCAGCACGGTGTCCCGTCCCGACAGCCGCGGGCCGAGGTTGTCGGCCGCCTCCACCTCGACACCCGACGGCACCCGGGCGGTCGCCTGGTCGGCGGCTTGCATCCGCGCGCTCACCATGTAGTACGTCGGGTGCAGCAGCTGGCCGAACGGCGAGAACGGGAGGTAGCCGATCGCCGCGACGAAGACCACCGCCGCCCACACGGTGGCCGGCGCCCAGCCCCGGTTCCAGCCGCGGTTCCAGCCCCGGTCCTTCCCGCGGGGCAGCCGCAGCCCCGCGGCCCGCCACCGGCGCTGCAGCCGGGCCGCGCCGTCCACCGCGCCGAGGAAGAGGATCATGACAATGAAGGCGTCGTACTGGAACTTGGCCTGCCACCACAGCGGATACCCGGACGCCAGCATCCTTTCGGCCAGCAAGGGCACCGCAGCGAGGGTCAGCGGGGACGCCAGCGGCAGGAAGCCGAGCGGGACCAGCAGCCCGATCATCGTGCGCGCCTTCACCCCGGGGGTCACCAGGACGTGCAGCGCGTGCAGCGGGTGGGTGACGATGCCGACGGCGGCGCTCCCGGCGGTGCGGCCGAATTCGCCGTACGCCCAGTAGAAGCTGGCCGAGCCGCCGAAGGCGGGGATCAGGACGCGGCTGGCCAGCCAGGTCGCCGCGAGGCCGCCCGCCAGGAAGGCGAGCCCGGTCCAGCGGCGCCTGGTCACCAGCAGGTAGACGCCGTACCCGGCGATCAGCAGCCCCATGTCCTCTTTGACCAGGAGCAGGGCCACCGCGGCGAGGATCGCAGGCAGGCGGCGCCCGGCCTGGAACCGTTCGGCCATCACCGCCGTGAGCACGGGGACGAACGCCACTTCGTGGAAGTCGAACGTGACCGCCGCCATGACCGGCAGGGACAGCGCGTACGCCGCGCAGACGAAGTAGGCGCACGGGGCCCCGAGCTGGCGGCGGGTGAATGCCCACAGCGGCGGGATCGCCAGGGCGAACAGCACCGCCTGCGCGACGAGCAGCGTCGCGGGCCCGTCGTGGATCCAGTACAGCGGCGCGAGCACGGCCAGGATCGGCGACCAGTGGTCGGACAGCAGCACAAAGTGCGCCGTCCCGCCGTCGGCCACGCCGCGGGCGATGGAGACCGGCGCGCTGAAGTGCGCGTAGCCGCGGACGCCCTGGTCGAAGATGACGAGGTCGAACGTGCTGGTCAGGAAGCGGCGGAGACGGATGAGCGCGTAGACGGCGTAGATCAGCGCCGCGGCCGCGGTCAGGGCGCCCACCCGGATTGTGGTGGCCCGCGAGTTCGGGGTGGGCGCGGCCTCCTGGCCGGGCGGCCCGTGGCCGTCCGGGCGAGCCTGGGCTCCGTCAGCCTGCGCCGGACTGCTCACCGCTCGAAGCGTAGCAGCGGGTTCGCGCCCGGCACCTCCCCCGAGTGCCACCGGGCCGGGAACCGGACGGCTAGTCTCTTACCATGACTCACGAGGGAAGCCGCGGCCCGGGGTCCCCGGGAACCGAGGCGAACCGGCCCCGCCCACGGCCGCCGACTCAGGCGCCGGGCAGCGCCCAGGCGGCGTACGGGCCGGGCCGCCAGCCCTCCCACGGAGGCGGTGTTCCCGCTCGTGACCGGGAACTACGTGCTCAGGGACGGGCCACCGTCAAGCGCCTGCTCGAAGCCGGCATGATCGAGTTCGAGGAGCGCGGATTCCACGGCGTCCGGGTCGACGACGTTGTCCGCCGCGCCGGCATCTCGCACGGCACCTTCTACCTCTACTTCTCCAACAAAGAGGACCTGTTCAAGGCCCTGCTGCTGGATGCGCTGCGCGATATGGAAGTCGTCGCCGGCGACTTCCCCATCGTCACCCGCGACGATGCGGGCAAGACCGTACTGCGACGCTGGGTGCGGAAATTCTTTGACGTCTACGCCGTGCACGCGACCGTCATCCGCATTCTCAGCCAGGCCGATCTGGTCCCGGAGGAAGTCTACGGAGACGGGCTGCAGATGCTGTTCAGCATCTCCGAAGCGATGACCACGGGCATGACCGCGGCCACCCGCACGGCCGGGCAGCTGCCCGAGCACGCGGAACTGACCGCCGTGGCGTGCCTGATGATGCTGGAACGGGTGAACTACCTGCTCAGCGTCGAAGTGAAACTTCCCATCGTTGAGATGGCCAACCGCATCGCGGACATCATGTTCGCGGCGTTCGCTCCCGCTTAGCGGTTCCGCCCGCCGCCGGGGACGGGGGCCATCCCGGCGGCGGCGGTAGCATCCGGCCGCAGCGGGCACAATCTATGGCGTGCGATTTATCGGCGAAACGGTCCCGGCCCAGGACCTTACCTACAGCGACGTCTTCATGGTGCCGAACCGGTCGGCGGTCGCCTCCCGGCTCGACGTGGACCTGTCGGCGTACGACGGCAGCGGGGCCACGATCCCCCTCATCACGGCCAACATGACCGCAGTCTCCGGGCGGCGGATGGCCGAGACGGTGGCGCGCCGCGGCGGCCTGGCCGTGCTGCCGCAGGACATCCCGGTGGACGTCGTGGCCGACGTGGTCGCCTGGGTGAAGTCCCGCGACCGCGTGCACGACACGCCGATCACACTCGGCCCGTCGGACACTACGGGCGAGGCCCTCAGCCTGCTGCCCAAGCGCGCGCACGGGGCGGTCATCGTCATCGAGGATGGCAAGCCGGTCGGGGTCGTTACCGAAACCGACTGCCAGGGCGTGGACCGCTTCACCCAGCTGCGCCAGGTCATGTCGGCGGACCCGGCGACCGTGCCCGCGGGCACCGACCCGGAGCGTGCGTTCAACCTGCTGCACGAGGGCCGGCACCGGCTGGCGCCGGTCGTCGACGAGACGGGGCACTGCGTCGGCATCCTGACCCGGACCGGGGCGCTGCGGGCCACCCTGTACCGCCCGGCCACCGACGACGCGGGCCGGCTGCGGCTGGCCACCGCGATCGGCGTGAACGGTGACCCCGGCTCGAAGGCGAAACTGCTGCTCGACGCGGGCGCCGACCTGATCGTGCTCGACACCGCGCACGGCCACCAGGAGAAGATGATCTGCGCGCTGCGCCGGATCCGGGAGACCTGCCCCGACGCGCTCGTCGTAGCCGGCAACGTCGTCACCGGGGCCGGCGTCACTGACCTGGTCGAGGCCGGCGCGGACATCGTGAAGGTCGGCGTCGGGCCCGGCGCGATGTGCACCACCCGGATGTTGACCGGGGTCGGCCGTCCGCAGTTCAGCGCCGTGCTGGAATGCGCCGCGGAGGCCCGCAGGCTGGGCGCGCACGTATGGGCCGACGGCGGCGTGCGGCACCCGCGTGACGTGGCGCTGGCGCTGGCGGCGGGCGCGTCCAGCGTGATGATCGGATCCTGGTTCGCCGGGACGCATGAGTCCCCGGGCGATCCGTTCCGCGACGCGGACGGCCGGCTGTACAAAGAGAGCTTCGGGATGGCGTCCGCCCGGGCCGTCCGGCAGCGTAACGCCGGGGATTCACCGTTCGAACGGGCCCGCAAGGAGCTGTTCGAGGAGGGCATCTCCACCGCGCGGATGTACCTCGACCCGCGGCGCCCCGGTGTGGAGGACCTGATCGATTGGATCGTGGCCGGGCTGCGCAGCGCCTGCACCTACGCCGGCGCCCACAACCTGGAGGAGCTTCGGGAGCGGGCGGTCATCGGCCTGCAGAGCGCGTCCGGCTACAGCGAGGGCATGCCGCTGCCCGCAGGCTGGTAGCAGGGCCGGGGACGCTCCCGCGGACTCGCGCTCTCACGGGCCGTCGTTCCTCCTAGGGCCAGGCGCCGGAGCAGTCGTCGCCCAGGCTCCCGGTGCCCAGGCTCTTGGCGCCCGCGCGGATCGCCTCGGCCGGGGAGGTACCCGCCGCTGCGCCCGCGCCGGCGGCCTCGGCCGCTTCCTCGGCGCAGACCTCGTCCGGATCGTCGGCCGGCGGCAGGTCCAGCAGCGCCGGGTCCATTGACCCGGGGGCGTTCCCGGCGAGGGCCCCGCCCGCGACACCGGCTCGTTCCTGGGCCGCGGGCGCGCCCGCAGCCGCCGCGACCCAGCCGCCGATCCGGTCAACCAGTGCTGGACGGCACGCGGACTCGGCGTGCCCGAATCCCGGTACGAGCCATAGCTCCTTCGGGTCCCGCGCGGCGCCATAGAGCTCGTGAGCGTGATCCACGGGGAAGTACGGGTCCTGGTCGCCGTGCACGATCAGCAGCGGAATGGGCGAGACCTGCGCGGCGGCCTGATCGGGCGGCATGGGCGTCGGGTTCCACTGAACGGGGCTGATCCGCGTCTTCATCAGCATCCTGGTCGCCAGCCGGCCGACGCGATGCTCCACGGCGAAATGCACCCGGCGCATCCGCTCCGTCCCGCGGTAGTACCAGTGCCCCGGGCCGCTCACCGAGACGGCCGCGTCGAGGCCGCCGATCAGTCCGGCGTGCCGGATGACGATCGACGCGCCCATCGAGAACCCAACCGCTGCAACCCGTTCGTAACCCAGCTCCCGCGCGTAGTTAACCGCGACGTCAAGGTCCCGGATCTCGCGGTCACCCATGGTGGACAGGCCGCCGGAACGCCCGTGCCCGCGAAAGTCGAAGCTCACGACGCCCGCGATCCGGTTGAGGCGGGTGGAGATACTCCACACGGCGGGCCGCTGCCAGGACAGCGTGAACCCGTGCGCCAGCACGATGGCAAGGTCACTTTCCTGCGGGAGATGCACGGCGTCGATGGGGACGCCGTCGTCGGTTACCAGGGTCTTTGCCGTCGTCACTGGTGTAGCCATATATCCCATTGTGCGGTCGGACGAGACCACGACGCACCCGGGGATCGCCGTCCGCGCTCGGCCGCACGGGACGCATCTGCCCACGACCGGCGGCCGCACGGGACGCATCTGCGCACGTTGGTCAGGCGCATCGACGGCGCCCTCGTAACAACCTGGGCACGGCCGGCTGATAAGGGTTTCATTCCCCCCGCGATGCGGAACCTTCGCGACACCGTCCCAGCGCCTTCCGCGCAGTAGGCGCCGCGGACACGGGGAGGCCGTTGATGGGTACCTGGAAGACGCGCGCATCTGCCGCATCCGTCACCGGTGCGTGCGTGTTCGCGCTGGTGACAGGCGCGGGGGCCGTGTTCGCCGGTGACTGGTGGGGACAGCACCACGGGCCGGTGGTGGTTCAGTTCATCAACGGGCCAGCTGGCGCTACCCAGGCGAAGCAGTCACATGCTGGCCGGGTCCATGCGCGCAGATCGCGGGCACTTACTAAATCCACCGCCCCGGCCGGGCCGGAAAGCGATGTGAACAAGCCCTACCCCCAGACCAGCCAGGTCTCCCCGGCGCCACTGCGCGTGGCAGCGCGGGCTGCGCCCGGAATGGCCCCGTGTGGCTCCACGATGGCGGAGACCGGGCCCACGATGGTCCAGACCGGGGCCTCCGCGCCGGTCAGGACCGTCTGCACCAGCTCCCCGGCCACGCCGTCGAGGCCGTCGAGTCCCGCGCCGTCAAGTCCTACGCCGTCAAGTCCTACGCCGTCGAGTTCCACGCCGTCGAGTTCCACGCCGTCGAGTTCCATAACGGCAAGTCCCGAGCCGTCATACTCGGCGCCAAGCTCAGTACCGCCGAGCTGGGTACCGCCGAGCTGGGCGCCCCCAGCCTCGAACACGGCAGAACCTACCAGTCCGCCGCCGTCCTCGGCAGTTTGGTCCTTACTCTCGCCGGGGTCAGGGCCTCCGACGGCCCGCCG
>Ga0181538_10002152_pt1 | contig 20913 bp, 16 predicted proteins | sample PEATcosm2014_Bin_40_FD_119773 | JGI IMG/M metagenome (GOLD analysis project Ga0181538, IMG submission 119773) | Peatland microbial communities from MTU Mesocosm Facility, Houghton, MI, USA - PEATcosm2014_Bin23_30_metaG | ecosystem: Environmental > Terrestrial > Soil > Wetlands > Peat | place... | reverse complement strand
CGTTCAATATGCGCCGGGACTACTACGAGGTTGTTCGCAAAATTCACGACCGGCGCATTGCCCTGATGGGCTGTTTTGTGTTCGGCCTGGATCAGGACACGGATAAAACATTCGACGAAACCGTGGATTTCGTTCTCGCCTCTCACATGGATTTGCCGCGTTATGCGATTGCCGTGCCTTTTCCGAGTACGCCGTTTTTCAAGAGGCTCAAGGCAGCCGGCCGCATTACCACAGAGAATTGGAGTTTATACGACGGCCAGCACGTCGTCTTTCAGCCGAAGAACATGACCGCCGATGAATTGCTGCGAAACACGAGGCGCGCGTGGAAAAAAACCTACAGCTACGCTTCGATTTGGAAGAGACTCGCCGGCTCGCGCACGCAGCTTCCCATCGCCATCCCGGCCAATTTCGGCTATCGCTTCTACGCCCATCATCTCGACACTTTTTATAACTGCGACTGGCAACTGGCACCGAATGCGTGAGGTAACTCGATGCGACTAACGCTGGTTCATCCCTGCATCGGCCGGCGCCGCGGCCAGCCGTATATCCGCACCTGGCAGATGGAGCCGCTTGCGCCCGCGACTTTGGCTGGATTGACGCCGCGGGACTCCGATACGCAAATTCGTTTCTACGACGATCGCACGGAGTCCATCCCATTCGACGAGCCAACCGATTTGGTAGCGATGAGTGTGGAGACGTACACGGCCAAGCGCGCGTATCAAATTGCTTCCGAATATCGCCGCCGCGGTGTGCCCGTAGTGATGGGCGGGTTCCATCCCACGCTGGTTCCTGAAGAGTCCAGCGAATACGCTGAATCGATTGTGATTGGCGAGGCGGAAAGGCTTTGGCCGGACGTGCTCTCCGATTTTCGTAGCGGCCGTTTGCAGAGGGTTTATCGGCAGCCAAGTCGGCCGCCACTTGCGGGTTTGCGACCGGACCGCTCCATTTTCGCCGGCAAGCGATATCTTCCCGTTGGACTGGTGGAAGCCGGGCGCGGCTGCCATTTCAAATGTGAGTTTTGCGCTATTCAATCGTACTTCGGGAACTCGCAGACGCGGCGGCCCATTGAAGAAATCATTGATGAGATCCGCCGCATCAAAAAGCCGCTGATCTTTTTCGTGGATGACAACATCACTTCGAACATGGATCAGGCGAAAGAGTTCTTCCGGCAACTTATTCCGCTGAAGATTCGCTGGGTCAGCCAGGCGAGCATCAACGCTGCGCACGACGAAGAATTCTTGCGCCTGATCAAGGCTAGCGGCTGCCAGGGATTGCTCATCGGTTTTGAGACGCTCAACCAGGAAAACCTTCGCCGCATGCATAAGTCGTTCAACACGATGAAAGGCGGCTACGAGAAAGCTCAGGAGAACCTGCGGCGCCACGGAATTCGGTTGTATGTCACTTTTATTCTGGGCTACGACGAAGACAACGGCGACACGCTGAATGAAACGCTGGCGTTCGCGCAGCGGCACCGTTTTTACATCGTCGCTTTCAATCACCTTACGCCGTTCCCGGGAACTCCCCTTTACGACCGCCTGAAACGGGAGGGCCGCTTGTTGTACGACCGCTGGTGGCTCGCGCCGGATTATCGCTATGGCATGGTGCCCTTTGCGCCGCGTGGTATGACGGCAGAACAGGTAAAGCAGCGCTGCATTGAGGCGCGCCAGAAGTTTTACAGCATCAATTCCATTTTTCGGCGCAGCCTGGATTTTCAAGTCAACAGCGAGAGTTGGTTCATGTGGACGCACTTCTTCTCCATCAACCTGCTCTTCCGCTCCGAGGTGCTGCAGCGCAAGGATTTCCCGCTGGGCGACGAATCTTACACCGCTCCTTTGCTGAAGGCTTCGCATACGCAAACGCTGGAGCTCCGACCATTCGTCTCGGAGGCTCTGACAGAATTGCGGGTGAGTTGATGGAGTTGCAGATCGGGCTCGCCACACCGGCTGACGATTTCGCGATTCGCGGACTTTGCCGCCGCGAGGCGATGCCGGGGAATATTGTGGTTACCTACGAACGCGAGCCGGATTTTTCGCTGGGCTGCCGCGTTACGGGAAATGAGATTCAAGTCCTTGTCGCTCGGGACGCACGGGACAGCGAAGTCGTTGGCGTTGCGTGCCGCTCGACCCGGAATCTCTTCATTAACGGGCGTCCGCAACGCCTGGGCTATCTCGGGCAACTTCGCATTGACCAGCGATTCCGGGGCCGTTGGCTGGTCTCGCGGGGATTCTCACTGCTGAAACAATTGCATGAACGTGATCCGGTTCCGGCCTACCTGGTCTCCATTATCGCTGGGAATCGCGAAGCAGAGGCTATCCTGGTGCACAAGCCGCGGAGGTCCTTCCCTTCCTTTCGTCCTGTCGCGGATTTCTGCACGCTCGCAATCTCCCTTGGACTGACGAAGTCAGTTTTTCAGGGGGGAGTGGAAATTTCATCGGCTGCTCCCGACCAGATTGCTGAGCTCGCGCGATTTTTGCAGGTTCACGGGCAGCAACGTCAGTTTTTCGCCGAATGGACTGAAGATTCTATCCGGGAACTTACATCCCTCGGCCTGCGAATTGAGGACATTCTTGTGGCGCGGCGCAAGGGAGAAATCGTCGGCATCGCCGGCCTCTGGGACCAGAGTGCGTACAAGCAAACGGTCGTGCAGGGCTATTCACGTTGGCTAAAGGCGGCCGCGCCCGTTTACAACTTCGGCGCGAACTGGACGGGGCGCGCCGCTCTTCCACGTCCGGGCACAAAGCTTCGCAGCGCCTATGTTGCGTTCATTTGTATTGCGGCCGATGAAGCGCAGATCTTTGCCGGATTATTGCGCGAACTCTATAGCCAGGCGAAGTCACGCGGATTCGAGTACCTGCTTGTGGGGTTCGATGCTCGTGATGCCCTGCTCCCTGTCGCAAAGGAATATGCGCACGTTTTATACGCAAGCCGTTTGTATCTGGCCGAATGGCCGGATGGAGGCCACTTCCATGAGCAACTTGACCACCGCCCTGCCTACGTGGACATCGCCACCCTTTGATCTTGCGCCGGCCCGCCGCCTCGCCGGCTCGGTTGCTCAACGGGCGCTTCTCACTCTCGCCGAACGCCAACGCATGTACGAATTGCTTGACGCATACTTTCTGCAGACCTCCCGCGAACAATTCGAGAGCGATCTTGCGGAAAAAGAATCGGTGGTCCTGCTTCGCGACCTGAAGGACGGCCAAATTCAGGGGTTTTCCACCCTGATGCGTATTTCGATGGCGATCGACGGTCGCGAAATCGTTGCTTTCTTTTCAGGTGACACCATCGTCGCCCAGGAATATTGGGGAGAGACCATCCTTAGCCGCCTCTGGAGCCAAACTGTTTTTGCGGAGGCCGATCGAATCCGCACTGCATGCCCAGACGCCTTGGTCTTCTGGTACCTCATCTGCTCCGGTTACAAGACGTGGCGCTTTTTGCCCGTTTTTTTCAGGGAGTTTTATCCACACCCTGACCGGCCTGCTCCGCCGAACGTTAAACGTATTCTTGACGCTCTGGGTGAGCGCAAGTTTCCTGGTGAATACTCTCCAGAGGAGGGCGTCGTTCGATTCCATTCCGCTACTCCGCTGCGCCAAGGCGTTGCCGATGTGACCGAAGAGCGTCTGCGCGACCCTCTCATCTCTTTTTTCCAGCGTATCAACCCAGGTCACATGAACGGCGACGAGCTCGCCTGCCTCACGGAGATTTCCCGTGGCAACCTGACGCGCGCGGGAGAACGCATGGTCGGTCCGCGTTTGATGAAGGGATGCGGCGCATGAATCTCACCGAGCAGCGCACGAGCGACTCTCAATATCTGGTCGTAGAAAAAGTAGTATTATTTTTCGGTTTGGGTTTGCTGCTTTGTGTTCCGTACTTCGAACTGCAGTATCACCCGCTGTTCGCTCCGATGTTTATCCCTGTTACGGCAATCGATCGTCTTCTTCCACTGTTCGAGCCTGCCCTGTGGCTTTATTTTTCGTTCTATCTGTTTCTGACGCTGCCGCTCCTGCTGGCACGGAAATCGTGCGAACTGCGCAACATCGCGTTCGGCTTTGCGTGGATCACCGTCATTTCTCATCTCTGTTTTGCCATGTGGCCGACCGCAATTCCGCACCTCATTTCGCCGTCGCAGGTCAGCTCCCCACTTCTCCGACTGGTCCTGTCGGTTGATACCAACCGAAATGCCCTGCCGTCCCTGCATGCTTCGCTGGCGATCTATTGCGCTCTGTGCTCGGCGCACCTCCTGAAAGCCAAAACGGCTCACGCCGCACTCTGGCTCTGGACTTTTCTGATTTTGGGCGCGACTCTTCTGGTGAAACAGCACGTTTTTCTCGATCTTCTCGCTGGGGCCGCTCTTGGAGCGATCACCTATGCGGCGCTTGCTGGCGGGGCGCAGCAGGCGAATCCCGAGCCTGAGTCGGAGGCGCTCCAGGCAACGCTTCGAGCCAGAGCAGCTCTCGCTCGCGGTGTCGAGAAGGAAATCGCCCTGCTTGCGAAACAGGATTGGCGCAAGCGGATGCTCGAGGTTTTCTGCTTCTCCAGCATGGGCGTTCTCGGGCTGACTCTAACGTATTCAGGCCTGGTTCACAGCCGCTTGCTGTTGATTGTCCCTGGTATCGTCGCCACGGCATTGGCCCTGAACGCGTTTGTGCTGCTCATGCATGATGGCATGCACGACTCCCTCTTTCGCAATCGCCTTTGGAACCGCATTGCCTCGGTGTTAATCGGCTCGACTTTTCTCATGTCGTTTTCCGCGTATCGCGTACTGCACACGCGTCATCATATGTTTCTTGGTGACCCGCGCGATCCCGATGACTACAACAACTACACGGGGCACCGCTCTCTGGTATGGTCTCTCCATTTCTTAAGGCTTTCCGTGGGATCGTTGCTGTACCTGGTGGCAATACCGATACTGGCGATCAGGCACGGCTCGAGCGAAGAGCGCCGGCGCATACTCGCGGAGTACGCGCTTTTGGCCGCCGTTTACAGTGTCATACTTCGTTTCGTGCCACTTCCGTACCTCGGGGTTGCCTGGTTCATCCCGCTTCTGATCGTCGGCAGCCTGACCGCAATCCGCGGCTTCACCCAGCATGGCATCACGGACGCTTCAGATCCTTATATTGCCAGCCGCACCATCATCCCCAATCCGATCGTGGGGTTTTTCCTGCTGCACGAAAATTATCATCTCGAGCATCACCTCTTTCCCGAGGTGCCCAGCTACCGCCTGCCGCGGTTGCATCGTTTGGTCTGGCGCAAACTTCCCCGGGCTGTTTCCGGCCGCAGCTATGTGGGTTTTCTTGTGTGCTTCTTCCAGGCCACCCCGCGCATGGATGACTCGCCCATCGGCCTGGAACATCCGAACACAGAGCCATCATGAATCCCTCGCTCGCAAATTCGGTCTGGCTGGCGGGATGTCTTCCTGCGCTTGCGCAGTTTCAGAGTGCCACGAAGCACGTTGCCCGCACACAGGAAGCCATCCTCCGCCGCATCCTGCGCATGAATGCAGACACGGAATATGGCCGCGCTCACGATTTCGCTTCGATCCGCTCGACTTGTGACTACCAGCAGCGCGTCCCTCTGCGCAACTACGACGGCTACGCGGTGATGGTTCAACGGATCGCCGCTGGAGCGCAAAACGTCCTAACGAGCGATCCTGTTTGCCTCTTCGAACCCACTAGCGGATCTTCCAGCGCCGAGAAATGGATTCCCTATAACCGTTCATTGCAGCGTGAATTCCAGGCCGGAATTCGCGCGTGGATCGCGGATCTGTTCAGGCACGACCCCAGCCTGATGTCCGGGCAGGCCTTCTGGTCGGTTAGTCCGGCACTGTCGCACGAGCTCAAGACATGCGGCGGGATTCCCATCGGTTTTGACGAAGACGCCGCCTATCTAGGTGGATGGCAAAAACACTTCGTCAATTCCGTGATGGCCGTGCCCTCGGCGGTGCGTGGAATTGCGGACATGGAGACGTTTCGATACGTCACGTTGCTATTCCTGATTCGCAGCCGCAACCTGAAACTTGTCTCGATCTGGAATCCCGCTTTTTTCTCTCTGCTCGTCGCGCCGCTTCGAGAATATGGAGATGCCCTCGCATATGATTTGGAGCACGGTACTATCACAACGAACGTCGCAATTCCAGGGATCCTCCGCTGCGCCTTGCAACCGGAGCCGCGGCGAGCCAACGAAGTTCGCTCCGCACTGCGCGTCCGCACGGCCGCAGGGATGCACGCGCAGCTTTGGCCTGCGCTCAGGTTGCTCAGTTGCTGGACCGATGCCAACTCCGCAATCCCCGCGCAACACCTGGCAAGTCTATTCCCGCAAGCCAAAATCCAGGGCAAGGGCCTGATCGCCACGGAAGGTTTTGTATCTTTTCCGCTGCATGGATTCGAAGGCTCTGCACTCGCTATCTGCTCCCACTTTCTTGAATTTCTACCCACCGACGCGGCGGGTAGTTGCGATTCCGAACATCCCCAATTCGCGCATCAATTGGAAAAGGGACAAACGTATACGGTCGTGCTGACCACCGGCGGGGGCCTATACCGTTACCAGTTGCACGATTTAATCGAGGTCATTGGCCATTTTCATGAGTGCCCGCTGATTCGTTTTCTTGGGCGTGAAAGCTACATTTCGGATTGGTTCGGTGAAAAGCTGAATGAGGCGCATGTCGCGGGCATTTTGCGTGATGTTTTCGACTCGTTTGTTCTCTCGCCGGAGTTCGCGATGATTGCCTGCGCAGCCAGTCCACCCGAACCTGGTTATGTGCTCTACGTTGAGTCTTCCGCAACGGACGAAACGCTGCATCGCGCCGCCGCGCGCATCGAAGCAGGTCTGCAGGAGAATTTCCATTACCGCTACGCGCGTCAACTGGGACAACTCGCTCCTATTCGCGTGTTCCGCGCCAAGGGGGCCGCGGAAGTTTATTTGAACGTGAAAAACAAGCGCGGTCAACGCACTGGCGCGATTAAGCAGCTCGCCCTGGATGCCCGTGGCGACTGGTCGAGTATTTTTCAGGGTAAGTTTCTACCGGAGACCGTTTCTGCTATGAAGGCTCAATGAAGTGTGTTCGCAGCCAGTTTCCCGTTGATGTCATACCATTGCTGGAGTTTTGGCAGGTTTTCCAACGCCACCTGCGGGTGAAGATGATGTGCGAGATGATAGCCGACGTTATGTGGCGCTAGGACAAATCTGTCGATCCATCCGAGATGGTGGTTTCGCGTGGTTCGGAAAGAGACTGACCTTCCAGCTGAATGAGAAACGTCCTATGAAACTATATGCACCGATTCGCCTCAACGCGCCCGATTCGCCAGACAAGGCTATAAACATGCGCGCGCTGCACGATCGCGTTAAACCTCTGTCCCGACTTCAACCTAATCAACAGACCAGTTATCACTGAGGCAGGCCGCCGCTTTTTCCCAGAAGCACGCGCACAGTAACCCTGCCAACCGGCTGTCCAGCCGATTCTGCTTTGAAAGTGAGCTCTTGCCATTCGATATCGCCGGCAGAGGGAGCCGTCAGAGTGGCCAGCACCGGATAAGAATTGCCCGCTGGAACCCGGTAAAGCGCGGATCCGGATTCCAATGTCCAGCCCTTTGGAAGCACCGCCGTCAGGCCGACGACCGCGGAGTTTTGCGTGTCGTTGCGGATGAGCAGGGGAACATGCAAGGTGGCTCCGCGATTCATCGCCACTTCGGGGACCGGAACCAGGTGGGATAGAGGTTCGAGATTGTGGGCCTTCCAGAATTCCTGGTAAAACGCGTAGGGATCGCCAATCTCCAACTGCAATTTGTCGCGGCTCTGCGGTTGATAGCCTCGCACCGGGGTGAACGGGAGCGGAGTAGAAGTCACGCCCTCAAAAACGTCCCCAGTAACACTTCCCTTAACCAGTGATTTTCCAAAAATGAAGTGCACTTGCTGTTCAAATCCGCGGAAATCGCCCTTGGCAATCGCATCCTTGCCAAGGCTTCCTTCCTGCGTCAGATAGAACGCCTGCTCTTCGGCGGCGATTTGCCCGTAGGAAACATGGTGAGAAGAAGAGACATCCGCGTTGGAGTACTCCGGGCCGGTTCCCTTCAGGAAATTTTCGCGAAAGGGGGAGGTAACCCGAGGATCGTGCCAGTATTGCGAGGTGTTCTCAAAGGCATCCGTGAAGTAGTAGATTTTCTTGGGCTGCCATGGGCGCAGGTCATCCGTCAAGTTCATCATGCCGTGAAGATCGCGCGCCGGAGAGACCTGTTCGGGAAACGCGGTGGGGTCGCCGGCCAGATCAAAAGCCTCGGTTGCAATGACTCCGGCGGCTTGATGATCCGCATGATTTTCGCCGGCAACCTGATCGGGCAAAAGGGTGACAATGACTTCCGGCCGGGTAAGGCGAATCAGGCGGACCATTTCGTCCAGCGCCCGGCCGTGACCCCATCTTTCGAGCGACCATAAGACATTCTGGCCCGGTGTGTCGTGTTCCCCAAGAAACCAGATGTTGCTGACGCCGAGAAACTCGAGCGCCCGCCGCGCCTCTTGAATGCGCACTTGCCCCAACGCGGCGCCCGATTCGTAGGCAACTTCATTTCCGCCGCCATCGCCCGGTGTGCACATGATCGCGGCAACTCGTTTGTGCTCATCGAAGATGAGCCTGGCCAAGTAGCCGGAGATTAGAGAGTCATCGTCAGGGTGGCCGACGACCAACAATAGATCTACTTTGTAACGATCATCAGGACCGGGATACGGAGCTGCCGCGGGAAGCTGTGCCTGGGTTTGCGCGGCGAAGCACAGCGACAGAAGAAGAATTGCACAAAGGATTGCATTTTTCATGGAACCTCATCCAAAGAGAACCTTTGGAGCGAGGAACCAAGAATACAGCACATCTGGAGGCGAAGCTGCAAAATGAATTTCGACAATCCGGGCTGTCGGGATTGGCTGTTCTCTCCAATTGCGGGAAACTCAACTCCCCACCTGTGAAACGCTTGTCACAACCAGATATAATCTATCCCCATGATCCCTTTCTCCTACAAACCGCGGAAAAAATTCATGGAACTGGCAGTGGCGGAGGCCAAACGCGCCGGTGATCGAGGCGACTATCCCATCGGCGCGGTCATTACGCGCATCGTGGGAGGGCGTGAGGTGGTTATTGCCAGCGCGGGTAACCGGGTAAAAACATCGGGCTCCAGCATCAAACACGTCGAACTGGAAACGCTCAAATATGTCTCCAGCGGCTACGGCCGATACCTCCAGGATTTTGTTCTCTATTCGACGCACGAGCCTTGCGCCATGTGCGCCGGTGCGTGTGTGTGGTCCAGAATTGGCGCGGTCGTCTACGGCGTTTCCCAGGAAGACATCGCGGCTTTCGGCCGCAAGTGCGGCACGGACGAGTACAAGTGGCGAGCTTGCCTGATATCGTGCGAGCTAGTTTTCAAAAGGGGCGGGCACATCATCCCCGTCACCGGCGGATTTCTCCGAAAAGAGTGCCAAAAACTGTTCAGTTATGGGGTTCCACGCCGGTAACGGATGAGGAGTGGATCTCTCCGTTCTCGATGAGATTCTTAAACCCAATCAACGCGAAAATTTGGGAGCTGATACGCGGACTGTTCCTTCTCGTCGTCCAGGAAGGCCTCGAACAATCGCGTCAAGGGACGAGCTAATTTGGAAAGTTGTTTACGTCGCGCGGTAACGGTCGCAAATCGGAACGGGGAATGAGTCTCCAATTCCGCCAGATAGCCACGGGTGAAGAACTCCGAGCACTCTGCGGCGGACCAGATCAGCAAGGACATGTAGCTTTTCTGGATCATCTCCTTCAGGGCCTGGCAACGAACCGGCATCTGATCCATGCGGCGCATGACCATATGCCCGAAACTCAGGGTGTGCGTGGTCAACTCATCCAATGGAACGCGACCCGCAGCCTGAGTGAAGATCGTCAGCGAACCATCCCGGCGGTCTTGCCGGAGATCCTGGAGATCGTCCACCAATTGCAGGAGGGCACCCCAGCCAAAGAGGAACTGCGCCTCATCGTGAGAGAGTAATCCCGCTGCTAGATGGCCGTCTGCAAGGACCGAGGCGCCGCCTTTCTCGAAGCTGAGCTTAAGGATGTCGCCGGCGGGGAGAGAAGGCACAGCTCTTTGCTGGCGCAAGCTGTTTTCCTGAGCCTGATGGATGGCCAGCAGGCTCGCGTAGACTTGGGGCCATTCAGATCGAGGGTACTGGTCTTCGATCATCTCAAAGAGTTTCCAGAGAGTGGCCTCCGCAGCCCCGTCAGGGGCAGTCCTTTCTCCCGACAAACGCTGCCTGATGCGCACGCTGAAGTTGCGCTTCTCTTCGGAAGGTACGCTGGTATCGTCGAGGAAATTGTCGGTATAGGGGTAAAGCATGCTGTAGGCGAAAATTGCCGGCGTCAAACGCATTTCCCGGCCCAGAAGGATTTGCAGGCCACCAGCCGTCCACGCGTTGCGCGTAGCCTGGTAGATGTCCTCGGGACTTACGGCATGATCGAAGCGGCGTGCTTCGCGGGCCATCTGCTTGCCGATGGCCGAAAAACCATCGTTCAGCAGCAATGCAAGGTGGTCGTCCTGGAGATCCAGTGCGCCCTTGCCAAAACGCTCAAAAGCGAAGGTCAGCCGTTCCCGCAGGGCTTTCCGACCCGATTGCGTGCGCGGCGGACGACGCAAATCACCTTCGATGCTGTTCAGAAACTCTTCCAGACGGGCTTCCCTGGCGGCCTGCTCGGAAATGGTGAATGTCCTTGGAAATGGTGGGAGGCAAACCGGACACGATTCCCATTCGGCCAGCGCTTCCTGGACAAGACCTCCCCAACCTGCGAAAGTCCACTCGTTCTTCTCTGTCGCCGCTGCACAGTGCATCTCGACACCCGGCTCGAAAGCCTGCGAGGCAATCACTTGCATCTCAACAGAAGCTACGCAGGGATCGAGTAATTTGTTCCCAATATTAGCGGTTTCCGCTGTCTCGTCAGTGCAAATTGCAGGGGAGTCCTTGCCTAGGTACTGGGGGAGACCGGAGGTGCTGGCACAAAAGTACCAGTGCGCAGGCCGATTTTTCGGTACTTACCCTCTATATCCATGGCAGGGTGCAAGACCTAAGATTCATTTGGATGTGGGATCGCTCAGTATTGGCCGCTCCTGTTCTATCGCTGGTTGCCTTCGCTCGGGCATAGCTGCGCATCACCAATTGGAGAATGAGTGAGACCACAGACATTGAGTAAAAAGGGCCAAATCCTCCGACCGAAGAGCAACGAATCGCTATGAGCATAGTACATTTCCGCAGCATTGAGCGCCGCCGCACCGCACGAGTAGCACTGTGTGTGGACCTGATTGTTCATGGGGAGATGGACGGGAACGGAACGTTTAAAGCCGTGGCACGAACGCTTTCCGTGAGCAAGTACGGCGGGATGATGGTGCTGGAGCCAGAGGTCGTGATAGGGCAAACGCTGTGGCTGGTGAATGAAAACGCGGCGCAGAAGGCGGAGTGCAGGGTGGTTTCCGCGAAGCTGACGCGCGAGGGCAAGAGAAATGTCGCGTTCGAGTTTACTTCAGACGAGGTCAATTTCTGGAAGATGTGCTTTCCGGCAGCGGGTGCAAAGCCCACTCGCCGGGGTGTACAAGCGCCGTTTGGGGCGCTTCCCGCAGCGAAGATGGCGCGATAAGCCGGCATCCCCTACCGGCCGTTTGGCCCTAATTCCTACGCAAGCCTAAAATTGAGTTTAGTCCTTTGGCTGAATTCGCCAGAGGCACATTCGCGCGGATTTACGTTAGTTTGCAACGAAATCCGTCGTCAAAGTTTCCACCTCTACTCGCAATTCATGTTCGCCATGATTAGCAAGCGCCGCTAGTGAATCAGCTTTGAACAAGGGTGTTGGCAGGAGGCTCCGAGGAAAACAACTGGGCGATCGAGTCGCGCCCCAAAACGATGAAAGAAAAGATGCCCAGGGCCGTGCCGTAGGGAAATTCAAGGCAGCCGATCCCAGCGATGACCATACAGAACACTCGCCACTTTCGGTGCTTGATGCACCAAGCGGCACGGAACCTGGCGGTAGCCATGCCCATGGCCATGAGGAAGATTGCCAACCCAACCCCAGCGAAAATCCAGCCAATAAACGCCGGGGGAGGCGCCTGGCCTGGCTTCGCAGAAGTATCAGGTAAGTGAGAGAAGGTTGCGCTCATCATGATGCCCATGAACGCGTAGAATAGACCGAAGAGTGAAAAGAAAGCGCTGACACTGCCCGAAACCACGTAGCCAAGAGACAAGATTTTCAGATGTTCATCATCAACAATAGATTGGCGGCTTTCTTCTGACATATACGGCCTCCCTGGGGGCGTTTATCCGAACTATTTCGTGCGTCAATGACGAGGTTGTGCGAATCCGGGTACGCACCAACAACGGAGGAGTGAATTTGTGGCGCCTGTTGAATTAACTTGAGACGAACCTGTGTCGGACCCTTTGTTTGCAGCATACGGCCTCAATCCATTGCGGGGAAGACATTTGGGGTGCCCGGCACAACCAGCTTCTTCTTGCGGGTGGACTCTGGGTCCTTCCCCTCCAGCACGCACGTCGATTCACGCACCATCAGCTCTGGTTCGACAGTAATCTGCTTTCGGAAAGGTTCCGAGCCATTGAGGCGGTTCAAGAGGCACTGTGCAGCAATTCTGCCCATATTCGTGAGTGGCTGGCGAATCGTGGTGAGGCTTGGATTGTTGAACGCTGAAATCTTGATATCGTCGAAGCCGATTACGGAGACGTCCCGTGGCACATTCAATCCAAGGTCATGCAACGCTCGGATAGCGCCAATGGCGGACATATCGTTAAAGGCAACGAGCGCAGTAAAGCGTTGGCCGCCGGAGAGCAACTGCTGAATGGCGGGATACCCAAGCTCGGGTGAGGAAATATCCCGGTCCAACTGTACGGTGAGTTCGGGTCGAATCGTGATTCCTATTTCTCGGGCGACCGCAACGAGGCCGCTCCAGCGTTCCGCGGAATCCGAGCTAAAGGGTTGGCCGCGGATGAAGGCGATGCGCCGGTGCCCCAAGGAATGCAGATGTGACAAAGTAAGTTCGGCGGCAAAGCGATGGTCGAGCACAACATTGGTGACGCCGTTGACGGGCCGATGGCCGGCAAGCGCGACTACCGGAACAGGAAAATCGTGTTCCAGTGCGGTATCAATAGCGATGAGCGCTTCCGCGCCGCGGCCCAAAAGCATTTGGCTATACTCTTCGATCAGATTCTTGCGATGCCGGTGGTGCGCGGTGAAATAGAAGTAGCCCGCTTCCATCAAGTGGTCGCCGATGCCGCTCATGACCTGCGTGTGGTAACCGTCGCCCAATTCGGGAACCAAAATACCGATGGTATACGTGCGTCGACTACGGAGGGAACGAGCCAAAAGGCTCGGACGGTAGTTCAGTTTCTTGGCGGCAGCCTTGATGCGGTCCCGCGTCGCTTGTGGAATGGAACGCCCGGGGACGTCATTCAGAACGACAGAAACCGTAGCCGGATTCAGACCCAGGTATTCCGCAAGTTTCTTAAGTCCACTTGGTTCTTTGGAGGTGCCTGGTTTCTTTTTCACTTGCCTATTCGTCTTTTGCGTTCTTCTCACGATTCCACCTTCGCCAGTTAGACTAGCCCTGAATGTGGCTCCCAGCCGTCACAGGGTATTCTCCGTCGACGGAATACAAACACAATCGCGTTCGCATCCCGCGGGTTCTGGGTTGGAAATCATCCTAACGCAAAGACGCTCCTTTTAGTAAAACCTCATGGGTAATTCAAGCCCATTCCCTTCAACGGTCGTCAAAGACTTTCTATATGAGTCCCGCCATGGCCGTGGTCAGCGCTACCAGACAAACGTGCCCACCGCGCCGCCCTGCAATGCTGCAGTAAAAAGTTTGTCGTGATAACGCACATTAAAGGTTTGCGGCGAACCCGTTGTGTTCGCCACCACCAGAACGATTCTTCGGCTCGTAACTTGGAACGCGACGCAAGGAAGGGTATCCGTTGAATCGGAGCCAATGCGCACGGAACCGGGCCGCACAAATTTCGAAAAATGGGCGATGGTGTAATAAGCCAGGTTTCGCGCAACTGTGTTCCCATCGATGGTTAGCGCGCCCTGACAGATCGGGCATCCACCATTGTCGGTGTGAGGCTCGAACTTCGAGTCAGCAGCCAGGTTCCACAGCAAGACGTTCCGGCTCCAATTTCGGACAGCCCCGATCACCGTTCCTGAAACGTGTTTGGCAATCAACAAAGTTGGCGTGTCGCTGCGTTCGACGGCCATATACTCCGTGAAATACAGATTCTTGGCGGGGTAATCGTCGTGGACAGAGGACATCGCGCTGATATCTCCCCCATATAAATGAAAGGCTGTGCCGTCCACAAACGGATTGGCCAGCGGGTCTTTCAAAATCGAGATGGGATATTCGGGGTGGTCACAATTGTGGTCATACAGAAGGATCTTGGTTGAAATTCCCGCGGACCTGAACGCAGGGCCGAGATGATCCTCGATAAAAATCGCCTCATCGGGAGCCAGAAGTTGCATGCTCGGGGTGTTCTTCTCATTCAGTGGCTCATTCTGGATGGTAATGGCGTCGATCGGAATGCCCTCCGCCATCATGCCCTGGATGTATCTGACAAAATATTGTGCGTAAGCCTCGTAGTACTCGGGCTTCAGATTTCCACCTTTGACGCTTCCGTTGGTTTTCATCCAGGCGGGCGCCGACCAGGGTGAGCCGAGGATCTTAATATCGGGATTGATTTTGAGGATGGCTTTCAGAATGGGAATGACGTACTTGCGATCTTCGCTCAGGCTGAACTTTGCCATAGCAGGATCATTCTGGCCGACGGGCACGTCATCATAGGAATAAACGTACTGATTCAGATCCGATGCACCAATGCTCACGCGGAGGTAACTGATGCCGATACCTTTGCCGCGGGCCGCAAACAACTCTTTCAACAGAGCGTTCCGCTTCGCGGGAACCATGTGATAAAGATGTTGGGCACTTCCCCAAGTCAAAGCGAATCCGAAACCATCCATGGTTTGAAAGGTCTGTATGTCGTGGATCTCAATCGTTGGGTGCGGTTCCGCTGCAGTGGAAAAGCGAAACGCGTGATTTTGCTTCTGGAACAGGGCGGTCCTGTCGGCGTTGGTTAGCCAGAGTTGCGCCTTGGAACTCTGGGCGTTCAGCGAAATGGGCGTGGACACCAACACCGCGGTCAACAAACAAAACGCAAATTTTACTTTCATCGATCTTGCTTTTCGCTCCTGTCGCTTGCCGTTCAAGGCCTGCGATCGACTAAAGAGTGATTCGAGTGAGTCCTGCCAACAAGCAACTGAAATCCACTTCGCAAGCAACTGTCGGCGCAAGATTCTGCCTGAGCACAGAACACTACCAGTGGATCGTGGTAATAGATCCCGGTTCGAGCGTTAGATCGAGCGCTTGCTTCTCTGACTGGCACATCACTTTCTGCTCTCCACCTTGATTTGTAATGACCAGGACGCGGGTGCCATCCGGATTCTCGAACGCCACGTGGTCAACGCCTTCTAAAGTAGATTCCGAAGCAATCACGCGGGCTCCACGCTGCACGAACTTCGAATAGTGCGCGAATGCCCAGTATTGCCCGCTGCGTGTGATTTCGTGCGTTTGCGAATTCACGGTTAGCACTCCCCCGCAGAAGGCGGGGCCGATGTTGGGCTTCCCAAATTCATCCAGTAGCAAGTTCCATGCCACGATGCACTGCGCCCAATTGTGCAATATACCCGCGAACGTGTGCGACCACTTGGCCCAGTCCGTTGCGTAATCCGGGCTGTTGTAGACAGGTCCTCCCTCTGTCCAGTAAGTGCTCTTTGCAGGATACGCGTCGTGAACGCGTGTCATGGCGTCCGGTGTCCCTGCATACGCATGCCACGCAACCCCCTCGACGTACTTGTTAAAGTCTGGATCGCTGAGTTCGTCTAAAACGCGGCCCCACAGATTGTAATTGTGATCCAGGATCCAAATCCTGGTGTCCAGCGAAGCTTGTTCGAACGCAGGACCCAAATGTTTCTTAACAAACTCAACTTCATATTCCTGTCCCCAGAGAGCCGCAGGCATTTTTCCATCCTGGTCTGTATCCACTTCGTTCTGCACGGTCACCGCACGGATCTTCACTCCTTCTTTCGAGTAACCTTGGAGAAACTTGACGAAGTACTGCGCATAACTGGCGAGATACTTCTTGCGCATCGAGCCGCCCAGCATGGAATCGTTGGCCTTCATCCAACTGGGGGGGCTCCAGGGACAAGCGAACAAGTACAAATCGGGATTCAGCTTCTGCGTTTCCAGCAGCACGGGCAGAATGCATTCGCGATCGTGATCGATGGAGAAGCGCTGCAAATCCGGATCAGGATCGGGGCTTTCGTCAAAACTATACGCGAAGCGAGAGTAATCGCTCGATCCGATGCACGTGCGTCCAACAGAAAGCCGCAAACCATTTTGCCCGTAAAGTTCGCTGAGGAGCGCTTGGCGTTTTTGCGCGTCGAGTTGCGCGAACAGATAACACGAGGCATCGGTGAAAGCGCCGCCAAACCCGAGAATCTCTTGAAAACGCTTGCCGGCATCAACGTGGATTCCAGACGCGGCCGATTTGGGAATGGGCCGCCATCCTGCGAGTTGAATCTCTTGCAACCGCCGATCGTTGGAAGTAACCCAGGCCTGGAGGCGCGGCGGAGGACTACCCCACAGAGAGCGTGCCTGGCTCGCAGCGAGCGAAGCGGCGGCGGCTAGTTTCAAAAAGTCCCTGCGGGTGCTATTGGGCATGGGGGTTCTCCTTATCGGAAACACACAGGAGGAGCGCTTGAGGTGAGCGAATGGGCAGAAGGCTCCAGGCAAACGATTGTTCACACGCACGCTAGCGCATCGCGGGGTGGACTGCAAGAGAAAACTGCGCAACGCCGAAAATGGCTACCCCAAGCACAGGGCCTAGACAATCGGTTGACTAAATATGTTGTATCACATTTTCCTCTTGACAAGCACCAACAAAGGGGCTGTAATGGCGCCAAGATAGTGGTTTCGTAGTAGGGGTTAATTCAGACAACCGTTTGCCTAATGACTATGCCGGACCAGGAATTCCGGCGGGGTCCATGCAGCGCAATTTCACTTCTAGCTGACTGGTGGGGCGAAACGGTTTTCAAGTCGAGGGTCGTATCGGAAGTTCAAAGCTCGGCGAAATTTCTTGATCGCTACTTGGAGGGATTCAATGAAGACAGCTGTTCGTTTAATGGTTGCGATATGCTTCTTGGCATTCGGGGCTTTCTTTTCTTCTGCTCAGAACAGAAATACCGGTGAGATTCGCGGCACGGTGAAGGACGCGTCCGGCGCTGTTGTGGCGGGGGCAACCGTCACACTGGACAATATTGATACGGAAGTGATGACGGTGCTCATCACCAATAGCGACGGGTTCTATGATTCCGTCTCGACGATTGCCGGAAAATACAATATTAGCTTCGAGAAGGCGGGCTTCAAGAAAGTGGTGCTTGGCCCGATCATACTCCAGATAGATACCATAACCGAAGACGCTACCCTGCAAGTTGGCGCGATGACGGAAGAGGTGCGCGTCACCGCAGAGAGCGCGCCGCTCCTGGAGACCGAAAGCGGCCAGCAGGCTCACACTTTTGATTCTCAGAAGCTGATAGAACTGCCCCAGGCTGGGGGCGGGATCACCGGCGCCGACTGGGCTGCTCTCAACATTTATCTGCCGGGCGCTGGTGGCACTACAAACGGGCGGAACTCGCTGGGCGGGGGCGCTTGGAATGCAGGCGACGCGGTTTCCATCAACGGCAACCTGCCGAACTTCAGCAACTTCCTTCAGGACGGCGCCAGCACCATATTGCCCGCGAGCTACAACAACGACGATGAGATCATGGACACCATCTCGGAGGTTCAGGTCAACACCTCTTCCTTTTCGGCACAATACGGCATGGGCGGCGTCGTATTCAATCAGATCAGCAAGAGTGGAACCAACGAATGGCATGGGTCCGGTTACGAGTATTTCTCGAACAACTTCCTGAACGCCAAGGGGTATTTCAATGGTCAGGCGCCTCCCACGATTACAAACCCCCTGAACCCCAGCGGCCCGGAAATTCCTAACCCGGCATTTCAAGTGCCATATTTGCGATACGATCAGTATGGTGGCTCCGTCGGCGGCCCCATTATCAAGAAAAAACTCTTTTTCTTTTTCGACGTAGACAGGATCATCAATAACAGCGCGTCGAGCGGCTACGTTACCGTTCCCACGGCCGCCGAGTTGCAGGGCAATTTCACAGGCATGTACCCCGTCTATGACCCGCTCACCACAACCGGATCGGGCGCAACCCTCACTCGCACCTCTTTCGCGAGCGAATGCGGCGGCCTCAACGAGATTCCGAACGGCACCAACTGCGGCGGGGCGCCGAGCCGTATCGACCCCGTGTCGGCGGCCATTATGGCTTCTAAGTATGGCTGGCCCACCGCACCTTCAGGGGTAGGAACATGCTCGACCAATCCTTTGTACCCAAACGAGTGTACGAATAACCTCTTCCTTTCGCATATCAATCCCGCCCCGGTTCACCGCTATTTTGGGCGGTTGGATTACGTCCAGAGCGAGAACAACCGAATCAGCTGGTCGATTAGCCAGAAAGACAACCCCGGGGTCGACAACGGCCTGTTCACCTGCCCGCTGGATTGTGGTAGCGGGGACGTGGACGGCTACAACACGCAGGTCACCGACACGTGGACGATCAGTCCGACGTTGGTGAATGAATTTAGATTTGGTTATACCAAGCAAGGCAACTGGTTCCTTTCCCAGTCCATCGGGTTGAACCCAGCAACGGAATTCGGCCTACAAGGCACCCATTTTAACCAATTCCCCATCATCGGCTCTAATAGCCCCTACGGTGGATTCGGCGGCCCGGACGCCGTAAACCCCTTGCAGCCCGCCACGGACGCCGTTTACATCGAGAACTCGTTTGACCCCTCCGATGTGATGACGCTGGTCCGCGGCAAGCACGTTCTGAAGTTCGGGATTGAGGTGTTGATGAGCGAGGGCAACACCACGGCTTGGGGCGCCAACAGCGCCGGCAACTACAGTTTTAGCGGACAATACACCGCAGGCGTAGGTTGCACGGCAGCAACGTCAACGACGCCGGCAACCTGTACGCTGAATACCTCAACCGCGGGCTCAGGCTTCGCGGATTTCCTGCTTGGCAATTTCAATGCCTGGCAGGCGGAGAATCAGTCTCTGACCGGCATGCGGATGAAGAGCCCGCAAGCCTTCGTTCAAGACGACTGGAAACTCAAGCCCAATCTGACCGTCAACCTCGGCTTGCGCTGGACGGGGAACACTGGCATGAGCGAGGAACACAATCGGCTTGGCGATTTCGACCAGAATCTCATCAATAGCGTCGGCCCCTTCGCGGGCACTGCGGGCTCGCTATGGTTTGGCGGTCAGGATAACCGAACGACCCTGCAGAAGCCGGTATGGAACATCTTTCTCCCACGGGCAGGCTTTGCCTGGTCTGTGAGGAACAACACTACGATCCGAGGCGGTATCGGCTTCTTCGCCTACAACTACAGCATGGACCTCTATGGTGGTGAGGGAGGTGGACAAATGGGGTTCGGCGCTGCCTTCCAGGGCAGCAACAGCGATCCGAACGCTGCCGCGGGCGACACGGGCTGGATAGCCGGCACGGGCAACACTACCCCGCTCTATTTAAGCTCGAGCGCTACGATGATGGCCAACGCCTTGCCTTACATTCAGGGATCGAGGAACCCGGCGTCCTACATCACCAATCCCGTCTATAATCCGCCTTACGAACCCTATAACCTCAAGCCGGGCGAAATCTGGGAATGGACGCTCTCTGCCGAGCATCAGTTCGCGAAGGACTTTGTGGTGTCGGCTGCTTACGTCGGCAGTCACGCGTCGAATCTGCAATATCTCACCGACCTGAACCAAATCACCAACCCGGCAATGCTGAACGCAAACGATGTATCGGCCTGTAACGGGGCAACACCCGCATCCATCGCTGCGAACCCCAGCACCTGCGCGCGTCCGTATCCTGCGTTTGGAAGCCTTTCTGGCTCAAACTTCAACGGCATTTCCAACTACAATTCGTTGCAAATCGCGGTGCGGAAGCGTTATTCCTACGGGCTGACCTTCGATGCCAACTATGCCTGGTCGCACATGCTGGATGACCAGGACTCGGCTGGATGGGGCAGCACCGCGGGGCAACAGGTTTTCCAATTTGGAAACGATCCCGCTGCTAACTACGGCAACTCAAACTTCGACATCCCGCAAGCGTTTAAAGGGACCGTGCAATACGAACTGCCGTTTGGCACCGGCAAGACCTATATGAACAACAATGCTATCGCTGACGCTGTGCTCGGCGGATGGCGCTTAGCCGGGACATGGATCTGGCAGAGCGGCACCCCGTTCACGGTGTTGGACAATGGCGTTAACGACTATTCCCAGGCCGGCAGTGTATATGCCGACCCCCTCAAGGGCGTATCCCCCAAGTCAGGCAGCTGCACCACCAGTACAGGCGTGACGTATGCGGTAGGAACGGTGAACTGCTGGTTCAACCCTGCGGCTTTTGAGACCCCGACTGCGCAGGGCAACGGGGTGTTCGGGACCGGAAGCAGAAACACGCTCTTCGGGCCACACCTGTCTGACATTAACCTGTCTTTGGCGAAGACTTGGCGTTACAAGGAACGCTTTGGGCTCACAGTTCGCGGTGACTTCATTAACGCCCTAAACCATCCGAGCTTCTCGCTACCGAACAACGACGTGAGTAGCACGGGCGCGGGCGTCATCACAGGCGTCTCGAATGCCTCACGTACGATCCAACTGAGCGGACGGGTAACCTTCTAACTCAGCTGACACGACGAGAGAGGACGGTGACACCCCGCCGTCCTCTCTTTTTTT
>Ga0181538_10002151_pt1 | contig 20919 bp, 15 predicted proteins | sample PEATcosm2014_Bin_40_FD_119773 | JGI IMG/M metagenome (GOLD analysis project Ga0181538, IMG submission 119773) | Peatland microbial communities from MTU Mesocosm Facility, Houghton, MI, USA - PEATcosm2014_Bin23_30_metaG | ecosystem: Environmental > Terrestrial > Soil > Wetlands > Peat | place... | reverse complement strand
GCTTTCCAGCGGCCGTAGTAATCGATGCTGGACCACGACGCGACTGGCCAACAATCGTTGAGCTGCCAATAGATAGAGCCCATGGAGCGCGGGCGGATGCGGCGAAGATGTTCGGCGCCGACCTTGATACCTTCGGCCTGAAGCACCTGGCTGGCATAGAGGAAGGAAGCGAAATCGCGGGGCTCGGAATAATACTTGAGCATGTAATCGTGGATGATGGAATTGCCTTCGTTGTTTTTCTGATGGGCAAGCATGACGGGCGTGAAGATGCTCGCGCGATCTTCGGGCGTGGTGAAGGCTTCTACTGTGCGCATTTCGGGGAAGGATTGGAAGCCGTACTCGGTCATGAAGCGCGGGAAGTGTTTTTCGTATTCGGAAAAGGGAACGCGGCCGTGCCAGACGCTCCAATCGTGGAAATCGCCGGACTGGAAACTGGGGGAAGTTTCTTCGTAATCGGAGCTGGGGGAGCTGGGCCAATACGGAGTTTCGGGGGCGAGGCGACTGGCGGTGCGGGCGAGAATGCCGCTGAAAACGGTGAGGTAGTCCTGCCACATTTGAAAGCGAACGGCGGGAGGAAGGTCCTTGCGGGCGTCCCAATTGAAGGCGCTTTCGGTTTCGTTGTTGCCGGACCAGAGGACGATGCTGGGATGTTCACGAAGGCGGCGTAGCTGGAACTCGGCTTCGGCCTCGACGTTTTGCTTGAAGGCATAGGTGCCGGGCTGCCAGTCGTTGCCGAACATGAAATCCTGCCAGATCATGATGCCGAGTTCGTCGCAGATATCATAGAACTCCTGAGTTTCGTAATAGCCGCCGCCCCAATGGCGGATCATGTTCATGTTGGCGTCAACGGCGGATTGCAGGATGCGGCGATATTGTTCGGTGGTGACGCGTGTGGGGAAGCTGTCGAATGGAATCACGTCGGCACCTTTGCCGAAAACGGGAATGCCGTTGATGATGAATTCGAAGGATCGGCCCCACTGATCGAGATCGCGGCGAAGAACGATGGAGCGAAGCCCGGCGCGAGTGGAAGCCTGATCTTCGGTGCGATTGCCGATTTGAAGCTGGGCATTGAACCTGTAGAGCGCTTGCGCGCCGTAGCCCGCGGGGAACCAAAGCTGTGGGGAAGTGATCTCTATGGGCAGATCGATGCGATTGATGCCGGAATGAAGTTCGACTGAGCGAGAGAGTTCCAGTTTCTTGCCGGCATGCGTGAAATCGAGAGTGACTTTGGCGGAAGCGTCTTCCGCGGCGGTAACTTCAACTTGTGCGGTCAAATGGGCGACTTTCGCGGTGACATCGAGTTGTGCGATGTGAAGATTGGAGATGCGCGCAGCCTCCCAGGCTTCCAGACGAACGGGGCGCCAGATGCCACTGGTAACGAAGCGAGGTCCCCAATCCCATCCATATTCATAGGCGGCCTTGCGGACATAGGTTCTTTCTGCGGTTTGCGTTTGTTCGCGCCATTTGTCCGTGGCAGCGATTTTGGCAGCGGCTTTGATGGGGGACGGGAACACGACGCGGAGCAGATTGGCGCCCGGCTTCAAGAGAGGCTTCACGGGGATGCGCCATTCGCGGAACATGTTGTCGGCGGTAAGGATGAGCTTGCCGTTCAAATAGATTTCGGCATAGGCGTCGAGGCCCTCGAAGACGAGGTCGACATTTTTGCGCGCGAGAAAATCGGCGGGGGCCTGAAGCGTGGTGCGATATTCCCAATCGGCATCTTCAATCCATTGGAGCTTGGCTTCGTTGTCGCGGAAGTAGGGATCGGAAATGAGCTTGTTGCGAAGCAGGTCCAGGTGAACGCAACCGGGGACCTGCGCAGGACGCCAGACGGAATCCTGATGCGCGGCGTCGCCGGGGGGGAGTTGGCGGAATTCCCAGCCGGAATGAAGCGGGAGGACATGCTTTTGGAGGGCAGTTTGCGCGCGAGCGGAAAATGGAAGAAGCAGAGCGCAGAACGAGACGACGACAAAGCGCGTAAGACTCATGATGGACTCCGATGGAAGGTGAATTGAAATGGTCTCATGGTCGCGGAAAGAAAAACCCAAGAGAACGCCGCAGGGCTCGAAGACTCTCCCTGCGCTACATGGGACTGCGGAGCGAAGGGACAGTGTACTGCAAGTCGCGGCGCAATTCTGTACGGGGGAGAAGGAAGTTATATAGAATCCGAACTGAAAGTAGGATGGGAGGCGGTATGAGAGCAGCGATCTTGATGGTTGGTGCGATGGTGATGATGGGTGCTGGAGCAATGGGGCAGACGCAGAAGGCCGAGCCACCGGTGAAGGCGGCGGAAAAGGTAATCATTGATACGGACATCGGAGACGACATTGATGATGCGTTTGCGATTGCGCTGGCGGTGAAAAGTCCGGAGCTGGAAATCCTGGGCGTGACGACGACGTTTGGTGACACCGAAGCACGCGCGCGGATTGTGGACCGGTTACTGGGAGAGGCGGGGCGCGCGGACATTCCCGTGCTGGCCGGAGCGCCGACAAAGACGAGCAACGTGCTGAACCAGCGACGCTACGGCGAAGGCGGACGATTCGGCAAGGCTTCGCATGCAAGCGCAGTCGATTTTATTCTGGAAGAAATTCGGAAATATCCAGGGCAGATCACGCTGGTGGGAATCGGGCCGTTAATCAATGTGGGAGCGGCGATTGATAAGGATGCGGCGACGTTCCGTAAATTGAAGCGCGTGGTGATCATGGGCGGGTCCATCGAATGCGGGTACGGGGAGCTGTGGTTCTGCCCGGAGCGGGGGCCCGACGCGGAGTGGAACATCATCAACGATATCGGCGCGGCAAAAAAACTGTTTGCGTCGGGGGTGCCGTTGTACGTGATGCCGCTGGACTCGACACTGCTGAGAATGGAGGAGACGAAGCGGGCGTATTTGTTCCGGCAGGGAACGCCGCTGACGGACGCCTTGACGCTTCTGTATCACGAATGGGGGCAAGAAACGCCGACGCTCTTTGATCCCGTGACGATTGCGTTCATCCTGAATCCGAAAATCTGTCCGGTAGAGCCCATGCACATTCGTGTGGACGACAAGGGATTTACGCGAAGAGAAGCGGGGGAGCCGAACGCGCAGGTGTGCATGAAGTCGGATGAAGAAGCGTTCTTCCGATTGCTAATCGGGCGAATTGCGGGGAAGTGAAAAGGGAATCAGGCAAGGCTCCATCCCCAAAAACAGCGAAGCCCGGGTGTGAAGCCCGGGCTTCTCTGGGTCAGGGTCCGAAGGCTGACGCCAGGGATAGAACGCCAACTTCGGTGGCGGGAGTCACAACTGAGGAATGTGAGGGGATACAACGAGGAGTGGTACAGGGGAGCTTGTTGGGACCGCGCTGATGAGTTTGAGTTCCAGGCGCTGACTTGCACCCGAGGCGGCGAGTTGCGGTTTGTCTGATGGAAAAGCAGCGCCAGAATCCAACCGAATCAGAACAGGTTGTTGAGCTGCTTGAATCTCCGAAAGATAAAGTTGGCCGCCGACACGTTCAAAGACTGCATGGCCCGTTCTCGAAGGCGAGGTCAGCGGAATGTTGGTGGCGCAGGAAGCGTGGTAGATCTCGCCATCAGTGCTGCAAATGACGACCACGTTTCTGTCTGAATCACAGCTCATCTGCGGTTCCAGGTAATACTGCCCCGGAGGAAGAATCTGACTTCCCACAGTGAAGGCAAAGGGCACTTTCAGGGTGAGCTGCAAGCGCGAACTGGCTGGGATGGTCATCGAATGGGAAGGTAAAGCTCTCGGGAAAACAAGGACTTTTTCGGATGCGTTCTTCATGGGCCCTCCAGCGAACTCTGACCGAATTTGGCGCGTTGATGAAACCGGCCAAGTAGTGTTGCGTTCAACATGTGCACTTTGCCCGAAGAAGGAAAAAGGGACAATGCACGGGGGGTGAAGCTGGGGTGAACCGGTGGTGAACTGGGACATCGCGGCAACATACTGAAATAGAAAGAGTTAAGGACATGTCGAGAAGGTCACTGCAAAAAGCGATTGATTCGTAGAAAGGAATTTGGGCCCCGGGGGATGAGGGAGTTTGCTATAGTCGCGAAATTCAGGAGCAAGCAATGAGTTCGCCAGAGAACGTGAAACCCGTCTATCGCTTCGGGCCCTATGTGGCGGATGTGCGCGCGGGGGAGCTCTACAAACGCGGAAAGAAGAACAAGGTGCAGCAACAGCCAATGCAGGTGTTGGCGGCGCTTCTGGAGAAGGCCGGAGAGGTGGTAACTCGCGAGGAGTTGCGTGCGGGGATCTGGCCCGCGGACACGTTCGTGGATTTCGAGCACAGCCTGAACACGGCGATCAAGAAGCTGCGGAAGGCGCTGGGAGACAATGCAGGGCGGCCGAAGTACATCGAGACGTTGCCGCGCAGGGGTTACCGTTTTCTGGTGGAAGTGGAGGCGGCCGGAGAAGCTCCGCGGGCGGTGGCGAAGGGTGGGAGTCCACTGGCGGGAAAAACATTTGTACTGGAGGGCGAGGAGGGATCCGAGTGCGTCGTCGCCCCGGTGGACGAAAAATGGTTTGAAGAATGGCAACGGCTGAAACAGCTGGGGGATGATGTCGGCATATCGATACTAATCACGGAGAAGAGGTTGTTGCTGTTGGGGAGGGCGAGCATGGTGCGGCTGCTTTCGGTGAAGGGTGGAACGGGTTGGTGCGAGGTGCGGATTCTGGAAGGGGAGCATTACGGGAAGACGGCGCTGGTGGGGAGGAAAATGCTGCGGGAGGACGGAAAGGGAGCGAAAAAAGGAAGCAAAGGAACTTAATGAGGTGAAAAATCGCGGATTACTTTAATGGTTGGCACAGGTTGAAAAAACCGCAGGGCTCGCGGACTCTCCCTGCGCTACAGGTGGGCGAGCCTCAGCTGATTAATTGGTAATGGGGGCGGCGGAGGCGGAAATCTTTAGAACCAGAACCTGGCCGTTGGAATGGAAGGAGCCGCCGGTGGCGGTCTTGGCTTCCTGCATGGGATCTTTGGGGAGGAAGTGAGTGACTTCGGCGACGAGCCCGGTGGAAGAGAGAGTTTTTTCGACGTAGTCGCGCTCAAGGTCGATATCGGGATCAATCTTGTGGGTCAGGCCATTGTTGCGTTGGTCGCGTTCAAATCCGATGTCGTGAGTGGCGGCGCCGACCCAGAGCATTTGTCCGTTGACGGTAAACGGCGCTTTCCAGATGCGCAAGTGATTGCGGGATTGGACGACCTTTACAGGTTCCGCGTGAGCCCAGCCATAATCCTGAGGGCGCCCGAAGAGATAGAGCTGGCTCATGGGCATGGTGAGATACGACTCTTTCTCCAAGCTGGCAATGGCGCCCAGCAGGATGGTTGATTTCACATCAGCATCTACGTGGACCCATCCGGCCGTGGTGAAGACTTTTTTCATGGCGTCTTCGCTTCCGATGATCAGGAAGTTGACCATGTCACCCGGATCACCTTCCTTGTCCCCGACGCGCCGTGGGATTCTGGCGAAGAGATCATTGTCAATACCGGTGATAGATGTAACCCGGCGCGCGATTTCGCGGGGAGTGGATAAGCCAGCGGCATATACCTCGAGTTTCACGGTGTAAGAACCAGTGGGGGTATCGCTGGCGGACTGATTGATGCCCAGCGATAATTTGCCGCTGATGGGAGAGACGACGTTTTTACTTGCGCCGAGCAGGAAGGGTTGTGCGACATCAGGATCACCGATCCTGGCGATGAGCGCGCCACGACCGGATTCATTATCAGGAAGGTTGCGAACGAGATCCTTGAAGCCGCGGGTGAGGCCGCCGGGACCGTTATCGGCCTTGGCGTCGGAATAGTGGAGAGTTCCAGTGGCAGTAACAACGAATCGTTGGCCGGGCTCGAGGGTGATGCCTGTGTCCGTCCAAACTTTGCCGCCATCGAGCGTGAATTCCCGTGAGAGAGGCAGGTTCGCCGGAGAAGTGGCTGCTTGTGCCGCGGGAAACAGGGCCGAGGGAGTCGACGGAGCAGCATCATTGCGGGAGATATGCGCGATCAGGTAATCGGGTGGAGAAGGAATGAGAAAGAGAATTGCGAAGGAAAACAGCGAAACAAATCCGGTGCGCATAGCCAAGAAAAGGCTCCTAAAGGGCAGCTGTCTTCATAAGTAACAAGAATAGGAACTTGGAAGCAAGCCCCTACCACGAGCGTTCGTATGCTCGCGTACAACGGATTTGATGGGTGCGGACATCCAGTACGTGTGGGACTGGGCGTGAAAAAAGAGGGGCGATTCCTTGACTGATCGGGAGTGCGCCTGTACATTGGCAAGAGGCGGCGGCAGTGCGATTCGTGAATGTCCGTATCCGTAAGTGATACCGCCATGAACGCCTCATGAGTCGGCCAGGACGCGCCCGCTAGAGTTCCGCGTACTGCCGGGCCTCGAATAATCAGATGATGCAAGGGAATGCCGGAAGAATCTGCGTGGTGCTGTTGGCGCTCGGAGTGTCTCTGGGGATAGCGGAGGCGCAGGGGAAACCACAGGCGGCGCCGCAGAAAGCACCACAGACACAGAGGATGATCGCGGCAGTTTCGCCCGTTCGAGTCGACGGCAGCGAGGCCATGTTCACGACGATGTGCGCGCTGTACGCGGCCGGGTACGAAGGGGAAGTGAACGAGGACAATTGGTCCACGTTCCGCGCGGAGATCAAGAAGCGGGTACGGCAACAGCAGGGGCCGGCCGTGGAAGCGCTGCGCGAGTTTTACACGCAACATCAATTGCGGGATCCCGGCGCGATGCTTTCACGCTACGTCTGGTTCGGCTTGGTGGCGGGACCAGCGCCAAAATTCCAGCCGGTGCTGCGGCGAGACGAATTACCGCCGGAAATGCTCTCTCTGGAAGGCTTCAGCGAAATTCTCTCCAATTACTATACAGAACAGAATATCGGGCAGATGTGGCGGCAGGTGCAGCCGGTGTACGACCGGGAAATCGAGCGGCTGCATGATCCGGTTTCGCAGACGGTGATGGTGTCCACGGCGTATTTGCGGGAAATCCTGGATCCTACAAAGCCGGGGACATTCACGATCGTCGTGGAGCCGCTGGTAGGGCGGATCACCAACGTGCGGAATTATGGAGACGCCTACGCAATCATTTTAAGTGGTAGCGAAGAGATACCAATCGACGTGGTGCGCCACGCGTTTCTGCATTTTCTGCTGGACCCGCTGCCGCTGATGTACCCGCACGTGGTGGTGGTGAAGCGGCCGCTGTTTGAGATGGGGGCGAAAGCGCCGCGGCTGGCGGCGGATCTGAAGGACGATTACTTTTCGTGGTTTTCGGAATGCATGGTGCGGGCAGTGGAATTGAAATTGAAGAGGATGTCGCCGAGCGAGCTGGAAGTGGCGTTGGCGAAAAATGACGCCAGTGGATATGTAATGGTGCGGACGCTATTCAAGGCGCTGGGGGATTTTGAGAAGTCCGAGCCTTCGATGCGCATCTATTTTCCGGACCTGGTGCGCGGCATCGACTTGAAGGCGGAACAGCAACGGGTGGCGGCCATCAGCTTTGCCCCGGAAGAAACACAAGAAGAAGCAGCGCGGTTAAACAGGGAAGACGTGGCGCGGCAGCACAGACTCAAAGTGACGACAGTTCCGAACGATCAAGAAGCCCTGGCGGAGCTGACGGAGGGGGAACGCCGAATTGCGGAGCGGAATCCGCGGGCAGCGGAAGGTTCGTTCAAGAGCGTGCTGGCCAAATATCCGGATCAGCCACGCGCGTGGTATGGATTGGGAATGGTGGCGGTGCTAGACCACGACGCTCCGCGGGCGAAGGAAATTTTCGGAAGGTTGACGGCCGGAGAACATGCGGCGACGCAGGACCCCATGGTGCTGGCGTGGTCCCATGTGTACCTCGGCCGGATTTACGATGATGAAGGACAGTTGGACAAATCGAAGACAGAATATCAGGCGGCACTCACGGTACAAGGGGCCCCGGCCCAGGCGCAGCAGGCAGCCCAAAAGGGGCTGGGTGAGCTGGATCTGAGGAAACCCGTCGAGCGGCCCTGAGCAGAAAGAAGGAGAAGGAAAAATGAAACGGATAAAGATGGAATTGGGAATAGCGCTGGTCCTGGGGATTTTGCTGGCGGGAGGAAGTGCTGTCATGGCGCAAGCACCGGCTTCGCAACAGCCAAGTACGCCAGCGCAGACGGACAAAGACAAGGCCGTCGCACCGATCACCACGCAACCCCTGACGCTGGACGCAGCGCCCCCGCCCGTGAGCGCCGAGGAAGATGCAGCGATGAAAACGTTTCGGGACGCGCCCATCACCGACGTGGCGAAAAAGAATCAACTCGCAGAGGACTTTGTGCAGAAGTATCCGGAAAGCCGTTACCGCGTGGAAGTGTACAGTTGGCTGGTAAAGGGCTATCTGGGTGTCGGGCAAGTGGACAAGATGGAAGCGGCAGGAGACAAGGAACTGGCGATCGAGCCGAATGACGCCACAACGCTGGCAATCATGGGATCCACGCTGCCCCGCGCGATTAACTCCAGCACGCCGGACCCGATGAAGCGGCTGGAAAAAGCGGAACAGTTTTCGAAGAGGGCGCTGGATTTGATCCCGGCGTTGCCGAAACCCGCGAACCTCACCGATGAACAGTTCACCGCGGCGAAGAATCAGACAACCGCGATGGCGTACAGCGGGTTGGGGCTGGTGGCGTACCGCCGAGGGAAGTTCACGGATGCCATTACCAACCTGGAGCAATCGGTAAAGATCGATCCGACCCCCGACTCGGTGAATTACTTCCTGCTTGGCAAGGCCAACGAAAAAGCTTCTCATTTTGACGACGCCATCGCGGCGTTCACAAAGTGTGCTGGTATGCCGGGAGGGATGCAGGAACCTTGCAAATCGGGAGTCGAAGAAGCGAAAAAGCTATCAACGACACAACTCAGCACGCCGAAGTAAGACCGCCCCTGCCCCGGAAGGTCGGGAGTGAAGGTGATGAACCGCGGGGAAGATGAACAGTTGCAGGAGAGCCTGGGCTACGTGTTCCGCGACCCTGTACTGCTGGACCGTGCGTTGACGCACAGTTCAGCGGTACCAGAGTTGCGAAGCGCTCGAGGCGAGGAGATTTCCTTCAGCGGTTCGGCGGTGCAGGACAACGAACGACTGGAGTTCCTGGGGGATGCGGTGCTGGAATTATTGACCAGCGAATACCTGCTGGCGAATTTTCCGGAATGGTCCGAGGGGCAACTCTCGAAGAGCCGCGCGCGCATCGTGAATGCACATTCACTGGAAGCAGCGGCGCGTGGTCTGGGAATAGGGGAACACCTGCGGCTCGGACGCGGCGAGGAAAAAACTGGCGGGAGGGATAAACCGGCGCTGCTGGCGGATGCGTTTGAAGCGGTGGTGGCGGCGATGTATCTGGATGGCGGGCTGGAACCGGTGAGAGTTTTGCTAAAGCGGACGGTATTCCAGTTGGCGCTTGAAAGCGGCGAGCGCATTTCCGAATCGGACCGAAAGAGCGCGTTGCAGGAATTTTTGCAGGGACGTGGCGAACAACCAGCGGAGTACAAACTGGCCGGGGAAACAGGGCCGGATCACCAGAAGACATTTCTGGTGGAGGTCTGGGTGAAGGGCGAGTGCCTGGCCAACGCGGAGGGCAGCACGAAGAAGGAAGCGGAACAACGGGCGGCACGCAGCGCGCTGGAGAGACTACAACACGTGGAAGTGAATGCCAGCGAAGAGGTGGAACCGAATGCCGGATGAAACGCTCCCGTCGGAGAACTCCGCTCCGGTGACCGCCGGAGAAACGGCGCCGGAAGAGATACCTTTGCCAGAAAAGCTGGGTCTGGCAACGCCCGGCGAAAGAGCACCGGAAGAGCCGCACGAAGCGTCCGCGAACCAGACAACATTTTCCGAATATCTTGAATCGCTGCTGGTAACGGTAATCCTGGCCCTATTTGGCACGAGTTTCGTGGTGCAAGCGTTCAAGATTCCTTCGCAATCGATGGAACGGACGTTATTGGTGGGGGATCACCTGCTGGTGAACAAATTCATTTTTGGCGGGCGCGGGGCGTGGTACGACAAATTTCTGCCTTACCGTCCGCTGGAGCGAGGGGACATCATCGTTTTCAAATACCCATACCAGGACCATCCGCACTTTGTAAAGCGGGTGATCGGATTGCCCGGTGAGCGCCTGAAAGTAGTAGACCAGCAGGTGTACATTAACGGGACCCTTTTGAATGAGCCGTATGTCGTGCATGATCCCGGGTCGGGATACGACCCGCTGAACTATTCATTTCCGCCGGTGGGCAACCAGATTTATGTGTCGCCGGTGCAGCCGGAATGGGCGCATGAAATCCACAAATACATTCAGGGAGACGAGATCGTAGTGCCGCCGGGGCGATACTTTGCAATGGGGGACAATCGGGATCATAGCCTGGATAGCCGCTACTGGGGATTCGTGGACCGCGACGCGATCATGGGGCGGCCCTTCTTGATTTACTGGTCGGTGGACGCGAACAGCAGCGATTACAGCGACACTTCGTTTATGCAGAGAATTGCGGGAGTATTCGATACGCTGCTGCACCTTCCGGCGCGCACACGCTGGAGCCGGATGCTGCATACCGTGCATTAAGCGCGGCGAGGAAATCTTCTGGGGGAGACTCTGAGGCAGGTCTACACTGATTCGTGATTTTCTGAGGACTCCCATCGGCATGAGGCAAACCCGGAAATACGGAAAAATTGTGGCGGGGGTGGTGGCGCTGCTGATTGCGGCACAGGTGGGTGTGTTCCTTGTGGCGCGCTCTCACCGCATGCACGGATATCTGATCGCGCACCTGGAACGGGCATTCGGCAGGCCGGTGGAGGTCAGCCATTTTTCGGCGCAGATTCTGCCAATTCCGGAGGTGGATGCGGACGAGATTACGATTGGAGAGGATCCCGCATTCGGCCACGAGTACTTCCTCCGAGCCGAGCACATGACCGCGAGCCTGCGATGGATAGGGCTTCTGCGTGGCCAAGTCGAATTTGGGACGATGTCCCTGACCCGTCCGAGCCTGATCCTGGTGCGCAATACGCAAGGGCGATGGAACCTGGAGGACTGGCTGCCGCCGGTAAATGCGAAGCCAGGGAACGCGGGAATACCGTACGGGCCGCAGCAACTGGCGGAAACCACAAATCATCTGCAGAAGATTGAATTCGATGAAGGACGCGTGAATTTCAAGTACGGCGAGGAAAAGAGGCCGTTCGCCTTCACAGGTGTCTCTGGAAACGTCGAGCAAGTTTCACCCGGACGCTGGCAACTGCGGCTGGAAGCCCAGCCCTGGCGAAGCGGGGTGACGCTGCAATCCACGGGGTTATTGCAAGTGCGAGGAGACGTGGCGGGAACGTCGGCACGGCTGCAGCCAGCGCAGATCCACTTGCACTGGGACAGAGTGTCGATTGCGGATTTGTTCCGGCTGGCCACAGGGAATGATCCCGGAGTGCGCGGGGAGTTCGCGTTGGACGGGGATGCCAGCTTGGGGAAAGGGAATCCAGGTGATGCCGCCGCGCAGCCCTGGCAATTTGAATTGCACGCGCGCGCAAGCCAGATTCACCGGTGGGACCTGACGGAGCGCAGCGACAACCCCCGCGTCAATCTCAATTTGAAAGGGAAATGGAACCTAGTGGCCGGCACCGGGCGCGCGGAGGAGATGACCATCGAGTTGCCGGGGTCGCGCCTGCAAGGTTCGGCGGAGTTGCAAATTGCGGAGCCGCTCGCTTGGGGCGCGCGAATTGACCGCGCAGGTGTGCAGGCTTCGGATTTTCTGGCGTGGTACCGTGCGTTTCAACCGGACGTAGCAGGAGAAGTGGCGGTGGATGATTTCTTCACTGGAGAGGCTACGGTGCATGGTTGGCCGCTGCAGTGGGAAGAAACGCGGATCGCCAGCGCGGGCGGAAACTTGAGGCTTCCCGGTTTCCCGTCACCGATCAGGATAGGAGAAGTGCACGGAGGGATGCGCGGGGTGAAATTTAGCGTGGAGTCAGTGCGCCTGACGTTCGGGCCGGCTGCCAGGGAAGTTGCGAGCGCGTCTAAAACAGAGAAACCCGCGGCCAAGGCAAAAACTGCGCTGGGGACGGCGAACGCGGCCGATCTGCGATTGGTACAAGATTTCGGCACTGGCCATGGCGATTTGCGAATCGAAGGACGGCTGGAGGAAGTGCAGAATGTTTTCAATGCAACCGGGGCTATGGGGCACACATTGAATCACGGCTGGGAATTGAGTGGGGGCGCTGCTGCCGCAATGGATTTGAGTTGGGAGAAAGGATTTCAGGCGCGGGAGTGGAATGGCACGCTGGACCTGAAGAAAGCGGAACTGCAGGTGGCCGGATTGAACCAGCCGCTCAACTTGGATGAAGTATCCGTTGAATGGAGGGGCGGGCAACGAGCGGCAACGATTGTGCGCGCGGGAGCGTTTGGAGCAACATGGTCGGGCGGAATTCAGGAAGCGGCGGCAAAAAATGCGTTTGGCGGGAGCGACTGGGGATTTCGTTTGCACGCGGATCGTCTGGATGCCGCGGAACTTGACCGGTGGTTTGGGCCTAGGGCGCGACCGAATTGGTTGCAGCGGCTGTTGACGTCGCTGCTGGAAAAGAATAATACGGGGGCCAAACCCAGCGAACTGCTGCGCCGGATCTCGGCAGAAGGTGAGTTGACCGCAGACAGCGTGACGATTGAAAAAGTGAAACTGGGAAAAGTGAAGGCGAACCTGGCGTTTCACGACCTTCATCTGGAGGTGAGCGACGCGGAGGCCCAGTGGGCCGGAGGCGTGGTGCAGGGTGGAATGAAGGCCGTGTTTTCCGCTTCGCCCAGCTATACGGTCGCGGCGGGATTTGACGGCGTGGATTTGACGCTGCTTCCCTGGGCGGAGCGTTGGACAGAACGCTGGGTAGGCACGGCGAAGGGCGCGCTTCAGCTAACGACCAAGGGTGTGGGACGGGAGGAGTTACTGAGCGGGTTGCAAGGACACGGTGAATTGAAGTTGAAGGGCGTCGAATTTCGCGGCTGGGATGTGGCCGCCAGCCTGGAAGCGGGAGCGCCGCGGCTGGGCCTTTCGCGTTGGAAGAGTGGCGAAGGAGAGTTTGGGGTGAAAGACCGCGCCGTGAATTTCGACGGGGTTCGGCTGGAGGGGCTGAAGGGGCAAATGGAATTTGCGGGGACGCTGAGCTTTGGCCAAGAGGCGAAAATGACGATTTCGCAGATTGACCTTCGAGAACACAAAACGAAGGGAAACCCGGTGGCGCGGAGTTTTCAGATGAGCGGACCCGCGGACGCTCTACGAATCCGGATTGAGCCGGCAACAGTGGCGCAAGCAAAACCATGATGGACAAGTTCCGAGACCTCTAGCGAATCAGGAGATTCCCATGAAGCGATTGCTGTTGTGTTTGAGCTTGCTGACCCTAGGCGCTGTGCCACGAGGAACGGCGCAAGAGTCATTCACGCTTGAGCAGGTTTTGAGCGCGCCCTTTCCTGCGAATCTGGTGGCGTCGAAAACGGGCGAACGTCTGGCGTGGACGCTAAATGAGCGCGGCCATAACAATATTTGGGTGGCGGAAGGGCCGAGCTTTGCGGCGCGGCGATTGACCGCATACGACGAAGACGATGGCGGCGAACTTGCGCAGGTGCAATTCACGGCTGATGGCGCTTCCTTGGTTTACGTAAGGGGTGAGGGAAAGAACGGGGCGGGCCAGTACGCCAACCCGACGAGCAATCCGGCCGGGGCGGAGCAGGCAGTGTGGATGATTCCGTGGAGCGGCGGGGAACCCATAAAAATCGATGCAGGGAGTTCACCATGCCTTTCCGCGCAGGGGAAAGTTGCATACGCGAGAGATGGGCAGATATGGATTGCAAATACGGTGGGGGGAGATAAACCGAAAGAAATTGTGGTGCGTGGAAAGAACGAGCCGGTGGCGTGGTCACCGGATGGAACAAGGCTGCTGTTCGTTACGCGGCGCACGGACCATGGTTTTGTTGGGATCTATGATGCGAAGACGCTGACCGTGAAGTACATCGCGCCCACAGTGGATCGGGACATTGATCCGGTGTGGTCGCCCGATGGAAAGCGAGTGGCGTACGCACGCGTGCAGAGCCAGGCACGCGACGAGGCGGACCGGCACTACAGCGAACCGGATCGCACAACGGCTTGGGCGATTTGGGTAGTGGAAGTTGAAACGGGCGCCGCACGAGAGGTGTGGCACAGCGGAACGTCGTTGCAGTCGTCATATCCAGGGATGGCGGAGGATACGGGGGGCGGAGTGCTGAACTGGGCGGCAGAGAATCGGCTTGTGTTCGCAAACGAAGAAGACGGCTGGCAGCATCTTTATGCAATTTCGGCGGATGGCGGCGCGACGAAGCTGCTGACGCCGGGAAATTGCGAGGTGGAGCAGTGGTCTTTTTCGGAGGATAGGCGCGCGGTTTTGTTCAATTCCAATTGCGAGGACGTAGACCGGCGGCATTTGTGGCGGGTTGGCGTCACCGGTGGAGTGCCGGAAGCAGTCACACGGGGCGACAGTATTGAATGGGGCGGAGTTTTTCTGAGCAGTTCCCAACGGTTGGCTTATTTTTCTTCGGACGCGAAACACACGGGACGGGCGTTCGTGAGCGGGATAGAAAAGGATGCAAAACCCATTGTGCTGGCGCCGCAGACGGTTCCGGCAGATTTTCCGGCCGAGCAGCTTGTGACGCCGCAGCCGGTGATTTTCAAATCGTTGGATGGGCTGGAAATTCACGGACAATTATTTTTGCCCACGAATCTCAAGGCGGGAGAGAAGCGTCCCGCGCTGCTCTTTTTCCACGGCGGGCCACCGCGGCAGATGCTGCTGGGTTGGCATTACATGTACTACTACTCGAATGCGTATGGAATGAACCAATATCTGGCGAACCGCGGCTACATTGTGCTTTCTGTGAATTACCGCGACGGCATCGGCTATGGGCGGGCGTTCCGCGAGGCCACGAATCGCGGGCCGAAGGGGGCAAGCGAGTATCAGGATGTGGTAGCGGCTGGAAAATACCTGGCGTCACGCGGCGAGGTGGACAGCAAGCGCATTGGATTGTGGGGCGGGAGCTATGGTGGTTACTTGACGGCGCTGGGATTGGCGCGTAACTCCGATCTTTTCGTTGCGGGTGTGGATATGCACGGCGTGCACGATTGGAAAGCGGATATCTGGGATGACCGATATGTCGCACCGGAGTGGACGAAGGTTCCGTTCGATTCTTCACCCGTAGCATTTGTGGATACGTGGAAATCGCCGGTGTTTTTTATTCACGGGGACGACGACCGCAATGTGGATTTTTCGCAAACGGTGGATTTGGTTGCGCGGCTGCGGGCCAGGAACGTGCACCTGGAACAACTTGTGTTTCCGGATGAGATCCACGATTTTCTGTTGCACCGGCACTGGGTGGAAGCGTACCAGGCTGGGAGCGAGTTCTTTGACCGGCAACTCAGCGGAGGGAAGAAATAGTGGCGGGACGAAATATAAGCGCCGTTTGGCTCGTGGCAAGTTGCGCGGCGCTGCTGGTTCTGAGTGTGGGCGGGGCCGCGGGAGACCAGCGCGTGATGTTGCTGCCGCGGCTGCAGGTGGGGCAAGCGATCAAGTATGACGTACACGGACACGTGCAGCATCACGTGAAAACCGAGAGCCGCGTCTCGACGATGCTGCATCCGGGCGACGTGCAGCGCGATGTAGCGATGCCACTGGTGTTTACCGTTAGCGAGATGCACACGGAGAGCGGACGACCCGTCGTGGCGGCGCACGCGGAGTTCGATGCGGGCGAGAACGACGTTGCAGAGAAAGGGACGTCGGCAAGCGCTAACGTGAAGTTCCTCATTGCAGGGGATGGGCAGGTGCGGAAGGCGGAGGGGCTGGACGATGTCGCACCGGAAGTACGGCTGGCGTGGGAATTCTGGCTTTCGAGGTTTGCGTTTGGCTGGACCTTGCCGGCGGATGGCGCGAAGCCCGGGGATAAATGGAAAACCGAGCAAGCGGAGAAGTCGCCGACGCCAATCGCAAACCTGGTGTGGGAGTCGGAAACGACGTATGTGGGGAATGACAAGTGTCCGCTGATCGCGTCGGAATCATGCGCCAGTTTCTTGACGCGGGCGACGCTGAAGCAAAAATCGTCCACGAAGGATGCTACGCCGGAGGATTACAAGCTGAACCAATTGCGCACTTCCGGGACGGTGAAGGGCACGGATGAGATTATTACCTACATTTCGTTGAAGAGCGGGCTGGTGATGCGGGCGACGGAGGAGACGCGACAGTCCATGGACGTGACCATTGTGAAAGCGGATGGAACGAACGGCGTGCATTATACGATCGAGGCGAGCAGCCGGTTTGAGACGCTGCTGGTAAGCGGCAGCGATACCGCGGAGAAATAGAGAAGCAAAAAAGCAAAGAAGTATAAAAGTGTAAAAGTGAAAGAGTAAAAGTAGGAAAGCGCCCGGAGTTGATCAGATGTCCAGCAAGGTTTGAAATTGCGGAAGACCCTCGCACAATTTCTGAAGCTTTTCCTGAATCCTGGGAGTCAATCCAATAAATTCAAAGCCGTGAAGCGTGCCCTGCTCTCGCCGGACGATGGCCATGATGCGTTCGCCGGCGATGAAGGAGAGTTGCACCTCTTCGCCCACCGTCAATTTGCCCGTGATGGCGGCGGACAGCCCGCTTTCGCTGATTTCAAAGGTCGTGCCATCCAGGTAAGCGCCGTCCTTGCGCGCGACGTAGAGGGGTTTAATATGGCGATGGCGCTGATGTCTTCGCCTCTCCGCAGCGGTTGGCGTTGACGGAGACTGTTCGGCCTTGCTCTCGGTTTTCATGTTCCAGCTCGCAGTTCGCGCACGTGGAGCCACGGTTGGCTCAAGGGGTGGGAATCGGAGTCTGCCGGAGAGGGTCCGGAACGGCGGGGCTTGCAATTCCTACGTTTCAACGTAGCAAACGGATGGGCATGTGGCAATGGCCCGGCCGGCTGGAGTTGCCAAAGGCTAACTTGCTCGGGTTTTGGTCGATGACTCCTGTGGACAGCACAGACGTGAAAGCTGACGGCGATTTGCCCAGGGCGTGACCGGCTTCTATCATTCGCCTCCAGTTTCGTGCGGAAGCTGCGGCGCTTCTTCCTTCAAGTTCGTGCCACTGAGTTTCAGCGTTAACATCCGCGACACCAGATTTGCGATACGCTGGGCGGCATCTTCGACTCGAACGCCGCGCACGTGAATGTTGGAGATGAGGTTTCTGTCCGCATCGGTGTGTCCGGAGCGCGGTCGATAGGCCATATAGGCTGAGAGACTTTCGGCGGTTGCCAAGCCGGGGCGCTCTCCGATCAAGAGCACCAGCACGCGCGGGGCGAGCAGGTCGCCGATGTCGTTCATGATGCCGACTCTGCAATAGCGCACGGCGAAAGATTGGCCCAACGACCAGCCATGCGCGTCGGCCTGCTGCTGCAGAAGCGGGAATAGAGTGGGTACCTGGGAGGAGAGCGCGGCGCCGGACAAGCCATCCCCTATCACAATCTGAAAGTCGGGGTCTTTGGGACAGTTCTGCGCCACGAGCGTTTTTGCGGCGTCGCCGAGTTTGCGCCCAAGATCGGGACGAAGCAAAAACTGCGATTTCGATTCGGCCTGGCTGGAAACCTGGAACGGCTTCCACTGTGCGACGAAAGCGGGCGGGAAATCTCTTAGCAAGTCGAACTCGGTCCAGACCGCATCCACGGCATTGGCGTGGGCGCTGCGGAGTTCGAGTTGCATTTGTGTGGAGTAAGCGGCGCCTTGTGGCACAAAAATGCGCGCGGAGGTGCGGGCGCGAATTTTGCGGACGATTTCCGGCCACGCAAGGGGCGCAGAGAGCTTGCGGTCTTCATTCATATCTTCAACTCATGCCTCCGAGGCGCGTGACGACAACACGCCTTCCAGGCCGTGCAATAGCTTTTGCCGTTTGCCGGAATCGAGGGCCACGGGTTGGGCGTCGCGATAGATGCCGGTGTGTTCGAGCCAGTGGAGGAATTCCGGGGACGGGCGCAAGCCGAAGATTTTGCGAACCGCGAGGGCGTCGTGAAAGCTGGTGGACTGGTAGTTGAGCATGACGTCGTCGGAGCCGGGCACGCCCATGAAGTAGTTGCAGCCTGCGGCGGCGAGCAGGAGCATGAGATTGTCGGCGGAATTCTGATCGGCCGCGGCGTGATTCGTGTAGCAGACGTCGCAGCCCATGGGCAAGCCCAACAATTTGCCCATGAAATGATCTTCCAGGCCGGCGCGAACGATCTGACGCTCGTCGAAAAGATATTCCGGGCCGATGAAGCCGACCACGCTGTTGACGAGGAAGGGATCGAAGGCGCGGGCGACAGCGTAAGCGCGGGCTTCCAGCGTCAACTGGTCGACACCGTGATGGGCTTCGGCGGAGAGGGCGCTGCCTTGGCCGGTCTCGAAGTACATCACGTTTTCGCCGGCCCAAGAAACGTTACGGGTGCGGTGATGAGCGAGGACTCGCTCGCGGCCTTCGCGCAGCATTGAGAGATTGATGCCAAAGCTGGTGTTGGCGGCTTGCGTTCCGGCGACGGATTGAAAGAGTAGATCGATGGGCGCGCCGTTTTCGAGGCACGCCAATTGCGTGGTGATGTGCGCTAGGCAGCAGGCTTGCGTGGGAATGGCGAAGGCCGTAATCAGGCGATCGAGCGCTCTTAGGATATTCGCGACACCTGCGACGGAATCCGTGGCGGGATTCACGCCGATGACAGCGTCTCCGCAGCCGTAGAGCAGGCCGTCGAAGGCGGCCAGCAAGATGCCGCCAATGTCGTCGGAGGGATGGTTTGGCTGGAGGCGAATGCCGAGGACGCCGCGCTCTCCCATGGTGTTGCGGCAGCGCGTGACGTTGCGAATTTTGCCTGCGGCGAGGACGAGGTCCTTGTTGCTCATCAGCTTCGCCGCGGCTGCGGCCATTTCTGGCGTGATGCCCCATTTGAGAGACTTCAGGTCAGCCTCGGTGGTTTGATTGTCGAGGAGGAACTCGCGGAAACTGCCGACCGTCATGCTGCGGATGGGTTGGAAGGCAGAGGAATCGTGAGAATCGAGAATCAGGCGGGAGACCTCGTCGGTTTCGGGGGGAATCACCGGATTGTTCAGGAGGTCGAGCAGCGGAACATCCGCCAAGGCGCACTTTGCGGCGACCCGCTCACGCTCGGAAGCGGCGGCGATTCCGGCGAGCTGGTCGCCGGACTTTTCTTCGTTCGCCTTCGCGAGCAGGTCGCGGAGATTGGAGAAGTGGAAGTGTTCCTTCATACTCGGTCCGGTTAGTATGGCTGGCTCTGGGCTTGAAGGAAAGGAGTGGTAGTTACTGAACTAGTGTGAAGAAAAAACAACCCCAAGACCCACCCTCAAAAAACGAGGGTAGGGCACCCGGCGCCCAGCGAATCTTAGTAAAATGATTGATGATGAAGGTGGCTGAGGCGGTGTCGTGCGATTAGAAGATCTCTCACTTCGACAGGTCGCTGTCGCAGTTCCTATTGTGGCGCTTCTCAACTGGGCTGTCTTTCAGTTTGCAGTACTGCCCAATATGACAGAGCCAGAACGCAGGAGGATCTATTCTGGTTGGATGTCGAACCCCTACCCATACGCGATAGCTGTCGTTCTTATCTGTGCCGCCATATGGTTTGTGTTTTTATATCATGGGCGTCATTTGAAACACGGAAGAAGAATCGCGGCGTTTGGAATCGCGCTGGGGGCATTGTGCGGGATGTTGATGATTCTGGTGATTCGAATTACTTGGCACATCTAGATTTCGACCTGAAGTACGACCTAGCCGCTCTTTTTGCATTCAAACACGAGGGTCACTTCAGCTTAACGCCGTAGGCGCAACCTGCCTCATCACCCTGCAAGTAGCGCACTCCACGACAATTGTGCGAACTTGGTATAATGGTGGTTTCGGCTTGGCTCGATGGGCCAGCAGGAGACGCTCACTATGAATTTCAAGCTGCACAGCACATACCAGCCGCGGGGGGACCAGCCTGCGGCGATCGAGCAGCTTATGCGCGGGTTGAAGGCGGGGGACAAGCACCAGGTGTTGCTGGGCGTGACGGGTTCGGGCAAGACGTTCACGATGGCGAAGGTGATTGAGGAGGCGAACCGGCCCGCGCTGGTGTTGGCGCACAACAAAACGCTGGCGGCGCAGCTCTATCACGAGTTCAAGGGATACTTTCCGGAAAACGCGGTGGAATATTTCGTGAGCTATTACGATTTCTACCAGCCGGAAGCGTATGTGCCCTCGGCGGACATCTACATTGATAAAGAGGCGACGATCAACGACGAGCTGGACAAGCTGCGGATGAGCGCGACGCGATCGCTGTTTGAGCGGCGCGACGTGATTATTGTGGCGTCGGTATCGTGCATTTACGGCATCGGCTCGCCGGAAGCGTATTACGGAATGCTGGTGATGCTGGAAAAAGGGCAACAGACTTCGCGGGAGGCGCTGCTGCGGCGATTCGTGGATATTCAATACGAGCGCAGTGAAGATTTGCGGCGGGGAACGTTTCGCGTGCGCGGGGACATCATCGAGATTTATCCGACGTATGAGGATCAGGGCTACCGCATCGAAATGTGGGGCGACCAGATTGATACGCTTCGGCAGATTGACCCGCTGACCGGCGAAATCCGCGCGGGGCAGGAAGATCTTGGGCGCGTGCCGATTTACCCGAAAACGCACTACGTGATGCCGCAGGCACAGCGGGACCGCGCGATTGTGACAATCCAGGAAGAGCTGGGATGGTGGAAGAAGGAGCTGGAGCGGCAGAACAAATTCGTGGAGGCGCAGCGGGTGGTGCAGCGCACGATGTTTGACATCGAAATGATGCGCACGATCGGCTACTGCCACGGCGTGGAGAATTATTCGCGGCACTTGAGCGGGCGTTTGCCGGGAGAAGCGCCGCCAACGCTGCTGGATTATGTTCCGCAGGATTACCTCTTGTTC
>Ga0181538_10002149_pt1 | contig 20923 bp, 16 predicted proteins | sample PEATcosm2014_Bin_40_FD_119773 | JGI IMG/M metagenome (GOLD analysis project Ga0181538, IMG submission 119773) | Peatland microbial communities from MTU Mesocosm Facility, Houghton, MI, USA - PEATcosm2014_Bin23_30_metaG | ecosystem: Environmental > Terrestrial > Soil > Wetlands > Peat | place... | reverse complement strand
TGCTGGTTGATGAAGGCGAAGGCTTCCTCGAATTTCTGGCGGCAAACTTGGTCCAGTTCCGTGATGGCCTGCTGCGTATCGGTGATGGATTGCATCAGGTCGTCGCGTTCGCGCGAGAGGAATACGAATCGCTGGTCGCACTCGTTGTACTCCTCGAGCGCCATCATGTTGACCGGGCCCATCGATTCGATGCGGGCCTTCAGGTCGTGATACTCGGCGTCGGCGGCATGCAACTCTTCGCCGGTGAGCAGCGCCGATTCGCTGGCGATCAAATCTTCGGGCTGCAGACTTAATTCCTCAGCGCAACTCTGCCGCAGGTGCTCGCGTTCCGAGTCATTACGCGCGCGCTCGATTTCGTGGCGGCTGCGTTCTTCGCGCTGGTCGCCGAGTTTTTGCCGGTCCATCCGCAGCGTGTCTTCGATCTGCGTGCTGCGGACGCGGGAAGTTTCCCACTCGCGTTCGAGTTCGATCTTGCGGGCTTCGAGGCGCGATTTCTCAGTGCGCAGGGATACCACCTGGCGCTCGTGCTCGGTGGTTTGCAGGGAAATTTCGCGCCCTTCGCGCGCCACGTCCTCAATCTGCCTCGCCAGCGCGTTGCGTCGCTCGGACAATTCCTGATCCTCGAAAGCCAGCCGGGCAGAAATCGAATCGGCGTTGGCGCGGCGCTCGGCAAGTTGCGCGAGGTCTGCGCGGCGATCCGCGAGCTGTTGCTGCGCCGCTGCGGCGCTCTGCCGCAATTCCGCAAGCAGCGCGCTCGAGTCGGCAATCTCGCGCTCCGCGTCGCTGCGCGATCCGCTGGCTTGAGTGCGGCCCTCGGCAGCGGCTTCCGCCTTGCGCCGCGCGGCCTGCGCTTGCTCGCGAACTCGCGCGAGTTCCGTCTGGCAATCGCCCAAATCCATTCCCAAGCGCGCCAGCTCGCCCTGCGCTTGCTCGCGCCGATGCGTTGCGGTGACCGCGGCTTTCTGAGCCTCCAAGTGCTGCGCCGAAGCGGTGGCCAGGGATTGCTCGGCTTCCGCGATCTCCTGTTCGATCTGACGCACTGCTTCCTGCGTTTCACCGAGCGCGCGTTCAAGCCGCAGCACGTCCACATCGAGCGATCGCAGTTCGCGTTTCATCACCAACGGCCCGGCTTCCGCGGGGCGTCCGCCGGACACCATGCGTCCCTGGTAGCAAGTGCCGTCCAGCGTGACAAAGTGGCACGCGGGATTTTCGCGCGCGAGCCGCTCGGCGATGGCTGCGCTTTCCACCAGATAAGCGGCGCGCAAGCGCGGCAAAAAACGTTTCGCGGCGGCGCCAAGCGGATCGCGGAACTCGACGAGCTTGTCGAGGCGCGAGACGACGTCGCGCTCAATCTCAAACGGCACGATCGGCTCATCCGCATCGAGCTTCAGCGTGCGCAGCGAATCCACAAAGAATGTGGCGCACCCGCCGACTTCGTCGCGCAACAGACCGATGCCGGCGCGCGCAACGTCAAACGTTTCGACGACGACGTATTCCAATTCTTCGCGCAGGAATTGCTCGACGGCGGCTTCGTATTGCTCTTCGACTTCCGCGTAATCGGCCAGCACACCGACGGCGCGGAAACCGCGATCGGAGGAAGAACCCTGCGCCGCGAAAAGTTTCTGCACGGCCTCGGCCGTGTAGGAGCGATCGTTCAAGATCTGATCGAGTGTGAAGCGGCGGGCGCGCGCATCCGCGAGTTCCGCGCGGCTCTGGTTGACCATGGCGCCAGCGTCCTGCTGGCGGCTGCGGAGTTCCGCGATGCGCGCTTGCGTATCGCGCACGGCCGATTCGAGCCTCTGCGCGTTTTCCACGCCGGTGCGCCAATTCAAATCCGCGGCGTGCGCCCGTTCGCGATGATCGAGCGACTCCTCCAGCAATTGGTGTTCGCGATGTTCGCCGCGCTCGACGGCCTCAAGGTGATGCGCGAGTGCCTGTTCGGCCTGCGCCTGCTCGCCGTGAAGGCGCGTCAGATCGTCAGTCAAACGGCTGGCGGCGTCGCGCAATTCCGCGATGCGCGTCTCGGTGGCAACGCCGCGCGATTCAAGGCCGGCGGCATTGTCCGCAACCTCGCGGACAAGCTGCTCGATTTGCGCGGTCTCCGCGACGATCGCTTCCTGAGCCAGTCGGTGATCGCGCGTGCGGCTTTCGAGCTGCGCGGCCTGCGCCGCGAGCTGCTCCAGTTCCGCCGAGAACTGCCGCGAGCGCGCTTCGAGCTCGTCGCCGCGCTGGCGATTGAACACGATGCGATTTTCGCTGCGGTCCAGTTCGAGGCCCGTCTGCCCGACGAGATTTTGATTCTGCCGCAACTCGCCATCGAGCTCGTAAATGCGCGTCGTGAGACGCTCGTGCTCGCTCTCGAGTTGCGTCAACAGCACGCCGAGATGCGCTTCGCTCGCGCTCAGATCGCGCAGAATCCCCTCGAGCCGCTCGGCCTCGCGGTCGAGCTCGCGCGCTTTACTGGCGAACACTTGTCTCAGCATGCCGCGCATCTGCTCGCGGATTTCCGCGTAGCGCCGCGCCTTCGATGCTTGCCGCTTGAGCGAGCCAAGCTGCTTTTCCACCTCGACGACAATGTCGTTCACGCGCGACAAATTGATTTTCGAGGATTCCAGCTTCGCTTCGGAGAGGCGGCGCTTGGTCTTGAATTTCGTGATGCCCGCGGCTTCTTCGATGATGGCGCGGCGGTCGGAGGGCTTCGTGCTCAGGATCTGGCCGATTCTTCCCTGCTCGATGATGGCGTAGGAATCCGGACCGAGGCCAATGCCCATGAAAAGTTCCTGAATGTCGCGCAGGCGCGCGGGGCGGCCATTCAGCAAGTATTCGCTTTGCCCTGAACGATATAGCCGCCGGCCGATGACGACTTCGCCCGGTTTGAGGTGCATCGCGGGCTTTTCTGCGGCGCGCTTCTTTTTCTGGAATTTTACGGGAGTCGAGCCTTGCTCGCTCTCCGGCGATGATTCCGTCGCGGAGTCTGCTGCGTCCGCGGGAGATGCGGCGGCATCGTCAGCAACTGGCGCTGCTTCCAGTGCGGGCGCAGGGCTATCGTCCGGGCCTTCGAGCACGAGCCGCGCGGCTTCCGCCAACTCCGGATCGACGAGCGTGAGCGTCACTTCGGAAAGTCCCAGCGGCGGGCGCTTGGCGGTGCCGTTGAAAATGCAATCGGACATGCGCTCGGCGCGCAAGGACTTGTGGCTCTGCTCGCCCAGGACCCAGGAAATTGCGTCCACGATATTGGATTTGCCGCAGCCGTTGGGGCCGATGATGCACGTCAGGCCGCTGCCGCTGAAGGCGATCTGCGTGCGTTCGCAGAACGATTTAAATCCGATCAGTTCGACTTTGCGCAGCTTAAGCAAGGCTTACCTCATATGCGGATTCACAACCGCCGCGCAAGGGCGCGTCTGAAGGCAGTGATTCCGGTTCCTCGGGAGGGGTAACTTGCCCGACGCATCGCATCGGGTCCTGCGACAAAGAGATTGGAAGGGTCGCTGACAGTGGCCCAACCGCCTGGCGCTTCGGATCGGCGGTAACGAACCGAAGATAGCACAGCACTCCAACGGAGTAAAGCAAGTATCCGCTGCTTGTTTATTGAATTAATTTCCGGACCGGTGTATCCGGGCGTACGTAAGGCGAGATCTGGGCGTCCTCGAATCAGAGGCCGAGCCACCGGCTAGTCACAAACAATTTAGTGTGAGCCCCCGATATACGTAAGAGATTTATGAGAGTGACAGATGCCAGCGGATAATCAACGCGCCAATGAATCCGAACAGCAAAGAAATTCCCGTTCCGATCAACCACGCGTTGTCTGTCGGTAAACCCTTTTGAGCATCAGGGTCGCGCCATCTAGCCGCAACCTTGATCGCAAGCCACACTCCGATAAACTGCCACGCGCCGACAGCAAGAGCCGTCGTGTAAAGCGTGCGCTCAACTATTCCGACCAACCAGCTAAACGTCACCGGATATTGGTGGAGCTCCCTGTAACCTTTGTGAAGATTCGGCCAAACATAACCTTCCATGAGCGGCCACAAGACAGCGTGACCCACTCCGATGGACACCGCGTAGCCCGCAATGATTCTGCACCACGGTAGCATTAGGCTTCCGCGACCTTACCGCTTCTCGCTTTTCTTGTAACCTTAACGACAGCGGCTTCTGTGAGCTCGGAGACCGTCCCTCTAGGAATCCGGGCGCCGGTCCTTTCGTTGAAGTCTGCGAACGCGCTCTTGACTGGTTCGCGCGCTCCATATTCGACGCCAAGAAGGAATGCAGAGATTTGTTGTTTGTTTGCCAAATGCTCACCTCTAGTCTTAGTTTGCAATCAACGGAGTGACAATTCAAGAACGTCGGAAGCCGAAAAACCTCTTTAGGTCCGCATGCTTGCCTTCAAACCATCCGCCAGTAATAATCACGCCGTTTCTCCTTTAATTCTAGGCATTGCCCTACCTTCCGGGTCCCCCAGGTCGGATTCTTCCACACGCCGTCTGGTTGAGGATTGCGCAACGGTGGTAGTCGATTCAACGTAAGGTACTCTGAGATGTGCGCGCAATTGTTCTTTTTGATACAAAGGATGGCCTTAATTATGTAAGACGGGGAAGACGGAGGAAGGACGGGGGAAATTCCCCGGATCGATTTTTTCACACGTTCCTGCCCCGAGTTTCCCCAAGAGGAAGAAGAAGGCACACTATGAAAAAAGACCGACTCACACGAATCACAGATTGGCTAGGGCGAATCACAGATTGGGAAGCGCGGTACGTAGCGCCGTACCGCCTGTATCTAATAGTTGGTGGAATCACTTTTGGGGCGATCGAGCGTTTTACGCCTTGGCAAATATGCATATTCACTCTTCTTTTGATCTTAGTGGCCACTGTGATTAGACCCGTCCACACCAAACAGTCCGTCACTCTTGCCACGCTTTCTCGCCAACTGAGCAATATCTATGTTCTTTTGGCTTGGAATGCGAAACGAGTACCCAACGAAAACCTAGAAAACATCAGTGGTGGTTACGAGTCCACCGAATTTTTGTTGGCATGGAAGAGGTTCAATAAATATCGATTTCAGGGAAATGGTATGACGTTGGAAGAGGCGGATATGGCGGCCTGCGATGAACACGATAAACACCGTCGTATGATCGCCTTGTACACCCTCGAACGCATCGAGCGCGGGTGCAATAGGAAGCGTTCCCACACAGACCCAGAACCGGAACCGCCGCTTCCGAGGAAGGCGCTTTGCCCTCAGTGTGAAAAAAACTATTGGGAGTTTGAGAAAAGGCTGAGGGAGGCCCTAGCTCGTGACAAAGCCGGAGATACGCCCTTCGAGTGGGGGAGCTTGGGGAGCATTGTGCCCTGTGCCCCGTGTCCCCTGCCCGGAAGCGATACCGATGAAGACTACAATGAGTAAAACTGCAATGAGCAAGAGTCGGTCGAATTGTCCGACGGCGACTAAGAGGGGCAGATCGCGTTTGACGACGGAAAGATGATGCGCGGGCGTGGACGAAACTGGGGGAAACCGGGGAACAGCCGGGACGTTTTCCAATCGTTCATTCCCCACATCGCTGGCCGTGAACGACCGCCAATCTTGACAGCTCATGGTATAATGCCCTTGTAGTCGGCCTTGAGCTTCAATCCGCGTTCCGAAGCCTCGCAAGACCCGCTGTAAAGCAGTAACTACGTAAGTCCCAGCAAATGAACAGTAGCAGTTCCGCAGCACAAAGCGCATCGCCCGAGCAATCATATGCACGAAGAACGAGATAATTTCAAAGAGAAATCGCCCATTTTTTCAGTCACTGACAAACTCACGCGCAAACTCCAATCCGAATTAAATCCCGCATTTTCAATCTCTCCCGCACTCTTTTGCCGCTCTTTCAAGTCGATTTTTTCTCACAACCCATTTAGTTTCTACTGCTTGCGCACTCTTTCAGATAACTACCAGGGGTGGGGGTACCGCCTCAAATACCAGGCTCGGCTCGGGCTGAGCCAAAACGAATCGCGAAACCGGAAAGAGGGGTAGAGAGGAAACTAAACCGCGGGGAGGACGTTCGTCTTCGCCACGGCGACCGCGTCGCGCGTGGAATTCTTTACGTTGTACATGGCTTCGTCGGCCAAGTGCAGGAGTTCGATCTTGGATTTTGCGTCCGTGGGATAGGCGGCGACGCCGAGGCTGGCGGTGACACGAATGTTGAGATTATCTTCGGTGAGCCAGACCGTCTCGCGAATCATCTTGTGCAGGCGGCGCGCGACGATACTGGCGTTGTCCTTCGAGGCTTGCGGCAGCACGATCACGAATTCGTCCCCGCCATAGCGGAAGGCGAAATCAATGAGACGGCAATTCCCGCGCAGCATCTGCCCGATTTCGGCAAGCAATTTCGATCCCACCAGATGGCCGTGCGTGTCGTTCACTTGCTTGAAGTGATCGAGGTCCACGAAGACCAGCGAGAACTCGTAGCCGTACCGCTGCGAACGGTAAATCTCAGTCTCCAGAATAAAATTCATGTGCCGCGCGTTGTAGAGCGCCGTGCAATCGTCCGTGATCGTCAGCTCGTGGATGCGCTTGACGTGCCGAGCGTTCTCGAGCGCGATAGCGGCGAAATCGGCCAGCGCCTCCAGGAGCGCGAGGTCGCGCTCGTGAAAGCCTTCCGTGCCCACGCAATTGATCAGCTCAATGACGCCCAAACAATGATCGCGATAACGCACTGGCACGGCCACGATGGACTGGGTTTCCATCTTGGTCTTCTCGTCCACTTGCGAGAAAAACCGCGTGTCCTTGCTGACGTCGGGGACAACGACCGCCTTGTCGTTCTCCGCGACCCAGCCCGCGATGCCCTGGCCCATCTTGATGCGGATGTCCTTGAGCATCTGGGTGTTCTTGCCGACGGCCAGCTCGAAGTAAAGCTCGCTCTTGTCCTCGTCCACGAGCAGCAGCGACCACGTATCAGGCCGCAGAAACTCGTCAATTTTTTCCATGATGGTGCGGAGGACTTGATCGAGCTGGAGCGAAGAGGTGAGCGCCTTGCCCAGTTCATGGAAGACGGCGACCTCGCCGGCCTCCCGCTGTTCACGGGCAACCGCTGGATTGCGGCGGCGGTCAACACCGCCAAATTGGTTAGTCTCAGACACGTCCCGGCTCAACTCCGACAGGTCTTGAGGGTGGCCCGGAAGAACCGGGCGCTGGGGCATCCTCCATTATAGGACGCCACTTTTTATCCACGCAACGCCGAGTTCACGATTGGTTTCCGAAGTGTAAGTCTGCCGCCGTAAACGCGCCGGTTGCATTTCGCGGCTCGAATAAAACTACGCGCGCGCGTAAGCCACTCAATTCGCCCTGCTGGCGGCGAGAATCCACGCGGCAATGTCGCTGACTACGTCGGCGGAAACGTGCCCCGGATTGCCGTATTCTGTCGCCGTCGAGGGTCCTGTTCCGGTAATGAAAAGATGGTTCAGGCCGGGATAGGATTTTAATGTCACGTTGGCGTGTCCCGCGAGCCCCTTCTTCCATGCGTCGAAATCGACCATGGTGACCTGGTAGTCCCGCTCACCCTGCAGAATAGACATCGGGATCGTCAAGTGGGACGCGACAGCGACCGGGTCGTAGCCGCGCAGATCGAGCCAGTAGGTTCCGGGCTCCTGAGAGCCTAGAAACGACACGTTGTCGGTCGGTTTCAGATCCGGGCTCTCGATGGTTTTTGCATCCGCCTCGACATTCGCAAGGGTTTTCTCCGCCTGATCCGCGGGCACCTGGTCCGCGGCCAAAAGATAGCGAACCATTTCAACGGCCATTTGTTCGATCGGCCGCGTGTTTCCGGCCAGCAGAATCAGGCCGGCCACTTGAGAGTCTCCCGTAGCGATGCGCGGTGCAAGGTAGGCGCCCAGGCTGTGCCCCAGAACATAAATGTGATGGGGATCGATTCCCTGCTGGCCCGCAAGCAGGGTCACCGCCGCGCGTGCGTCGTTGATGGTTTCGTCATCGACGGTCATCTTCATGGGATCGTCCGTGGTCGCAGCCCCGTACTGTTTCGTACGCTTGACGTAGCGCAGCACGGCGATGCCGTGGCTCGCGAGGCCCCACGCCAAATCCTTGAAGGGCCTGTTCGGCCCGATCGATTCGTCCTGATCCTGTTGGCCCGATCCTTGCACGAGAATGACGGCGGGAAAGGGTCCCGCGCCCACGGGCATAGTCAGCGTGCCCGGCAAATCCCAGTGTGAAAATGTCACGGTAACTGGTTGCTCTTTGAACATGGTGGCATCCGCGTACGCGGGCGGCGCCCACACCGCGGTGGATTCGGGCAAAACAAAGTGAAGGCCGGCCAGCTTGCCGCCTTGGTCAAACGCAAATACGGCGTTGAGGATCTTCCTCTCGAAATTACACGTCACCGTGACGACCTGCAGGCCCTGCGCCGTCCTCACACTGGAGTCTCCGATTCCTTTGAAGGCTCCCACCTGCGAGAGCAACCCGGTCCAGGCGTCAGCCAATTTACCCGCGGGCAGCGCGAACGCCATCTGGGTGTTGTATTGCGCCTCGACCGCGCTGAAGCGACCCGCGGCGATGTCCGCGATGTCTTGCTTTGCAAGGGCCACAGGATCCGGCGCCACCGGAGCTGCCGGCGCTTGCGCGCGGACAACGGCGGGCACAAGGACACTCCAGCAGGCGAAAACGAACACGACGAAGCGAAACGCATTTCTCACGAATCCCCCTTGAAGTCGAAACGGCCGGCGGAACTGCGCTGCCACATGGCATGCCCCGCATAGCGCCCGACAACACTACACGGCACGCCGCACTGTTTGTCAACTTTCGCGAACTCTTTCCCCGCATTGACACTCTCGCGCGGCCCGCCTATATTGCCATGAGGCCTCTTTTCCGATGGACGAACAGCGCACGCCTGCAACCACCAAGGACAGCTTCGGCGATCATCTCCGGCGCGAACGCGAAATGCGCGGTGTGACTCTGGACGAAATCACCGCCGCCACCCGCATCGGCACTCGCTTTCTCGAAGCATTCGAGAATGAGCAGTGGGACCGTTTGCCCGGCGGCGTTTTCAATCGCGGCTTCGTTCGCTCGATCGCGCACTATCTCGGCCTCGACGAGGAAAATCTTCTGGCTGAATATATGCACGCCACCAGCGGCCTGACCAAGCCGAGCTCCTGGGTTTCGCAAACGCACCAACATTCCGAACCCGACCGGCGCTGGGTGCCCGGGGCGGTCATCCTGCTCGTGCTGGTGATTCTGGCCGCCGGGGGATGGCTGGGTTGGCGCCACTATCGCACCGCGAAACGCGATCGGGCCGCTGCGGTAGCCCTGAATGCGATGATGCAACAAGCTCCCCCGCAAATTGCAACTCCGCCCGCCGCAGCGCCGGCGGCGACGCCCGTCTCCGCCGGATCCTCGCCGGACGCGACCGACCCTACGACGGCAGGCGCGCCCGCTGCTGTTCCGGCCCAGGATCCAACCGCGCCGCTCAAATTGAAAATCGAAGCTGGAAAAACGACCAGCGTGCGCGTGCTCGCGGATGGCGTGAAACTATTTGACGGAAAAATCCAAGCGGGCAGCTCGATTACGTTTGAAGCGATCGACGAATTCGAGGTCTCGGCGCACGATGCGGGCACGCTGCTGCTCGAGCTGAATGGCCAAACGCTGCCGCCGATCGGCCCTCCGGGCAAGTCCGGGAAGATCACGCTCACCTTCGACAGTCTGGCGCAGGCCACGGGAGGAAACCATTAGCACCACGGTGCACGACGAGATTCGGTCCGGCCACGCGACCCGCGAGCGAAAACTTGCCGTTTGCGCGGGAGCGGCATCGCTTCCCGTCGAGGAGCGCATTGAACTTCTCGCGATTCTTGCGAGCGACCCCGACGAGCAAATACGCGAACGCTCCGCCAGCGCGTTGATCGAGCAGCCGGTCGAAAACATCCTGACCACTTTAGCCGCCCCGGACCTTGCGCCCCAACTATTCGCATTTTGCGCGGTCCACTTCGCCGCAAAGCCAAAAGTGGCGGACGCCATGGCAAAGCACAAGCTCTGTCCGCCGGAACTGCTGCGCATCATCGCACCGCACCTCTCGACCGGTGGCGTGCAGGATTTGTTCGATAATTTGGAGCTGTTGAGCAGCGCCCCGGGCCTGGCGTTCGCGCTGAACAATTCCACTTCGCTCAGTGCGGACCAGCGCCATCAACTTCAGGAAATGCTGAAGACTTCTCTCGAAGCGGAAGCGGCATTCTCCGAAGCCGCTTCGGATGCCGAGCAGGATCCGGAAAGACGAGTCACACTTATGCAGCGGCTGGCGCGGATGAACGTCGTCGCGCGCGTGCAGATGGCGCTGAAAGGCGACAAACAGGAGCGTTCGGCGCTGATTCGCGATCCTTGTAAGGTCGTGCAACGCGCGGTGCTCCAGTCCCCGCGAATTTCTGAGAAAGAGATCGAAGCGTACGCGGCGATGAGTACGTTGAGCGAAGAGGTGCTTCGCCAAATTGCCAACAACAAGCATCTGCGAAAAAACTACACCATCACTCACAATCTGGTATTCAACGCGAAGACGCCGCTCGACATCACGCTGCACCTTCTGCCAAGCATGTCGCTCCCGGATCTGAAATCGCTGGGCATGAATCGCAATGTCCCTGAGACGCTGCGAAAAATGGCGGGGCGCCTCCTCATGCAACGGAGCGTGGTGAAGAATTCGTTTCAAGATTAATACGATCTTCCGGCGGACGCTGCGGCATCACAAAAACGAAGAATCAAAAGGCTTGGGGAACAACTGCGACATCCGGTAGGTTTCCACTTTCCCTTGCAAATTTGCGAGAATAATCTCCGCATCACCGCAAAATTCCCAGATGATCTGCCGGCACGCCCCGCACGGCGGCGTCAGCAGCTCCGTATCGGCGGCGACGGCCACCGCGTCGAAACCGCGCTCGCCTTCGGAGATGGCCTTGAAGATCGCCACGCGCTCGGCGCACAGCGTCAGCCCGTAGGTCGCGTTCTCGACGTTGCATCCGGTGAACACTCGCCCGGATTTCGCGCGCACGGCCGCGCCTACGCGAAAGCTGGAGAATGGGGCGTGCGCGTGTTCCCGCGCCGCGCGAGCCGCGGCGATCAAAGCGTCATGTTCGCCGCTCATGTCGCGTCTCCAAGGGCCTTGCTCGGCGCAATCGGCGCGGAAAGTTCGGCCGCGATGCGCGGGAACACGGCGTTCAGCAGCGCCATGAACTGGCCCTTTACGCGCTCGCCAGTCTCAAGCACTTCCTCCGCGGTAATCGGCTGGTCGAGAATTCCCGCGGCCATGTTCGTCACGCAGGATATTCCCAGGACGCGAATGCCAAGATGCGCCGCCGCGATTACTTCCGGCACAGTAGACATCCCCACCAGGTCCGCGCCAATCGTGCGCAGGTAGCGAATCTCAGCGGGCGTCTCGTAGCTCGGGCCGGTCAGCGCGGCGTACACACCCTGCGCAATTTCCACGCCCAGCCGCTTTCCTTCCTCCAGCGCAAATTTCTGATAGGCCTTCGCGTACACCTGCGTGAGATCGGGAAATCGCACGCCGAATCGCGAATCGTTCGCCCCGATGAGCGGGTTCGTACCTTGCAGATTGATGTGGTCGCGCAGCACGACGAGGCAGCCCTGCTTGTATTCGCGATTGATTCCGCCGGCTGCATTCGTGAGGATCACCGCGCGAATCCCCAACCTCGCCAGAACGCGCATCGGAAAGATCACTTCGCGCTGCGAATACCCTTCGTAGAAATGTACGCGGCCTTGCATCACTGCTACCGGCACGCCACCTGCATTGCCAAGCACCAGTCGCCCCGCGTGGCCGATTGCCGTCGAGCGCGGGAAATACGGGATTTTCGCATAGTCGAGACGCGCGGCGCCTTGCATACCGTCCGCAAAACCACCGAGGCCACTACCTAGAACCAACGCGATTTTCGGACGCAGCTTCGTTCGGGCGCGAATAAATTTCGCGGCGTGTTCCGCCCGCGCGAATTCGTCGCCGGATTTTCCCGCCGCGCTCCGTGGACTCATTTCAAGAACATCCCCACAATCGAAGCGGACATCAGATTGGCCATCGTGCCCGCCAGCATCGCCTTGATGCCCAGCCGCGCGAGATCGCCGCGCCGATTGGGTGCGAGCGCCCCGATGCCGCCGATTTGAATCCCGATGGAGCTGAAATTCGCGAAGCCGCAAAGCGCAAACGTCGCAATCGTGAACGAGCGTGGATCGAGCGCCGCTTTCATCGGCCCCAAATAAGAAAAGGCCACCAGTTCGTTCAGCACCATACGGATGCCCAGCAGATTGCCGATATTCCTGCAGTCGTGCCACGGAATGCCGATCAGCCACGCTACCGGCGCGAGCACCCAGCCGAAAATCTGCTGCAAGCTCGATGGAAACCACATCACGCCGTGATACGCCAGAAAATTGTGCACGTGTCCCATCAGCCCGTTGGTCAACGCGATGAGCGCGATGAACGCGATCAACATCGCCGCCACATTGATCGCGAGACTCAGCCCGTCACCCGTGCCGCGCGAAATCGCCGCCAGGAAATTTGCGTCCTTTTCCATCTCCGGCATTTTCACGCCGCCAGCCGTGCGCGATTGCTCAGTCTCCGGGACGAGCATCTTAGCCATCAGCAGAGTTCCAGGCGCCGTCATGATCACTGCAGTCAATAGATGCTTGGCATCCGCGCCGAACGCGATGTAGGCCGCCATAATGCCGCCCGAGACGTGCGCCATCCCACTGGTCATCACCGTCATCAGTTCCGACTGCGTCAGGTCCGGCAAAAACGGGCGGATCGTCAGCGGCGCTTCCGTCTGCCCCATGAAGATACTCGCCGCGACGTTCAACGATTCCGCACCGCTCGCCCCCATCACGCGCTGCATCACCCACGCCGCCACTTGGATGATCCACTTCATGATTCCAAGGTAGTACAGCAACGCGAAAAGCGAAGCGATAAAAATAATTGTCGGCAAAACTTGGAATGCAAAAATCACACCGAGCGATGATTTTTGTTTCCCTAGCTCGCCGAAAACGAACTCCGACCCAACGTATGAGAAACTCAGAAGCCGCGTGACCTTCTGCCCCAACCAGTTGAATACCGCGAGCCCCGTCTTGGATTCCAACGCAAAGAACGCGAACGTGAGCTGCAGGCCCAGTCCCCACAGCACGGTTTTCAACTTGATTGCGCGGCGATTCGTTGAGAACAGCCACGCCAGCGCCAGCATGGTCAGCAGACCGAGTATGCCGGTGAATCGCCCCATCGCGTCCCTCCTTGGAATTCCCCCGGTGCAGCAATCGCCGCATTCTATGCCAACACTGGCCGTCTCGTGCGGAAAAGTGCTCCCTTCCCGGCCAAGACCAACTGAAATTCGCGCGGGTTCGAGTAGGACAGAGATTCCCGCCTGTCCTCGCTCCTTGCATTCGTGGGGAAAAACCTGGACAGACAGGAGTGTCTGTCCTACTAAGACGCTCGAAAACTGCGGCCCGTCATGCCCCAATCACCCGGCTCACCAGCACGGGCAATTTCGCCGGCGGATGCGGCGCGATGCGATACGCCGTCTCCACCAATCGCCGCGCCTCATCGAGACGCGCATCCGAATTGAAGTAAATCGTGCAGAGCGGCTCGCCGCGATGCACCGCAGCCCCGACTCTCTTGTGAAACTCGAGCCCGACGCCAGGATCTACAGCGTCTTCTTTTTTCTCGCGGCCGCCGCCCAGCACCACGCACGCGACTCCCAACTGCTCGCACTGCGTCGCCACTACGTATCCGTCCGCTGGACTCGCGATCCCCACGTGGTGCGCAGCCTTCGGCAATCGCCGCGGATCGTCCACCACCCTCGCGTCGCCACCCTGCAATCGCACGATCTCGCGGAACTTGTCCTTCGCTCTGCCGGAGGCGATCAGCCCCGCCGCAAGCTTTTTCCCTTCCTCAACGCTCTTCGCGCGCCCGCCAAGAAAGAACATCCACGCCGCCAGCACCAGGCACAACTCGCGCAGATCCTCCGGCCCGCCGCCGCTTAACACTTCGATGGACTCGGCAATCTCCATCGCGTTCCCGGCCATGCGTCCCAGCGGCTGATCCATATTCGTCAGCAGCGCCACCACTTGCTTCCCCATCCGCTTGCCTGTCTCCACCATCAATTCCGCGAGTCGCGCCGCGTCTTCTTCCTTCTTCATGAACGCGCCGGATCCCGTCTTTACGTCCAGCACCAGCGCGTCAATGCCCTCCGCCATCTTCTTGCTCATGATCGAGGCGCAGATCAGCGAGGTGTTCTCCACCGTCCCGGTAACATCGCGGAGCGCGTAAATTTTCTTGTCCGCCGGCGCAATCTCCGCCGTCTGACCAATCAGCGCGCAGCCACACTCCTCCAGCACGCGGCGAAATTCCGCTAGCGACAAATTCACATTGAATCCAGGAATCGATTCGAGCTTGTCCAGCGTCCCGCCGGTGTGACCCAGCCCGCGCCCGCTGATCATCGGCACGCGCAAACCACCCGCCGCCACAATGGGCGCGATCACAATCGAGGTCTTGTCGCCAACTCCGCCCGTCGAATGCTTGTCCACCTTTCGCCCGGACATGTCCGAAAAATCCAGGACTTGCCCGGAGTGCAGCATGGCCTCGGTCAGTGCCGCGGTCTCCGCACCGTTCAGCCCACGCACAAACGCCGCCATCAGGAATGCCGACATCTGGTAATCGGGAATATCGCCGCTCGTGTAACCGGAGATGAGCGCAACAATTTCATCGCGGGAGAGTTCCTGCGAGTCCCGCTTGCGGCGAATCAGGTCAACGACGCGCATGTGTTTGAGAGTCAGTTCGCCGCCGGGGAAGCGGCGCCATGCCTGTTGGCAGGCTGGCTGGGCAACAGCTCGATGTGCGGAATCTCCGCTGGGCAGCGCAGCCGCCAGGGCAGCACAATCGTCCCCAGCCCCCGGCTGACGTAAATCTGGGTGTCCGCCAGACGGTCCCAGCCGATTTTATAGCGCAGCCGCTCGGGCGAACGCCCGTACGCGACGCTGCCAATCACCGGAAAGTTGATCTGGCCGCCGTGCGTATGGCCAGAAAGCACGAGGTCCGCACCGTACCGAGCCGCGCCTCGAATAATGCAGGGATTGTGTGCCAGCAGGATTTTCGGCGTCCCAACCGGGATGCCGCCCATCGCGCGCCGCAGATCCGCTCCGTAACCGTGGTCGTCCACGCCAGCCAACGCCAATTCCTCGCCGCGGAAGCACAGCCGCACGTTCCGATTTCGCAGCACTTGAATGCCCTGCCGGTCCAGCGCCCGCGTAATCCCATCGGGGCTGACCCTGAAATCGTGGTTCCCCAACACCGCCAGCACACCATAGCGCGCACGCAACATCCCCAGAACTTCCGCCACCGGTTCGACGCAGGCCCTCGAGTAACTGACGAAATCACCAGTGAGGGCCACAAGATCCGGCTTCAAAGCGTTCGCCAGCGCGACGGCCCGAGCCGCAGCTTCCAGTGGATAGAATTTTCCGTGGTGGATATCGCTCAGTTGAACGATGCGCAGCCCGGAGAATGAGTCCGGCAGACCCTTCAGCCAGATGCGCTGCTCGCTGATCTCAATCCGCGAGCCCGGCGTCCACACGGAGCTTTTGGCTTTCGTGGCGCGCAAAGGGTAGTCTTCGATGCCCCCCTGCTGCCAGCGGCTCCGCCACCGGTTGATCCGCACGGCCAGCCCCGCGTCATCGGGAGCCGGAAATGTCCAAGTGTGGCTCATTCGCCCTCAAACAATACCAAGGGCAGGCTAGCACCGGCACATAGGCCCGTCAATCAAACCGTCGACGGAGGTTCCCTTTGGTTATTCCCGCTTTGGGACGGCTGCGGTTTGCCTATTCCTATAGAGTCAGCCCTTACCCACTTTTCGTTGTGGACGCGGTAGATTCGGGATTTGGGTTAGAACAAGGCTCGCCGATAACGAGGGCCAATCTAAGGCAGCGGCCAAGGATTCGCCTCAATCACGCTCGCGACTTCCTGCATCTCCGAGTGGATAAGTGTATTGCTGGCAAGGATTTCGGGGTCGCCGGGAGCGTAGGGCTGCCCTGAGAAGCGCGTCGCCGTGCCGCCTGCTTCGCGCACCAACAGAATTCCCGCTGCGGTGTCCCAGGAGCGCAGGCCGAATTCCCAGAACGCTTCGAATCGCCCGCACGCCACCGCCGCCAAATCCATCGCTGCTGAGCCGTCGCGTCGTACACCATGCGAGCGCAATGTGAACTCCCAGTAGAAATGAATGTTCCGCTCCTGAGTACGCTGGCCAGGGGGAAATCCGGTGCAGACCAGGCTCGTCCCCAGAGTGTCAATTTTGGAAACGTGGATTCGTTTCTGGTTCAGATACGCGCCCTCGCCACGCGCCGCCGTGAACAATTCCTGCGAAACTGGATTGTAAACAACGCCGACGATCATCTCGCCCGCTTCTTCGAGGCCGATGGAAACGGCGAAGCACGGGTAGCTGTGCGCGAAATTCGTGGTGCCGTCGAGCGGGTCCACGTACCAGCGAAACGGCGAATCCGTCTCCTGGCCTCCGCCTTCCTCTGCGACGATGGCGTGCTTCGGAAAATGCCTCTGCAGCCGCGCGACAATCGCCGCTTCCGATTTCTGGTCCGCCTGCGTCACCAGATCCACGTCGCTCTTGTAACGGATTTGCCGTGGGCGGTCGAACTCGGCCAGCAGGATCGCCCCTGCCTCCTCGGCGGTTTCGACGGCGAGTTCAAGATAGTTGTTGGCGCTCATTGAGATTCGCGTTCGCGAATTTCAGCGACACCATCATGCCAGAAATCACGCGGGATTTGCGCAACGTCCGGGCACGACTTCACAGATTGCGAAAAAGCCGCGGCCGAGGGGTGCGAGTAGGACAGGCAGGAGTGCCTGTCCTACCACAACCTACTGCGCCAGGCCGCCGGTGTAGTACAGCTTGCGCGAGCGCACGCTGTACCCAGCCGGAACACGAACTTCGATCGCGCGATAAGCGCCTTGCGGCGGCCGCGGCTGCGGATAGAAGCCGATGCGGTATTGCGTGCGCAGTTCGCGATTGATTTGATTGAAGGTGGGAGTCAACTGGCTGATGTTATCGAGGTAATAGATCGCGCCGCCCGTGGAATCGCCGATGGTTTCCATGGCGTGCTCGCCGGCGGTGTTCCGCCCGCCCTCGTTTTGCACGGCGCGGATGACGATCGTATAGAGCAGCGTGTCCGCGCGGACAGCGGAGCGGCGCGCGGTCTCGAAATCGGCGCGGCTGGTCGTCTCGCCCGCATCGGTGACCAGCACGATTACGCGCCTTCGCTCGGGCGGGCCGTTGCCCAGCGCCCGCGACCCCAAGTAGACGGCGTCGTAGAGCGCGGTTCCGGCGCCGGGCTCGAGCCGCTTCAGCGACGATTGAAGGTAAGGAATGTCCGACGAAAAACTCGCCAGCTGTTCGACCGCGTCGGAGAATTGGTACACGCCCAAACGGTCGCCGGGTCGCACCACTTGCGCAATAAATCCCGAAGCCGCCGTGCGCTCAAAATCGAGCTCCATCGTTTCGCTCATGCTCGAATCAATCATGAGCGCGAGGTCCAGCGGCATCTGCGTATCCGGCTCAAAGACTTCGATCTTCTGCTTGACGCCCTCGTCGTACACCTCGAACTGGTCCTGTGTGAGGTCCGCAGCAGGCTTGTGGTCCCTGTCGAGGACGCTCGCTATCACGCTGACGAGATTCACCTGCACGCGAATCTGACCGTGCGAATCGGTGCGAGGCTCCGCGGGACGCGCCGGCGGGCCTTGCTGGCCCTGCCCCGAAGACGCAGGTTGCGCCGCCGCGAGCGCAATTCCGCAGGCGACCGCCAGAAAGGCCATGGCGAGAAGCGGCTTGGTGAGTGTGTGCGTCGCGGGCAGATGAGGGCTCAAGGGCAATGGGCTCCGGCAATCCGTCTAAGGAGTAGATTCGCCGGAGCCGGAAAAGGATTGTTCGGGCTCGGTGGGGGTTACGCCTTCGGCCCAGACAGCGCCATCCTGGAAATACTCCTTTTTCCAAATGGGCACGATTTTCTTCAGGGTGTCGATTCCGAAGCGGCAGGCGTCAAACGCAGCGACGCGATGCGCCGAGCAGACGGCGATGAGCACGCTCGTCTCTCCGATTTCGAGCCGGCCCAACCTGTGCACCAGCGCGACGCGGCGCACCGCAAATTTCCGCAGCATTTCCGCAGCAATTTCGCTCATTTTAGCGAGGGCCATCGGCTCGTATGCGAAATACTCGAGGTACAGCGTCGCGCGGCCGGCAGAATGATTTCGAACGATGCCCTCGAAGACGCATGCGGCACCGTCTTCGGGCGCTTTGAGTTGTGCCACGATCTCCGCGGTGCGGATCGGCGTGCGAACCAACTCGCAGAACTCGGCTGCCGCGCCCGGCGCATCACCGCCGCTCACTGGCGGCAAAAACGCGACTTCGTCGCCGGCCGAAAGCGGCGTGCGCCATTCCGCAAACTGCTGGTTCACAGCGGCTACAGCAGAGCCGCGGAATTCAGCGAACTCGGGATGCCGTCGTCCGAAACGCAGAAAAAGATCTTCCACACGCGCGCCCTCGGAGACTTCCGCTTCTTCCTCGGCGTGGCCGACGATCTCTTTCAAACGGCCAAAAAAAAGAACGCGCACTCGCATTTGGTCATTTTAGCGGCTGGCCGCGAGCAAAGCCAATGCGCCGGCGGTCGCGCACGCAACGGCGGGTTCGATCGCTTGACGCCGGGGCCGCGCGGTTCTAGCGTGTTGTCAGGGGGAAGCTCAATGCGAATCCTCATCTCCGGTTCGAGCGGACTCATCGGCACTGCGATTGCTGCCGCGCTCGCGCGCGACGGCTGCACGATTCAAAGGCTCATCCGCACGGGAAACAAGAATGAACCGCGACCGGGCGACGTTTGCTGGGATCCCGCCACGGGCGAGCTTGACGCCGCAGCCGCCGAGGGCGCGGACGCCGTCATAAATCTGGCCGGGGCCTCCATCGGCGAAGGACGCTGGACAGCGGCGCGCAAGGAGTTGCTGCGTGCGAGCCGCATCATTTCAACGCGGCATCTCGTCCGGGCGCTGGGCAAATTGCAAAAGCGGCCGCGGGCTTTTGTCTCCGCGTCGGCGGTGGGTTACTTCGGGAATCGCGGCGATGAGGAATTGACGGAGGAGAGCGCTGCCGGCAACGATTTCCTGGCCACACTCTGCAAGGATTGGGAAGCCGAAGTTGCCTCCGCTGAGGACTTCGGCGCGCGCACGGTCTGCACGCGATTCGGGATTGTGCTGGCGCGCGACGGCGGCGCGCTTCCGCGAATGGCGACGCCGTTTAAGTTCGGCGTGGGCGGCCGACTGGGCTCGGGCAAGCAGTGGATGTCCTGGTCCACGCTCGGCGAAGTTGCGAACATCGTGAAATTCGTTCTTGAAAACGAATCTCTCACGGGCGCGGTCAATGCGGTCTCACCGCAGCCCATGCGCAATTCCGAATTCACGAAAATTCTCGCGTCGGTGTTGCACCGCCCCGCGATTTTTCCCGCTCCCGGGTTCGCGCTCAAACTCGCGCTTGGCGAAATGGCCAAGGGCCTTCTGCTCTCCGGACAGCGCGTTCTTCCCGCACACCTAACCGCCGCTGGTTATCAATTCCAAGCCACCGACCTGCGCGCAGCGCTCAGCGAGGTCCTCGCCAAGTAATGCTGCGCGCTTTACTTCTCGACGTTCAGCGTCACTTCCAATTTGACGACGTGGCCGGAGACGGGATCCGTTGCCACCGTCGAAGTGACGGTTTGTCCATCTCGCAGCGCAAGGCTCAATTCGGCCCGGAATTGCTCGATGATCGGCTGCGGCCCGAAAGAGAGATTCGAAGGGATCGCATTTGCAGTTCGGTTTGCCTCCCCACTCACGGCGGGCCACGAACGATCCGCGCTGAGACGCATCAGGTACAGGCCTTCACTCTCCCCCATGGGACTGCAATCGATACTTGTTCCCGTATCGATATAAGTGATTTGGGCATCCTTGGAAGCTCCCGCGATCGGGACGCGAAGACCTGTGCGCAGGCTGGAGAAACTCGAGTGCGCATTCCAACTGACATCCAAAATGTAAGGCAGACTGCTTATTTTCTTTTCGCCTTCGTATTCGGAAATGATCACCTGCACGCGCAGCAGTGTGTTAGGAAACTCCAGGGCAGGCGTGGGAGGCGGGTTCTGTTGCGCACGGGCCAGCGGCGCTGACAACGCGAGAAATACGGCGATCGCCGCAATCCTGGGGATGGAATTCATTGTTTTCTCCTATTGATCTCAACGCCCCTCAAGTTTTCTCGCATCGGTTGAATGAACCTCAATGAGCGCTCTCATCACTCCGCCCGGGCGCGATCTCCGCGAGCGGCGGAATATTCAGCGGTACGATTTCAATCGGCGCAATCTGGAGCGCTACAATTTCTCCCGATTCCGGCTCAGCCAGCAGCGAAGTTGTGTCCACGCCGCCGCTGCGCACGGCTTTCAGGAAACGCAAAGTCGCTTCGCGTTCGCCCTTTTCAATCAGCACAGGCGGAAGATTGGTCAGTACAACGCGCTCATGCTCCGCGCGTTCGTGCGACCGCGGGACCACCTGTTGTGTTGTCGTCGCAATGGCGGGGGACGCGAGAGGAGCGATGGGCGATACGGCCACAATCTCGACTCCCGGCGAAGAAACGTCTTGGGCCGTTTGCGTTCGGCGCGAACGCAACGTGCGCAACGAAATCCCCATGGCCACAAGTGCGACGACGGCCACAACGGCCCAGCGCCATTCCCAACCGGGCGCTGGCGCGGCGAGCTGTTCGCGCACTCGAACACGAAACGCAGGCCTCGGCTCGCCTGCGACTGTAGCCGCAAGTCCGCGATTCATCGCCGCGACAAACTCTTGTTCGCGCGCAAAGGCCTCAGCGCAAACCGAACATGCGGCCAGGTGCGCAGAAAGCTCCGGCGAATCCGC